>Ga0214919_10002904_pt1 | contig 26458 bp, 25 predicted proteins | sample LL1503_MetaG_FD_177994 | JGI IMG/M metagenome (GOLD analysis project Ga0214919, IMG submission 177994) | Freshwater microbial communities from Lake Lanier, Atlanta, Georgia, United States - LL-1503 | ecosystem: Environmental > Aquatic > Freshwater > Lake | place: USA: Georgia | collected...
TGGTGGTGATGATGGTACGGGTACTGGTGGTGGTGGTGGTGCTGGCGGTTCTATTGCTTTAAATTATAAAACAGGAACACTCCCCACTTACGCTCCTTATACAGAATCTCTAAATGGTAATGATGGGTTCGTTATACTCGAATGGTCTTAATAATTTAAATAATTTATATCTTTATTATCCTAAATAAGGATTTTGCGGACTTCCATTAACATCACACTTACTTTAAATGGACTTATGCGGACATATTGTATCAATTTCGCTTTTTTCGTTACTAATAATAACAAAAAAATAATACCAAAACAAAAATTAAATATATATAAATATTGTAAATATATAAATATATAAATATTAAATTATACTACATAATAATATCCATAAGAGATGAAATTTATAAGTATAGATGTCGGCATTAAAAATTTAGCATTTTGTATTCTCGATTATGATTACGAATATGAATATGAAGATGAGTATGAATACAAGAATGCATTAAATAAAGTGTATAAAATATTAAGTTGGGATGTGATTAATTTATGCGGCGAAGAACCGAATTGTACTTTTATAACTGAAAAAGAAAAGAAAGTCTGTGATAAAAAAGCAAAATATTGTAAAAATAATATAAATTATTGTCAAACACATGCTAAAATGACATCTTATATTCTGCCTAATAAACAAATCTCTCCTGCGGTCATTAAAAAACTGAAATTAAATGATTTGATTTCTTTTGCCAAAGAATATAATATTACTTTTAATGAAGACGATAAAAAAGAAGGAATTTTGAAATCGGTTTTATCTTTTATAAATGAAAAAGCATTAGAATTCACAAATAAACAATCGGCAAATAATTTAGATTTAGTGAAAATTGGGATAGCGTTGAAGAACGCTTTTGACGAAATTCTCTCTTCTATGCCGTTGATGGATCAAGTGATTATTGAAAATCAAATTAGTCCAATTGCGAATCGTATGAAAACAATACAAGGCATGATTGCACAATATTTTATTATGAAAGGTGTGCAACAAGTATCTTTTATATCAGCCGCGAATAAATTAAAAGCATTTACGGCGGCAGGAGATAGTAAAACCGAATATAAAGATCGGAAGAAATTAAGTGTAGAAGTCACAAACAGATTATTAATCGCACATAAAGAACATGAAAATAAAAATGTAAATATAAAATATCATAAAAAAAATAAAAATGAAAATGAAAAAGATTGGATAAATCTTTTTTTAAAACATAAAAAGAAAGATGATTTAGCGGATTCTTTTTTACAAGGGATCTGGTTTCTTCAAAATAAACACAACTTGGTTTTGACTGATATTAATGAAATGAATATTAAATGAAATAAATATTCATAAATGAAATAAATATTAAATGAAATGAATATTAAATGAAATGAATATTAAATGAAATGAATATTAAATGAAATGAATATTAAATGAAATGAATGTTATATAAAAATATATATTAATAATGCGGATAACTTAAAATTAAATCATATAATTCTATAATAATGGCAGAAATAATTGATATTGGATCATTCGAAGATTTATCTGTTATTGATATAGGTAAACCCAGCAGCAGAAGTTCTAAACCTTCTGTAAATTTTGGAGGGGGTGTTGAATTATTAATGAACACAAGTAGGAAAAATGATGGTTCAAAAACACCAACGGATATTGATTTAGAAGATATTACTGAATTAGAAGATGAATTAAATGATTTAGCGAATGAAAGTAAAACTATAAAATCAGAACCTAAATCTAGACTATTTGGAAACAATACGATGACTTCCGATTTAAATGAAATTAAATTAAATATTGATGAGGTCGATTTTGATAATGATTATAAAACTAGCAAGGGTTCCTCCTCATTTGGCAATATGAATGGACCCACTATTGGAGTCGCCACGTCAAACGCTTATAATAATGAGAAAAAAACATGGGACGGATTTGGTAAATTTAATAATATTCCTGTAGACCCTGACCGCGAATACGCGGATAAACCAAAATTATCGAATGAGGAATTATTAAGAGAGAAATTTAAAGTATTAAGAAAATTAGAAGCGATTGAACGCAAAGGAGCAAATTTAACTAAAAAATATTCAATGGATTCATCTTTAGATGAAATGCAAGGTGAATACGAAATGATTATTGCCGAGAAAGAAAAATCCAATAGTTGTAAATTTCAAGGACGTATGTTGATGGCGGCCGTGACTGGATTAGAATTTTTAAATAATCGGTTTGATCCTTTTGATGTGAAATTAGATGGTTGGTCAGAACAATTAAATGAAAATATTGATGATTATGATGAAATTTTCGCGGAATTACATGAAAAATATAAATCAAAAGCCAAAATGGCACCTGAATTAAAATTATTATTTCAATTAGGCGGGTCGGCCATTATGGTACACATGACTAACACGATGTTTAAATCGGCTATGCCAGGTATGGATGATATTATGCGCCAAAATCCTGAATTGATGCAACAATTTACTCAAGCGGCGGTCAATAGTATGAGTGATACGAAACCAGGGTTTAGTGGATTTATGAATAATATTATGTCGAATAATGGCGGTGGTGGCGGTCGTGCTCCTCCTCCTCCTCCACCTGTACAAACACAATCGGTACGTAGTCAACGCGCGGCGACGGCGCCAAACAATCGCCCAGATATGACACAAGCAAGAGGCGATGGAATTAATATTTCACAGCAATATGGCAACGCCAGCGGTTATGAACCTGCAGAAAAATCTACTAAACAACAACGACCTGAAATGAAAGGACCTTCAGATATTAGTGATTTGTTGTCAGGATTAAAAACAAAAACAATTAATATTCCACAACAACAGCAACAACAGCAACCACTACCACAAATGCAACAACAACAACCACTACCACAACAACAACAGCAGCCTTTTCAAAACGGATCACAAATAAAACCTAAAAGAAAACAAAAGAGCGATAAAAGCACTTTAAGTTTAGATATTTAAAATAAAAAATAAATGTAAAAAAATGTAAAATGAAATATTAAATAAATATTTATATTATATATTTATTTAATATATAACATATGGTTGATATATATAATTTTAATAATGTATCTGATTATTTGCCTATATTAAATTCTGTGATTATTACAGATATTTTTGTAATTATATTATTAATTAAAGGGTTAATTAAATCAAAAGTATTGGAAACTTGGTATAGAAGATTAACACTAAGCGCAGTAATAGCAGACGTTTTAATTATAGTTATTGGTATAATTCTTACTCGTTTTTTTTATCCTTACTTATTTTCAAAATATAATTTATTAAACTTCTTGATATTAGCAGTAATTATACAAATTACGCATGATATACTTTTTTATTTATTTTCTAAATCGATTGAAAGTGGTAAAAGCAAAATATTAGATATTTTCAAAGATTATGGGAAAGAAAAAGGTGTAGGTGCTATTATAGCGGATAGTTTAATGATAATATCGTCAATTCTTATAGCATCCTACTTGAAAGGAAAGACATTAAATACTAATATAATTATTCTTATATTTAGCATTTATTTAGTGCCATATATGATTTATAGTTTGTAAAAATATATAAAAGTAAAATACTATTATTATTATTATTATTATTATTATTATTATTATTATTATTATTATTATTATTATTATTATTATTATTAATGATGCCGTCTCATGGAAGTACGTACTTTAACGCGTTTATGACGTTTCGTGCGTTTATGTAATGATTTCATATGTTTATAAGGTTTCGTGTGTTTCATCCTATTTTTTTTATTTGGTTTCATCTTTTTTAAAGTTTTCGTGCGTTTATTTTTACGATGATGAGGACGACCAGCATCGCCTGTGCCGCTGCTACCGCCTGTGCCGCCTGTGCTGCTACCGCCTGTGCCGCCTGTGCCTCTGCTACCGCCTGTGCTTTTATTAATATCTATTGGTTTAGCATATTCAATCGGTTTCATAAAATCGACAATATAATTAGACATTTTAATTCCAAAATTATTTGAGGCATCTTTTTGCGCCTTTTGCAATGTTTTTGCTTTTTCCATGCATGATAAATTATGATAATCAATATTAAGGAAAGATCCACTATCAAGAACAATCGATAATTCTAAATTAAATACATATTTATTTTGTACATTATCATTATTATCATTATTGGATGGATCTGTATTTTTATATGTGGCATCTGGGATATAAGGCGGTTTACTAATATCTTTTATTTTATAAATAATATATTTTTTATCATTAATTTTAATAGGTTCTTTTTCAGTAAAAAATAAATTTTTAACTAATTTAATATTATTATTTAAAATAACACTTTGTTTTAATTCATACATTTTCTTATTGGTATTTGTGATGGTAGTTTCTTTTGACTTTTTTTTATAATTTATAGTATCAATGCGTTGTTTATTATAATTATACAATGTTTTTGTTCGTGAATCCATCATCAAATCAGTATTTTTATCATCAAATTTTTTGTTTAATGCATTTTTTTGTTTAGTAAGATCATCGATTTCTTTTTGCATTTTCGATTGATCTTGCTGTATTTTAACTCGTGCTTTTTCATATTCTTTTTTTTCTGTATCATTTTTATCAAGCGTTGCCTGTTTTAAATTTAATTCAGTCTCATTTAATTTTTTTTTTGTAGCGTCTAATGTAGTTTGTGATGTTTTTAAATTAGCATCTAAATCATCTAATACATCCTTTTTATTACCAGCCGTTTCATTGGTTTCATTCTCAATATTAGTTTTAATATCTTTTATATCATTTTCATTTTCTTTGATATTATTTTCATTTTCTTTAATTTTATTTTCATTATCTTTGATATTATTTTCATTATCTTTAATTTCATTTTCATTTTCTTGTATGGATTCAGTAAATTCTTTACTTGATTCTTTCTTTTTTAAGTCTTCATTTTGTTTTTTTAATTCTTCATTTTGTTTTTTTGATTCTTCATTTTTCTTTGTTAATTCTTCATTTTTCTTTTTTAATTCTTCATTGCGTAAATTAATAATTTGAATTTTTGCGTAATAATTCTGAAGAACAATATTTGTTTTTTCTAAAATGTTTTTATTCCATTTTTTAATTTGCTCATCATTATTCGTAGTTGTATTCGTAGTAGTATTCGTAGTAGTATTCGTAGTAGTAGTTCCATTAATAATTTTTTTAATATCTTCTTCTAATTGTTCTATTAATTTTTTATTATTTGATATATCATTATCATATTTAGCATCTAATGTGGTTAATATTTCAGCAATTTTTGCAATAGCATTATTTAACTCCGTTTCATCACTATTTATATTAGACTTATTATTTGAAGCATCATTTAATAATGTATTTATTTTATTTTTAGTAGCATTGTCGTCAGTAAGAGTATTTACTGGGAAGGTAAATTTATTTTTTTCAGTAAGAACTCTATCTTTTTGTTTCTTCAAAGTGTCTATAAATTTTTTAAATTCATTTAAGGATGTAAATAAATTTTTATTTTTTGTATTATTATTATTAGTATTAAAAAAACCTTCTTTGTTAAATTCTTTTATATCGTCTAAGGTAATGATTGCATTTGATGATATATATATAGTATCCCCTGATAAATCTACACCATTTACATTTGGTTTAAATGGAATCGGTTGAGATGATTTATAACTTTCATTAGTGGTAAGATTGAATTGTAATACACTAATCATAATATTATATTAGATGAATAAAATAATATTATTTCTAAATTGTTAAGAGATGAATGTAATATTAAAATTGACTTGAGTTTGCGACAAAATGACTCATAAATACGCCTTGTAAATGTCGATCACGCTGTTTTTCTGCTCGTTTAAGAATATTCATGGCGTTTTTTTCTTCTTCTGGAGAGACAATACCATCTTTATCAGTATCAATAAGCATTTTAATTTTATTCATTTTGGTTGGAATAAGGCAAAATTTACTATTTTCATGGAAGATCACATCAGATAATATCATAAATGCGCCAGTTAATAACAAAGATGTAACAATATCTCGCGTTGCTGTAAAAGCAACGGCAAATATTAATAATTCTCTCGCTAAACCATTTCTTAAAACTTGTTCTTGTGTTTTACTAAAGCCAATATCGATATATTTAGAACCGACATTTAAAATAATCATTATAAAACCCATTAATAATTTACTTTCATTTAGAGAATTTAATGATAATTTGATATATTCGAGCATATGAATTAATTAATAAATCGTTAGAAATTAATATTTAAGATAAATTATAAAAATAGAATTTGTGTTGTATATAAAAATAATAATATCTTAATTTCATATAAGAATGAGTTTAGCATTATATGCATCCCCTATAAATAATGATGAACCAATAAATTATGGGAATAGAAATAGAAATGGAAATGGAAATGGAAATGAAATAGATAAAAAAAGAAACGCACGTAAAACCATAAAAAATCGTTCTTCTTCTTCTTATACAAATGACCATAATAATAATAATAATAATAATAATAATAATGTGAACCAGAATGTACAAAAAATGCTAAAAACGATCTATGAACCTGCAAACGATGAACCTGCCAATTATGAACCTGCGAACGATGATTCGGGCGATATTGCCGATTTTAATCCACCACCGCATGCGGAATCAACTAAAGTGCCGCAAATGAATTATAACAGCGAATTATTAGGAAATAATAATAATAATAGTTTAGTAAATAGTAATTTTGGCCAAAATGAGCAACATGGGCAAAATATGCAATTAAATAATGTGAATAAAAAAGGAAAAACCGATGAGAATGTCAGTATCGAATCTTTTAATAATTTACAGAATAATTCTGCTAAAGATTATTATAAACAATATGTTCCCTATTATAATCAAATGAGTCAAGATTCTTCTAGTAGTAAAGATCAGTTATTAGAAAAATTAAATTATATGATTCATCTGTTAGAAGAACAGCAAGATATTAAAACAGGACACGTTATGGAAGAAATCATCTTATATTCGTTTTTAGGTATTTTTATGATATTTGTAGTAGATTCTTTTGCGCGGGCTGCCAAGTATGTGCGTTAATAATATAAATGAAACTATAATCAATATAAAATCAAACATTTATTTGAAGGAACGCTATAACAAGCATAATTATAAAAGAAAAAAGCAGTTGGACTTTTAAAAAGTAAACTAGTCGTAGGCAAAGCATCAATAATGATATTCGTATGACCTGTATTTTCTAATAATAAAATCGTCGTTTTTAATTTTTCTTTTATTTTATTTAAAGAAATATTAAATCCATTTAGAAAAAGACTCTTCATTATATCCTTCTTTTTTTTTATATTTTTGTTCTTTTTGTTCTTTTTTTTCTTATTATTATTATTATTATTATTATTATTATTATTATTATTCGAATGCTCATTATATGCCGTTAAAATACATTCAATCGCTTCATCTTTATCATAAAATAAATTTGGTTTTCTAAATATATACACGGCTAAAAGGACACCATCGTCAAGTATACCATAAATGAAAATATTTTCAGTTTTAAGAATATTTATTAAATTACTTACATCTGGCATAATAATACAATCAAAATTATTTTTTTGAGCATGAATAAAATCTAAAAATAAAGATAATTGCGCCACACCAATTTCAATAACATTAATATAAGGAGTTGTTAAACTAGTTGTTGTTACTAATGCTGGTGCTGACGCTGGTACTAATGCTGGTGCTAATGCTGGTGCTGACGCTAGCGTTTGAAAACAAAATGTCTCATAGGTCGTCAACGGCACAATCGCATTTAAGACGCCTTCACGTTTAAATAAACATGTTTTTATTTTAGGATTATTTTGGCGAAGATAATAATAATGCGTTTCAATGGTTTGAGGCGCAATTCCACCTTTTCGCTGCTGAGGATGCACACATAAATTATCGACATAATAGGTCGGAAATGGCAATTTTCCTTTGAGGGTTATATTTAAAGGACGAGCCGTAATAACCGAAATAAGTTCATCAATCATAGTCGTTGGTTCATTTTTTTCAAATAATAGTTTAGGCCTTTGATACATCGTGAGATACGACGTTTGATTAGAAGATTTTAAATATTCTACAATATTTTTCTGTTGCGGAATATATTTTGTATGAGGTGATTGCACATAATAATTCTTAATAAAATGACAAGCGGCGTCGAGTAAAGATTTATCGATAGTGTTTATATCATATTGTTTAATATTCACAATATTTGTATATTTTTTAATGGGTGGTGGATCCGAATAAAGAAGACCAGGGGGATTGACCCAATACCATAGATTATACAGATGAAAAATGGGTTGAGTGTACCAAAATTTCATTTTAATTCTTATATAAGCATTTAAAATGATATAGCAAATGAAAATAAATAGAATAACATAAAGCCACCACATCATATCCATCGTAGGCAAAGACATAGTATTATAAAGGAATAAATAAGTTATGATTAAACTTAATAGTATCGTTGTTCAACTTAATAGTATCGTTGTTCAACTTAATAGTATCGTTGTTCAACTTAATAGTATCGTTGTTCAACTTATGCACATAATACCATTATTAATTAGGTTTTTTCAAAATATAGATATATTGATGCGCATATTGACATGTTAACATATCGATTTTAGCATGTAAAATAAAACCAACATTTTTTGCCATACTTAAAATCTCTTTTTGTGTCTCCATATAAAATTGATGATTGTTTTTTCTCACACCGCCATTCTGCATTTTAAAGGTTTCATGTAAGAAGGCTTTATCTTCCTGATCTTTTAATTCAAAATTTGATTTATATTCAAACTGATCAAATTTCACCAAGGTAGACATTATTCGCTCCTCTGCATAATCCTGCAGCGACACGAGATTAAATGGATTTCCAGCAGGGAGGATGGGATCAAATTTATCACGATCGACTAAATGTACGGCTAAAAATCCGCCAGGTGCTAACCATTTCATACAATTATCAAAGAATTGGCGTTTATCTTGCATGTAATAGAGAGTAAAATATAAACATGTAATATGCGTAAAAGTATTGGGAGGGAAAGTCATTGACGAAAGCGCATCGGCTTGCTGGTAGTCTAAATCAGGATAGGTTTCTTTCGCTTTTTTCACCATCGCGGGTGAACGATCAATACCCTTTGCCTTATACCCGTGCGCCTCTAAACTACTCACATGATGACCCGTGCCCGACCCAATGTCTAAAACATAACTTTCTGACGTCGGCGATGTTTTATTTATAATTTCGCCAATTTCATAATCGTTTTTTAATTTACTAAAGACTAAATCATCATAAATTTGAACATAAAAATCATCATAGACATTTGCGCCTTCTTTCATTACAAAATCGTTAGTGCGATCTTCAAATCCTTCCCGTGGATTAATACCAATTTGGGTGATAATGTTAATGATGATGAATGCGGTTAATATATAAAATATTTTTTGTAAGGTAGTGGATTTAATAAACCCTTTATATATATTTTTGAGCGAAAGCATCGTATATGTATTATATCTATTTTTTTTGTGTATTAAATTAATATATGGATCTAAATGAAATTAATGATAAAAGACAATCCGTCGATTTTAAAGGGGTAACTTTTTCTAAATTTCAAAAATCGCAAGTGAAAAATGAAATTATCAAATGTTTGATTTCTTCAAAAATAGAACCCGCATGTTATTGGTCTGCTGAATTAATTTGCGCTGGACATTTTATTGATTTATGGGAAACCATTATCCTTTTTATTAGTCGATATATACATTTAGGAAATCCTAAATTACCCATCTATATCTCGTTGCGATTCGGACAATTTAAAGAAATGATAATGAATGGTTTTGCTGGACAAGAATTAAAATTAAGAAATAATACAAAAATAAGACAATTGTTCGCTGAAATTATTTGTGTTCTTTGTTATTCTCGGAAAAAACATAATTTTGAACCAGTTAAAATTCAAAAAGCAGAAGAATTTAATATGACACAAATGGCAAGTCGATTAAAAGCGCCTTCCATCAATTATGGTAATAGTATTTTTAAAAAAGATGATCCTACTGAATTATATATTGCGATTAATGAATTAGCATATCATGTTTCATCCGAATCTAAAAATGTCGTATCGGCCTGTTACTGGTTAGAATGGTTATTAGAATATGATACGATGTGTAAACAAAAAAAAGAAAATTGTTTTTGTGAAAATCGGCATTTTGCGCCAGTACATACTAAATTTCAAAATGATAATGTTTGGCTGGTATGGGATGTTATTTTAAATGAAGCGAAAAATAAAAATAATGCGATTATAAATAAAATCATACAGGCTTTGTTAGAAATGTTTAGTATAAGGTATACCTATGGAGTAAAGAAAAGACGAAAATTTATTATTTATTTTGCGATTGCTTTACTCACTGAACCCGTTGATTTTGATGTTATTATGATTAATAATAAAAAAGAGATTGATTTTATTGTAAAAAAAATAGATGTAGTGTATAAAGACATTAAAAAAAACGAACTATCCCCCGAAACCGATTATTTATTTATTGGCACAAAAGAGCGCTCTTCATTCGATAAAACGATTGAACGATTAGAAAAAATGAATGAACTGATGGGAAAATGAACTTAAAATGAATGCTGCTGCTCTTGCCGAATGCTCTTGCCGAATGCTGCTCTTGCCGAATGCTCTTGCCGAATACCGAAATATTATTATATTAATTTATGATATTATGATATTATAATATTATAATATTATAAAAATGTCGATACCCACACGAGTGTTTATTGTTCCCTATCGAGATAGACCTCAACATAAAATAGAATTTTCAAAAAATATGAAAATTCTGTTAGAAGATATAACAGAACCTTATGAAATCTATTTTGCGCATCAATGCGATAATAGACCTTTTAATCGTGGCGCAATGAAGAATTTAGGATTTTTGGCAATAAAAAATAAATACCCTCAGCATTATAAAGATATTACTTTTATATTTCATGATGTGGATACGTGGCCGTGTGAAAAAGGGTTAATTGATTATACTACGACAAGTGGAATTGTGAAACATTATTATGGTGTGACCTTTGCTTTAGGCGGTATATTTTCGATTAAAGGCGGAGATTTTGAAAAAGCCAAAGGATTTCCGAATTTTTGGGGATGGGGCTTAGAAGATAATCTAATAAATAATCGATGTATTTCAGCAGGGTTAACTATTGATAGAAGTATCTTTTATGAAATGCAGGATAAACGAATTATAAGACCATTTGATGGATTTAATCGTATTGTTTCAAAACGGGACGCAAATGTATATAAATATGAAACACCAGATAATCTATTTGATTTAAAAAATATAAATATGTCAATAACGAATGAATATATTAATATTAAGAATTTTGAGTGTATGATGAAAGCCGATGATCAATTTTATGTCAATCATGATCTTAGAATACATACAAAATTTATGCCAATTGATAATAGATTTTTTCGTCGTAATTGGACGATGTTTAAAAAATAATATGAAAAATATATATATGAAAAATATATATATGAAAAATATATGAAAAAATAATAGTAAATATATATAAATATGGATTCAGATAATGTTATTTCAAGAACCCCTATACTTGGATATAATAATAGTACACCATCAGCAGCATCAATGTCATCATCAGCAGCATCATCAGCATCATCATCAGCAGCATCAACACCAACACCATCAGCAAGTTCTACAATGGAGGACACGACTTCTTGGTTAACGATCGGTCGCTATTTATTAATTGTACTCATTTTAGCATTTTTAGGGTTTAATTTATTTACTTATTTAGACACTATTACCGCTTATATTAAAAATATGATAACAAAATTAACGGCCTTTTTCGGTTATGGCGTTATTCAAACGACAAAAAAGACTATTAATTTATCAGCACAAGGCACGAAAGGATTAGTAAATGTGGCTGCAGGTACTGCCAATAGTGGTATTGATTTATTAAACCAAAGTTTAACAGGCAGCGGCGGCAGCATGAAACCCATTAGAAATAATATTGATTCTTCTAATCGATCGTTAGATATGGTCTTAAATAAGGCCTCTACTTCGTCTGCTTCTTCTACTTCGCAATCTTCGCCTTTACCTGATGATGCTGGCAGTACAACGCAATCAAGTAAAGCCAAAAATAAATCTGGTTATTGTTATATCGGTGAAGACCGCGGATTTCGTAGTTGTATTAAGGTCGGCGAAGGGGATATGTGTATGTCAGGTGATATTTTTCCGACTCAAGACATATGCGTCAATCCTTCTTTGCGGAATTAAATAAAAATTTGGATTATTAACATGTTTTTAATAAATGTTTAATGTGCTTAAGGTGGTGATGGGGGGCATGCGGTGGGTGATGTATTCGGTGCAATAGTTATTGTTCCAGTACCAGTAATAGTTCCAATACCACATCCACCACTACTCGCTGGACTATTAATAGTGCCGTTATTAAAAATTATTGTAAAAGCATTAATATTAATAGTGCCACTATCATAGTTGTAAATTATACCGCCGATGCCGTTGGTAATACTACCGCCGCTGTAAAGTGAAATAAGAGTGCTGGCTTGATGGTTGTAAATAATGCCGGTGTTGTTAATGTTACCCATACCATTATCTATTAAACCACCATTAGTGTTATCAATCGTGCCGTTAGTATTATTGGTGATGAAGCTGTTGTTGGTATCAATAGTGCCTCCATTATTGGTAATTTTGCTATTGTTGTTGTTAATATAACTGCCAGTATTGTTATAAATAATACCGCCAGTATTGTTATTTATTAAACCGCCAGTATTGTTATTAATAATACCGCCAGTATTGTTATTAATAATACCGCCATTATTGTTATTTATTATACCGCCATTATTTGTAATAATATCATTTGTATTGTTGACAATGGTGCCGTTATTAGTAATAGTACCTTCTACAATTAAAGTTTTATTATTTATATTTAATAATTCGCCATTCTTTATAATCAAGTTTTGACACTTTAAAATGGTTGTATTTGCATTAAGATTCCATGTATCTAAATCAAATGGGTTTTGTGTAGCAACATTACTTATATCCAGTATTTGAATACCACTTGGACACACAATAATTGGTGTTGGTTCCGGACATAAAATTAAAGTATTGCCTTGTTGTTCTAGATTAAACACATTTGGATTCGAGCCGTAAATATTTTGAGTCGCCCATACTTTATTGCCTAAAGGCCCAAATCCTCTTATAATACGTGATAATTGTTGTTTTTTTGTAAGTGGATTCGCATTACCTTTATATTGCAGTACTTCGGCTTTGTTTTGTGCTGGTGTTAAACCGGGCGGACAAAGGAGAGTTACACGCGACCATAACGGCGCACGACTATTTGTGGGTGGAGTACACGCTGGATTGGTAGGCGTTGTCATGAATAATATATTAATTAATGATATAATATATATGAAATAATTATATATGAAATAATTATATATGAAATAATTATATATGAAATAAATATATCATTATTTTCATAATTTGCATAATTGGCATTATATGCATTCTTGCCATTTCTTTGTCATTTAATAAAAATTATTTAAATCTCGGCGTTATTACCAAAAAACCATCTCGTTGATAAATAGCGTGGAAGAGTATTCGATAAATTTTTCGATTTCATTTTCATGCTGGGACCATTATCGACAATCGATTGTATTTTGTTTGTCCCAATATCGCTACTAAAATATCGTAAATCGGAAATATAACCTGAAAATCCGCCATTCATTGCGGCATACACATCGCCATAATTTTGTTTCGGTACACCTTTTAAAATATGCCGTTTAGTTAACGTGCCGTTGATATACACGTCCATTTGTTTTTGATTACTGACGCGTATAATAACATTCACCCATTTATTCAAAGGTAAATCATTTATAATTACTTCTTCGTTCATTTGCTCAAAAGAGTTCATGACAATCATTAAATTATTTATTTTGGGGGTGATATATAAACCCGGCGCATTATTCGGCGAATTCATGCCAACGGGATCCTGCGTCACATTGATATCATCGTTGCCTTTATGAAAAACATGTTTATATTCATTCTGTTTATATGAAAAATCGTCTACATAGAGCCAAACGGACCAAGTGAATTCTAATCCATCATTTTTATTAATAGAGCGTAAAATTGGAATAGAGCCAGTTATGCTAGGATTTTGTGGAATTTGGACCATTTGTTTCGCGTCAATGGTGCCATCGATTAAAATAGGGTTAGTCGAGGGTGCAAATAACCACGACATAAAAGAGATACCAGTTTTAATTAAAAAAATAAAGACAATAATAACTAGAATTAAAAAAGCAAATTTGGCGACAATACTATTGGATTCTAAAAATGATGAACTTCCCTCCAAATATCTACTGGAAGAAAAAGGTTTAATAAATCCATCTGAACCTTCTGATACTTTTCCAAAACTCATAATATATATTATATATATATATATATTATATATTATACAAGAGAAATAATCATATCATTCAAATTTATAGTTCATTATAAAATTTATTATATTTCAAAACTACTTTTTTCTTTATTATCTGCCAAAAAGGCAATTTTAATACGATATTTATTAAATAAATTGCCTAACATACTTCCCCCAAATCCATCTTTATATATATTAAATGCTTCTTGTGGATTCGTTGAATCATTCCAATATTGAAAATTTGAAGTCATTCCACTAAATCCGCCGTTGGGTGTTACAATGATATTTGAAGAAGAATTAATACGAGCAACTCCCGGTAATACACATGTACGGACTAATTTCCCATCAATATAAACATCTAAAGTTCGTCCATACAAACTAATGATTAAATTTACCCATTTTTGTAAGGGAAAATTTTTAACATTGCAAGTATGAGTCGTATATTTATCGCCATTATTTTTATTCTGTGAATAACAAGCGACTGAAATATTAATATCATTTTCCATTGCGCCAAATGTAATTGAAGGACTCGGGTTTTTTTCTTTATCATGTCTTCCTAAAAGTATCTTCGGTTCGCCAAAACGATAATTCCAATCATTTACATAAAACCACGTCGAATATGTATAATTATTTGAACTACTGCTGGCAGGTAAAGTGGATGCTAAAATAGTTTGTTTCGTAGTCGCATCAAGCATACGCGTAAGTTGCGTTGATTTGGTAGTAAGCCAATTAATAATAATATAAAATAATAATAAAACAACTAAACAAATTAGAATAATTTTAGTTAATTCCATAATATATTATACTATTAGAAATAATTATACTATTATATTTTTTAATATAGCAATTATTTCTAATATAGCATCGCAATTATTTCTAATATAGCATCGCAATTATTTCTAATATAGCATCGCAATTATTTCTAATATAGCATCGCAATTATTTCTAATATAGCAAAATTAATTTTATAATTGTGGTATCTCTTTATCTTTTAACATTTTATACATTAATTGTATAGTACGATTTGAAAGTATTTCATTATAATAAATCACATTACAAATGCCGCCATGTATGCCATTATTCTCTCCAGAGGTCACATTCTCATAAGTCATATAAGGTGCAATACCCGATTTAGACCCGACTAATTCTCCATTTAAAAAGACATCCATAATTCCGCCATCATAATTAATAACTACATGGTTCCATTTTTGATAAAGAATATCCGTCGTTTCAAATATCTCTATTTCGGGCGCTACACCACCAACTTTATTTGTGCCTAAGGATGTTGTGATCTTTAAACTATTTTTTTGTCCATTATATTGAATATTGGGTTTATTGCCGTAATTTAAAATGGAAGTATACCTAGTGTATGCACTACTCGTATTGGCGGGTTGCGGATTGATATAAAACCACGCCGAAATAGAATAATGATAATTAAATTTATTGTTTTTTTCGTTATTTGAATTTATAATAGTCGAATGTAAATTTTCAAAATTCCCTAAAGTATGTTCTTTATTTAAATAAATAGGATCACCTAATAATTTAATTCCATATTTATTTATAACATAATTGAATATTTTGGGTAATATATACCATAATAAAATCAAAACGATTTCTAATAGAAGTAAGATCCAAATAGGTTTTGCTGTAATATTATACTGATAACGTAGATGGTCAATTGCTTTAATTAATAAACAAGGCAAAAAGAATACGAATTGTTTCATAAAAGATAGAACTTCATTTTTTGAAACGAAATCATTTATTTTTTCAAATACTTTTGGTATTTTATCTGAAATTTGGAAATAAATAAATAAAATAGATAAGGTCACGAGGCCAATAAGGGTAGATATAATTAAACCATAAATAAATATTGCGTTGATATTATTACCTGTCCATATTATAAATTTAATAATGGTGAGTGTTATTAATAAAAATAAAATAATAAAGTAAATAGAACCAGAAAATAAACTAACGATTTTACTAAATAGTGTACTATTACTAGTTATGTTACTAGAGATTGTTATTGGATTATATTTATAAAGTATCATAAAAATAATGAGGATACTAATTATTTCTAAAAGACCAATATAAGAAGGGATACTATAAATTTTATCTCTTATTTTCTCTCCTAAGGGTTGCTTATATATTGTGTTTTTTGTTGTCTTAGTTGTTGTCATCTTATTTTATGTTATTAATATTATAATATAGTTATAAAATTATTCTTATCGTTATAAACTATAAGAATAATAATAATAATAACATAAATTAATTAATATCCATACCTTTTTTTTAGTTTTATTTTTTACTTTTTTGTTCTTAAATTCATACTCCTTGTGGGTTATATACAAATCGTGGATTTTCTGGTGTGCCAAGTAATTCCGTAATTAAATTTTGAAGTTGTGCATCATTAATATTATCTTCTCCAACACGATAACGCATTCCTTCTTCAATCATATAATTTTTACGCCCACGATTAATCATTAAGTTTGGATGTTCAATGTAATGCCTAAATAAATTTTTAAGATGTGTTCGTTTTTCTTCAGGATTATCATCTGCTTGTGCTATAGCTTGCATCAAACGCGCTCCAGCGCGTACTACTTCAGGGCTGGGTGGTTCTTGTACATTAAGGTTAAGTCCTGGTACATTAAGATTAAGTCCTCCCATTCTAAGTTTTCTTTTATTACGTGTTGTCTTTTTTTGGCTTTTGCTTCTTTTGCTTTTCTTCATGCTGTTGCTTTTCTTCATGCTGTTGCTTTTCTTCATGCTGTTGCTTTTCTTCATGCTTTTGCTTTTCTTCATGCTGTTGCTTTTTTTTATATATTTCATATATATATAATAATAAATAATAAATAATAAAAATATTCATTTTTCTAAAGTTTATTTTTTATTTTTTATTATTTATTATTTATTATTTATTATTATTTATTATTATTTATCTATATTTTTACTCATAAATTTTCAAACGCCGTTTTTTTTCCATGACAATCTCTACATAAGGCAACTAAATTATCCACGTGATTTGAACCACCATTATCTAAACGTATTTTATGATCTACTTCAAACCATGCTGGCAATTGTTTTTTACACGCACCACAATTCCATCCTTGCTGTGCCGCTACAAATTTTTTCTTTGTTTCGCTTACACAGCGTTTTGTGTTATTATTTTTCCCTGAATGTAGTAATCTTTTTTGTTGTGGAGTGCTAGCGTCATATACATTATTATTATTCATATTATTATTATTATTATAAGTGTTTTCATTTGAAAACATATTGGTTTTTCCTAGATTAAAAAAAGGCGTTAATACATCAGCCGAATCTTTATCAATAGGTAAATATTTTATGATGCCGTTAGCATGCGTAAATAAACTCCTCGAATGAGCAGGATATTTACGGATGAAAACATAAGCAGATAATCCCACAAAACCAATCCCAGCCATTTGATAATATTTTTTCCATGATTTCATCTGTTGTATGTATTTTCCGTCATGATATACATTTGCGATAAAAAACGCAGTTAATCCAAATAAAAGTAATTCAAATTTCATCTTATTATATAATAATGATATTATTACTGAATATTATTAGTGAATATTATTAGTGAATATTATAAATGGTATTGTAATTTGTCTAAATCAGAACTAAGAGTTTTTACTGGAATAGGTTTATTCGTGCATATATAAAATTTATTTATTATAAAGAAATACAAGTAATATTATTATTATTAATATAATACCTAAAAATACATATTTCTCTCTTCTTCTTCGTTGTTCTTCATTTTTTACTTCTTTCGGTTTATAGTGTTCATAATAGGCAATCATCGCTTCATCCATCGTCATTTCAGGTAATTCCAAAGATACATTTATTTTATTATGTATAAAATGCATCCATTTCATAAAAGAAGGACGTGAATCTAGATAAGGTGTAACTGGGAAGTCATCTAATAATTTACTAAAATTATTTCCAATTTCTGGAATAGGCAGAAATAAAGGCAGATTTTGAATAAAATCATAATATTTTTTTTTTGTCACCTCATTAGGTGTAAGCGGATAGGTTAAGGCGATCGTATGCAAAACAAACCAATAAAAAGGCCCCCATACTTTTGGATCTAAAGCCATTTTACATAAATGATATAAAAACAATTCATAAATATAACCAATAAAAAATGATGACTGACACTTATAATTTACCAAATATTAATAATAGTTTATCGAATAGTTTATCGAATAGTTTATCGAATAGTCTACCAAATATTAATAATAGTTTATTAAATATTTCATGTAATAATTGTGGTAAAAATGGTCATATCTTTCAAAATTGTAAATATCCTATTACCAGTGTAGGCATTATTGCTTTTCGAAAAAACAAAGAAGGTAATTATGAATATTTAATGATTTGTAGGAAAGATACAATTGGATATATGGAATTTATAAGAGGAAAATATCATTTGTATAATAAATCATATATCAAGAACATTATGTCAGAAATGACTAATTTAGAAAAAAATAAAATTTTAACAATGGATTTTCATAATTTATGGAATGACATATGGAACAATAATATAGAATTTCAATTTAGAGCAGAAGAAACATCAGCGAGAGATAAATTTGAAATATTAAAAAATGGGTATACAAGTAGCGTAGATGGTAAATATAATATTGCCTCTTTACTAAATGAAATAAATACAAATTGGGATGAACAAGAATGGGGATTTCCAAAAGGCAGACACAATAATCACGAAAAAGATATTATATGTGCCTTACGAGAATTTGAAGAAGAAACGGGATATAATAAAAGTTTATTTAAAATAATTCAAAATATTATTCCCTTTGAAGAAATATTTACTGGATCGAATTATAAATCATATAAACATAAATATTTTTTAGCAATGTTTACAGGAGAGAATAATGACGCGGTTGCAAATGAACATATAAACACCTTTCATAATTTTGAAGTAAGTAAAATGAAATGGAAAAATTATGATGAAGCGTTAAAATCGATTCGGCCTTATAATTTAGAAAAAATAGAGATACTTCAACGTGTACATAAAATATTAAATGATTATAAAATAAATGGCTAATAAAATTAGTATTGATTGATATAATATTATAATACTATATATTATAGTATTATATTATAGTATTATATATAGTATTATAATAATGAGTTTTAAAAAAGAATGTAAAGATGATAATAAAGAAAAAAACCCATTTACAAATCGTTGTATTACTAAATGTGATGAAAATAAGGTAAGAGTTATTAATATTGAAAATAAAAAATTTGAATGTAAAAACACAACTAATAAAGAACAGGCCTTAGAAGATTTAGAACTGGCGGAATTAGAATTAATTAAAAGAGATTTAATTAAATTTACAACAAAACAGAAACAATTAGCATTAGCAGCATTAGTATCAGAACCTACCATAGCAAAAGCACCTGCCATAGCAAAAGCACCAGAATCAGCCATAGCCATAGCAAAAGCACCTACACCAGCCATAGCATTAGCAAAAGCACCTGCCATAGCAGCAGAAGAAAAAGCACCTGCACCAGCCATAGCATTAGAACCAGCAGCATTAGAACCATCAGCAGAACAAAAAGGAGAAGAAGCAATGTTGTTATCAACCGAAGTACCTAATTTTGATTATATTAAAGACGAAAGAGATGAATTTATAAGAAATAAGTTAATAACAGATTTTGGTCTAAAAGAAAAAACGATATCAAAATGGAATAGAGAAATATTAGAAAAGGAATACATCAAGCGACTAAAAAAACAAATGGCCATACCCGCCCCAGCCATGGCAAAAGCGCCTGCCATAGCAAAAGCGCCTGCCATAGCAAAAGCGCCAGAAAAAGCAAAAGCACCTGCCATAGCAAAAGCGCCTGCCATAGCAAAAGCACCTGCCATAGAAAAAGCACCTGCCATAGGAGAAGAAGGAGAAGAAGGAGAACAAGCAAAAGCACCTGCCATAGGAGAAGAAGCAGAACAAGAAACAGCACAAGCCGAAGAACAAGAAGATATATTTGAGGGGGAATTAGATGATAAACTTGCAAATAAAAAAAATAGGGCTTTTGAAATGAAAGAATACGATTATTTAAAAAAAAATAAGGATGATGATGATGATCTCAAGTATAATTTATTGTATCCAAATTTAAATGATCCAGATTTTAATATTAAAATCACACAAAAGAAAGAATTTTATGAAAATCAATATGATGGACAAACCGATGAAGATGGACAAATGCTTGATATTGAAAAATATTCTAAAATTTTATGTAGTGCCGAATTTGAACTAGCACCTCATCAAATTTTTGTAAGAAATTTTTTATCATTTCAAACACCATATAATAGTTTGTTACTTTATCATGGATTAGGCAGTGGTAAAACCTGTTCTGCTATTAATATTTCGGAAGAAATGCGTGATTATTATATTCAAATTGGCGTATTAAATAAAATATATGTGATTGCGTCACAAAATGTTCAAAATAATTTTAAATTACAATTATTTGATGAACGGAAATTAAAAGATGAAAATGGTATTTGGAATATACGAGCATGTACTGGTAATAAATTTTTAAAAGAAATAAACCCATTAAATGTAAAAGGTCTTACTCGAGAAAATATAATACAACAAGTAAACCAAATCATACATAAATATTATAAATTTATGGGTTATACTGAATTTGCTAATTATATTACAAAAATATCTTCTATTGAAGATTATAGTGCAGATTTAACACCAAAACAAAAAAAATCTCTAATAAAAAAAAAATTACAAAAATATTTTGATAATAGATTAATTATAATAGACGAGGTACATAATATAAGAATATCAGATGATAGTGAAGGTAAACGTGTGGCAACCGAATTGTTTAAACTTGCGCAAAATGTGAATAATTTACGTCTTTTATTATTGTCGGCCACACCAATGTATAATACCTATAAAGAAATTATATGGTTAATTAATCTGATGAATTTAAATGATAAACGACCGACTATTGAAGTGAAAGAGATTTTTGATAATGAAGGAAATTTTCAACTAAACAAAAATGGCGAAGAAAGCGGTAAAGAATTATTAATAAGAAAAGCGACGGGTTATATCTCTTTTGTGCGAGGAGAAAATCCTTATACTTTTCCATACCGATTATTTCCTAATGAATTTGCCGAAAAAAAATATACATTTAAATTAAATGATGATGCTGAAATGATCAGAATGAGAGAAGCAGAAGCACAGGTAGAGGGCGATGGAGTGGCGGAGGCCTCCGCCGTGGTTGAGAGCGATGATTATCAATCTTACCCAACCCTACAATTAAATGGAAAAGAAATACCGCCTTATCAGAAAATAAATAAAATTTCTGTATTTTTGACCACCATTGGTATCGTACAAGAAAAAGGTTATAAATATATTATCTCCAAAATGAAAAAAACATTTAGTGAAATGACGAAAAAGAATTCTTCTTTTGAAGAAATGGATTCTTTCGGATTTAAAATATTACAAAAACCATTAGAGGCTTTAAACATTATTTATCCAGATGATCGATTAGATGTTGAGGCAAACGCAGAAGCAGACACAGAACCACCAAATATAGATGAACGCGAATTAGTTGGGAAAGGAGGATTAACTAGAATAATGGATTTTGAAAGTCCAGATAAAATAAAACGCTTTAATTTTAAATATAAGGATTTATCAAAATATGGAGGACGCATTTTTTCATCAGAAAATATAGCAAAATATAGTGGAAAAATCGCCACAATCTGTCAACGAATTATGGGTTCAATTGGCGTAATTTTGGTATATTCGCAATATATTGATGGCGGCGTTTTACCCATTGCTTTAGCCTTAGAAGAATTAGGGTTTACGCGGGCCAGGGGGGGAAAGAATTTATTTGAAACGCCACCAGTTGAATCGATTGACGCGTTAACCTTTGAATCAAAAAGTAAATATACGGGAGATAAACCATTTCAAGCAGCCACCTATGTCATGTTAACTGGTGATAAAGGGTTTACGCCAGATAGTGTAAATGATATTAAAATGTTAACCAATGAGGATAATACAGACGGAAGTAAAATCAAAGTAGTGTTAATTTCACAAGCAGCCGCCGAAGGTGTTGATTTAAAATATATCCGACAAGTACATATATTAGATCCTTGGTATAATATGAACCGAAATGAACAAATTATTGGTCGTGCAGTTCGAAATTGCAGTCATAAAAATCTGCCCTTTTTGGAAAGAAATGTACAAATCTATTTGTATGGAACACTTTTAACCAATAAAGAAGAAGAAGCGGCGGATCTTTACGTCTACCGATTAGCACAAGAAAAGGCCGTTAAAATGGGCGAAATTAGCCGCGTGCTTAAAGAAATAGCCGTAGATTGTAATTTAAATAGTAAACAAAATAATTTTAATCAAATTAGTATGAAATTGAAAGGCATGAAAGAAGTCACCTTAAAGTTATCGAGTAAAAAAGATAAAGCCAGTATAAAATATCAAATAGGCGATAAACCTTATTCGACGACATGCGATTATATGCAGAAATGTTCCTATGTTTGTCTACCCGCTATTAAAACGGAAGACTTACAAAACCCAAACACTGATACATATAATGAAAAATTTATGATGATGAGTAGTGATAATATCATTATTCGTATAAAAGAATTATTTAAAGAAAAGTTCTTTTATAGAAAAGATGAATTAATTCAACGGATAAATATTATTAAAACAAATTCACTTGAACAAATATTGTATGCTTTGACTCAATTAATTGATGATAAATATGAATATGTCACAGATAAATATGAGAGATTAGGGCATATTATTAATATTGATGATTTATATTTATTTCAACCCCTCGAATTAAATAATACACATATTTCTATGCGTGATCGAAGTGTGCCAATTGATTATAAACACGAGAGTATAAAGGTCGTTTTTAATACGGAAGAAGAAAATGATGCTGATGCTACAGAAACTTCTTCGGCAAACGACATTAATGAATTATTAAAAAGAATGAAAAAGAATTATGTAACAGCGACTAAAAATTTAACAGAAGAAGATGCAGAACCCAACCCAGAGAAACGAGGGAAATTAAATTGGTATGTAAATTGTCGGCTGGTTATTCAAGAAATGTTAGATCCGGAAAATGAAGTAGACGAAGATTGGGTTTATGAATTTTTAATTTCACATATTATTGAAGAATTGTCTTATAATGAAATGTTGCAATTATTAAATTACATGGATTCTTTAAATGTAGATGATGCCGTTGAAAGATTAATTAAAACCTATTTAGAAAGTAAATTAATAAAAGATAAATCCCTGATTGGTGCGGTATTATATGATGATAATAATAAACGACAAATACTTATTAAGGATACAACAACTGGACAATGGAAAAAGGTTGAAAAAGGAGATGCAGATGAGTTTGATTTAGGGCATACAATAGCGGAAATGATAGTAAATCTTCAACCTCCAAGAGAGAAATTAAATGAAATTATAGGGTTTATGTCTTTGGATAAAAAGGGTAATGAAATGGTATTTAAAATAAAGAATTTCACTAACCCACGCAGAACTGGTATCAAGTGTGATACTGAAGATAAAAATGAGAATATTAGAACATTATTACACATTTTAAATAAAAATAAAGAGCAAAGTGATATTGATGCAACAAATTTACATGATTATAAACCTCTTCAAATTTGTGCTAAACAAGAATTTTATTTAAGATTAAAAGATAAAACATTAGAAAAAGGGAAAAGATACTTTTTAAATAATACCGAAGCGAATTTAATTGGATTAGATAAATTGGTATATTAAATAAAAAAATTGATTAATAATAATATAAATATAATATAGTATTATATATAATGTCACTTATCGCTGATTTACAAACACAAGCACAAGCAGCACAAGCACAAGCAGCACCAGCACAAGCAGCACAAGTACAAATGACCAAACCTAAAGGACCTGCCAATGTAGTGATGCGTAATAAACAAAAGACAAATGACGTCGGTATTTATACAGAATGTCTTATCACGCGAAAAGTTCCAATTAATATTATTTATGTGGGAAATAATCTTAAACAAACGATTGAAAAAGAAATTGCGTCAAAAGTAGAAGGTCGATGTATCGTCGAAGGGTATGTGAAACCTGGTTCTATTAAAATATTGAGTTATTCAAGTGGCTTAATTAAAGCGGATCATATTATTTTTGAAGTTATTTTCGAGTGTTTTATTTGTTCGCCGGTCGAAGGGATGCATATTCATTGTATTGCCAAAAATATTACGAAAGCCGGTATTCGCGCCGAAACTTTGGAAATGCCTAGTCCAGTGGTTATATTTATTGCACGCGATCATCATTATATGTCTAGTTATTTTGCGGATGTAAAAGAAAATGATGAAATTAAAATAAAAGTCATTGGACAGCGGTTTGAATTAAATGATAAATATATTTCTATTATCGGTGAATTGTTAAATTCATCAACAACATCGATGATGATGATGACGCCTAGAGCAAAAAATGTAGGTGCAAAAAATGTAGGTGCAAAAAATGTAGGTGCAAAAAATGTAGGTATTAAGAAACCTAAACTAGTCTTAACTAAATAGTAATTCATAAATAAAAAAGTAATTCATAAAATCATAACTAAATAATAATATTACATTTGATTAAAAAGATTTAAATATATTTTTTAATCAAATGTATTAATACATGTCTTCGTTATCTACTTTAAAAGATCAGATTGAAAACATGCCAAAATATCACCAAATAGAAATATTAAAAATTCTTAATAAAAATGAGAATATAAATAAGAATGAAAATAAAAATGGAACATTTATTAATTTAACTGAATTAAAAGCGGAAATCATACAACAATTACAAGATTATACGAATTATGTATTGGAACAACAATCACAATTAAATGAAATCGAACAAGAAAAACAAAATTTAGAGAAAACTTTTTTTAGATAATACATAAAGATAATAAAGAGAAAACATAAATTATATTAGCACATGTCGTCTTCAATGTCGTCCTTTACCAAAAAAAACAACAATCAAGGAAAAAATGAAAAAATAAATCATATAGTTAACTCATTAGAAGAATATATGTTTACGGATGAAAATATTAAAAAAATGCACGATTTAAATTTCAATAAGAGAGAAACACAAACTGATCATAAAAATAAGAATAATCATAAAAATGATAAGAGTAAAGAGACAACACACCTTCATTTGGAAACAAAAAAAAATACAAAAACAGAATTATTTATGCCAGCACAAAAAGATAAATTATTTTGGTGTTTTTATATTATATTACATGGATTTAGTGATTATGAACTTCATCATACGGATTATTTTATAACAGAAAAAAATTTTAAAATTAGCACAATAGAAAAAATGCGGTCAATGAAACCGAAATTAAAAGAATTAAAAATAAAAATGGCAGAAATCGAAGATGAATTATTAAATAAACCACAAATTACGATGAAGAGTTTAGAGGTGCTTTGTTTAGTTTATGAAGTTTCTTTATTATATGTTTCTGGGCGAATGTATAGCGAACTCTTATATAATGAGAAAGATTTAACTAAAATAAAAGGTATTATTATTACATCTATTGATACTAATAAAGAATATAGTGTTCGTTATATGGATCAGGACACGGGCACGGGCACTGAGACGGGCACTGACACAAATGCAGGTACATCATCTTATATGAATACTATACGAAATACCTATTGGAAAATCGAACATTTACAAAAACCGCTGAAAGCGCCTTCAGCGTATGCGGTAAAAGATTTACAAGAAATATGTAAAAAATTAGAAATTCCTGTGGTTAATGAATTAGGTAAAAATAAAACAAAACAAATATTATATGAAGAAATTTTGAGTAAACTATAAAAAAAATTATTTTTTCATAAACTATTATATAAAAAATAAATAAAAAATTTATTTTTTCATAAACTATAAAATAAATAAATATAAAATAAATAAATAAACTATAAAATTGAATAAAGATGATATA
>Ga0214919_10002905_pt1 | contig 26454 bp, 26 predicted proteins | sample LL1503_MetaG_FD_177994 | JGI IMG/M metagenome (GOLD analysis project Ga0214919, IMG submission 177994) | Freshwater microbial communities from Lake Lanier, Atlanta, Georgia, United States - LL-1503 | ecosystem: Environmental > Aquatic > Freshwater > Lake | place: USA: Georgia | collected...
TAGAGCCGTGTGGGTTGTGGCAATCCGAACAAGCAACTTTGCCTTCTTCGAGAGGGTGATGGGAGATTTTTTTAGCATCTGCACGCTGCTCTTTGTGGCAGGTGTAGCAAACTTCAGTTTGAGTTTTCTTACTCAACACTTTGTCGGTAGGACGGTGTACTTTATGGCAATCGTTACAAGCCACGCCACTGGTTTCGTGCTTGCCGCCATCCCAGTTGTTTCGCTGACTGTCTTTGTGGCAAGTTAAGCACTGCCCCGCACGCTCCTTGTCATCAGAAAGTTTGAAGGCGCCTTTTTTAAAGACCACATCGGGTGCTGCGCGCACTTTGGTGACAGGATCGCCCTTCACGTGCTTATCACTTGCCCCGTGGCAAGACTGGCAATTTGGCGACTTGAGATCACCCTTCACACCATGCTTGGTTTGATAGACAGACAGCACAGGTGCTGATTCGCTTTCATCGTGGCACTTGGTACAAATAGCATCTTTCTTCAACGCTTCTTGTGCTCGCTGCGCATTGGCTGAAGAGGCAACAGGCGCAGCAGACGCATCGGCTGCTTTAGCTGTCAGTGCCGTCACTGCCAAGCCGACGCTGCTGATGAGCACCAAAGCCGACACGAACTTGCGGATTAATTTCATAGTGATACCCAAATGGTTGAAATATTGAAAGGCTCAGTGGTTCTTGCTTTGATCACTGAGCCAAAATCCACTGCACCAAGTTTTGATTTGTGCGGCGTCTTTAGGAGGAGAAGTTTTCACCACCTTGTGCTCTTCTTCGTGACCGTCGGGGAATTTGGCTTTTTCACCTGATGTGATGTGCTCTATCAAGCGAGCCTCTGCATTGGCCTTGCCTTTGTATTTGGCTGCCACGGCCTTGTATGCAGGCCCATCTTTTTCTTTTTCAATGGCGTGGCACTTCAAGCAGTTGTTCTGTTTAGCAAGTGCCTTTGCCGCATCTTCATCTAAGGCATGTGCACTGGGAAAACTCGCCAATGCCAACAAAGCCGCAGCAACCGACAGTGCACATTTGAATTTTTTTATCATTTGATAGATCCTTTCAATTCGTTTGAATTTCTAAGGTCTATTCTCTTGAATGTGTGCTTTTTTAGATATCAGCACCCGATGAATTTCGGCATCGGAATATTCCTACTGCTGCAGGAAAACGCTGAGGGGGCCCGTGTTAATTGGCAATCAAATGATGGGCAATGGCATATCGAACCAAATCAACCTGTGTGGTCATGGTCATTTTGCTCATGATGTGTGATTTATGGGTGCTAACAGTTTTGATGCTCAATGACAATTCCTTGGCGATTTCAGTCATGCTCATACCCCGAACAATGCGGTCAAAAATTTGAAACTCCCGATCAGTCAAGCGCAGATGAGGCAAGGCGTCTGCGTGAGGGTTCGCCTCAGACACCAGCAACTCAGCCACCTTTGAGCTGAAATAAACACCGCCAGAGGCCACCTTGCGCAAGGCCGGCAGTATCAAGTCGCTGTCGCCCTCTTTTGACAAATAACCAGAAGCGCCAGCCCTCAAGGCACGAACCGCATATTGTTCCTCGGGATGCATGCTGAAAATGAGGACAGGACATTTTGGCTTTTCAACTTTGATCATTTTGATCAACTCCACGCCACTGCGACCTGGCATCGACAAATCGAGGATCACCAGACCCCAATCTCTTTCTCGAATTTTTCCCAGCACCTCGCTGCCGTTGATGGCTTCCCCAACAACCACCATGTCGTCTGTATCGGCTAAGATTTTTTTTAACCCGTCGCGGATGATGGCGTGATCGTCTGCCAGCAAAACTTCTATTTTCATGATTCAACACCCTCATTTGCGGAAGCCAGTGGCAACTTCACCTCAATTCTGACCCCAGGATGTGGGTATTCAGGATGCGCTTCAGATAATTTGAAAGTCCCGCTCAGAGAGTTCACACGTTCACGCATACTGACCAATCCAATGCCTCCTGATCTGATTTTCTCTGGCATGCCGACACCATCGTCTTCTATTTGCAAGCAAAGCGAGGTCTCATCCTTCAGCAATGAAATTTGCACATGGTGTGCCTCTGCGTGACGCAAAATATTCGTCAACGCCTCCTGCACAATTCGAAACAAAGCGGTGGCCCTTACATCATCATGAACACATTCCTTCGAGGGCATGCTGAGGTTCACTAGAAGATGACTTCGCTTCATGACTTCAGCCACGTGCCATTGAACTGCCTCTGCAAAACCCAAGTCATCTAAGATCAAGGGTCGCAAATCTGTTGAAATTCGCCTGACTGATGAGATGGCCATGTCCAACATGCGCTTCATCTCTGATACGCGCTCCAACGGCATTTCTCGGCCCTCCTTGATGCGCGAACTGAGCCAAGCCAATTCCAATTTCAAACCAGTGAGTTGCTGCCCTAGATCGTCGTGCAGCTCGCGTGAAATTCGAGCTCGCTCATGTTCCCGAACTTCCTGTAACGAGGCCGACAACTTTCTCAACTGAGCATTCATATGGTGAAGTTCATGCTCTGCCTGTCTGCGTTGCGTCACGTCGCGCAATACAGCAGTCATTTGGACTTTGCCACCGATCAAGGTTTGAGAAATGGTGGATTCAATGGGAAATTCGACGCCATCGGCTCGCCGACCCATCACATCCAATTTGGGTGCCATGGCACGTGATGAGCCCTGCGAGCCAGAAAAGCTTCCCACATGGGCAAGGTGAGCCGCACGCATTCTTTCTGGCAACAGCAGCGACAAATTTTGACCTATGGCCTGCTTCGAAGAGATTTGAAACATTCTTTCAGCCGCTGGATTGAACAGCAAAATGACCTGACTCTCATCGATGCCCACGATGGCATCCATGACGGAATCAACGGTATGTTGATAACGACCCTTTGCCTCACTCAAGGCCATACCCATGGCCTCCTCGCGCTTAAGCTCTCGCATGAGAATCGCTGCAACTGTCACGATGCCAATGAGCATCATCAAGGCGCCCAATGCAATGGGAATGGAAGTTTCACGCCAAGATGCCAGTGCCATGTCCTCATCGTTGAAGACACTCACTAAAAACGGAAAGTTTTTCAGCCGCCCAATGGCAAACACAGCCCCGCCGCCATCACCACTTTGGTGGTGAATTAATTTAAATTCACCACCAGACTGCGGCAAAACTTCGCGGCTGAGTTCAGGCGCGATGGCACCCAATAAATTTTCTCGATGAGGCGAACTGGCAACCAAGGTGCCATCGACAAGGTAAATTGAAATGGGGCGGTCATACTCCAGCTTCACATGGCTGAAAAGCAATTCAAGATTGGCAATTCGCAGTGCCACCACCACCACACCTCGAAAATCCTTGTTGCTGCCATTCAAGCGGCGTGCCAAGTTCAAGGTCCAAAGGCCCTCTTGCTGAATCTTCCTAGGGCGATCGATGTACAGGCCAGGGTCTAATTCCCTCTTTAAGGCTTGAAAGAAATCTTGATTGGAAAAGTCAGCGTCCAACTCAGGGGTTTTCTCTGAGCTGTTCACGACATTGCCGCGTTCATCAATCATTAGCAAGGTGCCCGCTGAATTCAATGCATGGGCACGGGTACTGAGCAGCAAACGAATTTGTTCACTGTCCAAAGAGAACTGCTGTCCCATGGCGGTTTGAAGCCGCTCCTGAACGCCCTGCAGCACCAGATCAGCAGATTCAAGGCTGTGCTCTGTCTGGCGCATGAAGAGTTGGGTCAAACCTTGGGTTTCTAGCCTAGAGCGCGCTAATTCTCGGCCTCTTAAATCGCCAAGAAGCAAAACAACAGCCAGCATCACCCCACATACCGTGACGGCAGCCAACAAAATGACAGAGTGTGCTGGTTTGAGGCTGAGACGCATCCGCACATTCTGCTTGCAGGCAGCCATGGCTTGCAGACAGTTCGCCTTTCAAACCTTGATGTAGATCAAGGATCAAGGGAAGAGATGCTTTTCAGGGGTTTGGGCCTGTTGCGACTGCGATTTCCTGAGATTGTTTATCAGCTTCCGCTTTTCGATACAAGCTCAAAACATTGGGCAGCCGCTCCAACATCTCGTTCCACTCATATTCAAAGGGCAAACCTATCCATTCGCCACTGGCCTTCAAGCCCGCAATACTGGCTTTAATTTGCTGCCTTGCAATGTCAAAAGTTTTGAGTTCATCCTCAACCAAAAATTCTCGTTTGTTTTTGGTGATGTCGGCTTCTAGCAAAACCAGCTTGTCGTGGTGTGAAGCAAGTTCACGTCTGAGGGACTCTGTGGAATGGGAAATTGGAGCTGGCCCCTGCATGCTTGCCAGTTGTTCGGAAATTTCCCGAAAGCTTTGCTGGGTTTGAAAATAGAAAATCAACAGCCCTGCCAAAAGAATGAACAAGACCGCAATCACGAAAAGCAAGAAATTGTCCATCTCGGACCTCGATTTAATTCAGACTATATTAACAAACTGTCAATCTGGCGGCAACCTACCGATTCCCCTAATACCCACCGCCAACAAAAATTCCACTTCAAAGCTACACTTTGACCCAAGGAGATAACGTCTGTGAACCCAATATCTGCAACCCCCTCTCAAGAGACTTCTCAAACCTCTCAACGTTTTGGCAGTGGTTCTGCCGTTAAAAGGCTCGAAGACGAACTGCTTCTCAAGGGCTCTGGGCATTACACCGACGACGTCAGCATGCCAGGTCAAACGCATCTGGTTTTCCTGCGCTCGCCTTACCCCCACGCCAAGATCAAGCACATTGACACCCTAGCGGCCAAGTCCATGCCAGGTGTTCGATGCGTGATCACTGGAGCTGATTTGTTGGCGGCCGGCGTTAAAGCCATGCCACAGGCCATCAACTTCAAGCGCGCCGATGGCAGCGATTTATCTGCCCCTACACGTTTTGTCTTGGCCACTGACACCGTTCGTTTTGTGGGCGAACCCATTGTCGCCGTGGTGGCCGACTCTGAAGCCCAAGCCCGGGAAGCCAGCGAGGCCATCGAACTTGACTTTGAGGCACTTCCCAGTGTCACACGCATGGCCGATGCATTAGCTCCCCATGCCCCTTTGCTCACCGAGGCTCCAGACAACCGGGTGGCTGAAACTCGCTATGGCGATGTCAAAGCCACACAGGCTGCCTTCGATCAAGCCGCCCACGTGGTCCATCTGGACATCGTTAACCAACGACTGGCCGCTCTGTCCATTGAACCGCGCAGTGTCTTGGCCTTCCCCCAGGAAGGGCGACTGGTCATTCGCATGAGCAGCCAAATGCCAACGGGCGTGCGCAATACCGTAGCCGACCTCATTGGCCTCGACCCTTCCAAGGTGCGGGTGCTGGTGGGTGACGTTGGCGGCGGCTTTGGCATGAAAACAGGCGCCTATGCCGAAGACGTCGTCACCGCTTATTGCGCCCATACCCTGGCTTGCCCCGTGAAATGGATTGCCGATCGGAGTGAAGATTTCTTGAGCAGCTCACACGGCCGCGACATCGAAACCAAGGCTTCCCTGGCTTTGGACAAGGGCGGCAAAATTTTGGGTCTTCGCATTGAATCACTTTGCAATGCGGGCGCCTACCCCACCATGACGGGCTTGGCCATTCAATTGCTCATTGGCCCTTGGGTTCAAAGCAGCGTTTACGACATCCAAACCATCGACTATCACTTCACAGGCGTTCTCACCAATACCGCCAGCACGGGCGCGTATCGGGGTGCCGGACGCCCAGAGGCCATCTACAACATGGAACGTTTGATGGACGAAGCCGCGCGCGCAGGGGGCTTCGATCGCGTCGAATTGAGGCGGCAAAACTTTGTCAAACCAGAGCAGATGCCCTACAAAAATCCAATGGGCCAGGTTTACGATACCGGCGCGTTCGAAATGATCATGGACGAAGCCCTCGACAAGGCCGACTGGCAAGGATTTGCCAAGCGCGAAGCCGCCTCCAAGGCCAAGGGTCTGTGGCGAGGTTTGGGCATTGCCACTTTCTTAGAGTGGACTGGCGGTAATGCATTGGAAGAAAATGTTCAGGTCAAAATTTTGTCCGACGGCATCATTGAAGTCACCTCTGCCGTGAATGCCATGGGTCAAGGCATTGCCACGTCTCTCGCGCAGTTGGTGGTCGATGTTTTTGGTGTTGACATCTCCTCAGTCCGCGTGGTGATGGGTGATACCGACCTTGCCAATGGCTTTGGCAGTGCGGGTTCTCGCTCTCTGTTCACGGGGGGTTCAGCCATGCAAGTAGGCGCACAAAAAACATTGGACAAAGCCCGTGATTTGGCAGGGCAAGCGCTCGAAGCTTCGGCAGCCGATCTGGCCTACCAACAAGGCACTTTCAGCGTCAAGGGCACCGACTTGAAAATCACCTTGGCCGATCTGGCAAAACGGCAACCCGATTCGCGCATTGAACTTTCATCCAGTACCACCGCCAGCGGCCCCACTTGGCCCAATGCTTGCCATATTTGTGAAGTGGAAGTTGATCCGGCCACTGGGGAAACCAAGGTGGTGTCCTACACCTCCATGAACGACGCTGGCCGCATTGTGAACCCCATGATTGTGGAAGGTCAGCTGGATGGCGGCGCCGTTCAAGGCATTGGTCAGTCCCTGCTAGAAGCCGTGGTCTACGACGCAGAAAGTGGTCAATTGGTCACAGGCAGCTTGATGGACTATGCCGCACCCCGCGCAGACATCATGCCGCAAATGTTCCATACATTCACGAACCAAACGGTGCCCAGTAAAAACAATGTGCTCGGGGTGAAAGGTGTGGGCGAGTTGGGTACCATTGGCGCTACACCCTGCGTGGTCAATGCGGTAGCAGATGCACTGTCCCGAAATGGTGCATCGGAAAAATCTTCAAAATTACAAATGCCCCTCACTTCTTTCAGGCTTTGGGAAGTGTTGCACTCTCGCTGAATTGAACTAAATAAATTACATACCCCACTGTCAGATCTTGAATGACTAATTGTAGAATCAGGCATGCCAATCAAAAGCAGTACCCCCACGGCGAACGCCTATTTCCGTTTTTTGCAGCTGGCAAAAAGCATTCATCAATTGCCAGAGACCCCTCAAATCGATGCCAACGAAAAAGCTTTGCTTGAAGAAATTGCTTTGCGTTGGTTTGAAAACCGAACCATGACCGTTCGCGAAGCTATCAGTCTTGAGGTTTTGGGCTCTCCAGCCACCTTGCACAAACGCATCACGCGCTTGCGCCAAAAAGACTTGCTCACAGCCTTCAATCAAACTGAAGACAAACGCGCCAAATACCTGATTCCTACCGAAAAAACCATTGCACTGTTTGGCATTTTCGGCAACAAGATGAATGTGGTGGTCACCTCTGCGGGTTAAGGCATTTCCAGTGCGCTTCGTCAAATCCTCATCAGCGGTTTGATAAAAAAAGCCCCTGCAAGTCACTTAAAAAATCGAAGCCTCTTTCTGTAGGCCTCACCTGCGTCAAATCGCGGACTATCAATCCTTTGGCCTCAGCCTCTGACAAAGCTTTTTGAATGGACGTCAGAGCCAATCCTGTTCTGGCCATGTAATCGGCCAATAAGAAGCCCTCTTTCAATCGCAAAGCGTTCAGCATGAACTCAAAGGGGAGTTCTTCACGCGGAACTTCTTCGTGCTGCGCAGCAGGCTCGCCTTTCAAAGCTTGTGCCATGTAAAGCTGCGGCTCACGGTAGCGAACTTGTCGCGTGATGCGATGCGCAAAACTGAGTTTGCTGTGGGCACCGGCACCAATGCCCAAGTAGTCGCCAAATTGCCAGTAATTCAGGTTGTGCCAGCACCGATGCCCAGGGGCTGCATAGGCGGACACTTCATAACGTTGCATGCCTGCGTGACCCGTCATTTCAGTGATCATGTCCATCATCGCGTAGGCTTCATCCTCTTGCGGCAAGCTAGGAGGCTGCTTGGCAAACAAGGTGTTGGGTTCAATGGTCAGGTGGTAGATGGAAATGTGGGGTGGCTTGAAACTCAATGCAGTTTCAATGTCGCGCTTCAACTGAGCGAGCGTTTGCCCAGGCAGTGCATACATCACATCCAAATTGAAGGTTTCGAAACTCTGCCTGGCCTCCTCAATAGCGGCCATGGCTTGCTCACTGTTGTGGACTCGACCCAAGGCCTTGAGATGCTCATCGTTGAAACTCTGCACGCCGATGGAGAGCCGAGTTACGCCAGCCTGACGAAAGGCCTTGAAGCGATCTTTTTCAAAGGTGCCTGGGTTGGCTTCCAAACTAATTTCGGCTTCAGCCTCCAAGGGCAATCGCGCTCTGATGCCACTGATCAATCGGTCAATGCTTGCCGGGCTGAACAAGCTCGGCGTGCCTCCGCCAATGAACACACTGTGAACAGGACGGCCCCAAACCAGAGGCAAACTGGTTTCCAAATCAACCAGGAGCGCATCAATGTAGGCGGCCTCAGGAAGGCTGTCTGGAGAACTGCCGCGCCATTCATGAGAATTAAAATCGCAATAGGGACATTTCCGAAGACACCACGGCAAATGCACATACAAAGACAGTGGCGGCAGCGACTGCAACTGCAGCAACCCAGGCCGCATCGCGTGCACAACATCAAAAGGATGGCTCATTCTCTCAAAGACCCCAACGCTCGCGCATCAAAGCCACCATGGCCTGCGACGAGCGACCCCGATGGCTGTTGGTATTTTTCACTTCTACAGGCAGCTGTGCAAAAGTTTTGCCAAACTCTGGCAAGTACAAAACTGGATCAAAGCCAAAGCCATGGGTGCCCAAACGCTCACGCGAAATTTCCACGACCACCCGGCCGACCGCAATCAAAGGCTCAGGGTCAAAGGCACTTCGCACTGCCACCAAGGTACTGACCATCGCCGCACGGCGATTCTCTAACTGGCTCATTTGCTCCAACAGTGCCGTGACATTGTTCTCATCTGACTTTTCATAACCAAATTGCGTGCAATAAAAAGCTGTGTCAACGCCGGGCAAACCGCCAAAGGCATCAACACACAAACCAGCGTCATCGGCCACAGCAGGCAACTGACTGTGCAAGGCAGCGTGCCGCGCTTTGGCCAATGCATTTTCAACAAAGGTTTTAAAAGGCTCCTCGGCTTCAGAGATGTTCAAATCTGCTTGCCTTATCAGCTGAACATTCAAGTTGCCAAACATGGTTTGCAGCTCAGCCAACTTACCGGCATTGTTGGAAGCCAACACCATTCTCATGAACTCAGACCCCTGCTTGCAAGTGCGTTTGGCGAGACTTCGTTTGCAATTGCACCAATTCTGCAATGCCTTTTTCAGCCAGGGCCAACAAACTGTCCATCTCCTTTCGAGTGAATGCCAGACCTTCTGCAGTGCCCTGCACTTCTACAAAATTGCCAGCACCGGTCATGACCACATTCATGTCGGTGTCGCAAGAGGAATCTTCCTGGTAATCCAAATCCAACAATGCTGTGCTGTCCTTCAAGCCCACCGAAATGGCTGCGACTGAATCCAAGATCGGTGACTCTGTCAATTTGCCTTGGTGGATGAGCCAATCGACGGCATCGAGGGCCGCAACAAAGGCCCCAGTGATGCTGGCTGTGCGAGTCCCTCCATCGGCTTGCAACACATCGCAGTCCAAATGAATGGTTCTTTCACCCAACTTTTTCAAATCAAACACAGCACGCATGGAGCGCCCAATGAGGCGTTGAATTTCTTGAGTACGCCCGCTTTGCTTGCCACGCGCAGCTTCCCTGTCGCCCCGCGTGTGGGTGGCTCGGGGGAGCATGCCGTATTCCGCTGTGACCCACCCCTCACCACTGCCCTTTTTGTGTCCTGGCACTTTTTCCTCCACTGAAGCAGTGCACAACACACGCGTATCGCCAAACTCTATGAGAACCGATCCTTCGGCGTGCACGGTGTAGCCTCGTGTGATGCGCACGGTGCGCAATTGATCTTGAGAGCGGCCATGGGCACGCTTGGAGAGGGTGGCAGTGGATGAGGTCGAGTTCATAAAGAGGGATTGCGTTAATTGACAGATAAGTTTGAGATAATTCTCGCTGAGCTTCCAGCCCTTGGCCTTGACGCTAACGTCATGAAGCAAACGTCACCTTGAGAATTGCAGCCAAAGCTTGCTGCACCCATGAAAGAATCCATGCCAGTTTACAGTATGACCGGATATGCCAGCGTGCAATCCAACTCGGACACCAGAGAGGACAACGCTGAAACACCGGTCAGGTCGAAGGTCCGTTTTGGTTTGGAAATTAGATCGGTCAACAGCCGGTTCTTAGACCTCAGTTTCAGGTTGCCCGACGAATTGCGCCACACCGAACCCGCGCTTCGCGAGCACATCATGCAGCACATCAAGCGCGGCAAAGTAGAAGTTCGTGCCGTTTACCACACGGGCCAAGACAACGACTTGGCTGACCCTTCTGTGGGCACACTGCAAAAATTGCTGCATTTGCAAAATAAAATTCAGAGCTGGTTGCCTGATGCGCGCGACTTGAGTGTGGCCGATGTCATCAAACTGGCCACACATGAAAAGTCGGGCATGGGTTTGAATGAGGCAGACCTTATGCCCCTTGCGACGCAGGCCGTCACAGCACTGAAAGATGCACGCGCTCGAGAAGGTGCGCGCTTGGCAGACATGCTCCAAGACCGCATTTCCCAACTTCGCACTTTGGCAGAGCAAGCAGCACCCCTGCTGCCTCAATTGGTCGAGCAGCAGCGTTTGCGCTTCATTGATCGTTGGAACGAGGCCATGGCATTGACCGAGGGCATCATCTCCTCGGATGTGGCCAAAGACCGCGCTTTGACAGAGGCCACCGCCTTCGCCATTCGCATCGATGTGGCCGAAGAACTCACACGTTTGGCCTCCCATTTGGACGAAATCAGCAGGTTGGTGAAAAAAGGGGGCGATATCGGCAAACGCCTGGACTTTCTGATTCAAGAATTGCACCGTGAAGCCAACACCCTCGGCTCGAAATCTGCAGCCCTTGAACTCACCAAAATCTCGGTTGAAATGAAGGTCCTGATTGAGCAAATGCGTGAGCAGGTGCAAAACATAGAATAAGAAGCTTGTTTCGCCGCCAAACAGGCTCACTCCGAATTACACTCCAAGCCATGGAATATCCTGGAAACCTCTACGTTGTAGCCGCCCCCAGTGGTGCGGGTAAATCCAGCCTGGTCAAAGCCCTCATGGAGCTTGACACTCGGGTACTGCCCTCCGTGTCACATACCACCCGAGCCCCGCGTGGTCAGGAAAAGCACGGCCGCGAATACTTCTTTGTATCCCAACAAGAATTTGACGCCATGGTGGCAGGCGATGCCTTTGTGGAATGGGCCAACGTACACGGCCACCGCTACGGCACCTCCAAGAAAATGCTTGAAGAGCGCATGGCGCAAGGCTCTGACGTCATTTTAGAGATTGACTACCAAGGCGCTATCCAAATTCAAAAAGTGTATGCCAACGCCATCTTGATCTTCATCTTGCCGCCCAGCTGGGAAGAATTGCGCAGCCGTTTGGAGCGCCGAGGCGAAGACAGCACCGAAACCATTGAATTACGCCTACAAAATGCGGCCATTGAGCTGGCCCAGGTCAAAGAATTTGACTTCGTTATAATCAACGAAGTTTTCGATCGGGCCTTGTTCGACCTCAAGGCCATCGTGCACGCTCAGCGGCTGAAGTATGTTGCCCAGCACCGAGCCCGTGCAGAAACTTTTGAATCCCTCCATATCACCTGAATTACTTACCGGAGACCGTCATGGCCCGCATTACCGTTGAAGATTGCTTGGAACAGATTCCTAACCGATTCCAGTTGGTTTTGGCTGCCACTTACCGTGCTCGCATGCTAAGCCAAGGCCACACCCCCCGTGTGGAAAGTAAAAACAAGCCCGCCGTCACTGCATTGCGCGAAATTGCTGCAGGCAAAGTTGGCTTGGAAATGCTTAAAAAAGTAAACTAATTTCTACCTAAATATCTCTGGCTTGCTTAGCCTGAGACTTCAAGCCCCAGTGCTTCGCGGCATGGGGCTTTTTCACGTCTGATTTCCTGATCTTTGAGCAGAACAGTCAGTGGCGTTACATTTGAGTCATGCGCGCTGCTTTTTCCTCTACTTTTCACAAAGCCGGTAGTACTTCGATACCCGGAAAGCGTGAGAACGCCCACAACATCCTGGTCGGCATGCCAAGCCCCAGTGCGGCCAACGCGGCAGCGGCCAGTTTTGCAGCATTGGTTGAAAAACTCGACTACTTGTCAGCCACTGACATCGACATGGTTCGCAGAGCCTACCGCTTTTCAGATGAAGCTCATTTAGGACAGCTTCGTAAAAACGGTGAACCCTACATCACCCACCCCATTTCAGTGGCCACCCAATGCACAGAATGGAAACTGGATGCACAGGCTTTGATGGCGGCTTTGATGCACGACGTCATGGAAGATTGCGGCGTGACGAAGGCCGATTTAATTGAGAAATTTGGCTCCTCTGTTGCTGAGTTGGTTGACGGCCTCACCAAGTTGGACAAACTCGAGTTCAACACACGCGAAGAAAATCAATCAGAGTCCTTTCGCAAAATGCTTTTGGCCATGGCGCGAGATGTTCGGGTGATTTTGATCAAACTGGCCGATCGCACCCACAACATGCGCACCATGTCTGACATGCCGCGCGAAAAATGGGCGCGAATTTCATCGGAGACGCTCGAAATTTATGCGCCCATTGCACACCGCTTGGGACTCAATCAAACCTACCGAGAATTGCAAGATTTATCTTTCCGCCATTCAATGCCTTGGCGCTACAGCGTGCTGGCCAAGGCCGTTGCAAAGGCTCGCAATCGCCGTCGTGATTTGATCCAAAAAGTACAAGGCGAATTAGAGTCCACGTTCTCGAAGGCCGGTATCAGCGTTCAAATCACAGGACGCGAAAAAACACTTTATTCCATTTACAAAAAAATGGATGGCAAGCACTTGAGTTTTGCCCAAGTCACAGACATTTATGGCTTCAGACTCATTGTGCCGTCGGTCATTGATTGCTATACGGCTTTGGGTATTTTGCATCAAATGTACAAGCCCGTCCCAGGCAAATTCAAAGACCATATTGCCATTGGCAAAGTGAACGGCTATCAGTCTTTGCACACCACCTTGGTTGGCCCCTCGGGTGTCAATGTTGAATTTCAAATGCGCACTGAAGCCATGAATGTCGTGGCTGAATCCGGCGTGGCAGCGCATTGGCTCTACAAGGATGACGCCTCCGGTAGCATGGAAGCCGAGCGCTTGGGCACTCAGTGGTTGCAATCGCTCTTAGACATCCAAAAAGAAACACATGATGCTTCAGAATTTTGGGATCATGTCAAAGTTGATTTATTCCCAGACGCGGTTTATGTGTTCACGCCCAAAAGCCAAATCATGTCCTTGCCAAGAGGCGCCACGGTGGTCGATTTCGCCTACATGATTCACAGCAATCTTGGCGATCATTTGGTGGCTGCCAAAATTAACAACCAACAAGTTCCCTTGCGCACAGAACTAAAAAATGGCGATGTGGTGGAGGTTATGACAGCGCCAGTGTCTGCGCCTAACCCCTCATGGCTTGGCTTTGTCAGAACAGGCCGCGCGCGCTCCAGAATTCGGCATCACCTTAAAACCATGGCGCACAGTGAATCGATGGAATTGGGCTTGAAGCTTCTCACGCAAGCATTGCGTTCAGAAGGCATTGAGAAAATGCCAGACGATCCCTCTCGCTACCATGGACTTTGGGACAAAGTATTGCGATTCACTGGCAACAGAAATCGCAGCGATCTTTTGGTCGATGTGGGACTTGGCAAACGCATCGCGAGCATTGTGGCCAAACGCATGGCGGCATTATTGATAGAGCTTGGCGAGAAGCCCGACCCCCTGCTCATGACGCGAGAGCGATTCATGGTCAACGACACCATTTCGCAAGGCGCCATCATGCTGGATGGCACTGAAAACGCCTCTGTGGTTTACTCGCATTGCTGCCGCCCCCTTCCAGGCGACAAGATCATTGGCTACTTGGGACGCGGTGAAGGTTTGGGTGTCCACACCGCGGATTGCAGCGTGGGTCTCAAGCTTCAACAAAAAGACCGCGAACGTTTCATCGGTGTGGAGTGGTCAGATGAAATCATGCGCAGCTTTGAAACCAGTATCAGCGTCACCGTGGTCAATACGAAGGGTGTACTGGCCAGAGTTGCAGGCACATTGGCCAACTCCGAGGTTGACATTGTTCACGTTGAAATGGGGCAATCAAGTGAACAAGATGCGGCTGAAAATACCTTCATCATTTCTGTGCGCGATGTGAGCCATCTTGAAACGGTTCTTAAAAACTTGAAGCGCACACCCGCAGTTTTGAATGCAGAGCGTATCACCCACCGCGTTCGTGGGCAAAGTACGGCAAAAGAGTAAAGCACTGTTTCGCCTTCGTATCAGTGTCAATGTCCGCGTTCACCCGAGATGGGGTAAGTCACACTGAGAACTTCGATTTCACGCCAACCCTGAGGCGTGACCAACTTGAGAACATCCCCTGTGCTTGACTTGAGCAAGGTGCGTGCGATGGGCGAGACCCAACTCACCTCACCCTTCAAACTGTCGGCTTCGTCAATGCCTCGAATAGTGACTGTTCGCTCATCCCCATTTTCTTCCACATAGGTGACCGTGGCCCCAAAGAACACTTGAGATTTACCGTGGTGCGCACTTGGGTCGGTGACTTCTGCAATTTCTAAACGCTTGGTGATAAAACGAATACGCCGATCAATTTCACGCAAGCGTTTTTTGCCATAAATGTAATCACCATTTTCAGAGCGGTCACCATTGCTAGCAGCCCAATGCACAATTTCTACCACCTTCGGGCGCTCATCGTCCATCAGGGTGAAAAGTTCGGCGCGCAAGTTGGCATAACCCTGAGGGGTCATGTAATTTCGGCTGCCAGCTGGCAAGGGCGGAAGACTGGGATCTTCCCCATCGTCGTCTTTGTCAGCGTCTGTTTCGCGGGTGGTCATCGGCTGCTTCAAAGCATCAAGGAGTTCTGAATAGACTGAGCCTAATAAACTAAGTTATCTGAACCGATTGAGTGATTTCATTGATAGCCGCCAACACCTCAGACGTTAGTTTCTCTTTTAAAGCGATGGCACCCAAATTATCTTGCAACTGACTGAGCTGACTAGCGCCCAGAATCACAGAACTAACGTGTGTATTTTTCAAAGCCCAAGCAATCGACATTTGCGCCACATTTCCGCCAAGTTCCTTGGCAAGATGAGACAACTTAGCGACTGCTTCATTTTTGATTGGATCAGTGAGAGATGGCAGCAAAAAGCTCATGTTTTGCATCGCTCCCCTACTTTCCTTTGGAACACCAGATTGGTACTTTCCTGTTAACAGTCCAGAGGCTAACGGACTCCAAGTTGTTAAGCCAAGTTTCATGCTTTCGTACAAGGGGCCATATTCCTCCTCAACACGTTTTCTGTGGAACAAGTTATATTGCGGTTGCTCCATGACTGGTTTATGCAAATGGTATTTATCAGCAATGTCATAGGCAGATTTGATTTCCGACGCGCTCCACTCGCTGGTACCCCAGTAAAGGGCTTTGCCTTGAGTGATCATGTCACTCATTGCCATGACTGTCTCCTCAATCGGCGTCAAGGGGTCAGGACGATGGCAATAAACTAAATCAATGAATTCAAGTTGCAAGCGCTTCAAGGAGCCATCAATTGCTTGCATCAAATATTTTCTGTTCAAAGTGTTCCGTTGATTGATCTTGAGTCCTTTTGTCTCCAGACCCCAAAAAAACTTGGTAGAAACAACATAGTCAAGCCTAGCCCATTTCAGAGCCTTGAAAGCCTTACCCATCACAACTTCACTTTCACCTTGAGCATAAGCTTCAGCGTTATCGAAGAAGTTAATGCCAGCACCCATAGCCGCTGCTAACATTTCAATGGCTTGATTTGAATCTACTTGGTTGTGATAGGTCACCCAAGAGCCTAAAGAAAGTTCGCTTAACTGAAGTCCACTTTGACCAAGACGTCTGTATTCCATTGAATCAGTCTCCGAATAGTATTTGAGAGACTAGTTTAGACTGTAATTTGATTTGGTAACAGCCCTCTCAACCACGTGTAGGAACCGTCTGCTGAAAGAAAAACAGCCTAGGGGCAGACGCCTCTAAGCTGTTGTTCTAGAACCGAAATTCTGGTGCGGCTGGCAGGAATCGAACCCACGACCCCTTGGTTCGTAGCCAAGTACTCTATCCAGCTGAGCTACAGCCGCTAAGCTTTGAATTATAGCCCAAGTTTCTAGGCCAATAAGCTCGAGGATTTTTGAGGCCCCGTCCTGAACCAATAGGCAGACAAACCCAGCGCCAGCAAGATAAGCAGGAGCGCAGCGCCAGCCAAAAGAGCCGTCATTTCCGTGTCCCGTTTTTCAAGTGTGAATTGGGTTGACAGGTGCTTGTAGACCTTTTTCAAATCATCGGCCGAGCCAGCTTTGAAGTAATCAGCCTCTGTGATTTTGGCCACTTGCTTCAGGGACTCTTCGTCAACCTGCGTAAAAAAAGAATAGCCCTCATAGCCCGGAATAAAGCCATTGGGGGTGCCAAAGCCCACCGTATAAACACGAACGCCCAAATCAGCAGCTTTCTTGGCAGCCTGCAAAGGATCGGGGCCGGTGGTCCTTCGGCCATCAGAAAGTAGGACGATGGCGCCCCCTTTGTAGGAGGCAGGTGGCTCGGCCGGCCTTTCTTTGACATCGGGCTTGGCATCTAGACTTCTAGCACCACCAGAACTTCCCTTGGAGCTATCGCTGTAAGCAAAGGGATTGGGGTTGTAAAGGGCAGATTCCAAGTCGATGTTGGCCTCAGGCCTCAGTGTAGAAAGCGCCAACAACAAACCGCTTCCCGTGGCAGTTCCGCGTTGCAATTGAAAACGGTCAATGGCAGCCACCAATTCCTCGCGGTCGTTGGTCACATGCTGCACCACTTGGGCATTGGCCGCGAAGGACACGATGCCGATCCGCACGTTGGGCGGAAGATCTTGCAAAAACTCTCGGGCTGCTTTTTGGGCAGCCTTGATGCGACTGGGATCAACATCTTCAGCCAGCATGCTTCGAGAGACATCCATGGCCATGATCAGGGTCATGTAATCGGCGGGCAGGGTGACCCTGGCCATGGGCCTGGCACTGGCAAACAACAAAAGCGCCAAGGCCATTGCAATGAAAGCCGGCGGAACATGTCGTCGCCAAGGTGACGGTGTCTCCATATTTTGAAGGATCCAGGAGACTGCAGAAAATGAAACCACTTCTTTGCGCCTGCGTTTCAAAAGCCAAAAATAGCCCCCTACCACCAAAGGCAAGCATAAAAGCGACCAGAGCATGAGGGGTTGGAGGAATTGCATGGCCATCAAGGTTGGTAACAGGGTTATCGCAAGTACCAACAATTTAACATTGAAGCTTATGTTATGGTTATTTCATGAAACGTGAAGCGGTTTTTAGCAAAAGCCCACGACCTGAAGGGTCCCTTTCGCACGCCCCTGCACAAGCAGACGTCAAAGCCTCCATGGTAGCCTCGTCGGCAGCCTCCCCTCAGGCCCCAGTGGCTCCCACAAAGAAACTGTTCCCTTCTTTACGATGGGACTTTGCTGCAGTCTTTTTACTTGGGGCGCTTGTGAGCCTCTTGGCTGTGGGACTATTGTCTCCTGCCTTTCAAATTAAACCTGCGCTGACACAAAAAGACATCGATGCCGCGGTTTTGCACACGCTTCAAACCAAGGAACTCCCTTCCCAGAGTGCCAAGGCGGCCGCCTCAGTTCAAGGGGCAGTGGTTCATGTTCAAGCTTATGTGGCTGACCCTAAAAACAAAGACCTTGACAAAGAAAGTGGCGTAGGCACAGGCGTGGTCATCAAGGACGACGGGACCATCCTGACCAATTTCCATGTGGTGTCGGGCGCCAAAAGGCTCAAAGTCACCTTCTTTGATGGCACAGAATCAGATGCCACCGTCATTGGTGTGCAAGCTGACAAAGATTTGGCTGTCATCAAGCCTCAAAAAATTCCAGACGACTTAGAACCCGCTGTCTTAGGCTCGAGTCAACAACTCTCCCCAGGCGATGGCGTGGTGGCTGTTGGCTTCCCATTTGGCATTGGTCCTTCCGTTTCCTCAGGCGTTGTGTCTGGCCTGAACCGACAATTTAGATCGCCTGATGGCAACCAAACACTCAGCGGACTCATTCAATTTGATGCAGCGGCCAACCCCGGAAATTCTGGTGGGCCCTTGGTGAACATGTCAGGTGAAGTGGTGGGCATTGTGACCGCCATTTTGAACCCAACTTCGTCGCGAACCTTTATTGGCATTGGCTTTGCTACCACCATTGAAAGTGCTGGCAGTGCCGTGGGATTACCCCCATTTTAATTTTCAGAGGAGACAACATGGCCGATTCAACGCAAGCCTGGCGAGGGACCTCTTCGGTGCCCGCAAGCTACAACCCCGCCGAAGCTGCGGCGCTCATGCAACGGGTTTTGTATGAAGTCAAACGTGTGGTGGTCGGTCAAGATGCTTTTTTAGAGCGCGTGCTGATTGCACTGTTGGCACAAGGTCATTTGCTCATTGAAGGTGTACCAGGTTTGGCGAAAACACTGACAGTGAACACCTTGGCCAAAACCTTGAGCGGTAGCTTCAGTCGCATTCAGTTCACGCCCGACCTGTTGCCCGCTGATTTGATTGGTACGCGAATTTTCAATCAGCAGACCAGCGAGTTCAGTACCGTCTTAGGCCCCGTATTTGCCAACCTGCTTTTAGCCGATGAAATTAACCGAGCCCCTGCCAAAGTTCAAAGTGCCTTGCTTGAAGTGATGCAAGAAAGGCAAGTCACCATTGCGGGGCAAACACATCGCGTACCTTCCCCTTTCTTGGTCATGGCAACTCAAAACCCCATTGAAACAGAAGGCACTTATCCTTTGCCAGAAGCGCAAGTTGACCGCTTCATGATGAAGGTGCTCATCGACTATCCCAGCGAGGACGATGAGTTTGTCATTGTGCAACGGGTGATTGCGGGAGGGGCTCAAGTCACAGGCGTGGTCAGTCCCGATGAATTGAAGTCCCTGCAAATGCAATGCCGACACTGCTACGTCGACCCCAGCTTGGTTCACTATGCTGTGAAGCTCATTTCTGCCACTCGCTTTCCAGCGCGCTACGGCCTAGAGTCACTGGCGGGTCTGATCAGCTTTGGCGCCAGCCCCCGCGCCAGCATTGGCCTGATAGAAGGCGCTCGGGCCTTGGCATTGTTGAGAGGCAGAGATTACGCTTTGCCGCAAGATGTGGCCGATTTAGTGCCCGATGTTTTAAGGCATCGCCTGGTGCTGTCCTACACCGCGCTGGCAGAAGGCAAAACAGCAGACTCGCTGATTCAAGAAGTCATGAAGGCTGTCCCCATGCCCGATCAGCCCCTGGAAGCGCATGTCCGCTGAGGCCTTGTTACAACAACTCGAGTGGACCGTTTTGCGTCGACTCGATGGCTTGCTTCAGGGCGACCATAAAACCTTGTTCAGGGGTTCAGGTTTGGAGTTGGCCGACCTGCGCGAGTACCAAGCGCATGACGATGTTCGCCACATCGATTGGAATGTCACAGCCAGAATGCAAACACCGTTTGTGCGGGAGCATCAAGAAGATCGTGAAATCAGCGCATGGTTTTTATTAGACTTGAGTGGCTCTATGGACTTTGGCAGTTCCAGTCAAACCAAACGCCAAGTCATGATGAGCTTTGTGGGCGTGATGGCCAAATTGTTGATGAAACGCGGCAATCGCATTGGCGCTCTGCTCTTAAGCCCGTCTGAACCTACTGGTTACAAATACATTCCAGCACGAATGGGCAGGCGACACTTGCTGCATGTGCTGCATCTGCTTGAAACGACGCCCGCTTCTGCTCAACCCCATCAAACCCAACTCAGCGATTGGCTTACAAGAGCCAACGGCATGCTCAAGCGCAGATCGTGTGTGTTTGTGGTGTCCGACTTTATGGGCACTTTTGATTGGGCTTCAGAGATGAGTGCATTAGGTCGACGCCACGACACCATTGCCGCCCGCCTGTACCATCCTGCTGAAATGAAATTACCCAACGCAGGACTGATGCTGCTTCAAGACTCCGAAACATCTGAACAGATTTTGTTAGACACCGCCGATGCCAAGTTCAGGGCACGGTACGAGAGTTTGGTAGAGGCCAGAGAACAACAACTGTCCACCAGCTTTGCGCAAGCAGGCGTTGACGCACTCGAGTTGTCGACAGACGAAGACTTGGCAGGCGCCTTGATGCGGTTTTCAGAATTGAGAAAGCGGAGGGTGTGGCGTGCCTGATCTCAGTTCTCTGACTTTTTTATGGCCCTTGCTTTTGTATTCTTGCTTGATCGTACCGGTATTGGCCGTGCTTTATGCCTACCGCACCAAAAGCATACCACCTGTTTTTCTTTGCTTGGGAATCCTGCTGATTTGCGTTGCCTTGGCGCGTCCTCAAACAGTCTTGATGACCCCCTTGAGAGAAGCCACCGTGATGTTGGTGCTGGACACCTCGGGCAGCATGCGTGCCAAAGATGTCAAGCCCTCTCGAATTGAGGCTGCACAGTTGGCTGCACAGAAGTTCATTGATGGCAAACCCTCTCGCTTGCGTGTTGGACTTGTCACCGTGGCAGGCACAGCGGCGCTGGCCCAAGCGCCTACAGAGGAACGCGATGCGCTCTACAAAGCCCTAGAGCATTTACCCTTGCAATACGGTTCTGCGCTTGGCACAGGTATTTTGGTGTCTTTAGAAGCCTTGCTGCCAGGCTCCGGCATTGATGCGCAAAAAATTATCAATGATGCCTCCGACATGGGTGGTGCCAAAAAGTCAGTGGATGCTGGAAAGTCTTTGGATGAGAAAAAATCTGTAACGCCAGAAGTTCAAGCCTCAGCGAGTCGCGGTCGCAACATGGCCATTGTGCTCATGAGTGACGGCCAGAGCAACATGGGCCCTGAGATGCGCAAAATGGCTGAACTGGCAGCGTCGCATGAAGTCAAGGTGTACACCGTGGGCATTGGTACCCCCGAAGGCGACGTGGTCCACATACAAGGCAGAAGCATGCGGGTGAAGCTCGAGGAAGATGCTTTGAAAAAAATAGCAGAGATCACACAAGCTGAGTATTTCAGAGCGGACAGCGCAGAAGGTCTTTTGGCAGTCTACGACAAACTCGGCTATCGCTTGCGCTTTGAAAAGCGCGCTATGAGCGAAATCACGTCTTATGTTGCCTTGTTGGGCATGCTGCTCGTTCTTCTCAGCATGACTCGCAACTTCATGCGGTTTGGCAGAATAATTTAAGTTGTTTCACGTTAACATCAAGTCCATGTCAACGCACAACTCACTTGTTCTTTCTCAACGGCACATCCCCTTAAGCGGTGCCAGCAATTTCCGTGATTTAGGTGGTTATGCAGGTCATGAAGGCCGTCCCGTTCAATGGCGCAAAATTTTCAGGTCAGACCATCTTGCGTTGCTGGATGAACTTGATCTGAAACAGCTTGAAACTTTGGGTATACAGCGCAGCTTTGACTTTCGGGGTGTGCAAGAGAGTCAAGCACAGTCTTATGCTTGGCCTCAGATTGAGCGTTATAGCCTGAGCATTGAGCCTACTGTGGTGCAAAGGCTCCAAGCTCAGCACCTCACGGGCAAACCCCTCACAGCTGCCGACGCCTTAGACGCTATGCAAAACACTTACCGTGATTTTGTGAAAACTGACTCTCATCGTTTTGCCGAATTATTTGATCACATGCTGGCCAAACCTGAGCCTTTGCTGTTTCATTGCACGGCAGGCAAGGATCGCACTGGATTGGCGGCAGCCTTGATTCTTTTCGCCTTGGGTGTTTCAGAAGCTGATATCTGGCAAGATTATTTGCTCACCAATCAGCTCTACAAACGCAACAGTTCAGGCGCTAGCACCCTTGCCCCCGATGTCATGAAAATTGTGTGGGGAGTTCAAGAAAGTTTTCTCAAAGCGGCCCTGGATGTCATCCGAGATGAGCACGGCGGCGTGGACAATTACTTGGTTAAAAAGTTAGGTCTGACCGCAACCGCCCAACAGCAACTTCGAGCGCTCTATCTGGCCTAAGCGCCTGTCTGCTGTCCTGGACAATCATTTGACTTAAATCGTGGGTGGGACAGCGGCTCAATTCGCAGAAGCCATGAAAGGCTCAATTAATTGGGGTCAGAGCACAATTAATTTCTTAGCACTCAGGACCTTAACGAACTAAAGAATTAATTGTGCTCTGACCCCAATTAATTTTAAACGGGCTTCACACATTCATCTGAACCTTTTTTCTTGAAGCAGGTACAAATCAAACCGTAAGACTTCATGGTTCCCTTTTCTACAGGCATGCTGGCATTGCGAAAGGCATTGCCAGGGATGGAGAATTTAGGCACAAAAACCTTGCTCAAGGTTTTGCCATCCATCAAAACAACATTGGCAGCGCCGCACTGAATCGGACCTTTTAAAGAATTGCTGACTTCAAAAATTAAGGTGTGCTCTTCTCCCTTGGCCCATCCTGCATTGACTTTGATTTTTTGAAGCTCAGATTGAGACAAAGAGACTTCGCTGAGGTCGTCTTTGGAAAATGGGTTCCATGCAATGGCACTGGTAGAAATCAAGAATGTAAAAAAAATGGACATGCGCGGCATGCCCAAATTTTAATTCCTACTTTGAGGAAAGAAAAGACAATTGACCCATGTAAATTAATTCTGTTCTGACCCCAATTCACATAAAAAAAGGCCCGCAAAGCGGGCCTGTTAATTTACCTTGGAAAAATCAAAAATTAGAACTTGTAGCGCATGCCTAATTGCATATTCTTTTGATCAGTATTTTTGTGGGTGACATCAAAGACGGCAGTTCAAAATGCACAGATGACGTTTACACGAAAGCTATCCAGATGTTCGACAGCATGAGTCGTCCAGTGGTGTACATACCTGGCGACAATGAATGGACCGACTGCCACAGGTTGAACAACGGCGGCTACGATTCTCAAGAGCGACTGGCGCACATCCGCAAAGTGATGTTTACCAAGACCACAAGTTTTGGCCCACAAGGCATTGCACTTGAAAGTGCCACGGGCGCCGACAGTTTGTACATTGAAAACAAACGCTTCATTCAAAACAAAGTGATGTTTGTGACACTCAACATCCCTGGCAGCAACAACAACAAAATTCTGGATGAAAAAGATTGCAAAAATAAAAGTGCTAGGACGCCTTTGCAATGCGAGCAAGGCAATGCAGAATATTTAGCGCGTGATGCTGCCAACATCGCATGGATGCAATCGAGTTTTCAAAAGGCCAAAGACCAAAAAGCACGGGGCATTTTGTTGGCTTTTCAGGGAGACCCCGGCTTTGATTTGCCCGAAACTGAAGATCTAGATGAAAGCAAGGCGCCCATCGTCAGTGGTTACCAAGCCTTTCTACAAGCTGTTGTGAAAGAAACCGAAAATTTTGATGGGCAAGTGTTGCTGGTACATGGCGATACTCACTTTTTTAAAGTGGACAAACCACTTTACAGCCCTACCAAAACATTGCCTAACCTCACACGGCTACAAACATTTGGCAGCCCCAATTTGCATTGGGTGAAGGTGACAGTCGATGAGAAGCGTCAAAACCTATTTGACATTGAGCCTGTCATGGTTCAGCACGATAAGCCTTAATGACGACGCGAGAAGCAGGAAAAATTAAGGTGAATCTAGAGCCCTTGCCCAATTCACTTTCAATTTTCAATTCACCCCCATGCCGCTGCATGACATGTTTCACAATGGCCAATCCCAATCCAGTGCCACCAGACTCTCTGGAGCGACTACGGTCTACCCTGTAAAACCGCTCAGTTAAGCGAGGAAGATGCTCCGAAGCAATGCCTGGGCCAGTATCTGAAACACTGAATTGCATTCTCTGATCAGGCAACAGAGACCAACTTGAAGTGATCACACCACCTGATGGGGTATAGCGCACAGCGTTGTTAACCAAATTTGAAACAGCACTGTGAAGTTCTTTGTTAGCGCCACTCAAATGAACACCTTCTGGCATTTCAAAACACATCACTTGAGGCGCTTCATTTTCAAATAATTGAGCAGCAGAAAGACTGCGCGCCTCCGATTCAATACTGGACATCAAGCCTTGCAAAGAGACTGGTTCATTGATGGAAGGCAGTGTGCTGCCTTCTAGTTGAGAAAGGATCAATAAATCATTGACCAAGTCCTGCATGCGACTGGCTTGGACTGACATCATGTCAAGGTATTTGTCTTGCTCGTCTTTGTTCAAATTGAGGCTTTGCAAAGTTTCAATAAAGCCGCTCATCACGGTCAATGGTGTGCGAATTTCATGCGACACATTGGCCACAAAATCACGGCGCATGGCATCTGCTTGCGCTATGGTTGTCACATCGCGTGTGAGTAATAACTGCCTATTTTCACCATAATTGTGCAACTGAACAGACAGTTTCACTGCCTTTTGCAAGGAGACGCTTCGACCCTCAATGATGGCTTCACCATCATGCGATTCGTTTGAGTAGTATTTCTTGAAAACAGGATCTCGGACCAAATGAACAACGTGCTGCATCAAGTCACGCTTTGCATCCATGCCAAGATGAAGGGCTGCGGTCTGATTGCACCATTCAATTCTGCCCTCAGGGTCAAGCAGCACAACGCCATTTGGCGATGCTTGAATGGCCAGTAAAAAATCTTGCAGCTTTTGTTCTTCGTTTTGCGTCTGCTTGCGTTGTTCATTCAAAATGCGGCGCATCCGGTCAATCAATTCACCCCAAATTCCACCCATTTGGGGTGGTTCTTGCACATTGTTGTGTCGCAGCCATTCTGTGATTTTTTGACCTTTCCATAGGTCTTTGATGGCCGTCAAAAGACAGACAAAAAAAGCGCCCAATATGTGACCAGAGTTTGGTTGCAGCCAATGCCCAGCAATCGCAGCAACACCCATCCAAAAGAACAGGCTGAGAGTGCGAGAGAACATAAGAAAGCCTTGGCTTTAAGAACCAGCCAAATCAGTCTGTTGCAGTTGAAGTTGCATTGGTGGTTTGAGTCATTTCCGTAAAGCGATAGCCAGCCCCACGAACAGTCTCAACCATGTTACCAGCACCACCCAGGGCTTCTCGCAGTCTTTTCACATGAACATCAACGGTACGCTCTTCAATGAAGACGTGATCGCCCCAAACGCGATCAAGCAATTGTCCGCGGCTGTGAACTCGCTCTTTGTGCGTCATGAAGAATTGAAGCAATTTAAATTCTGTTGGACCAAGTTTCAGGGGCTGCTCTTGAAAACTCACACGGTGAGTGTCTGCATCCAAAAGCAATTGTCCCATTTGAATTCGACCCGCTGACTGCTCAGGGGAACGCCTTCTAAGAACTGCACGAATTCGAGCCAGTAGCTCTTTGGTAGAAAACGGTTTCACAATGTAATCGTCTGCGCCGGCATCAAGGCCCGCAACTCGGTCCACTTCATCACCTCTGGCAGTGAGCATCAAAATAGGAATGGTTTGCGACCGCTTATCAGCACGCCACTTTTTGGCGAGCGAGAGCCCACTTTCCTTGGGTAGCATCCAATCTAGCAAGATGACGTCTGGTAGGACATCATCCAACTCTTTTTGGGCGGTCTCCCCATCCATGGCCCAAATGGGTTGGAACCCGTTGTGCCGTAAATTAACGGCTATGAGTTCTGCAATGGCAGGCTCATCCTCTACGATCAGAATGCGCGGTAAGCTTCTCATTGGACTGCAGACTCCACATCGGCCAATGCGATGTGACGCACATCAGCACCTTTAACAACATAAATGATGAACTCAGCAATGTTCTTAGAATGGTCTCCAATGCGCTCAATGGCCTTGGCCACGAACAACAAGTCAAGGCTGGCAGAAATAGTACGTGGGTCTTCCATCATGTAGGTGACCAATTTGCGCACAAAGCCATCAAACTCTTGGTCGATCAAATCGTCTTCTTTCAAAATAGAAACTGCCTCAGTGACGTCTAAGCGAGCAAAGGCGTCAAGTGCTTTTCTAAGCAAGCCAGAGGCCAAGTCGGCAGCTATGCGCAATTCTGAGGCGGGCAATGCACGTGAGTTACCGCTGTTGATAATGGACTTCACCATGCGGGCAATTTTTTCAGACTCGTCGCCTGCGCGTTCTAGATTGGCAGTAATTTTAGAGATAGCAATCAGCAAGCGCAAGTCGCGGGCTGTAGGCTGACGACGTGCAATGATGGAAGACAAATCACGGTCGATTTCTACTTCCATTGAATTGACTTGCGCCTCAGTGGCAATGACTTGGTCAGCCACTTCTATACTGAACTGTGACAAAGAGTACACAGCATGGCGAATTTGAGACTCCACCAAGCCTCCCAACTCGAGTACACGTGAGGAAACGCTACCCAATTCGGCATCAAACTGACTTGAAATATGCTTGTCCATGATTTCTCTTTCTTAATTAGCCGAAACGGCCAGTAATGTAGTCTTCAGTTTCTTGACGCGCTGGCTTCATGAAAATTTGATCTGTT
>Ga0214919_10002906_pt1 | contig 26448 bp, 10 predicted proteins | sample LL1503_MetaG_FD_177994 | JGI IMG/M metagenome (GOLD analysis project Ga0214919, IMG submission 177994) | Freshwater microbial communities from Lake Lanier, Atlanta, Georgia, United States - LL-1503 | ecosystem: Environmental > Aquatic > Freshwater > Lake | place: USA: Georgia | collected...
CAAGATTTCCAGATAATTTCTGATAGTCCCTTAATTCTTTACCTTGAAAATCACAGGTAACAGGATAATCTTTAGGAGGACGAACTCTACAATCAGTAAAGGTATGCTTGACTTTTAATTCTTGAAAAAGATTAGATATACGATTACTCAAACCAGTGGGAAATGATTGTTGTCTTTTATTGTAAAGAGTAATTTTCCCATCCCATTGTCCAAGCTTATATTTTGCTGACCATTCGTGAGATGGAACTGTATATGACAGCTCATTTTTTACTGCTTCACCATACATTGCTGGCAGTAATCCATGATCATGTTCATCATTTACGATAATACATTTATCATTGTAAACTTTTATCTCAATCATTTCATTCTATTATATCATAAATAAAACAACCATTTTCGTGATGTCACGAAAATGGTTGATTAGATAAAAACAATTTATTTATTTGGAATTCATAGCACTAAATTTATTTACTGCAGATGAAATTTGTCTTGGATGTTTGCTTGTAAATGTTTCAAGAGTACTTAGTACTAACATTTCAATTTTTTCAATATCATCTTCAGTCAACTCAACACCTTTAGAAGCAGCACCTAATCTGATAAATCTTACAAATTGATCAACACCATCTGAAACTGAAAACTCACCATCTTGGATTTTGTTAAGACCTTCAATCCATATATCTAAAATCTTACCAGCTTTTGCACCTAACTTAGCTTCCAAAACAATCTTGATGACTTGTAATGTATTCAATGTTACTTTTGTATCAGCAGAAAACTTTGCAAAATATGTAAGTGCTACTAAACCAATAACACAGCAAATGACAAAAAGAATAATGTCATTTTGTGTAGATGTAAATATGGATATAAGTTTTTCCATTTTAGCAATCCTTAGCTATTACTGTATCATCCTCATCAGATGCATCAATATCAAGATCCATATCTGTACTTAGTGGGATAACAAGTTCGTCTTTGATTGGAGCTGGAGTATCATCCTTCTTCTCATCTGCCCAAACTAAATTATCAGCTTGTACTTCATGTCCTTCACTATCTGTAAACTTTTCAATTTTGCCAGTAGCTCTCTTGACCATACTCATAATAATTCTCTCCTTTTTCTTGATTCTATATAAGATTTCAAGAACTGTTCTTCTTCTTCATTCAAATCGTTAGGAATATTATACAAAAATTTAAGATGCAAGTCTGATCTTGTTTCAAGACTAGTAGGAATACCTTTGCTCTTAACTATATGTACATATCCACTTTTGACACTACTATTGAACTTAAATTTCAATATATTTCCACTAGGATGTTTATATGAAAAATTAGGCTCTATTATTGCTTTGATAGGATCTACGTAAATTTCGTGATGAAGATTTAATCCTTGATCAAAAAATAGTACTTCATTCTGTTTGATTATTACTTCAATGAATAAAGTTCCTGGATTTTGCTCCAAATCACCATAATTTCCCCTACCATCAAACACTACACCCTTAAATGCAGATCCTTTTGGTAGTGTAACTTGGAATATTTCATGTTTAGTATAATGACCTAAACTTTGACATTTTTGGCAAGAAGATGAATAATAAAATCCCTTACCTCTACATCTATGACAAGGACCAGCATAGTTCCTAATGTGCATAAAACCAAGATTTTGAACTATGTAATGTTCACCTGTACCCATACAATCCATACAAACATTTTGATTTCCTGATCCACCTCTTCCATTGCAATCAAGACAGTAAAATAATCTGTCATATTCAATGGTTTTTATTTGGTCTTCAAATGCTTCAGAAACTTCAAGTTCTAATCTTAAGGTGATTGGAGTGTTTAATGCTCTTCTAAAGTTATTAAGAGGAGTGTTTTTGAATGGATTTTGTGGAACGTCTTGGAAAGGTTGGGGTTTTGGATTTAAGATGTCCTCGTAAGCTTGAGAAATTTCTTTAAACTTTTCTTCAGCTCCGGGTTCTTTATTTACATCTGGATGATATTTTTTAGCTAATTTCCTATATGCAGATTTAACTTCATCTTGATTGGAATTTGGATTAACACCAAGAATTTCATATGGATTTTTAGACATAAAGATATTATACTATTTCAGACAACATCTTTCTAATTTTGTTAGAAGGAGATACAGAACTTTCACCAATACCAACATCAGCGTGTTGACCTGTAACACCCATAACTAATCCATAAACAAGACCATCAGTACCAATCACCATACCTCCTGATGATCCTTCCATAATATCAGCATCTACAAAAATAATATCATTCCAAGCTTCAGATGGAGCACCTTTTCCTAATGCTTGATGTAGATTAGAGACTCTTCCTGTTGTTGTTGTGTCATGAAAACCTTCAGGAGCACCAATAACAGCAATAATGTCTCCTTTTTCTAGAGTATCACTATCACCAAGTTTCAAAGCTGGAACACTTTTAGCAGATTCACAATATATAACACCAGCATCAATATTAGGATCTGATTTAACAAAACTTGCTGGATAAAATTGTTGATTATCAAATGAAACACTTATGTCTGAAATATTAGCATCATTAGGAATTACATGTCCAGCAGTAACAATTAATCCATTACCTACATGAAATCCACTACCAGACCATTGAGATTTACTGCTATCTGATCTAACATAAATAGAACAAGAAGATTGAAGACCCAGCTGAATTACTTCTTTTACTGGATCATCAACCTTCTCAGAAAGTTGGGAAGTCTTAATAAGTAGATCTACGAGGTTGAGATCTAATGAATATCCGCGAAACTCCCCAGGTACTCTTTTAATCATTATTTTATTACTTTGTACATAATCTGATCTTTGTGTATAGGACCAAACCTTCTACTATCATCAGATTCTGCACTATTGTCTCCCAATACAAAATAAGAATTTTTAGCTAACTTATTTTCATGAATATTATCTGCACCATATTTGATGATGCTTTCTTTCATTTCTCTATAAGTATTATTTACCAATATCATTTCAGCATTATCAAGATCATACACAGTGTAATAATATTCTTCTGGTAAATAAGCTATTCTTTTTATTATAATACTATCTTCAACTTTTGAGACTACGATATCTCCTCTTTCAAAATTAGCAGATTTCTTTACTAAAAGTATCTGTCCATTTTTGAGTGTAGGAACCATTGATCTACCAACTACCACCACCAACTTGTAAGGTTGTAACAACAAAAATGTTGCTATGATCAACCCTACAACCCCAGTCACTAAAGATCTGTTTTTCATACTTCGCCTCTTTTATTTTTATTAAAAGAAGAGCTGAAGTTATTTTTTTTTGCTCTTGTTTATTTCTTGACCAAAATGTTTTGCCAATCTACATTAGCTAGTTTTGGGATACCAGGACCCCAGTTCTTTTCTTCTCCAGGTTGAACATGAGCAGATTCTAAGGAACTAATGTTTCTTAAAGCTACCATCATATCAGCTTGGCAAAACTGATTACCCAACTCAGGAAGTAAGTTTTGTTTTTTGAGTGCTGACTTAATCAATGCACAAATACCAGCAACAAAAGGAGAAGCTTGACTTGTGCCAGACATTTTGCAATATTCGTTGTGAAGATATGTAGAATAAATATCTACTCCAGGAGCTACTATATCAACAGTTTCATCTTTAGAAGTAAATGTAGCTAAACATCCACTTTGATCTAATGCTGCAACAGCTATGACTTCATCATATCTTGCTGGATAATTAACTGCATGAGAGTCATTTCCAGCAGCAGCAACTATAACAATTCCTTGTGCTACTGCTTGTCTAACCAAATCATGTAAAGATTCAGGAGGAGTACTAGAAGAACCTAAAGACATATTGATGATATCAACATTCATATTGATAGCATTTCTTAAGCCTTTTTCGATAGCTTCATAACTTCCAGAGCCACTATCATCTAAAACTTTGATTGGGATAATTTCACAGTTAGGAGCAACACCTACAACACCAAAATCATTATCACTTCCAGCAATAATTCCAGCTACGTGAGTACCATGTCCACTTGCTTTGTCTTCCCATGTAGGATCTGATGAGCAGTTGATAGCATTATCTTTTTTCCAAGCTGTAACCAAATCAGTATGATCTGAAATACCAGTGTCAAGAATAGCTACTCTTACTCCTTCACCTTTTGTAACAGTCCAAACATTTTGGATTGCAGCTAATCCCATACCCCAGTTTTGAGTCTGAGATAGAGCTGAAAAAGGAACAGAAACTACATGTAAATCTTCATCAGGTATGAATTGTATATTTTCCATTTTTTTCTCCTATACAATTCATATTATTCTTTTTTGTATATAATAAGCCCTATATTATATATATTGGTTCACTCTCAATTTGAGTACCATAAGTAGTTCCATCATAAGGAGTTACAATGAATGTGTACACCTTACCCTTGATCAAATTGATGTATGGTAAAGAAGCTCCATCATATATTTTCTTAGCTCCAGTTGACCATTCATACCATTCAATTTTTGATTGATCTGTAGTCAAATCACTAGGAGTATAAGAAGCTATTAATGTAGATCCTGATAGTAATGTGTTATTTACTATTGTGTTATTTGATGCATATTTGAGATCATATACATAAGGTATTGTAATGTCTTTTAATATTACAGGATCACTAGAATATGCTATTCCATAATCAAATCCATCATAAGGTTCTACAGTTACATAAACTTGATCATTCTCTAAGAAATATGCATTTGACTCATTAGTATCAGTGTTATTCTCAACTATTCTATTTCTGTAATTTGGAGTGCTATCTAGTTCAATTGTAGTAGTAGCCACCCCAGTTGTTCTAGTTCTATACCACTTGATTCTTGCTGGATATTCTTGATTATTTTCTGGGGAGTTATAATCATAATCAACATACATTCTCTTAGAAAGTGGGATTTGAACAGTAGAACCAGTGGAAGAATTAAATACTTGGCTACTCAATACTAAGCTATCTGATGTAACATTTGGAATGAATGTATTTACATATTTAGCATAAGCATCAGTATTGTTAGCTGAAGAATGAACAAAGCTAAAATCATATATCTCTGATGCAGAAGAGTTGTATTTATCTACTCTCAAACCTACTCTGTATGATGAAGATGGAGTAACAGATAAAGTAATTATTTCTGATGATTTTCTTAATTTAGAGAATATAATTCTGCCATTCTTTCTATCAAGTTTATATCCACCTCTAACTATAAGATTATCAATAAAAACAACTACCTTACTATCTTGAGGCCATCTTCCATTAACTGCATAGTAAGTTATATAATCATTAGTTATTGTGCCTTCTCCACTTGACACATATCTTGTTTTAGTTTTTATTACTGTAACTTGAACAAGATTTTGATTAGATACAGGTAATCTAAATTTGACTGTTCCATTTACATTATCAAGTTCATAATTGAAAGATGCTATTTCAGCAGAGTTTATATAAACCTTTACTGTATCATCCAATGACCAAGTAAATTTATTTCCATTATTATAAACAAAATATAACACGTCATTGTTTGCAGATTTACCACAAGTAAGTTTTTCAAATGTTTGTTCAGCTGCAAATTTATATGATTTCTGTCTATTACTTATTGTGCCATTTTTGTTTGTTTGTAATATTGTAAAATCATCCCAGTTTGTAGAGTTACCCTGAACTAACCCCCAAGTCAATTTAGATTTGCTATGATCATTGTAATCAGATGACAATAAATAATTTATAATATTTCCATCAGAAGTAAGTGAATTGCTAAATATATAATCTGTAACTGGAGTAACTTCAACATAATATAGTTGTTGAACATAAGGAGTAACTTTAGAACTTGTTCCATTGTTCCATCCTTCAGTCATTACAATATCAAATACAAAGTCAGTTACGAACATATCTAAAGTATAACTTGTTGTAATAACTATCCAATCGCTATAGTTTTTCTTATCTGTCGAATATTTGAACTTTACTACACAAGTGCTATCTGTACTTTGTCCTGAAGAAACAGTATAGTTTGTATTGACAGACTTTATGTATTTTGCAGTTTCAAAATGAACTTCTTTATTCCAAGTACCTCTAAATAAATTATTTGCTCCACCATGAACAACAGATAAATTAGCTGATGTCCAATCTGAAGTTGAAAGAGTTTCAAATAAAAGACCAGAGTTTTCTTGAACTAAATTTCTTAATTTTTCTGTTTTTGATGCTTTGTCTGTAAGAAAAACAAGTGGAGTAACACCTTGACCATTCCAAGAGTTCAGTACATTTTTAGAAAGATTTGTGTAACTTGTTTTTGAAACTTCATCTCCATCAGTGAGAATATTTAGAATTGGTATATATGATTTTGCCCATCTTTCAATCATATAAGTGGAAGCAGAAACACTATACGGAATATTTGTTTCAGTACCATCCCAATCTTCTCTCAAATTCAAAATAACTGTATCGCTAGATGTTATTGGAGTTGAGAAAGAAACAGCTCCTTGTGTTGGAAGAAGAGTATATCCAGAATTCAAAACTGATGAATTTTTTACTACTTCAGCATGAGGATATTTAGTTGTATTCCATGCATAAGTATTAGTATCATCAGTACTAAAATAAAGTGTAGTTCCTGTACTAGCTGATGTTTTTGGACTTAAGGAAAGTTGTAAATTACTTTCATTTGCATATCTATTTTTTATGTCTGATATTCTAAGTAAATTTCTTTCTTCTAAATAATCTCTAACTTTGATTATTTGTTGAGTGTTTCCAATAGATCCATCAATTTCAAATAGATCTTGAATACCTTGTGGTTGAAGACCAATAATACCAACACTGACAGCTTCTTCTAGATTGCTATTTTCTCCAAAGTAAACTAACGAAGAAGTTATAGCTATTCCTGAACTTGTAAATCCTAGCGCACTCTTATGAGTTACAGTAGAACCATAAGTCCATAAATCATTAAGAGATTTTGAGTAACTATATGTTGTAAATGGATCTGTATATGATGTAACTGTGTTTGTAGATCTTGTTACTAAGGATCCTATTACTGTGCTTATTCCTGCGCTAATGTATGAATATCCAATAGAAGATTGATTTGATATAGAAGTGTCGATAACATTAGATACTATAAATTTTGCATCTAAAACTAAGTACCCATTATCATCTACCAATACACCCTTATAAGTTCCATCTTCCCAACCAATTGAAGAGTTATCATAATTGCCAACTGGAACATAAGTAAGTGTTGGAGTTGAAGTATTATCGTAATGAACTTTGAAGAAAAAGTCATAACTTGTGCTAAATCCACTCCAAGTTATATCATTAGCACTATATAAAGCTCTTCCAGAAGAATATGGATTATCAAGATTAGATTTTTTCCAAGAGAATAATGGAACTGAGCTTGAAACTTCTTTTAGTACAACTGCTAAAGATGTTGTTCCTAATCCTGGGATATCTAAATCACTTGTCAAATCAAAGGTAGTAAATCCACCTAAGTTAATATCAGCATAACTTTTTGCAGATGAGGATGCAAGAACAGTGTCTGGATAGTTATTATTGTCAAGTGAATAAACATAAGCAGTAACTGTTGAATTTGTCAAACTATCATTGTAAGAAGATGAAGAAAGTCTGTCTTGATCTCTTGCTGTGATATATGCAGAAACTTTGGTAATAGTGCTTGCAGTTGATGAAGTTACAAATGTTTGTGCTAAATATCCAAGTGTGCTGCTATCAGATGGAACAATTCTTAAGTCATTTGTAGGTTGTGATTTAAATGTTGTTGGATTAAGAGATGAACTTGTTTGTTCTGCAGTTCTATACCAGTTATCTCCATCATCAATTGAGTACCAAATTCCATTGTCTGTAGCAGCTAAAAGAACATTGCTAGTAGTGGAATTATAAGTTGAGGAGAATATTTTTAAGTCATAAACAGATACAGGGATAGTTGACATACTTTGTGTTGGTTCAAAAGTGTATCCTCCATCTAATGACTTGTATACTCCGTTGTCAGTACCAATAAATATTTTAGATTTACCTAAATTAGTTATTGCTTCTTCTTTATCTAGAACAAAACAGAAACAGTTTCTACCCTGTAAAAATCTTTTTTCAACTACAAAATCAGTAGTATTTGTAAAATCAGGATAACAATACTTCCAGTTTCTTACTCTAAGAATTCCATCATCAGTAAGAATAAAAAGCATATTTGAGTATTCTTTGACTGCTGGGATAGAAGGAGTATTGTAAGCTTGGAAAGATTTGTAATATTTAGTTACACCTTCTGGATTTCCACTTGAGAACATTTTTCTAGCAACAAGAAGAGGAGTAAATGTAGAAGATTTATCCCCTTTGCTAATAATGTAATATCCATCATCTCCAGCTGCATGGATACAATCGAATGATGTAACACTTACTTGATTTTTGACGTGATTTCCAATAAACAATCCATTGATATTATTAGATGTAAGTTTCAAGAAATCGGAAATGAATGATGTTTTGTCAGTGCTATAAACATTGACAACTAATCCATTCGATTTACCAAAAGCTTCAAACAACTCACCATCCCAATATCCTGTCAAGTAAGTATTTTGTTTATATTCGCTAGAGTGTAATTTTTGCCAAGTGTTATTATATTTCCAAACACCATTAGAACATCCAGCAATGATGTTGTAATCAAAATCATAAGATATATAGCTGATATCATATGCGTCATCTAATGTTGATTCGAGTTCCCAATATCCATTAGTGTATTTCCATATACCTTGATTTGTAGCTATTCTAGTATTAATTGCATCTTTTGAAGGATTGAATATACTGCGAACAATTATTGGTTCTGAATCTAAATCACTGTCACTAGGAACAAGCTGAGTCTTATTTTTGTATGTTGAGTTTAGTAAATCCACTTTATCACTTGTCAAGAAATCATTGACAAGTAAATTGTTTTTCAATCCTCTTGTATCTGTTTGAGATACTACAGGAGAATTAAAATCAAAAACTGTTGGGATTTGTTTCTTAATAGCTCTTGATAATGTATTTATGTTAGTGTTATTTGCTGAAGAAATATTGTATTTTTCTTGAGAGATTATTGTTTGTAAATCATCTTCAAGACCAAAAACTATATCATCCTTAATTGAGAATACAGTAGTGCCAACATTATAAGAAACATTACTTAGATTTCTAGAGTTTACTAAATGAACTTGTATTGGATAAGTTGTATTGTCAACGCTCTTTACATAAACTATTTCACTATAGCTGTCTGTTCTTAGCATTAATAATTTCAAAGAACTGTCTATAGTTTGATTTAGGTATAGAGTAGTGTCAATCGGGGAACTTAAAGTAGCAAGTAAAGCTATAGGGGTGTTACTTTTTGCAAGAGGAACAAATTCAGAAGAGTGAGGTTTTGTTCCACTATCTGATATTGTATTGTGATCTCTTGATATGGTGATATAAACATTATTTATATCATTTTTTGAAACAGACTTAGTAAAATAAATCTCTCCAGTAGAAGCGTTAGTAACAAATGGAATATCACTTGGTTTTTCACCAATATACATCATCACTCTGGTTTTATCACCAGAAGCATTATTTAGTACTGGAAGCCAAGGATTTGTAGTGAATTTATTGAAATTTGTCTCATAATAGAACTGTTGCCCTGAAATATAAGAAGTTCCAATAGAAACCATTTGATAAGGATAAATCAAGCTATAATTTGTAATCTCTTGATAGTCACGATTGAATATTGAGAAATTAACATCATCTTCACTAAATATGTTATTAGTTCTAATCCATCTATAGTTCCCAGATGTTAGTGAAGAATTAGATTGCCATAAAAGATCAGTGCTTAAGAAAATACCATTATCAGTTCCAGCATAAAGTTTTCCATAGTTTGTATTGTCATCATAGAAATATAATGCATTTATGCCTCCTAATAATGCTGGTTCCCAATAAAGTTCATTGTAAGAAATAGATAAGTTATTAGCATTGACATCTAAAATTCTAGCTAGTCCATTTGAGTGTCCAACAAGATACTCATTAAAATATTTTGTATTGTCTCTTTGAATTACACAAGAAATAACAGATCTTGATGTTGCTCCAGAAGGTGTGTCTGTAGAATATACTTTGAGTTTATAAACATCCCATTCTAAGTTTGATGTTCCTAAAACAAAAGCATCATTTTTCTTCAGATACCAAATGCTAGATCCATTTACTGTTCCAGAACTCACACTAACTTTTTTGTAGCTAACATATTCAGAAGAAGCATCTAAATCTGTAGCTCTTGTCCAACTTCCAGAAGCAGCAACATAAATACCATTCTGGGTTTTATCTGTTTGATCTTTAACTAAAATTCTATTTCCAGCAGAAGGAGTATATCCATCTATTGCTGTCAATCCAGATAAAGATATATTAGCAGTTGTTGCAGCATTACAAGCAGTGAATGAAGCCGAAGAATCGTTGAATGGAGTAACCCAATATTCTCCATCTGTTGTAGAGACTAATCTTGCAGCATGAGTAAGATACAAATCATAATCATTCCACCAAAGAATATTATTTATGTATCCACCAGAATTAATTACATAGATACCTTTTACTTCATCACTAGTAATTTGAGAAAGTTGCCCAATATTACCAGCATATAAACCTTTAGAAGTAATACCTGTTGAAGCTACATATAAATCTTTTTTGTAAATAACTTCATTGTAATCACTACTAATTACATTTACTTTTTTCGTAGTTATTTCTTTAATTGATTTAGCATTATCAAAATATGTTGCTGCAGTTCCTGAAAGAGTAAAAATATTATTTATTTTTCTCCAAGTCCAATTTTGTTCAGATGTGTTTTCAGGTATCTCAGCAAAGTAAACTCCACTATCAGTAGCAGCATATAAATCTTTTTGCCAAGAAAAAACAATACTATTTCCAGATCCTGATTGTATTTTATTTGATGATACTGCAAATTTATTTATTTGAAGATTTTGATAACTATTATTTTTAGGAGATTTAACTTCTGTTATAATGTTATCTTTAAAAATATTTACTTTTCCTAAGCTATTAGTGAAAAATGTTTCCTTAAAATAATTTTCATTTTCAGAAGTTAAGATATTGTCTTCTATTTGTAAAGTAGATCCATAATCAGCAAAATTTACAAATTCTTCATTTGACAAATTAGAGTTAGGATTCAGTAAATAAACTCCTCTAGTGCTTCCAACATAAATACTGTCTAGAGTTGAATTACTTGATTTATAGAAACTTTTTATGTTGTCATTGAATTGAATTTTAGAAGTAGTATTGTATGGATATAAGATAGTTCTTCCAATGCCAGCAACAAGATTTTTATCAGGTGTAAAAGAACATAAATCTCTAAATCTATATTGATTGCTATGAGTAATATCTAAGACATTACTAGATATTTTGCCAAATTTAATTTTAGAAGCCGAAACACTATCAATATTTTTATTTTTCAAATTTCCAGTAAACTCAACAACATTTTTGTCAATGTAGATTACTAAATCTTCAAATGTGTAACTAGAATAATTTGGCAGTGATTTGTTTAAATATATAGTTCCAGATGTGTTATTGATTGTGTAATGTACTGGATCAATAAGAGTATCATTGATATATAATCCATTAATAGTGTATTCATATGCTCCCCAAGAAAATGGAACATAGAAATCTTGAATAGAACCATCAGGATTAGTTTTCTGATTTATTGTGCCATCTGAAAGAGTAACATAAGTTTCAGTTGTTAATGCAGAAGTTAATTTTTGATACAGACTATTTACACAAATCAAAGTTTTTCTATCTGCAATAGGAAGAATCACATCAATTTTTGAACTTGATTTGACAGTATTTTTGAAATATAAAGTATATGGAGAAACTGATGTTATAGAGTATTCAGTAGTAGCAAGTACATTACCATCAACCTTTACTATAGGTTCTCCATAATTTGATAATGTTTCTGTGAAATTAGTTCCATCTTGATTCTTGAGCAAAAAGATAGATGAGTTATTATATGAATTAAAATTGTCAGAACTTTGTGCTAATAAGAAAACATATTTTTGTAAATCTATTTTTGAAGGAGTGTTAGTTTCTCCAAGATGTTTATGTTTTAGATAAGATAGTTGAAGTTGTCTTTGGAATTCTCCAACAGTTTCATTTATTTGATTTCTTCTTTCTTCTAAGACTATTGAAGAAACTATGTTGATATTTGAATAAGTTGTGTCTGGTTCAACTTTGACTGTTCCTAAATAAACTGCATTAGAGTAATTGTTGTATTTTGGATCAGGATCTGAAGGTGAAGTTATATTACAAAATCCTGAAGATAGTGTTGACAATCCAGGTTCTGCCCAAACATAGTAAGTGTTTGTAGTTGTGTATCTAAAGAAAAATGGTTTTTCAGTTTTAGCTCTATATTTTGAAATAATACCGTTGCCAGTATTTACAACTACACATTGTTTGAAAGCATCATCAAAGTATAAAGCTGTGGATCCAAGAGTAAAACTTGTACTAGATGTTACTCCAATCCATAGGGTTTGATTATTTACATAACCTTCTTGAACATAAACTATAAAGTTGTTATTATAATCTGATGTATTATCAAGTGAAGAGTGTCTAGTCCAAGAGCCTGAAGCAACAGTATATAAACCATTATTAGTAGAAGTAGATTGATTCTTTACTAGAACAATGTCTCCTGCAACAACTGCTACGTTATCTATTGTTTGTTGTCCAGAAAGAGTAATATTTGAAACTGTTGCAACTTTAGCTGTAACTGAAAAAGTAAGATTGAGAGCAGAAAGTTTTAAGCCATATTCACTTGTTGAACTTGAAACATATCCATCTAATAGCAATAGTTGATTTGTTCTACTATCTGATAACTTTTCGATTGTCCATCCATTTATAACACCTGGACCTACAATAGAATTAACACCAGAAAGTTGTCTCTCAATGGAAACCATATTTTCGTAGTCATAACCTGGATACCATATATCTCCAAATTGTGAATACAAAAATTTATATATACTTGTTCTATTAGACATCTAGATCCTACAATGATGGCATAAATTTGATATTAGCATCTCCTATATCAAGTTGTACGGCAAAATCGTATACCATAGATGGATTACTGCCAACTGAAGTAAGTAGAATTCCGAACCTGATTTTACTTGATGCTTGACTGAGTTCAAAAGTTTTATTAGGAGTAATGATAGTAAAATTATCAAAGTTGTATGTTTCATTACTATCACTTGAAGTTGTATATCCGTATACAATACTTCCATTATTTTTTAACTCATTAGAAGTTAACAAACCTCTTTTAATAAGAGGAGCATCTGTATCGTAGTTTTCTGTATCGAACATTCTTGTGAAGAAATAGCTTCCAGTAGATGATGTATACGAAATAGCTACAGATAGTAATTCAGGAGTGATGTTTTTAGATGCTGTAATAAGCTCAACTTTATATTGAAGCCATTTTCCAGAATATGAAGAAAGATCAATATTTAACGTTTGTGCAGAAGTAGATGCATAAATATCATTAACTGTTGACAATGAATCTGCTTCTCCATAAGATGCAGCTAAACATTCAGATCTTGTATTTCCAGATTTGATATAAATCTTAACTTGAGTGCCATTATCTAGATTAGTATCAGGAGTTACTGGATACTTATTCAATATCAAAGCAGCTAATTGTGTCCAAGCAATAAGTGTAGGGACATATATCGGTTGTGGTTCATAAACACCAATTTCTCTAACTTTTCTATCTGGAGCATATACTGGATACAATCTAGAAGGTGGAACATAAATTCCTTTTCTAGACAAAGAGTTATCAGAATTTTTCTGGATTTGATATATAACTCCATTGTTATTTGTTGTTGATAAAGTTGTAGTTGTTAGAGTTGTATTTGTTGTGCTAGTTGTTGTTGTGTTAGCATTTACTTGAGACTGAGTTTGGCTATTAGTATTGCTATTTTGTTTATCACCAGTCACAGTATTTACTGTAGTGTTTGTATTAGAAACAATATTTGTAACTTCATTTTGTACGTAAGATGAAGGGTTATTAGATACATTTGAAGTTTGTAATACTTTGTCTTTGATGATTGGATAAGCTGTATCATTTGCTGGAAGAACTACTCCTTGAATATTTCCAGCTTGATCTTTAAATCTCACATAAACATTTCTAGTATTATCTTCATAAGCAGTTGTAGTAAACTCAAAGACTGATCCATCTTGACTTGCTCCATAGAAAGTATTTCCTATAGCAGTCATTGCTTTTATTTTATTTGGACCATAAAATTGAGTACTTGGGATAAGCTCATAAGGTTGATTGCTGTTCTTCTTCCAATAGACAGCTAATGTACTTCCTGTTCCTACATTGTTATATGTATGGAGCTTAAGCTTTACAAAATCTCCCTCTAACAAAGTAAATGTATTTGTTGAGTAATTTGTTTCAAGAGAAGTAGTTGATTTGAAATTACTTATTTGTAAAGTATCATCTAAAAACAGATTGTATCCAACACTAGAATCAACTCTAAATGTACATGTTCCATCTTGTTCTGCTTTGATAGCTCCTTCTATCATCAGTGAAGGATTAGTAAAGCTGCTAGGATATGTTATAGCTGATCCTGCACCGTAGTTTATTGCTGTTGTTTGAGCAGTTCCAGATGTGTAGTTGTAGCTTTCGATGTCTGCTATATCTGTCCAAGTAATTCCAGTAGAAGCAGTATATGATCTCCAAGTATTTATAAGTTGATTTGTTTCATATGGATGAGACACAACTTTTTTGAAACCATTTATAGATTTGAAATAACCAAATACTCCATTATCTGCTACGATATACACATACTTTGAATTTGGATCATCATATATACCAAATACTTTATCAGCATATGTATCGTATATTTTTGACCAAGTTTTAGCTACATTACCGTCAAATGTTAATTCCCATATCTGTCCACCTCTAAAAGCAGCTAATACAGAAGTTCTAGTAAATGAATTAGTTAATGCTTCTACACTATCGAAGTTTGTAGATACAGTTTGATTCCATTCAGAATTGTAGTATTTGTATATGGCAGATGCAGCATATCCATACCCACCACCTAAACCAACATAAAGAGTAAAATCTTTAGCACATATACTACTAACTTTGTCATAAGATGAAAAATCTTTAATATTCAATAATGACTGTCCATCATATTTGTAAATACTTGATGAACTAGATGTGCCTTTTGAAGTACCAATATATAAGTCATTTCCAATAGATGTCAAGCAAGTAATAGGTTTGATAGTTTTATAGTTAGATGCACTTAATGGTTGCTTGGCATTTACTACACTCCAGAACTCTCCATTGAAAGAAACAAAGAGAAGTCCTGAGTTACTACCTGCATAAGCTTTACCATTATAGACATGAATATCTGTAATTTGATATTTTTCATCAACCAAAGCTTCGTTTAAGATTGGATATACACTATCATTTTTGCTAACATACATTTTGTTATTAGCAGCAATAAGTATCTTGTCTCCAAATGTTTCTATTGCGTTGATTTCAGATATAGAATTGCCTGTTTGTTTGCTCCAGAGATGTTTAGCATTAGTTAAATCTATATTTGTGTAAGTTGTTTCTCCAGATGTAAAATCAATAAATCCTTTTGAGTCTGCATTTTCAAAATCTCTAGCATCTCTAAAATCTTCAAATCTAGAAACTTGAGCAGAAACAACATCAGTCAACTCATCATAAGCAGAAATAGTAAGATCAGCTCTTTGATCTATCGTAAAATAGTCACCTTTGTAAACTACTCTTGCAGCATATAAACTTTTTGGAGTATCAAAAGCAAAGTTCAAGAAATCTAGTGTTTCAACATCAGCAATGTTTTCAAATACATCTACCCATTCTGATGTTCTTGTTTCTTTGACTTGAACTACGTACGTTTTAGTATTACGTGCAGTTGCTCCAACTATTAAGTTAGTAACTGTAGGATAAATATCATTGTCAGGATTAGTTGAATCTTCGTATACTTTGTCAAATTTCTTTAGTAAATAGTTGAATTGTTTATTGCCTAAAACTTCATATTTAGAAAGATCTGTGCTTCCTCCATAAACTGAAACTTCTTTTATTGGAGTTTCATAAATATCTAAAAGTAAGTCAGTAGATTGCAACTCAGCAGAAGTAGTCAAGAAACTAGTTAATTTGTTATAAGCTGTAGTATTTGCTATTCTTACCCAAGTAAGATCAGTATCATCATAATAAGCAAATTCATTTCCTTCAAGATAATGAGTAGCTAAATAAATGTAAACATTTCCAGTAACAGCTATTGGAAGATTATCAAGTAAGATTTCCACCCAATAATATGTTTCTGCAGTTAATGATAAACCATCATTAGAGAAGCTATAAACATCATAAGAACTTGTCAAACTATCAACTTGTATTGAACCAAAAGAACCTAATAAAGTAAGAGGATTATCTCCAGTAGCGTCAGTTGAATAGAGATTAACACTTATCTTGTCTCCAAGATTTAAGAAAGATCCTATTCTTTTTAACTTTAGATTGATAGTTGTAATATTTTGATTATAAGTAGAGTAAATCTTGAATGCAGTTTTCAGTGTTGTCAAAGAATAATCTATGACTGTATTTTCTTCAGTCACTGTTAAACTTGAATATCCTAAGCCTGAGAAATAATGAACCTTAATTCCAGGATCAACATCGTCAGATTTTTTATTATAGATAGCAATCCCTTTTGGAGGAGTTGTATCATAAATAACACTAGCATTTGGATAAAATTCTGACTTTACTAAAACATCTGTATAGTCATCCTTAATTTCAAATCCATAACCAGCTGTTGTCCCTAGTGCTGTGTTCCAATCATAAGTATCAAAGAATCCATATGCATCATAATTGGCACTGTTTGTTATTGTGATTGGTTCGAAATTATTTACTGTTCCGTATCCAGATCCTCCATATAGTTGTAAATTACTATTGAATAATGATACTTGAACATTACTTCCGGAGTACACTCTGTTATATAAAGTGAGTTTTATGTTATGATCTGAACCTGTTGTTCCTGTTGCTGCTGATTTGATAGGTGTAGATTGTCCATCAATGAACACTCTAAATCCACTTATTCCAGTTCCAGGTACTGATGGATAAGAATTGTTTGTTCCAAAATCTAAAAATATATTGCTACCTGTAGTATCTACATAACTAGTTGCTGAAATTGGAACAGCATTATATTGTCCATTAGACTGTAATGGTAAAAACCCTTTGTATAGATTTTGTATCTTGAAATTTGAAAAACTATCAAGTTGATTTAAATTTGAGCTTTGATCAGTTATGTAATTGCTTACTGGCTTTGAATAAGTTAAGTAAAGTTGACTTGTTGGAGTTAAAGCACTCTTGTTGATTGATAATGTGTATTGTGTTACTCCAATACTTCCAAATGTAGTATTAGAATCTACTACATAATCAACAGTTTTATAGATATTTTGATCTGCAACGTATACACTAAATCCTGTAGCAGAAGTGCCCGGTAGTGTAGGTTCTGACATTGTTACATAAATATCAAGGAAAACAAATGCTGCAGTAGTATTTGTTTTTGCGCTGACTACATAAGGCTTAATTGTTTCAGAAGTTGTATTTGTAACTGCTGATCCTGAAAAAGATACAGCATAAGTTAGACCAGTACCAGTACTATCTCTTATCTTAAATTGATTTGAAGATGGTTGAGTGTAAGATATTGTTACAGGGTTAGTTCCGTCACTTTTAGCAAGTGGGCTTTGTAAATCTAAAACTACAACTTTACCATTAGTTCCACTTGCTGGATCTAAAACATATCCAGATAAAATATTTACATTTTGATTACTTTGACTAATAGCAAATCCAGAAATACCAGTTGTGGGTAAAATTGGAGGAGTTGCTTCAGTATAGTAAACATAAACTTTGCTACCATCTGCACTAGTGGTTGCATAGTTGAAAAGTGGGGGATTGGCTTCTTTTGTGAGGTTAGTAATTCCAACCCCAGTGAAACTAGCTACATATGATTTGGTGACATCGTTGTCTGATAGCTTTGGTACTGTTGAGCCAAAGCCTGTAGCATTGTAAGAAACTTTTACTGTTTGAGCAGTTAATGCAATACCTGATCCATTGTAAGAACTATCAACAATTCTATTAGCATCAGAAAGAATTAATTGTAATGTCTTTGGTAAGGTTGGATCGATAAATGTAGAAACAGGAGTAACAGTAGTAGCTATTGCTCCAAAGAATTTATGAACAGAAAATCTTAATTCTAATCCTGTAGATGGTTCAAGTCCAGCACTATCTATATCATCAAAGTTTAAATATATTCTTTTACCATCATAAGAAGTATATGATAAGTTACTTAAACTTGTTGATATGCCTGGGCTTGCTCCACCAAAAACTATAAATGTGTTTCTAGGATCTTGATTATTTTCCATGATTAAACTGTCTTGATACTTCCATAATGTCCACTAAGGAACAGTCTGCCTTTGTAGCTTATTGAGGTGAGAGGTCTTATTATTCCAAGTATGTCGTAATTACCAGCATCATCAAATATCTTTTTTCTTTCAAATGGAACATCTTCTAAAAACCAAGTTTCAGAGTTTGAATCATAGTAGAAAATTTTACCTTGACGGTCATCTGGATTTTCTGACAATTTACTACTTATAAAACCATCAGTTGCACAATATAATGTTCCATCATGGTATGTAAATGACCTAACACCACCTGTTGATGGTAATTTTACAGATTGATTGAAATCTATAGTTTTTACATTGACTGGAGGAAGTGCTTCTCCAAAAATAAATGATAATTTTGAATATCCAAATAATGAATCACCAGAATCATTTGACAACTTTCCAAATCTAATATAAGGTTTGTCATAATCGTCTACTGCAAGATTTGGTTCAATATATTTAGGATTATAAGTATCCAAAGTTATAAAGTTTTTCATCTCAATAAATGGACTATATTGAGATCCTAAATACACTTTGATATCTTTACCTTCTACGTTTATTCTTACTTTTGATAATTTATTATTTATATCAAATATATTCTCATTAGAAAGTATTTGTATATACTCAATAAATAAAGCATCGGGTCTCTGGAAATTTTCTGGAAGATTTACAAACTCAATACAAATCTTATCTACATTTCCATTCCAAACAGGTTTGATAATATATTCTTGGTATGCATCTGTTGAGTGTATTTCAGTCTCAGAATATTTACTAAAATTACCATCAGAAAATGCCCAATAAGCTCTTATATTTGCATTAGATAAGTTCTGAGCTTTTGGAGATATTTTTGCTTTTATTTTAATTACTGAATCTAAATCAACATCTATACCTAAACCAGAAATTTGAATTGATGGATTTCCTGTTAAGGTAGGAACAACTTTTAGAACATATTTATTGACAGTATTATTGAAAACATCATAATTGCTTTCAGTTTCAGCAGTCAAAGCAGATACAAAATTTCTAGCTGTCCAATCTTCAGTACTTGATGATACTACTTCTGAAGATACTGAATAAAACTGCCAATCTTTTACTAAACCTGTAGTAATCAAAGATTTAGAAATATTATTTGTTCCACTAGATAACTTGACTGTATCTGAATTAAACTCTAGTTGAAAATTGCCATAAAGATCAGATATCTCTATACCTTGATATCCATTGTATGAATATTGAAGTATTTGTTCAGGAGTATAAAGTTCTGGAGCATCTCTCATATCAGTATTTGATATTGCTGAACTTTTACTCAGATTGATAAGTTCTGCTTCAACTGTGTAAGATGGTTTATAGAAAACATAATCACCAGTTGACAAAACATCATCATAATTAAGCAACCATCTAGAAGCAACATTGATATACCCATTTTGGATATAAAAACCTAATATACTATTTCCACTGATAATGTAGTTAGATATAGAAACTATAGAAGGATCAGAGTTTGCATCATTGTATTTATAAAGTCCATTATAAATACCATTTGTTCCAGAGATACCTTGGTCTTTTAATAAAATAAGATCATTGGTTCTTAAAGTATATCCATCTATAGAAGTAAAGTTGTTCCAAGAAGATATAGCAGTAAAAGAAGCACATTGAACATCTATAAATGCTTGATCAGGAAGATTTGCTCCAACAAGTTGTTCCCAGTCAGATCCTTCAGCAAATTCGAAGAATCTTGAACCATAAGCTGTAGCACCAACACCATCAACAGTGTTTCCTTTTATAACTAGAAAATCTGTAGCTCTTCCAGGAACATTATCATCATGGAAGTGTGCCATTCCAAGGTTAGTGTCATTACGAGATAAAGTATTACTATCAAATGAATAATATTGTGCAGGAGCTGGATCTGCTAAAAATACTTCATCAAATACATAACTGGACCAATTTTCTTCAGTCTCAGGATTTGAAATTGCTACTTCACTATATGACCAAATTTCTGGTTTTCTGTCAATAGCAGCAAAAACTTGATTTTTACCAACTGCTAATGCTTTTACTCCAAAATCTAATGACTCAAAATCTCCAACATTATTAGATATGAGTGTTGAAGTAGTAAGAGTTTCAGTTTCTACCTCAGTTTCAACAATTTCTTCTGTTACTAGATTAGTTGGTTGAGATAGTACTATCTCTTTAGTCCTAGAGTATTTGTGTACTTTTTTATTTCTAGCTCCAATGAAGAGTTTGTTATAAGCAGAAGCTAAAGACAAAATACCTCCAGAACCTGCAGCTAACTCACCTTGAGCATACACCTGTTCCCAAGCTGATCCATTATGAGCAGATGACAACTTAGCTCTAAATAATCTTGGTAGCTGGTCACTAGCAACATACAAATACGGTTCAGTTTCGTGTTCAAATTGATGAGAAATCATTGCTGAAGCTGAAATGTCTGATGAATTATCTTGAAGAACAAAAATAGGACCTTTTACATAATCCCCATTGTAAAACCAAATTTTTCCAGAAATACCAGACATATAGATTCCAGTACTAGTTGCAACAAGGCTAGTTATTGCTCTTTCTTTATGGAATTTTAAATCTATAACTTTATTGAATGAAACTAAATTTGAGGTGTGAAGACTAGCGTAATATCTTTCTATTTTTGCAGAAACTGTAGATACATCAATAGCTGTGTCAAAAATAATTAAGTTTTTATAATCATCAATTCCATAGCTAATATTTGTTGAAACATTCAATGTTACTTCATCAGCAGAAGTTATTTCATAAACTCTATGTAAGTCATTTGAATTAGTGCCAACTAATTTATAAGCAGTACGTTCTGGATATTCACTATCTAAGCTATCAACAAGTGAAACATTGGTTATTTCTTGTTTAGAAATTCCAGCAAAGTAAATGATTTTTTCACTATCGTTTGGACCTTTCCATAAACAACTAGATGTAAAAATTGTAGGTATCATTAAACTTTTGGCCTCTTTATAGAATTCCACTTAATTTCTGGTTGAGTTATATTGTTTCCAAAATCTCTGAATTTGATTTCTACTTTCTTGACACCATCAGTTTCACTGCTAAAATCAACTTTTGCATAAGGAGAGAATGGTGTCCACTCAGACCAATCTCCAGCACCTGTGTCAAGCAACTTACGAGTTTTGAAATCTTTAATTCCTGTTACTAGATCGTAAGCGTTTGTTTTCAACCAAGCATTTTTAAGATTAGTGAAATCTACAATTTGATTTGTTCTAGGATCGTAAAAATCAATACCACCGATAGGAGGTTGAGTATCTACTAGAGCTTGAGAACTAGCAACAAATGTTAATGGATTAGATTCAGAAATATTTCCCATATAATCCATTACTTGTACCCAGATTTGTCTAGAACCTGAGAAACCTATATTTTGTTTAGCAAATGCATCAAATGCAGGACCAGAATTATAATAGTTCAAGTGTCCATGTAAATAAATAAAATACTCATTTGCATTGTTGACTATGTACTTATCCCAAGGTAACCAAGGAGTATATTGAATGTAGGAGTTATCAATTTCTTTTCCAACTCTAAAAGACAAAATACCACTGTCATTATCTTGTGCTGATATACTAATCTGCAGCATTCTAAGATTTGATTCTTCAGCAACAGTAATATATGGAACATCATTATTATAAGATGGAGAATTTATATCCACTACAGACAAGCTACTAAGATTTGTTGAAAAACTTGATAGCTCTCCGTGTGAAACTGCTCTAACTCTAAAGTGTTGAGCATTCTTATGAACACTATTTATAGCTTTCTCTTCATATCTAGTATGAAGCTTATGCCATAAGTTGTTTGCTATTTTGTAACCTGAGAATTTTTCATTATAAATATAATCTCTGTTACTAAAATTCTTTCCATTAGCTTCACCTAAAGAAGCATTAAAAGGAAGATTTATCGCAACCCATATACTTTGTGATTGACTTACTGAAGCATTCCAATCACTTTCAGATAAAGCAACTTGTACTAGATGATTATTTGGAGCAATACTCATTCCTGCAACATATGGATTGTAAGATACTCCCATCCAATCTGTTAATGGTGTTGAACTATCTGGCAAAGTACCAATATTAGCATAAAATCTGACTTTTATTTCATCAACAGGAAATGGTGTTTCATAATCTTCCCAGTTTATTTTAAACTCAAATAAGCCTGGTTTTGTAGTTGAATAAAATGAGGATATTTCTCCAACAGTAATATTTTTGAAATAAGTAGTAGAAACAAATCTATCTAAAATTTCACCATTGACTGGAATTCTAGTTTTGTACCAATAAGTATTAGCATTGATTGTTCCTTGCAATACTTTGAATGGTGCTGAGTAAGTTGTAGTTGTTAATGTCCAGCCAGTTGAAGATTTAAGATAGATACCATTTTCAATATCATCTACTTGATCTTTCACTAAGATGTAACTACCTACTGACAAACTAGAAACTGTAATGTCATCAATAGTCAAACTTTCAAGATTTGCTACTGAAATAGAAGTTCCTGTAGTAGCAACTTGTACATTTGTAGGAGTTGATTTAGCGTTTGAAAAAGTCAAGCCAGTTGTGTTTAAAGTTATTGGATCAGGAGTTGTTAGATACCATTTACTGTCAGCATTTACTGTTCCATTTTCAACTCTAACTAATGTATTACTTACAACTTCTTCAGAACTGTCAAAGTAAGTAGATCTTTTTAGTTGCCAAGTTGTTGAAGCACTTCCAGCTCTTGAAACATAATAAACACCATTTCTTGTAGTTGTTGATTCATTTTTAACTAGAATAACATCATTTACAGCTGGTGTATATCCATCAATGTATAGTGTTGTAGCAGTTCCAGAAGTGAATGTATTAGAAGAAAATGCTGGTGAATTTGGTAGAGTAGTTGTTGTTCCTACTGCTGCATTGAATGTCTTTACTGGAATAATTAAAGCATTTACATAATTAAAACCAATAAAATCAGTTTGTCCACTAAGTAACTTTTGACCAAGATAATGTGAAGAGTTTGTCAATCCTTCATCAGCTAATAAAACTGATCTTACAGAACTATCATTGTCATACTTTTCTTTGTAAATATTTGGAATACCAGAATATCTAACTTTAAATATTTGATTATTTGAGCTATTGTATGAGCTTTCTTTCCAACCTAAAGCTGCAAAATATCCTAAACCTGAAGAGTTACTTGTAAGAGACATCAACATATTTACAGTACCAAGTAAATTGATATTTGAACTTGTTATCTCTTTTATAAGCAACCAAGTGCCTACAGGGTGTTTTGTTTTGTATCTACCGTTGAATCCATTTGGAACTTGATCTGTTATTTCTAAAACAAATTTTTTCTTGTCACTGCTAGGAGTATATGATCTTACAGCATGTTTAGAAAGTTTATTATCAGCAGTTCTTTGGATTACAGAGATTTCATTTCTCTCTCCACTAAACTTTACAACGATAGTTTCTGCATTTAAAGGTGCATCTGTATAGGAAGAGTTTTCATCACATCTAGTGCCAAATGGTCTATCCCAGTTAACAGTAAGATTTTTTTCTGTGTGAGATCTATATGATGACACTGAACTAAATGCAATGTAAAAGTCATCAGCACCATGTATCATTTCCACTTCAAAAATACTTCTGTTTGAAAAAGATGGTTTGTAGAACTGCATTTCATAAAAAGCATTAACTTCATATGCACTTGAACTATCAATCTTTGCTAACGAAACTGAATCTGCAGAAGTTATTTTAGTAAATGTTAATCCACTTGGTGCGTCAGATAAATATAAGAAATCTTCATTTTCATATTCACTCCAAGAATGAGGAATATCAATAGATGGAAAACTTATAACATCTATATCTTCAACTGAGCAATCTCCAACATCAACAGACAATTTAGATTTTCCTTGAGCCATAAATAACTCTTGAAGAACTAAACCTCCATCAAAAGAAGTACCAACAGAAGAAGATATTTGACAACCAAAAGCTGAACCAACAGATGAAGAGCCAAATGATGTCAATAATGAATTTGACAATAAATAGCTTTTAGTAGATGTAGAAGATTGATCAAGATAAGGAGTAAAATAAGTTTCCACCATACATAGATTTGTAGTACCCATTGAAGAGTAGTACATTTCCATAAGTCCTCCAGATTTGATTAGAGGAAGTACACTGTTAGGAAGATTTGTGATTTGTTTGTAAGTACTTATTGTTCCATTGTTAATAGTGTAAAGATAAGAAATAGGTGCTCCATCATTTGGAATATCTAATCTACATACTATTTCATTAGAGCTACCTGCTGTCTCTGGAGCTGCATATAATTTCAAATAAACTTGAGTTGTTACTGCTACACCACTAGTAGTATATGAAAAACCAGCTTGTGTGTAGAAGTCTGTTTTAAGAGTTGTTGGAACAAGTTTAGTATTAGAATAAAAGAATGCTCCTTTACCATAACTTTGACTAGTCAAACCAATATTAGCACCCAAGGAAAGAGATGCAGAAGAATACGCAGATCCATTATATCTATAACTTTGTAATGATGTTGAAGCAATAGAAGCTGCTGGTAATAAAGATCTTTTTACTATGTTTTTTGCAGTGTAAGCATCATAAGTTCCATTTGTGTTAGATACTTCATATAAACTAGCAAGATATCTACCAATACCATTATGAGCTTGTTGTGCTGACGATTGGTTTCCACTTGTAAATGAAAGGAGAGTATTCTTTCCTACCCATCCATTTTTTCCACTAGGTATTTCTGGTTGTGAAGGATTGACAGGTATTTCCCCTTCCCAAAGAATTTGATCAAAAATACCATACCCTTGAGGATACTCAATATCACTTCCATCAGGACCTTCAATAATTGCTTTTAGATAAACAGTTGAAAGTCCACCAGAAGCAGATAATGGCCAGTTATATATCTTAAATAAACCAGTACCACCAGCTGAAGGAGTTGCCATTGTTCCTTGAGTTTGTGTTCTGTCAAAGAAATATAGTGGATTAAAAGTGTACTCGTAATTATATGTTGTATCGTATGTGTAACTTGTAGATGGAAAGTTAGTTATAGCAATGGTGGAAGCTGGATCAAACTGTTGATCGTTTGATAAGTACAGTGCCTTAATCCTAGTAAAACTTGACAAACTTCTGGTAGCTTTATCTCTTACTTCAAAAGAAAAAGTTAAAGTATTTTTATTATTGTCAAGACTAGGGTCTTTTGAGTATTTATTGCTAGTGTATGTATCTCCTGAGTTTATAAATTCAGATTGAAGATATCCACTAGATAAATTGCTTGGTAAAATGATTGTTACGTCGAAAGGCACTTTCAAACCACCACTGGGATAGAATTATAGAATTATTCTTTGCCAGCTGATTTAGAACCTTATCAAATACTAAAATCAAACTGGAAAGGTATTGATTTTTGTACAGTAAGAGGGCAATGTATATCAAAGTACATAAAACCATCTACATAATCAATGTTGTTATATCTTCCTTGCTTGTAGAATGTGAAAGAAGATTTATAGACAGAAATATTATTAGTTGTATCGTTAGAAACAAAAATCATATCTTCATAGACTGCTGACTTAACAGTATCAAGACCATTTGGCAAATACACTTTCAATTGTAAATTTGTTGAAACATCATCTGCTACAAGGGATGGTTCTAAGATAGTATTGCAAATAATCTTGAAATATATAGTTTTTGAATCAGGACCATTTCCAGAATTATAATACTCAACATCATCATCAGAAGTATTTGTGTCAATCAATGCTGGAACAGTAGAAATAACTGGATTTCCTTGTCTTACTGGTCTTGGTATGGAAAAACTTGCATCATCATAAGTACCAATGGAAAATTCAGGCATTCTGCAAGTTTCATCTATAACGAATGGATCAAGAAGTGTCAAAGCTTGAAAATTAGTTTGCTCAAAATCCTGAGCAAAATCTCCAGAAGCAAGATCGTATATTTTGAATGAACTGCTTGCTTCTTTCAATGCTAAGATAATTGTATCTTCATTTATAGAATATGTAATATTTTCAAAGACTACAATAAAT
>Ga0214919_10002907_pt1 | contig 26446 bp, 18 predicted proteins | sample LL1503_MetaG_FD_177994 | JGI IMG/M metagenome (GOLD analysis project Ga0214919, IMG submission 177994) | Freshwater microbial communities from Lake Lanier, Atlanta, Georgia, United States - LL-1503 | ecosystem: Environmental > Aquatic > Freshwater > Lake | place: USA: Georgia | collected...
GTCCCAAAGGGATGATTTAAAAAATTGAAAAAAAATTGCTTTTATGCCAATTACAGTTCATTTTCTTTTAATTTTACGTTTCAATTTATAATTCATGCAACTATCTTCTTTATTAGACCGTTTTTCAGAACCAGAAACTTTAAAAATGGCCAAATTGGGCCGTGAACTTAGGGCCAAAGGAATCGATGTAATTGACCTTAGTCTTGGTGAACCCGATTTTGACACCCCTCAACACATCAAGGATGCAGCCGTTAAGGCCATCCATGATAATTTTAGTCATTACACGCCCGTAGCAGGTTACCTAGATTTGCGCGAAGCAGTTTGTACAAAATTAAAAAGGGACAATCAACTTGATTATAAACCTGAAAATATTGTTACTTCCACAGGTGCCAAACAAAGTTTAGCGAATGCAATTTTAGCGGTTGTAGATGAAGGGGAAGAAGTGATCATTCCTACCCCATATTGGGTAACCTATTCTGAATTGGTAAAAATTGCCAGAGCAAAAGTAATAGAGGTTCATACCTCTTTAGAAAGCGGTTTTAAAATTACTCCACAACAATTGGAGGCTGCTATTACTCCTAAGTCAAAGATATTTTTATTCTCGTCTCCTTGTAATCCATCGGGTGCTGTGTATAGCAAAGCTGAATTGGAAGCATTGGCGGTGGTGTTTAGAAAATATCCTAACCTGTATATTATTTCTGACGAAATCTATGAGTACATTAATTTTGTTGGCAAGCACGAGAGTATTGCTCAGTTTAGTGATTTAAAGGATCGTGTTATCATTGTCAACGGATTAAGCAAAGGTTTTGCCATGACTGGCTGGCGTCTTGGATATATTGCCTCCAATGTGGATATCGCAAAGGGTTGTGAGAAATTGCAAGGTCAGTTCACAAGTGGTACTTGCTCTATTACCCAAAAAGCTGCTGTAGTGGCTTTGACTACTGATTTAAAACCTTCTATGGAAATGGCAGAGGAATTTACTAGAAGAAGAGCAAGGGTGATGGATTTGATAAAAGATATTCCAGGATTTAAATGTACTGAGCCTGAAGGAGCATTTTATATTTTCCCTGATGTATCTTACTATTATGGTAAAACTGATGGCGTTACTACCATCACCAATTCTGCTGATTTTTCTATGTATTTACTTCACAACGCTCATGTTTCTTCAGTAATGGGGGAGGCTTTTGGTGAACCTAAATGTGTTCGTTTTTCCTTTGCTAACAGCATGGTAAATATTGATAGGGCATGGGTAAGAATTAAAGAGGCATTGTCTAAACTTAATTAATTCTGCCTCTTTTTAGAAGCTAACAATAATAGCTAAATATTTTTCTTTTGAGTTAATTTTACTCCCTTTGAATAAAGTAAAATATATAATCAATTAAAGATGTTATTCAGTCAGCCGTTGTGTGACTGAGGGTGAGCAACGTTATATTATGGAGAAAGATGATTTACATTGGTTTGCAGTTTATACGAAACCAAGATGGGAAAAAAAAGTGGCAGGTATATTGGATAACAATGGTATAGAAAACTATTGTCCACTTAATAAAGTTGTAAAACAGTGGAGCGATCGTAAAAAAGTTATATTGGAACCCCTTTTTAAGTCCTACGTATTTGTAAGAGTGAAAGATTCAGAAAAATGGGACCTTAAAAATGTTAATGGGATTCTCAATTTTGTATATTGGCTAGGCAAACCTGCAAAAATAAAGGACGAGGACATTTTTACGATTAAGAAATTTTTAAATGAATTTTCAGATGTACAGATTGAAGAGGTTTCTAGATTAACAGTAAATTCTAAAGTAAGAATAAAACAAGGTTTGTTAATGAATTATAATGGTGTGCTGGTTGAAATCAACGGAAGTAGGGCAAAGGTTAGAATTGAAACAATGGGGGTGCAATTGAGTGCAAATTTTGATAAGAAAAATCTGGAACCCGTTGTATAATTAAGTCATTAATTTTTTTTGGACTATCCTATAAAGTTTGTATTTTTTTAACAAATTTCCGTTTTTTATCTCCCTCTGTTAATTGTTAAATTACGTTTAGGTATAGTTAGAAATATAATTCCTTCAATCGTCTTGCTTTTAATAAAAATGATTATCTAGCCTTGAAAAATATAAATTTTTTTTCATGGTTGGCTGATATTTCAAAACCTATTCGTAAAAAATAGCAGTTTTAACTCTATATTTCTTCACCAATTTCTTTAAAATTCCTGACTTCTAATTAATTATTTCATTCCATTGGATTTATTTTTCAATTTTAGGTTATAATCGTTTTGTTATTTAAAATTCTATTACTTTATAGCTTTTCCTTGAATCTATTTATATTACTTTTGTATTGAATGAAACATCTTGCATCGCTCAATCCTTTTTTTTGGAAATACCGGTATCGCTTCTCTTTAGGGATTATTTTTATCCTACTTACCAATTACTTTCGAATTCTGGCTCCTCAGTTAACTGGATATATTGTAAATCTAGTTGTTAAAAGTACCAGTCTTTCTTCTTCAAAAGCGTCTTCTTCTATTAATAAATTTGAATATGATTTTTTGGTTCAATGGATTATTTCTACACTCGATTTACAATCCATTAATAATAAGGTAGCATGGTGCAGTTTACTTTTATTGGTGATTGCTTTGATAAGTGGCTTTTTTATGTTTTTGATGCGTCAAACGATTATTGTAATGAGTCGTTTGATTGAATACAGTCAAAAAAATCAAGTTTTTAATCATTACCAGCAATTAGATTCTAATTTTTATAAAACACATAGTACGGGTGATTTAATGAGTAGAATTTCAGAAGATGTAAGTAGAGTTAGGATGTATACTGGTCCTGCAATAATGTATTTTATTAATCTTGCTGCTATTTTAATATTTAGTATTTATTTTATGTTTCAAGCTAGCCCTAAGTTAACCTTGATTTCCTTGTCTCCCTTACCTATCCTAGCTATCACTATTTATTTTGTTAATATTATTATTAATAAAAAGAGTGAGCGTATCCAAGCATTGCTTAGTGATCTTACTACCAATGCACAGGAATCTTACAGTGGCATAAGAGTGATAAAGTCATTTGTGCAGGAAAAAGCAATGCTAAGTTTTTTTTCAAACAATAGTGAATTGTACAAAAATAACGCACTTGCGCTTGCTAAAACGGAGGCCATTTATTTCCCAAGTATTGGATTATTAATCGGTTTAAGCACGTTAATCACCATTATGGCTGGCGGTATGGATGTAATCAATGGTGTGCCAGGAACTAGCATTGGTACAATTGCTGAATTCGTATTATATATCCAGATGCTTACTTTTCCTGTAAGTGCCATCGGTTGGACTGCTAGTATGACCCAAAGAGCTGCGGCCTCTCAAAAACGAATAAATGAATTTTTACAAACTTCACCATCCATTCAGCAGCCCGCTGCTTTATTAAAACCTTCTATCAATAGTATTATCCAACTTCAAAGTATTGATTTTACTTATTCTCATACAGGGATTAATGCTATCAAAGATTTTTCTCTTGATATTAATAAAGGGGAGAAAATAGCGATAGTAGGAAGAACCGGATCTGGAAAATCTACGATTGCTCAACTTCTATTGAGAATGTATGATGCACAGAATGGTTTGCTGCTGTATGATGGAGTTCCTATTAATAAAATTGACCTGCATTGGTTGCGAGCACAAATCAGTTACGTACCTCAGGATGTATTTTTATTTAGTGAAACGGTTCAAAATAATATTGCATTTGGAGTAGATGAAGCAAGCTTAGAACAAGTGATTAATGCTGCTAAAATTGCAGGTATTCACAATGAAATTGAAGGGTTTTCTGATGGCTATCAAACGATGATAGGGGAGCGAGGGGTTACACTTAGCGGTGGTCAAAAACAACGTATTTCAATAGCAAGGGCTTTATTAAAGAATCCATCGATGGTTATTTTTGATGATTGCTTGAGTGCTGTCGATGCAAAAACTGAAAAAGAAATTTTAAATAATCTAAATATTTGGTGGAAAAATAAAACTGCAATAATTATTACTCACCGTATTTTTTCATTGCTTCATTTTGATAAGATAATTGTGTTAGAAGAAGGTGAAATCATAGAAATGGGAAACCATGCTGAATTATTGCAACAAAATGGATTTTATGCTCAAATGTATGCTCGTCAACAGCAACAAGAAGGGGACAGGCCTAGTAATTAGGCAGTATCTAGTATCCGATTTCAAATTTTACTTGCTGTATTTTAACTGGAAAAGCCCTGGATTTTTAAAATATGACTGATTATTTTGCTATTTCAAAAACAACTATATCTTTGTCAAGTATTTTATTTATAAATTTTATCCATTCATCCAAAAAAAATTACAACTGTGGCGTACGAAAACAATGACAAAAAAATGGAAAGCGTTTATAGTAAACGCATTAGGGCTGGCAAACGTAGGACTTACTTTTTTGATGTAAGAGAGACTCGTGGAAGTGACTACTATTTAACTATTACTGAAAGTCGCAAACGTTTCGATTCTGAAGGTTACGATAGACATAAGATTTTTTTGTACAAAGAAGATTTTAATAAATTCATAAAGGGACTCGCTGAGGCGATCGATTATGTTAAGACTGACTTAATGCCAGACTTTGATTTTGATGCTTTCAATCATGAAAATCCTTACGAAGGTGAGGAGGGTGCTTATCAAAATTCACCATCTAATAATTCTGATAGTGAAATAAAATCTGATGTTTCTCAAGACAAAGAAGTTACCGCTCCTTCCTCCAATTTGGAGTCTGAACATCAGGCACCTCTTGATAATGGAAGTACTGAGGAAGTGGACAAATGGTAAAATCTTAGTTTTATTCTAAATACTTAATCCTTCACCATTGTGGAGGATTTTTTTTGCTAATTTCATTCTATTCTTTTTCAATATTACACTTGAATTTTTTATTCGAGTGATCGTAATATTTATTTAAGTGAATTCTATTATTAGTTTAATTGTTTCCCAACAAGTCCTGTGCCACCTAATACCAATGCTTTTTTCATTGTATTTTTAAATTAATTATTATTTAGAGTTTATTTTCAATAGCTCAAAAAAAATATTTTCTTCTATTTCTTTTACTCCTCCGGGTGGTAGTGCTCCTAATAAAAGATCTTCTATTGAAATTCGGATCAATCTTTTGCAACGATGGTGAATAGCGCCCATCATCTTTCTTACTTGGTGAAATTTGCCTTCTGTTAATGAAATCATTAACCAAGTATGTGGTCCATATCCTAAAGGGGATATCGCTGAAGGGTATATCTTTTCTGGATTGTCAACAATGCTTACTTGGCAAGGTGGGGTGGTATATTGTTTTCCTTCTTTTATGCGTATCGTAACACCTGTTTGAAGTAAGTGCAATGATTCAGCACTCAACTTGTTATTCACTTGCACTAGATAAGTTCTTTTATGGGGTGAGTCGCCCAGGAATAATAATCGGGTAATTTTTTTATTGGTAGTTAAAATTAATAAACCTTCTGAATGATTATCTAATCTGCCCACTGCATGAATTCCTTCTGGAAATTTAAAATCGAGATCGCCTAGCAGGCCAACAGGATGTGAGCTTATGAACTGCGATACCATATTGTATGGCTTATTGATAATGTAGTATCGAAAATGAGGTTCGTTCATTGAGGCAATTAATTATTTTTTATTGGCCCTACTTAATATTAAAGTGTTTTTCGATTTATTTTAATAATTATTAATGCAAACTTTCATTTTTGTTCTTTAATAATTTAAAGAAGCGATGGTTTAAAAAAACAGAACTAAAAGTAAGTCCACTAACAAATCCAATCCACATGCCTGCTGCACCCATTTTAAAGGTGAATGCCATCAAGCAACCTATCGGAATCCCTACCACCCAATAGGCTATCGCAATATATAAAGTGGGTATTTTTACATCTTTTATACCTCTTAGTAATCCTACCGCTATAGCTTGCGAAGCATCTGATATTTGGAACAGAGCTGCAAGCAACATCAAAACAGAAGCTAGTGCAATAACAGTAGGATTATTATTAAAAGCCAGCGGTAAAAAATTTCTGAATGAAATAAAAAATAGAACACCCAACATGCCATAAATTAAACTACTGGCCAGTGTACTTTTTCCTATAAGATGGATGTCTCTCCAATTGTTTCTGCCCAATGCATTACTCACTCTGATAGAGCCTCCTTGAGCTAAACCCCAGGAAACCATGAAGGCAAGCGAGGCACAACTAATTGCTATTTGATGTGCAGCTAATTGAATAGCTCCTAAGGTGCCAATGATAATACTTGAAACTGCAAATGCGCCTGACTCCATGGTAGCCTGCAGGCTACTTGGGATTCCAATTTTTAATAATTCTTTGATAGTCTGTAATCGAATGATCCATTGATTTTTCCTAACAGCCATGTACCTACTAAAAAAAGGGTTTATAAATAAAACGATTGCAAATATTAATAAAATTAAAATCCTAGTTATTAAAGTTCCATATCCTGCACCTTTCAATTCAAGTCTTGGAAATCCTAGATTCCCGTACACTAACAACCAATTAATGAAAATATTAATTGGTAATGCAGCTATGGAAAGAAGCATGGCTGTTTTGGTTCTTTCCAATCCGTCTGCAAATTGTTTTAAACTTATAAACATCATCATCGGGATGATTGACCAGCCCATAATTTGTAGGTAGGGAGCGCCTAAAGTAACCACCTCAATATCCTGATTGAGATGAAATAAAATATTTTTACTGAATTGCAAGGTTATAGCAATGATCACCGCTGCAATGGTACACAACCAAAATCCGTTGTATAAATAATGGGATACTTTCGATTCGTCTTTTTGGCCATTGGCCATAGAAACCGTTTGAGAAATTGACATGGTCATTCCAAAGCCAAGCACAAAAGGGATATTGAGTACACTATTGACTAAAGCGGCGGCAGCCAATTGCTGGTAGCTAATTTTGCCGACCATAATACTGTCAATAATGCCGAGCGCCATTTGAGTTAACTCTCCTAGAATGATGGGGGCAGATAATTTCCAAGTTATAAAAGCGTCCTTTCTAAAGGTCATAAGAGTGCAAAGCTAATAAAATGTATGAAGGCCTTGCAGTATTTCCGAAATTGACCTTTTTGTAAAGCCTTTTGAACTAATTTTATTTAATAGATATGTTTTAATTAAAAGGAATCAATTTTAATGTATCAATTATGTACTTCAATAAAAATTATATTGTCAGAACAATTTCTCAGCAAAGAGATTTGGGCAATCACCAAATTATATAATATTTATTTGATATATATTGGACTAAATTTTCTAATTAATTTAAACTTTTGTAAGTTTAATCTGTCCAATAGCTTGTATAATTTAAATACAGATTGAAAATTATATTTTTTAACTTTAGTGATAGGGGCTTATTTGTATTTTTAACAGTATGAATTCTTATGAAAAAATGGTTCTTGGTGCTTCTGATTTTGTGCGCTTCACTTACTAGTATTTCACAAGATTTTAGTAATAAGGGAAAGGATTTCTGGGTTGCATACACCGGACATATAGATGGAACTTCCTCGAGGATGGCATTGTACATTACTTCAGATCAAGATGCGATAGTAACGGTTGAAGTAAATGGAGTGGCCTCTTCACCCGTAACTGCTTATGCAAATAAAGTAACTACCATTCAAATTACGGGTTCTACTACACCTAGCAATTTACTAGCTTATAATGCTCAATCTGAAGGTATTGGCACAAAAAAAGGTATTCATGTTACTAGCACCCAAAACGTTGCAGTATATGCCCATATTTTAAATGCGGCAAGGTCGGGTTCCACCCTTGTAATCCCAACTGCTGTATTGGGTAGAGAGTATTATGCCGCCAGTTATCAATCCGTAGGTTCTGGAGCTGGCAATTATTCTGAATTTGCTGTTGTGGCAACTGAGGATAGTACAACTGTGGATATCGTTCCTACACAACCTGATATATCCAATAAGCGAGCTGCGAATGTTTCTTTTCAAGTGAAACTCAATAAAGGGGATGTTTATCAATATCAGAGTAGCAATGATCTATCAGGGTCTTATATCAAGTCGGTAGCTTCATCAACTGTTTCTTGTAAGCCAATTGCTGTTTTTTCAGGATCTACCAGAACTTTTATGGGATGTTCCAATGCTAGTTCGGGAGATAATTTATACCAACAGATGTTTCCTTTTTCATCTTGGGGTAAAATTTATTATACTGCTCCTTTTAAAAATAAATCCTACGATATATTTAGAATATTTGTACAGGATCCATCAGAAGCAGTTTATGTAGATGGGGTTGCATTGAATCAATCCTCCATTATTGGTAATCGATATTATGATTTAAGCACGTCAGGAAATAACAAAGCCCAAGTAATAAGTTCCAACAAACCAATTTGTGTTTTGCAATATTTAACTACACAAAACTGTGACAATGTAGCTAGTGATCCGGAGATGATCATATTAAATTCTATTGAGCAAACACTAAGTGATATTACAGTCATGTCTGCAAGAAAAGATTTGACTCCACCCAATACACAAATCGACAATCACTATTTAAATATAATTTTCAAGACCAATACTTTCAATTCTTTAAAAATTGACGGAGCAACACCGATTGCGGTGCCCATTGCTATTGGAAGCACAGGGTATTCATATATTCAAGAAGATGTAACTTCTTCAACCAATTTTAATCCTTATCATCGGATTGTTTCAGACAGTGGTTTTATGTGCATTGCCTATGGTTACGGTAATGTAGAATCCTATGGTTATAATGCAGGTACCAATGTGAAAGACCTTTATCAATATATTACTCTTAAAAGTCAATATGCTTCTGTTAATTACCCAGCAACCTGCAAAGGGACTCCTGTAAATTTATCTATTACCTTACCTTATTTGCCAATCAGTTTGACTTGGGATTTTGCGAATAATTCGGGTATCAGTCCTAATAAAAATGTAATTAACAATGCGCCTGTTCCAGACAGTGTATTTGTTAGAGATGGAAGAACTGTTAATGTTTTTAAATTACCGGGTCTGTATAATTTTACTGTAATAGGAACGGTGCCCATCAAGGTAATTGCCAATAATCCATCATCCGATGGATGCAGTGGATTACAAGAAATTAATTATGATGTATTGGTTTATGATTCACCCAAAGCTAATTTCAATATTACACAAACTGGTTGTGTTACCGACAATCTTAAGTTTTTTGATGCAACCATTGGTAGTGGGAGACCAACTGTAAAATGGATTTGGGATTTTGGTGATGCTACTTTTGATAAGGTAAAGGATCCAGTGAAAAGATATGCTAATGCAGCACCAGGTTCCTTCGCTGTTAAAATGATTTCAATCAATGATATTGGATGTATTGCAGATACCACCATTCCTATTGCGATCAGTACGGTTCCCAAAGCTCAATTTTTGATGACCGATACCATTTGTACAAGCAAAGTAATTGTGTTAACTGATTCAAGTTCGAATGAAGTAGGCAATATTGTAAAATGGTATTGGGATTATGGAGATGGAGTATATGATACGCTTCTAGCAAAATCAAATCGCTCCCATAGTTATAATTCACCCGGTTCTAAAACAGTTTCTTTGAAAGTTGTTACAAGTACAGGCTGTAAAAGTTTGGTGGCGAGTAAGAATATTGTTATTCATCCAAATCCTATTGCAGGATTTATTTCTCCTGAGGTTTGTTTAAGTGATAGCTATGCCGAATTTAAAGATACCAGTTCAATTGCAACGAGCTCCATTGTTAGTTGGTTATGGAATTTCGGTGATCCAGTTTCAGGCACTTTAAATGTATCTAGTCTACAAAATCCCAAACACAGTTATACAGTAGTTGGGCCCTATACTGTAAACTTAAAGGTAACAGGTAGTGGTGGATGTGCTAGTACAATTACGCAAGATTTTATAGTGAATGCAAGCAATCCAAGAGCGGATTTTACGGTGGGTAATTTGAGTACTCTTTGTGCCAATGATTCTGTGAGTATTACCAATCTCTCTTCAGTATTTCCTGGTTCAGTAACCAAGGTAGAAATATACTGGGATAATATTGGATCGCCGAATTTATTTGAGTTGGATGATTTACCATCAATTGGAAAAATATACAAACATTTGTATCCTAATTTTCAAATACCGCGTACTAAAAATTATATCATTCGTTTCAGGGCTTATTCTGGAACAATATGTGTTGAAGATAAATTACAAACGATTGTTATTAACGCCTCACCCAAGGTAAGTTTTGGAAGCATTCCTAATTTATGTCTAGATGCATTGCCTTATCAAATTACACAAGCCTCAGAGACTAGCGGAATAATTGGCTCATTTAAATATAGTGGAACGGGTATTTCAAATGCAGGGATTTTTAGTCCAGCAATAGCAGGAGCAGGTACTCATCGAATTTTGTTTACCTATACTTCTTCGGCTGGAGGCTGCGTAGATACAGCTTCTCAGTTAATTACAGTCATGGCTCCACCAACAGCTGACTTTACTTTTGATCAACCTGCTTGCGAGACAAAAAATATATTTTTTAATAGTACCTCTTCTACATCTATAGGACAATTAACACAATATACTTGGGATTTTGGAGATGGATTAGCAGCAGTGATAAAAAATACGCCTCAATCATTTTCTCATGTTTATTCAAAAGCAGGTGATTATTCTGTTGCATTAAAAGTTACCAATTCTAATGGTTGTGTGAGTTCATTAAAGCAGTTAAAGGTTTCCGTTAGGCCTTTGCCTAAACCAAATTTTTCTTTACCTGTATCTGCCTGTTTACCAAACGCATCTGTACAATTCATTAATCAGACTACCATTGAAGATAGGACCGAAAATGCAATAACCTATAATTGGTTTTTTGATGATTCAAAGAGTGGCTTAAATAATGTTTCTGTTGCTAACTCACCAACGCATATCTATTCGTCTATTGGACCCTATAATATAAATCTTAAGGCTACTAGTGGCAATGGTTGTGTGAGTGATACAACCATTGTATTCAATGCTATTCATTCACAACCTAAGGCAATTGTAAGCAGCGATTTACCCAATGTTTGTCTAGGCAATAAAGTTATTTTTTCATCCATGTTGAGCGGTGTAGATACGGTTGCAACAGCATGGAACTGGAATTTTGGAGATGGTCAAATTGATTTGACTCGCAGCCCAGAACATTTGTATAAAACTGCTAGTACTTTTGATCTAAGTCTTTCAATTAAAAATAATTTTGGATGCATGAGTGATACTGTTAAAAATTTATTTACTGTAAATCCAAATCCAACGGTTGATATTGGTCCCGATAGAGTAGTGTTAGAAGGGGGTTCTATCGTATTGTCTTCTTTGGTTACTGGAACTGAATTACAATATTTGTGGTCACCTGCTACCTATTTAAATTTTGTAAACACCCCAAATCCGACAGTCAATAATCCATTAACAGATATTGGATACAAGCTTACTATAACGTCAAAGGGTGGTTGCAAATCTTCGGATAGTTTGTTTGTAAAAATCTTAGTAGGCATTAAAGTACCTAATTTATTTTCGCCCAATGGAGATGGTATCAACGATCGATGGTTAATAAAATATTTAGATTCTTATCCAAATTGTAGTTTGCAAGTATTTACAAGAAGTGGTCAGCTAGTGTATGAAACGAGGCAATATACTGATGGTACCGCCTGGGATGGGACTTTAAAGGGTAAGCCATTACCTTTTGACACCTATTATTATATTCTACAACCTGGAAGTGGTAGAAAGTCAATTACAGGATATGTCACTATTGTAAAATAGGAGTAATAAAATGAAGAAGAATTGATTAAAAAAATAACGATATTATTGTTCATTCTCTTAACAACTGGGTTGGGTTTTTCTCAATCCAAGCCATATTATTCCCAATATATTTTAAACAATTATATTCTTAATCCTGCAGTAGCAGGAATTGAAAATTATACGGATGTAAAATTGAGTTACCGAAATCAATGGACTGGCATTGAAGGAGCGCCAGTTACCTCTTATTTTAGTATTCATAGACCTGTTGGAAAGTCAGATTATAAAACTTCAGCTACTTCATTTGAAGTGCCCGGTGAAAATCCTCGTGGAAAGAAATTTTCTGATAATTATACCGCACCCGATGCGCACCATGGGATAGGTATTACCGCATTGAATGATAAAACCGGTTTTATTAATCGGTGGACAACTTATGCATCTTATGCTTATCACCAACCATTGAGTATCGCCAGTACATTGTCTGCTGGAATAAATATGGGCGTTACAGGATTTAATTTGGATAGGACCAAAATAAATTTTGCTGACCTAGACCCCAATGATCCAGCCATTGGGTTTATAAATGGAGAGGTAAAAGTTGTCAAGCCTGAGCTAGGTGCGGGGTTGTGGCTTTATGGTGCTGATTACTTTGCAGGTCTTTCTGTACAAAATATTTTAGTGGGGACAGTAAAGTTTAATTCAGGCGTTACCAATGGCAATTATTTTTCTCCTAATTATTTTTTAACTGGGGGCTATCGTTTTTTTCTGACTGATGAGGTAAGTGCGCTTCCTTCTGTAATGATACAGTACATGCAACCTCAATTATATGGACTTCATTCCAATGTAAAATTACAATACCTTGATAAGCTTTGGGTAGGAGGGAGCTATCACTTTTCTGATCTAATTAGTGGCTATTCTGCAATGGCAGGTTTCAATTTGTCCAATACTTTCAATATCAGTTATGCTTATGAAAGTTCCATAGGTTCTCAATACAAAGTTTTTACAAAAAATACCCATGAGATTGTATTGGGTTTTTTGTTGGGAAATAAATATGGTGATTTTTGTCCTAGAAATGTTTGGTAGTGGTAAAAAAAAAGTTAATTAAGATTACACTTAATTAACTTTTTATCTCTAAGTATTTTTTCGAATATTGGTCGCACATGGTTAATGTAAAGACCCGCCATAAAATTTATATTATTGTTAAGGCCAATAAGTAGGTATTTTTTTACGTAAAAAGGCAACGCTTCTTTCTAACTGATCCATTCCATCTACACCATCTTCAATACTGATCCAGCTATCAAAGCCCACTCTTTTTAATTCAGTAAAAATAGCATCATAATCATTGAGTCCTTTTCCAATTTCGCCGTGACTTAATCTTTTGGCATAACCAGCGGCGCCACCTTCTTCTTTTCTAAGGTCTTCTAATGTACCTTCTTTTAAATATCGGTCACTTGCATGCATAGTTACTACTCGGTGAGATACACGCTTCAGCAATTCAATAGGATCTTCGCCTGCTAAATAGGTATTGCTTGGATCATAGTTTACTCCAAAAAAAGGATGTTCAATACTATCTACAAGTTGGCAGAACACATCCATTTGTTGAGCAAATTCTGGATATGTCCAAAAATCATCCTTGTAATGGTTTTCTAGAATCAATGTAATATTTCTTTCTTGAGCATAAGGAAGACATTCATAAATACAATCCGCTGCTAATTTAACTCCATCATTAATTGACAATTCGGGTCTGCGTTGACCAGATAAAACTCTACAATAGTTTCCTCCTAAAGTATGCGTCATATCTATCCATCTTTTTTGCTTTGCAACTTCGATGTCACGAAATGCTTTATCAGGATGAGTAAAATCAGGCGAACAGCACATCATCGGGATTGTTTTGCCATGATCTTCCACTTGTTTTCTAAAAGGGAGCCAATTTTTTTCGTCACTCATTTCTAAAAATCCTGCATACCATTCCAATCCTTCAATGTCAAGTTTACAGGCAAGTTCAATCCATTCAGAAACCTTCATCGTTCCATCTTTGCATAATTGTTGCATGAAGGCTTTTGGAAATACAGCTATTTTAGGCATAGTTTTTATTTTATTTATTTACTTGAATAGTACTCGAATCTTTTGGTGGATTACGACCGATAAATGGATGTTGCTCTAATTCTACTACTTGTCCACTGATAGGTCCACATTCATCTGCGAGCCAATAGATGGCAGCTGCAGCAATTTCTTTAGGCCATAAAATACGACCTGCAGGGGCATATACGGATGGTAGATCTTTATACCAATCGTCTGCTAAGCCATGTTCTTTTTTTCTTTCACGTTCTGTTTCAGTTAAAATCCAACCTGGATTAATTTGATTGACCCTCACATGGTTTTCACGGTGAAGTGTATCGCCCAAATTACGGGTTAAAGTCATTAATGCACCTTTAGAAACACTGTAAGCAAGTAGATTAGGTTCTCCACTATATGCGTTCACAGAACCAATATTTAGCACACAACCTTTGTTGAGCGTAAGCTGAGCAAGGGCTGCTTTGATTAGTAAAAAAGGAGCTACCGTATTTACTTGAAAAATACGTTGTAAAAATTCACTATCAGTGGTGTGGATATTAGAGGAAGCAACGATTGCTGCATTGTTAACGATTGCATCTAATTTACCAAAACTTTTTACTGCAACATCGACTAAGCGTTCAGCAGTTCCTGGCTCAGCTAAATTATCGATATGCAATACAGCGTTTTCTTTTCCTAATTCGGCTACAACTTCTTCTCCCCATTTTTGTTCCAAACCATGAATCACCACTTTTGCTCCTTCAGATACACATTTAATAGCAATCGCTTTGCCAATACCAGTAGTACTTCCGGTAATAATTATTACTTTATCTTTTAATCGCATTTATACAGGTTTTAAAACGCTTTTAACAACTTCCCCTTTGTGCATTTTTTCAAATGCTTCATGCCAATCGGTGATTGCCCATACGCCGCCAATGATAGGTTTTACATCTAACATTCCTGTAGAAAGAAGACGGATTACTTTTTCCCAAATTGGCCAGTTGTGACTAAAGCTACCTTTTAGGGTAACATTTTTTTGTACAAGTGGATCCAAAGAAAAACCAAGTGGTTGAGGTCCCCAACCTACTTTAGTAATATGTCCATTAGGTCTTACCAATTGTATTGCAATCTTAAGGGTGATGCTAGCACCGGCAGCATCGATTATGAAATCAGCTCCCAATCCATCTTTTTGTTTTGCCCATTCAGTTGCATCACCAACGATTACATCACAACCATATTGTTTAGCAATATTTAGGCGGTGACGATCATTTTCTAAACCAACAATAGCTACTTCAGCACCACATAATCTTGCCATCGCTGCACAGAGAATACCAATGGTTCCAGGGCCAAGAACGATGACTCTGTCGCCTGGCTTAATATGAGAGTTTTCAACTACTGCGTTGTAAGCTACACAGCAAGGTTCTGTTAGACAAGCCTGCTCAAAAGGAAGGTTATCAGGTACATTGTGTAAACATCTGGCAGGCACTCTGACATATTTTGTCATAGCTCCATTAACACCATATCCAAATCCTTTTCTATCTGGGTCTAAATTGTATAAACCTGTTCTTGTTAACGGACTATTAGGATTGATAATAGCAGCGGTTTCACTCACTACTCTGTCACCTTCTTTCCATCCAGTTACTCTGCTTCCAATTTCAGCAATATGGCCTCCAAATTCATGTCCAAGTACTACTGGATAATTTACTGGCCAGCTATGGTCAGATGTCCATTGGTGTAAATCGCTACCACATACTCCAACATTGGCTACTTCTAATAAGATATCATCTTCACCGATGGTAGGTCTTTCGATTTCACGTATTTCAACGGAGCCTTTTTCAGGAGAAAAATTTACTACTGCAGCGGATGTATTTTTTGTAGACATATAAATTAGTTTTAAAATGTTTTAATCAATTTAGGCAATATCGCCATAAGCATGAATTTTTTCGCAAATCAACCTCAAGGAGGCTTCTAGGTTACCATCTGCAGTTTTGAAAGCATCTGCATCGATGGTAAGTGGAGCTCCTAATACAACCAGTGGCGCACCAAAGGCAGGGCATTGAATCGCTTGTTCTAGCGTCAATCCGCCAACCGCTTGTACGGGTATTTTAACTGCATTTACTACTTCTCTTAATTGGTCTAAAGGACTTGGCATGCGTAAACCCTGAGCGGCGATACCTCTTCTTTCGTCATAGCCAATATGGTGAATTACATAATCACAGCCTAGGTCTTCTAGCCATTTAGCCGCTTCCACCATGTCTGGACAACCTAGGTTATCACCCATTACTTTGGCGCCAAAATCTCTTCCTGCTTTCACTACACATTTAATTGTCTCAGCATGTGCACGGGCCATTACCACTACATGTGTTGCTCCAGCTTTCGCCATCATTTCTGCTTCCAAATAACCGCCATCCATCGTTTTTAAATCTGCAACAATTGGAATACCAGGAAATGCTTCACGGAGTTTTTTCACTCCATGTAATCCTTCTGCTAAAATTAAAGGGGTGCCTGCTTCTAGCCAGTCAACTCCTGCGCGCATAGCCATAGCAGCGGTTTCTAGCGCTTCATCAATATTGGTTAGGTCAAGTGATATTTGTACAATCGGCTTCATGTGTATGTTTTTATGTTAATTGCTTAAAATTAGGTTAAGAATCTTATGTAATGCTATTTGAAACTGTTTTTTTTTTTGATATTTTTTTTGTATAAAAATCTTGAAAGGATTTATAAAGGGGAATAAAATCCAATGATTCTTACCTTTTTCTTATTGAGTGCAAATCAAGATTTTGAAATTTTTTTTGATTCTTTTCAAAAATTACGTACCAACCAACTTATGCCCCCGTACTGCGTAAAACAGAATTACTAAATAACATGGAATTACCATCCAGTAAGCTTGATGAGGAGAAAAATGATCAGCGATACGTCCATAAATTAATGGAAGAATTGCACCGCCACCAATGGCCATGATTAAAAGCGACGAACCAATTTTAGTAAATGAGCCCAACCCATTTAATGCGAGTGGCCAAATAGAAGGATAAATGAGTGCATTTGCCAATCCAAGTAAAGCAATGAAAGTTAACGATGTCTTTCCATTGGTTGCTAGCGCAAGAAGGCAAAATATGATTCCTAGTATAGCAGATAATTGCAATGCCTTTTCCTGCGATAAAAATCTTGGAATAGCGATGATACCAATTAAATATCCAATCAACATTCCTGATAGCGTAAAACTGGTGAAAAATTTTGCAGTAGAAAGAGCGATCCCCTGAGAAGCTCCATATAGAATAATACTATCTCCTGCAATTACTTCCACCCCTACATACAAGAACAGCGCAAAAACTCCCATCATTAAATGGGGGAATTGAAAAATACTAGTTTTATTTAAATCATTTTTTATGGGCCTGTCTTCTTCTTCTTTTTCAGGATCAATTTCTGGAAGTCCAGAGCGGTAAATAAAAATAGCAATGAGTAATAAAAGAATTGTCATAAAAGCATAAGGAGCGATCACTTTATCTGCGATCTGTTGCAGCACAATTGATTTTTTTTCTAAGTCTGCAGCATATTGATTGAGATTAGTTTGGTCTGCATCGTTTAAAAGAATTGCACCTAAAATGATGGGAGCTATAATACCTGCAATACCATTGCAAATGCCCATGATGCTGATTCTTTTCGCAGCACTTTTTCTGGGCCCTAACATGACTACATATGGGTTGGCGGCAGTCTGTAAAATGGCTAGTCCACTTCCTTGTATAAATTGTCCAACAAGAAATAGCGAAAACATTCTCGTTTTTGCTGCAGGTATAAAAAGAAAGGTACCTAGTGCAATAAAAAGTAATCCTATGGCCATTCCATTTTTAAAACCCGTTTTTTTTAATAAAGCCGCAGAGGGTAGGGCCAAGAGTAGGTAAGAAATATAAAAAGAAAATGCTACCAAATAAGCAGCAATATTATTTAGCTGGCAAGTGATTTTTAAATAAGGAATTAATACAGATCCTAACCAAGTGACAAATCCAAAAACAAAGAACAGTAATCCTATGATGAATAAATATTTACTATTTATTTTTTCATCTGCAGACTTTGGTTGGGATGAATTGAGGGTAAGGCTCATGCTTTTCGAATAATATCAAGTGCTTTTTTTACACTGCCATTGGATAAAAGTATTTCTTTTACTTGATCGTAATCTGAAAGTCCAGATTTTTCCATCAACATTTTTACTGCTCGGTCAGTAATTTTGTCATTGATTAATTTTACATTAACCATCCTGTTGTCTTCCACTCTTCCCAATCTGATCATGGTGGTGGTGCTGATCATGTCAAATAACATTTTCTGTGCCGTTGCACATTTCATCCTTGTACTTCCGCAGATAAATTCGGGGCCAGTAATTACTTCAACAGGATAATTAGCTTTTGCTGCAATGGTTGAATCTGGATTACTTACAATGCATCCGGTAGTAATATTATTTTTTTGACATTCGGTAAGTGCTGATAACACAAATGGAGTAGAACCACTTGCAGAAATACCGAGTACAATGTCTTTTTCAGAAATGTTTTTTTCAACCAACATTTTCCAACCTGCTTCTGTGTCGTCTTCCTTTTCTTCTAGTGCTAACACTAAATTTTCTGTTCCTCCAGCAAGAATGACATCCACCATACCTGGCTCAACTCCATAGGTGGTTGGAAGTTCAATTACATCTAAAACAGAAAGCCGACCACCACTTCCTGCTCCGAGATAAAATAATCTTCCACCTGATTCTAGCTTATGTACGATCGCTTCAATGAGCGCGTTAATCTTGGGTAATTCTTTTTCTATGGCAAGGGCTACTGTTTTATCTTCTGCATTGATACTGGCAGTCAATTCTTGAATTGATTTTTTTTCTAAATCTCTATACTTGCCAGGTTGCTCTGTTATTTTGGTCATAAGATGAATGTATATTTATTATAATTGAAACAAATTTATTTAAGCTTATCTGCTTAAAATTGCAAAGGTTCAAATATTTATTTTGAATTGATTTTCTTTAAAATTTTAAGTTGGTTTATTTAAAATCGGTAGCTGCTGGCGATTCAGTTACTAATTTTAAAGTTTCATTTACAAGAATCTCTCCAGTCATTTCACCAAGACTAGTCCTGCTTACATAATCATATCTTTTAAAACTCTGGAAATCCTCTTTTGTCAAAATATATCCAAAAGCATCATTGGTTAATCCGAAAAGAAATGCTTCTTTGGTATGCATTTTTCTTTTAAGATAGTAACCGATATTGGGTAAGGCTTCACCAGGAATGGTTACAATTTGTGCAGTGCCAATATTGATTAAATTTTGTTGAGTTGAAATGTTATTACCAACTGCTTTATCAGATTTTAATTTTGAATTTGCCAAAATATATTTCATCAACGGCGAGGTAATCGGGAATTGAATAGTTCTTGAAGTGCAATACAATGTAGGGTCAACTTGAACCTTTGCTTTATTAATTATTCTCAAGGCTTCATCTGCTAATAATTCACCAATTCGTTTGCACTCATTCCAATCATTTGCTTCTTCGCCGTTTTTAACTCTGTTATCTGCAGTCACCATACCTCCCTGTGCTCCATTCATGAAAATAGCCATACCACCTGCTTTCTGTTCAATTCTTGAATACAAAGGACCACATAAATCTGGACTAAGAATTCCTCTTCCTGAGCCAATCACTTCTGGGTGAACTGCATAATTGACTAAGGTAAAAATTGGTTTATCAATATTAGCACCTGAGCTTGCAATTGCTTGAATAACTCCACAACGTGGATCATACAATTGATCTGCATAATAATTGTATGCAATTTTTCCAATGGCTTCACCAACATTGGTTTTAAGTGTTGCAGGTTCGAGTTTTGAAATTGCTTCATTCACTGCATCTGCAATCTGCTGTACACATAAATCAAGATATTTCAGATCAGCTCCAGTATTTCCCTTTTCATCTGGAAAAGCATAGGCATCGGGTGCACTATGGGTATGCGTTGCACCAATTAAAATATTTTCAGCAGCAATACCCTTGATGAGCTTTCTTGATCTGTCTCCTAGTATGGAAGTCCAACCTAGATTGTCTACACTAACGATTGCAATGCGTGTTTTCCCTTTTTCAATCACAACAGCTCTTGCAAATAAATCTCCTTGTTTTTCTTTTGAAGGATTGGGTATTCCAACTCCTCCAGATATTGGCAATAGGGGATTGGGAGTTATTATTCTTAGCGCTGCACCTGCTTTGAATCCCTGACCATTGGATAAGGTAGATAAAAATAAAAGACAAATAAAGAGGTTGATTTTAATAAAAAGGTATTTCATAAATATTATTTTAAAAGTTAATATTTTTTAGCAGTAATAATTTTTGTAGGATCAATGCAAACATATTTAATGGCCTCGCCAGTATTGCCTAATTGATGAGAATAAGTAATTCTAATCAATCCATCTGCAGATTGAATCAAACAAGGATAAGAAAAACTACCCTTACCAGGTTCTTCATTTTCCAAAACTGATTTCCAAGTCCAAGTACTTCCTTCGTCATTTGAAATATATAAACTCAACCTGTGGCGTCCTTTTTCTTGATCGTTGCTAATGTAAGCCCAACGGCCATCTTGCAGTACCAAAGCTTCTACACTGCTTCCTGCATTGGGAATATCTGTTTTGATTGCTGCAGTCCAAGTTTTACCCAAGTCTGCCGATTCGCTTAATTGTAATCTTCCGGGATCATCTCCATTGTCACGCATATAAGCCATGATGTGTTGATCTTTTTTTTGAACCAATGCAGGTTGTACACCACCTCTGCTAATGATGGGTAGGCTAGGGTACCAACTCTCTCCATTGTTATCTGAAATAGCAATTAAAGAAAAATTGAAACCATCTGAATAAAGCGGTAGCAATATCCGACCGTTTTTCAAAATCAGCGGTTTGATTCGGGTCATCCATCCAATGGAACGTTTTGCTAAATCCTTACTGGCTTCTATAATTGTCTGATCATATCTTTGAGCAAATTCTGACCATCCAGCTCCTGTTTTAGGTAATTGCTTGAATTTTGACTCCGTTTCGATAGCAAATTTTTCATCTGGTTTTAGCAAAATATTATCTTGCCATTGCCATACAGGCGCACCACTTTGATTGTAGTTAACAGAGGTTCTAAATTTTAAAATAGAGTACTGCCATTTATTGGCTTGTACAGCAATCCAAACTAAAAATAATTTACCCTCTCCATTTAAAAATAGTACTGGATTGCAATCAGGTAAATCAGGCGTATCTGCTAATAAAAATGGAGTACTCCAAATTTTTGAACCTTTGACTAGTCTTGCTCCCATGATTTTTACATCATCCGCGGTTCTTTCTCCATGCCCTTGAAACCAAGCTGCTAGTAGGTCTCCATTCGGTAAGCTAACAATACTGCTTCCATGAACATGTTCCTTTACAGGTTGAAAAATAAGTGTCTCGTAATTAATTGGTGCTTTCTCAATCGCTTGTTGAGCATACAAGTAACTAATTAAAATTAAACCTATTGACAGTAAAAGTATTTTTTTCATATACGGAGCTTGTTATTTTATTGATAACCGAACTTATTTATTGGAGGCACTGATTACCTGTAAGTACCTGCCTAGCCAATAAGGAAATAACCAAATATCGCCCGCAGAATATTCTGAAGATCCATTGACATCTCCACCATCTAATCCAAATCGATTGGAATTATGTCTTTCAATCGTTAGCTCACTAGGAGGGAGCACTTCTTTTGTAGATTGTTCTCTGAAATTGGGGGCTATTCGCTCTATATCATTTCGCTTACTATTGACCATTCTCCAATTGACTAAGTCCATTGGATATTTTTGTAAATACCAAATCGCTTCCTTTAAATCGAAATTTTTCTCTCCTGTGATGGAAGTAAAAATATTCCAAGCACCTTCTTTTTCAGGTCTTTCTATTTCCCAATGATCAATGATTGATTTTTTGAATTTTGTTTTTAGTGTATCGTTGAATGCATACCTGTAAAGTCCCCAGTACCCAAGGAAATACATCTCATCATCCGAATGATTCCATGAGCTGGAAAGTAGTTTACTCAAGCCGTTCGCATCTGAAGGGGCTTCATTGATTACTTTCATTGATCGCATTAAATTTTCAAGGTAGCCATGTTTATTTAAAAGCTCCATCGCTTTATCCTTGTATATTTTTTTACCGGTAAATCGATAAGCAGTTTGCAACATAGCAGTGATATTAGAAGAAGTTATTTTTCTGTCACCAACTTGAAGAGGGAATGCATTTACATATTCAGGACTCCAACGACCCCACAATGTAGGCTGACCGTGCCAGTCGATCAAGTAATATCCATGATCGATGATATGTGTCATAAGCGTATCAATTAATGTGATGGCTCTTTTTTTCAAATCTACATCGTCTACTAATTCTGCGATTGCACCGAAGGCAAAAATATGTCCAATAGCTTCGTCACTGCTGGTAGTAGATTTCCAATCCCAGTCTGGTTCTGCTGCTCTGCGCCAAGGAGTATCTCCACGATTATAACCAGTGCGCTCATATGAGCGAGCAGGGAAGCCTGGTATTTTAGTAATAGAATATAATCTTTCCAAAGCTTCAAAAGATTCACGACAATTTTGAAGTGCTTCTGGAGATTTTGTAACCGCGTATCTAAAAACTTCAGCTCCTAAATACATCGTAGTCCAAAGCCCATCATTGTCTGAATTTTCAAACCATCCAGTAGCAGGATCTCCATCTTTCATTCCAACTAAGGACGCATTGAATCCATTTCTTAAATGTCTTTCTCGTACCTGCTTTTCATAAAACGCTGCTTTCTGTTCTAGCGTCATATTAACTGAAATAATTTTACCCAAACCTTTGTCTGTAAGGATAAGAATAGAATTATCTGCTCCTTTTGTAATATCTATTACTTGATTGGAAGGTAGCCAACGTTTGGAAGCATAGTAATCAAATTTTTTATCTTCTTTCAATTTAAATGCACCCATTGAAGATCCAAACCAAATGTTTTTGCCAATCTCTTTGATAGATGTAATGTCATTGCTAGGAAGCTTTCTATAATAATCACCCTTCTGTTTTTTCGTATCTGCATCTATAATAAAATATCCATTGTGAGTACCAATAAATAATTCTGAATTGCCATGAGCCAATGCAAAACTCGTCAATGACTCTCCATTCAATACTGTTTGAATAGTTTTATCTTTTACAGAAAAAGTACGTATAGATTTAGAAGATAGTATCCAGAATAAATTCCTTTTTTGATCAAAGGCAATGTCTTTAATATTGTCTGTAACCACTCCTTTCCAGGCGATGATTGAATCTTTTATAAATTGTAAATTAATACCATCGGATATTAGAAAACCAAAATTATTGTCTCCATCAATCAAATTAACTTCTGGAATAGTATGCTTAGAATTAAGTTTGCCTGCCCAAGCATTGCTTAATACTACCTTATCATCGGCATAAACAAATTGATTTCTATAAATATTAATGGCTTTAATATTTTTATCTTTCATTGGTCTTGAGGACATATCAACAACTAGCTTTCCTGGATATAATAATTGAGCGGCTACTGGCTTTAAAATACCTGAAGTAGAAAGAACCTGTATTACTCCATTTCTATCACAAATAACTTTTTTTAATAGTGATGAGGGAAGATTTTTTTCAGTTTCGAAATTATATTTTTCACTATATTCTTGAAGAAAAGGAAGGTCTTTGTGATTACTTTGTGCAGCAGCAAATTGGAAAACAGACTGCATAAAAAGGAGTAAAAAAATATTTTTTTTGAATAGTCTAATAGTCATTGTGGTACAATAATTTTGTGAATAATAGGAAGCTTTTTTAAACAAAGTGAAGATATCATTTTTAGCTCAAAATTCTACTTAAAATTGCATTAAAAATTACTAGCATTGGTTCTATTGTGGAAAACATCTTATTATCAATTAAAAAAATCAAATTTGTATTTTTTTTTGATAGTATTTAAGGATAAAATAGTAGTATTGATAAGTATTTCAAGTCATTTCTATGTATTTAGTTCTATTTTCTTAATTGTCAATTATGTCTAATAAATATTTGAATCGATTTCTCGAAAATATCTGTAATAAGTACGCTTTAAAATCTATCGCCTGTCAATCAATTTTTCGTATGAAATATTTATACTTATTTATTTTAATTTTTTTGTCATCAATTGTTGGTAAAACTCAGCAAACTGATCTTATGCCCTTGCCTGCTTCTGTGGTGATTAATAAAACCAACTTTCGATTGTCTCCAAATTTTTCTATTGCCATAACAGGACAAGCAGATGAAAGGTTATTTAAGGAAGCAAGTCGTTTTTATCAACGTTTATCTGAAAGAACTGGATTATTTTTTAAAACCTGGAATGTTACCAAAGTAAATGTAAATCCATTGGCTTCTCTACAGATTCACTCTAATAAAAAAGGGATTGTTCAAATAAATATGGAAGAATCCTATGAGCTAATGGTAGATGATTCTAAGATATCAATAAAAGCGGAAACTGATATTGGTGCAATCAGAGCTTTAGAAACACTTTTACAATTGATAACATCTGATCAAAAAGGATTTTATTTTAAAGGAGTTACTATTAAAGATTCACCTCGTTTTGCATGGAGGGGTTTATTAATATCTCAACCTTACCATTTTATGCCAATGGAGGTCATCAAAAGAACACTCGATGCAATGGCAATGGTAAAAATGAATGTTTTGCATTTGTATATTAGTGATGACCAAGGCTATACTATTGAATCAAAGGTTTTCCCAAAGCTGCATCAACAAGCTTCGGGTGGTAATTATTTTACTCAGGTACAAATTGCTGAGCTGATTGAATATGCTGATCAACGCGGAATAAGGGTTGTTCCTGAAATTGATTTACCAGGACATTCAACTGCAATTTTAACTGCTTTTCCTGAGTTGGCATCTATTCCTAGAGCGTATCAATTACAAGACCATTGGGGAGTTTTTGATCCTACCGTAGATCCTACCAAAGAAAAAAATTATGTTTTTTTAGATACCTTGCTTACCGAAGTGGCTTCTTTATTTCCAGATCATTATTTCCATATTGGTGGTGATGAAAACACTGGAAGAGATTGGGCAAAAAGTATTCCTATTCAAGCTTTCATGAAAGAAAAGGGTCTTAATAGTACGGTGTCGCTTCAAAATTATTTTAATAAACATATTCAAAGTATACTGAAACGCTCTGGTAAAACGGTAGTTGGTTGGGATGAAATTTTAATGAAAAAAATGGATGACTCAACAGCAAAGGCGCATTTTGAAAAAGGCGAATTTGATCAATTGATAGAGCAAGAGGTACCTAAGGATATTGTAGTTCAATCATGGCGAGGAATGGAAGCTCTTTTATCTTCTGCTAAAAATGGATATAAAAGTATTTTGTCAAAAGGTTATTATATTGATTTGGTTCAACCAACCTCTTATCATTATTTAAATGATCCTATTCCTTTTAGAAATAAAGTAATCACTCCAGATAGTGAAGCCAACCTAAATAGGTTTGAATCTGAAATCATTAAGAAAATTGAAAATGGTGAAAAGATTCTTACCTCAAAAGAAGAGGAGCTCATTATTGGTGGAGAGGCTACCATGTGGACTGAGCATGTATCAGCTGAAACATTTGATTCAAGGGTGTGGCCAAGGTCCGCTGCAATTGCAGAAAGATTATGGTCGCCTGCTACCGTTAGGGATGTGGACGATATGTACCGAAGATTAGACATTATTTCTCTTCAGTTGGAATGGGTTGGTTCAACTCATTTAAAAAATAAAGAAATGATGTTGAGACGTATTGCTGGAGTTGAAAATATTCAACCTCTTGAAAATGTGCTTGACTTCATTGAACCTCTTAAAGGGTATAAAAGAAATGCTGCAAATAATTTTACAAAATATTCACCTTATTCACTTTTGGTAGACATCGCTGTGCCCGATCCATCTCCATTGCGTGCTTTTAATAAATTAGTAGATTCACTGATTAAGGAACCTTCGTCGATTCAATTAAAAAGTTTATATCGCCAATTAAATCTTTGGAAAAGCAATCATCAATTGATTCTAGCTATGTCTATCAATAAACCATTGCTTGCTACTATTGCAAAACATTCTACTTCACTAAATTTGATTTCAAAATATACAATAGAATTTTTAGATAGTAAGGAGCGCCATCAAATTCCTACTCAACAGTGGATGAAAGAATACCTACAAGTATTGAATGAGTCCATGAAACCAGCAGGTTATTGCGAATTGTTAATAGGGGAGTCTTTGAAAAAATTAGTTGCTAATTATAAGAAATAATAGATTTGATTGTTATAAAAAAATCCATTGGAGTTGGTACTTGAAAAAGTATTAAACTCCAATGGATTTTTTGTTTAAAAAATTTAATTCTGAAAAGTTTAGCTTTTTAATTTAAACTCTTAAGAAGATTTTTTTACGGTACATTAAATAAAGTACCGACCATTGAATCAATACATAACAGATGGCTAACACCACCATGTCGTAAGGAGTGCCTACTAACTGACCCAGCCATTTGAATGCTCCAACGGTAGAATATTTCCAATCAATAAAATGTTCTGATATATAAATAAAGATGGAGTTCATTCCGATGATTCTAAAGAAAAAAGCCCATTTTTTATAGCCTTTTACATCAATCAAATAATAAAATA
>Ga0214919_10002908_pt1 | contig 26445 bp, 27 predicted proteins | sample LL1503_MetaG_FD_177994 | JGI IMG/M metagenome (GOLD analysis project Ga0214919, IMG submission 177994) | Freshwater microbial communities from Lake Lanier, Atlanta, Georgia, United States - LL-1503 | ecosystem: Environmental > Aquatic > Freshwater > Lake | place: USA: Georgia | collected...
GAGGTCGGTGGTTCAAGTCCACCTGGGCCCACCCGTTCTAATACGGGGACCTAGCTCAATTGGTAGAGCACCGCCTTTGCAAGGCGGGGGTTAGGGGTTCGATTCCCCTGGTCTCCACAGTAGTTTTTCTTGAGTGTAATTTCTATATCTAAATGGCGCTTAAAAATTCCGCCACTTTGAAGTACACGGGAATTCCAACAATCAAATTAAATGGGAATGTAACTCCAATACTCGACATCAATGCCACAGTTGCATTGGCTTTAGGTAATGCCACACCAACTGCAGCAGGTGCGGCGATATAAGAGGCGCTCGCGCACAAAACTCCGAGAATTGTTGCACCACCTACCGAAACTCCAATTGCGCCGCCCACAGCAACTCCCATAACTCCAACCACTAAAGGAAATACGAGACCAAAAACAATTAAGGGTTTTCCAACCTTTCGGACCTCAGAGAAGTTAAAGCCAGCCAAGTAGCCTAAGTGCAAAAGGAATAAGACTAAGAGCCCACTAAGTAATCCGACAAAAAATGGGCTGACCTTTTCATATCCTTCATTACTTGAGACAGCACCAATGAATAATCCACCAAATAACAACAAAACTGTTTTACCCAACAAAACCTCTTTGAGTGTTGCACTCCACTTAACTTCAGATCCAGGTGTTCTAGAACCAAGGTAAATACCAACAATCAAACCCGGGATTTCCATCAAAGTTAACAAAGCAGGTGCAAAACCTTCTACAAGAATCGAATTACTTTCTAAGAATAAGAGCGCCGCTGAAAAAGTTACAAGGGATGTTGAACCATAATGTGCAGCGATAGAGCCGCGATCAACAACTGACAAAGCTCGAATCAATCGCAAAGATATAAAAGCAAGCACTGGAATCAATGCACCCATAATTACTGTTGTTATCGCAGGTGTAACCACCTCTTCAAAACTCACACTCTTTAAAGAGTGACCACCTTTAAGTCCAATGCCAAATAAGAGGTAAATGGATAGAAACTGATAAATCTGTTCAGGAACCCGGACATCACTTTTCACTCTGGCCGCGATGAAGCCAAAAGCAAAGGCTAAAACTCCCACAGACACTAGGTTAGATAAGGCTAGATCCCACGAACTCACGAGGTGAGAATACATGAAGTTTAATTCATGAGTCAAACGTCATGTATAGTTAATCCATGGCGATAAGTAAAACCAAGGCTTCCTGGACCTTTCTCTCCAATCATGGGCATATTTTGGTCCACATTAACCGCAACCCTGATTCCAAAGTCAAAGAGATCGCGGAGGCTGTAGGAATAACTGAACGAAGCGCACTTTCAATCCTGTCAGATTTAGAAACCGGTGGGTACGTGTCGATTGAAAGGATTGGCCGCAGAAATAGCTATCGCGTCAACACACATAAAAATTTTCGCCACCCAATGGAGGCTCAACAACCAATTAGCGCGCTGCTGAGGATATTTTCTAAGAAGTGAGTTTTGTTCAAAACCGCTACAACTCCAAACTGGTTGTCATGGCAACAAAACATAACAAAGGTCGGTTGGTTGCACCGTACTTTGATGAAATCTTGTCGATGAAGGTTGAAGAGGTTTTGGTAGACACTGATCAGCTTGGAACATTCTCGGGAGAGATTGAAAGAGTTGGCACACCCTTTGAGACAGCAATTAAGAAGGCTCGACTCGGAATTGAAAACACAGGTAATCCATTTGGAGTTGCTTCAGAAGGCAGTGTTGGCCCAGACCCACTCATACCTTTTATAAATGCAAATATTGAAACTATGGTTTTTGTGGATGAGGAATTGCAAATCTACATACATGAAAGTTTTAAATCCAATGAAATAACAGCATTTACAACTACAACATTAAAGAATGATTTAGGAAGTTTTTTGCAAAAGGCAGATTTTCCAAACCATGCAATTATTGTTAAGCCACATAAAGGTATTGGTGCACATAAAGGTATTCGAGATTTGCGGTCATTAGAAAAAGCAATCACAGATGCACGAGACCAATCCTCAGATGGTGAAGCGACCATCGAAAGTGATTTACGGGCGATGTGCTCTCCATCTAGGCAAAAGAATATTTCCATTACCGCACTCAAATTAGTACAACGGTTATCGCGCACCTGTCCTGAGTGCCAAACACCAGGATGGGGATTAAAGAACTACATCCGCGGGGTTGAATGTTCTGGGTGCGGAGAGTTCTCAAAAGAGGCGATTAAGCAAGAGATCATGGGTTGTGTCAAATGCGATTACACATTGAATGGCGCTGTGATTAACCTGACTTTAGATCCAGCACGTTGCATGAGTTGTAATCCGTAAAAAGTTGTTGATCTTTAGCGTAATCTACCGCCATGACAACAGCGACCCTTCACACATCACTCGGTGACATAGTTATTGAGCTATTTCCAAATCATGCACCCAAGACAGTTGCAAACTTTGTAGAGCTGGCAACGGGTGCAAAGGAGTGGACTGATCCACGCACCGGAGATAAAACAACTGCAAAGTTGTATGACGGAACAATCTTTCACCGCGTCATTGATGGTTTCATGATTCAAGGTGGAGATCCACTTGGCCGCGGAACAGGTGGACCGGGATACCGTTTCGCAGATGAGTTCCATGGCGAATTAACATTTGATCGTCCATACATTCTTGCAATGGCTAACTCAGGACCAGGAACAAATGGTTCACAGTTCTTTATCACCGTTGCTCCAACAACATGGTTGAACCGTAAACACAGCATCTTTGGCGAGGTTAAAGATGCAGCGAGCCAAGCTGTTGTAGATGCGATTGCAACCGCAAAGACTGGTGCACAGGACAAGCCAGTAACTGACATAACAATCAACAGCGTTACAGTTGCTTAAGCGTTCTGCTACTTACTCTTTAATCGCAGTTATCTGCGGTGCGTATCTGCTGCAATTAGTAGTTCCATCATTACAACAACAACTGTGGTTACCAAACTTTGCCGAATTGACCTATAGCAATGAGTGGTATCGATTATTTACTGTGGCACTTACCCATGGTGGATTTTTTCACTTAGGTTTCAATATGTACTCGTTGATGGTTTTAGGTAATCCTCTAGAAGCAGCATTTGGAAAACAGAAGTATCTATTTGTTTTCTTCTTCTCACTCTTAACCGGATCATTGACTTCGGCTTACTTCTCAAACTCATTCATTCCATCAGTTGGAGCATCAGGTGCGATCTTTGGATTGTTTGGTGCGTTAGCAATTGTGGGAAAGCGTATTGGCGCAGATATTCGATCCATTGTTGTAATTATCGGAATTAACTTCGCCTTTGGTTTTGCCATTGGCGGTGTTGATTGGCGGGCCCACCTCGGCGGATTGATCGGCGGGGTAGTGGCGGCGCAGCTCGTAATGGTTCGACGATAAGTTATCCACAGGGTTTTCCCACAATGTGGATTGAATTACAACGGTGTAATTATCTCCAGCGGGTAGCGAGCGAGAAGCCCACACCAATAAAGCAAAAACCGATAACCATGTTCCAAGAGCCAATACCTCGAATAGGACCGTTGTGGTCGTTAATAACATAGAAGACCACGATCCAGAATAAGCCGATTAAGAAAGATGCAACCATTGTTGGAGCAAGCCACTTTGGGCTCTCCAATGGTGCGTGAGGGGTTTCAACTACAACCTCTTGATTGTGAGCGCGGCGCTCAACGACCTTCTTACGGAGCTTTGATTTAGGCATACGCGAAAGATACACCATGAGACACAATGCTCCTATGGCCGCCAAGATTCTCGTGATCGATAATTACGACTCCTTTGTCTTTAACTTGGTGCAGTACCTGCAGCAGTTGGGCGCAGAGTGCACCGTGGTTCGTAATGATGCGGTGGCCGCAGCAGAAGCTGCCAATTACGACGGCGTGCTTATCTCTCCAGGACCTGGAACTCCAGAAAAAGCTGGGGTCTCTGTTGAGATGATCAAGTACTGCGCAGAGCACTCAATTCCATTATTTGGTGTTTGCCTCGGTCACCAAGCTATCGGAGTTGCATTTGGTGCAACAGTGTCGAGAGCACCAGAACTTTTACATGGAAAGACATCACTTGTGTATCACAAGCAAGAAGGTGTGTTGGCAGATATTCCATCACCATTTACCGCAACCCGTTATCACTCATTGTGTGTTGAAAAAGATTCAGTGCCAAATACATTACACATCACCGGTTCAACAGAATCAGGTTTGGTAATGTCGATGGAGCACACATCACTTCCAATTCAAGGCGTGCAGTTTCATCCAGAGTCTGTTCTTACAGAACATGGACATCACATGCTTGCTAACTGGTTGGTGACGTGTGGAGATAAAGGCGCTCGCGAACGAGCAGTTGGATTATCTCCAGTAGTTTCCCGTTAAGTTACGGCGCTTTATTAATTGTAATTGTTACTGATTTACCGATGGTTTGTGTTGTTCCACCATCTGGTGCTTGACGAATAACAACACCAATAGGTTGATTTGCATCATAACCTTCAACTTCGCGAACTAAGAAACCTTCTTGAACCAAGATAGTTTTTGCTTGCAACGCCTCAGTTCCGATTAGTGATGGAACAGTTACTTCTCCACTTGCAATCTGCAAAACAACACCACTACCTGCAGTAATTGTGGAACCAGGCTCTGGAGTTACCTTTAATACAGTTCCTTGTGGTTCATCAGATGGAACCGCTTCTGTTGAAGAGATTAACAAACCAACAGAAGCTAAAGCACCGCGTGCATCAATTAAAGACATTCCTACTAAATCAATAGGAACAACAGAGTCTCCAGGTCCATCAGAGATTGTTAAAACAACACCAGATCCTTTTTGCGCACGTGTAGTTGCCAGCGGAACCTGACTTGCAACGCGATCCTTCGGGATTCGTCCATCATGTGCGCGAGTAATGGTCACAACGTAATCACTCAGCAAAGCGGTTGCTTCAGCTTGGGTTAAACCAACAACATTAGGTAGTTGAGGCAGGTTGGAGGTATTTATATCTGGGCGTGTAAGAAAGAGCCCACCAACAAGCAATCCAAGGGCGGCAACTCCACTAATCGCACCAATTAATACCTTGCGACGTGAGACTGGCCGCTTTGCAATCTTTGTTGTTACAACTTCACCGGCCTGCACCTTGTAAAGATCATCCAACATTAATCCTGCGGATTGATATCGATCATCGGGGTTCTTTGCCAACGCAACTGTTAATAAGGTGTCGATACCTGCCGGAAGTCCAGGAACAATTGAACTTGGTAGAACCAATACACCTGAAACATGTTGGTATGCGATGGAGACAGGTGTTTCACCTGTAAATGGTGGCTTTCCAGTTAATACTTCATATAACAAACAACCAGTTGAGTAAATATCACTTCGTAAATCTGCAACCTCACCCAACGCTTGTTCAGGTGAAAGATATTGCGCGGTTCCCACAACATTCCATGTACTTGTAAGAGTCGCACCTAAATCAGCTAACGCACGTGCAATTCCAAAATCCATCACCTTTACATCGCCATTATCAGTAATCATGATGTTTGCAGGTTTGATATCTCGGTGAACAATTCCGCTTTGATGTGAGTATTCGAGTGCAGCAAGAATTCCTTCGCCGATTTCAAGAGCGCGCTTTAATGGAACACGTTCACCTTTATGAATTAACTCGCGCAATGTGTGACCTGAAATCAGCTCCATAACAATGTATGGTGCAGGTTCTTCACCTGAGTCATACACTGCAACAATTCCTGGATGATTTAAAGCCGCTGCCGCTAACGCCTCTTTGCGAAAACGTGCAACAAAGGATGGATCACGGGCTAAATCACTACGTAATACTTTGACCGCGACCTGTCGTGCAAGACGAGTGTCTTCAGCAACATATACATCGGCCATTCCGCCGGTACCGATCATCTCGCCTAATTTGTAGCGATCACCAAGCAGCGAATTAATCATGAGCTGCTCCTAACAATGATGGTGATGTGGTTGATGTTTCTGAGATATCCGCAACAAGTACGGTGACATTATCAGGTGCACCGTTGACATAGGTTGCATCAATTAAAAACTTCACAGCTTCATCTTTATCAGATTTCTTTAAGCCAACCTTGATCTCTTTATCTGTTAAAACACCTGATAAACCATCGGAACACAGCAAGTATCGATCACCCTTTTTAACCTCATACATCTGAAGAACAGGTGTCACATCACCATCACCGCGAAGTGCTTGGGTCAACATAGAACGTTGTGGATGTTCTGCAGCCTCTGATTGTGAAATCGCACCTTGATCCAAGAGCTCTTGAACAACTGTGTGGTCATTACTGAGCTGCTCCAATGTGTTTCCACGTAGGCGATAACACCGCGAATCACCGACATGAAGCAATGAAACATATTTATCACGAATCAACAAAGCGGTAAGGGTTGTTCCCATACCGCGCTTCTCAATCTCTTCATCAGTAACTACAGAAATTCCTGAATCAATACTGTGTAACGAGTGCATCAATAAATCTTCAACGGAATCCTGATCAATTTCTGGCGAGATCAAGGTTGGTGAAAGGGTTTGTAAAACCTCCACCGCGATACGAGATGCAACTTCTCCTGCGGCATGTCCACCCATTCCATCGGCAACGGCGATCAACTGGGCAGAGACAAAACCAGAGTCTTCATTTCCTTGACGCACCAACCCAATAGCCGAGCGCGCAGATGTTTCAAAGAAGTGTGCGCTCATGGCTCTAAGAGTATCGGTGTAACCTTCAAAGGTGAAGATTTACGCCCACCGCGGATCCTCGATGCACCATCCCGAGTTAACAATGGCTGCATACAAAGCGGCGATTGATGATGGAGCCGACGGTTTTGAATGTGATGTTCGAATTACCAAGGACAAACAATTGGTTTTATGGCACGACGCAGACATGCAAAGAGTTGCAGGAAGCTCTGCGCGAATTGCAGACTCAACGCTGTCAGAGATAAAACACAATTACCCGGAGGTAATAACTCTTGAAGATTTGTTAATACTTGCTCGCGATAACAAAAAAGAGTTAGCGATTGAAACAAAACACCCAGTACCAACCGGAAGTGAGGTTGAAAGAAAAGTTCTAGAGCTATTAACACAAGAAAAATCAGTAGCAGATATTCACATCATGTCTTTTTCTTGGCTCGCACTTGAAAAGATACGAATGTTTTCACCACAACAGAGCACAGTTGCATTGCTGCGTGACAGATTTAATTATGCAATGCGCAGATTTACCTCCGCTGGAAGCATCGGTCCCGGAATTTCAACCCTCAGGAGTAACCCTCACCTTGCGAAGGATCCACGCAATCTCTTTGTGTGGACCGTTGATGATGCCGACGATATGCGTTTTTGCGCGAACAATGGTGTTGATGTGCTGATCACAAATAACCCGTCAAATGCGAGGTCGGTACTCGGGTATCATTAGCAAGTGAGTACATACGCCTATCTCGGTCCCAAGGGAACATTTACAGAGGCGGCTCTTAAAAAGATCACCTCTTCAAATGATCGCCTTATGCCTTATGCAAATGTCACCGCTGCACTTGATGCGGTTCGTTTGGGTAAAGCCCACTTTGCTTTAGTTCCTATTGAAAACTCGGTCGAAGGTGTTGTTGCACGCACACTTGATGAGCTTGCAACGGGTGAGCCACTAGCAATAGTTGGCGAAGTTACTTTGCCAGTTTCCTTTGCATTGATGATTAAAGGTGATGACAAAGAGATTCTTCGAATCGCTACGCATCCACATGCAGAAGCGCAGTGCCGTAACTATGTTGCAACTAATTATCCCGATGCAGAATTAATCGCTACAGCTTCTACTGCAGCAGCAGCCGAAGCAATTTCACGTGGTGAGTTTGATGCAGCAATTGCAGCACCAGTTGCAGCGGCTCACTATGGTTTGCGCGTTATCGCCGACAACATCGGTGACAACGTTGGAGCGATCACTCGCTTTATTCTCGTTTCAAAGCCAGGTTCGATTCCAAAGAACACCGGCTGGGATCGCACCTCTCTTGCAGTCTTCATTGGTATCGATCACGCGGGAGCGCTGCTAGATATCTTGACTGAGTTCGCTAAGCGCGATGTAAACCTAACTTTCATCCAATCACGTCCAACTGGTTTAGAGCTTGGCCATTACCATTTCATTATTGACGCTGAGGGTCACATCGCAGATACACCTGTGAAGGAGGCAGTAGAAAGCCTTCGAGCAATCTGCGAAGACATCAGATTCCTTGGCTCATACCCACGAGAAAAGGCAAGCAAATGATTGATATCAAGTATCTACGCGAAAACCCAGATGTAGTTCGTGCATCTCAAAAGGGCCGCGGTGAAGATGAGTCAATCGTCGACAAAGTAATTGCAATTGATGAAGTACGTCGTGCAGCGCTTGAAAAGTTTGAAACATTACGTGCAGAACAAAACCTTTTATCCAAGTCTGTTGGGGCTGCAAAAGGTGATGAAAAAGCGGCATTACTTGAGAATGCAAAAGAGCTTGCAGCCAAGGTAAAGGAAGCGGATTCAAAGCGCGCTGAGGTTGAAGAGGAAAGCCAGCGTCTAATCATGCAGCTTTCAAATATTTTAGATCCTGCAGCACCTATCGGTGGAGAAGCAGATTTTGTTGTTATCGAGCATGTTGGAACTCCACGAATATTTGATTTCCAACCTAAGGACCATGTTGAACTTGGAAAGTTATTAGGAGCAATTGATACAGAGCGCGGTGCAAAGGTTGCTGGTTCTCGTTCTTATTACCTAACAGGTATTGGCGCGATGCTTGAGTTCGCACTTGTTAATTACGCAATCTCATCTGCATTAAAGGCAGGCTTTACTCCAGTAATTCCACCGGTACTTGTTAACCCTGCTGCGATGGAGGGAACTGGTTTCCTTGGACAAGCTGCAGAAAATGTTTACCACCTTGAAAAGGATGATGTTTACTTAGTTGGAACATCAGAGGTTCCACTTGCTGCAATGCATATGGATGAGGTTCTTCCAGCTGACAAACTTCCAATGCGTTATGCAGGGTACTCATCATGTTTCCGTCGCGAAGCTGGAACATATGGCAAGGACACCCGAGGAATCATCCGCGTTCACCAATTCGACAAAGTTGAAATGTTTTCTTTCTGTCATCCAGATCAAGCGAAGGAAGAGCACAAGCGTTTACTGCAATGGGAGAAGGATTTCCTCAATGCAATGGAGATTCCATACCGAGTCATTGATGTTGCGTCAGGAGATCTTGGATCTAGCGCAAACCGCAAGTTTGATATCGAAGCCTGGATACCTACACAAGATGCGTATCGCGAGGTTACAAGTACCTCTAACTGCACAGAATTCCAAGCACGCCGCTTAAATATTCGCTTCAAGGATGCTGATGGAACTAAAGCTGTTGCAACATTAAATGGCACCTTAGTGGCGATTCCTCGCATGATTGTTGCGATTCTAGAAAACCACCAAAACGCTGATGGTTCAGTCAATGTTCCAGCTGCGTTGCAACCATTCTTAGGAACACAACGATTTGAGTTGGTGTGAATAAACGCCCTAAGTTAATTGCAACAGATCTAGATGGCACGATCGTTTCGCACAAAGGTGTAATTACACAAAGGACTATTGATGCCTTTACACGTGCAAAAGATCTAGGTGTACACATTTTCTTTGTAACTGGCCGCCCTCCTCGCTGGATGGGCGAGATCCGCGATGCTTTTGGTTTCGGCGAAGCAATCTGTTGTAACGGTGCGATGTTGTATGACTTGATGAATGACATAGTTTTAGAAGAGTGGATGATCTCACAGGAGGATCAACTCGAAATTGTTCGCCGAATGCGAATTGCGATGCCCGAGATGTCATTTGCTGTTGAATCAAATGATCACTATCACCGCGAGATCGCATACATTCCAAAGTGGGATGTTGGTTTAGATGATGTTGGTGTTAACAAAATTGAAGAAGCAATTTATCGTCCAGCCCTTAAGGTCTTAGGACGTTGCAGCAATCATGAGTTCACATCAGATCAGATGGTCGAAGTTGCACATCGTGAGTTAAGTGATCTTGTGACTGTTACCCACTCAACTTCTAGAGACTCATTAATTGAAATCTCTGCACTCAATATCTCTAAAGGAACAACGTTAGCGATGATGGCGGGACGACTTGGATTGACCGCCGATGATTGCGTTTCATTTGGTGACAACCCCAATGATTTTTCAATGTTGCAATGGGCATCACGTTCCTATGCAATGTCAGATGGACACCCGGAAGCCCCAACCTTTGCAAAGGCAATCGCAGAACCATGCCAATCCGATGGCGTCGCAAAGATCATCGAAGAGCTATTGGATCTACCCGCCTAAATCAGGGCCCGATTTTAAGCCTGAGCCATATTCGGGTAATCTCTCCCACGGAGGGCTCGCATAGCGGCCGAGTGCACCGGTCTTGAAAACCGGCAAACGAAAGTTTCGTGGGTTCAAATCCCACGCCCTCCGCCATTTTTTCTCTACCCAGAGCGCTGCCACTTTTGTGGCTGAGTTCATACCGCGCAAGCGCTTCTCCACCTAGCCACTTGTTGGCCATAAGAGGACACTAATCCCAGTTGTTTTACAGTGTCTTTAAAACAAGTCATTAGGGGAGTAGTCAATGTCAGGTGTTTTTTCACCAACACGCGCCAAGATCAAGGAGCGAACACTTCGTACAGATAAGTGGTGGTTGCAACCATTATTGACCTTCGGAGTTCTCTTTTCATTTGTTATCTATGCAACTTTCCGTGCATTTGAAAACAAAAATTACTTTGTTGAAGAGAGTCACCTGATCTCACCTTTCTATTCACCATGTTTATCTGAGAGCTGTGAACCTGCAGCAACTATTGGTGGCTGGACTCCATTTAGCGCAGAAATCTTTAACTTTGCATTGTCACCCGCGTTAATCATTTTGATCTTCCCACTTGGTTTCCGAATGACTTGTTACTACTACCGCAAGGCGTATTACCGTTCATTCTGGTTCTCACCACCAGCATGCGGAGTTGCAGAGCCACATGAAAAGTACACAGGCGAAACTCGTCTTCCATTACTTGGACAAAACATTCACCGTTACTTCTTCTATGCAGGTTTAGTTTTCAACGTCATTCTTACTTATGACGCAATCATCTCTTTCAGAAACAAAGAAGGAGAATGGGGTCATATGACTCTCGGTTCTCTCGTCTTGGTTCTAAGCAGTGCATTGTTGTGGTTCTACTCATTGTCTTGCCACACATGCCGCCACACAGTTGGTGGACGTTTAAAACACTTCTCAAAACACCCAGTCCGTTACAAGTTATGGACAACAGTTTCTGTACTTAATACAAAACACCAACAGTTTGCATGGCTTTCACTTGCAGCTGTTGCATTCGCCGATATCTATGTTCGCCAAGTTGCATCTGGCGCATGGTCCAACCCCATCTTCTTCTAAGGAAAATCGACTATGACACTAGAACGCCATTCATACGATGTCCTTGTAATTGGTGCAGGCGGCGCAGGATTACGTGCCGCTGTTGAAGCACGTGAATCAGGACTACGTGTAGCAATCATCTGTAAATCCCTATTTGGTAAGGCCCACACAGTTATGGCTGAGGGTGGTGCTGCCGCATCAATGGGAAATGTGAATGACAAAGACAGTTGGAAGGTGCACTTCCGCGACACTATGCGCGGCGGAAAGTTCCTGAACCACTATCGAATGGCAGAACTGCACGCCAAAGAGTCACCAGATCGTATCTGGGAGCTAGAAACATGGGGCGCACTTTTTGATCGCACCAAAGAAGGAAAGATTTCACAACGCAACTTTGGTGGACATGAGTATCCACGCCTTGCACACGTTGGAGACCGCACTGGTCTAGAACTTATCCGCACAATGCAGCAAAAGATTGTTCAGCTGCAACAAAAGGATGGTCGCGAAACCGGCGACATGGAAAGCGGAATTAAAGTTTTCGCAGAGCTAACCATCACCGACATTCTGAAAGAGAACGGAAAAGTTTCTGGTGCATACGGTTACTGGCGTGAAAGTGGCGAAGAAGTTTTGTTTGAAGCACCTGCAGTTGTAATTGCAACTGGTGGCGTCGGAAAGACCTTCAAAATTACCTCTAACTCTTGGGAAGGTACTGGCGATGGACATGCACTTGCATTGAAGGCTGGTGCAAACCTTGTTGATATGGAATTCTTGCAGTTCCACCCAACAGGAATGGTGTGGCCACCATCTGTTCGCGGAATTTTGGTAACTGAATCTGTTCGTGGTGAAGGTGGAGTTCTAACCAACAACCTCGGCGAGCGTTTTATGTTCAAATATATTCCAGATGTATTTAAAGATAAGTACGCAGATAATGAAGCTGAAGCAGATCGTTGGTATGAAGATCAGGACAACAACCGTCGTCCACCAGAGCTTCTGCCACGTGATGAGGTTGCACGCGCAATCAACAGCGAGGTAAAGGCTGGACGTGGAACTGAACACGGTGGAGTTTTCCTTGATGTTTCAAAGCGTTTACCTGCAGAGCTCATCAAGAAGCGTCTTCCATCTATGTGGCACCAGTTCTATGAACTAGCTGGCGTAGATATCACTAAGGAACCGATGGAAGTTGGCCCAACATGTCACTACGTCATGGGTGGCGTTGAGGTCGAGCCAGATACTGCAGCTGCGGTAGGCGTTCCAGGCTTATTTGCCGCAGGTGAAGTTGCTGGCGGAATGCATGGTTCAAACCGTCTCGGCGGAAACTCATTGTCAGATCTTTTGGTATTTGGTCGCCGCGCAGGAATGGGTGCGATTGAGTATCTAAAGAAGAATGGTGCAAACCCAGTAAGCGAAGCAGCGATTAAGGCAGCCGCTGCAAAGATTCAAGCCCCATTTGATCGTCAAGGTGGAGAAAACTCTTATTCACTACACGCAGAGCTTCAAGAGGTTACACACAACCTTGTTGGAATCATTCGTACAGGTAGCGAACTAAAGGAAGCGATTGCAAAGATCGCTGACATTAGAAAACGCAGTGCAAATGTTGCGGTAACCGGTGGACGTAAGTTCAACCCAGGTTTCCATTTAGCATTTGATCTTGACAACATGTTGTTAGTTGCGGAATCAACTGCAAAGTCTGCTGATGCACGTGAAGAGTCACGTGGTGGTCACACACGTGATGACTTCCCAGGAATGGATAATAAGTGGCGTCAGGTAAACCACATTTCCTCATTTGATGGCGAGAAGGTAAATGTTCGAGCACAAGCATTACCTCCTATGCCAAAGGAGCTCTTTGATCTCTTTGATATTCACGAGTTGGAGAAATACATGACACCCGATGAAGTTGCGAAAGGCGGTTCCAACTAATGGCACGCAATATTAAACTTCGCATTTGGCGTGGAGATTCAACTGATGGTGGTCTCAAAGATGTTGTTGTTGAGGCTAATGAAGGCGAAGTCGTTCTCGATGTAATTCACCGCGTTCAAGCAACACAAATGGGCGACTTAGCGGTTCGCTGGAACTGTAAGGCCGGTAAGTGTGGATCTTGTTCAATGGAGATCAATGGAAAGCCTCGCCTTGCATGTATGACACAGGTTGCATCCTTTGGTGAGGAAGAAACAATTACTGTCACACCATTGCGTGCATTCCCAATCATCAAAGACCTCGTCACAGATGTCTCTTTTAACTATAAAAAGGCCATGGAAGTTCCTGCGTACGAACACCCAGCAAACCTTGCTCCAGGTGAGGCTCGCATGGAGCAGATCGATGTGGAACGCTCACAAGAGTTCCGTAAGTGCATCGAGTGTTTCCTATGCCAGGATGTTTGCCACGTTGTTCGCGATCACGAAGAGAACAAGAAATCTTTTGCAGGACCACGTTTCTTTATCCGCATCGCAGAGCTAGATATGCACCCTCTAGATACTTTGAAGAACCGCAAGAAGGCAGCTCAAGAAGAGCATGGTCTTGGAATGTGCAACATTACAAAGTGCTGTACCGAGGTTTGCCCAGAGCACATCAAAATCACTGATAACGCGATCATCCCAATGAAGGAACGTGTTGCTGATATTAAGTACGACCCAATTCGTTGGTTAGGTACAAAGATCCGCAAGCGCGAGGGCCTATAATTTCTGTATGAAGTTATTGGTTCGTTGGGGTGCACTCGCCCTATCTTTTTGGGTAGCAACGGCATTAATTCCAGGAATCGATGTTCAGGGTGGTTTCACAACCTATTTCTGGGTTGCCCTTCTCTTTGGACTTCTCAACGCAACCCTTGGTTCACTCATTAAGTTGCTGACACTTCCGGCGGTAATTTTAACTTTGGGTCTATTCCTCGTTGTTGTTAACGCCGCTATTTTGATGTTGGTATCAAGGTGGAGCGACAAGTTGGAGGTCAATAACTTCTGGTCTGCAATCTTTGCAGCGATTGTGATCTCGTTAGTTACAAGGGTTGTCACAAGTATTAATAAGAAACCTAGCCAATCCTGAACTCTCTACTTTTAGTCTCTATCGGCGGAATTGCAGGAACTCTGTCTCGATATGGCATCGGTTTGATCTTCTCTAATGATCGCCAAGGAACCTTGATTGCAAATGTTGTAGGTGTCGCCTTAGCTGCAACACTTTTAGTTTTAATGGAACGTCGTGGAATCAGCCAATTACGCCTACTTTTACTGCCAGGATTTTGTGCGGGTTTAACGACATTCTCCGCGGTTACTGCGCAATCCCTTGAGCCACAAGAAGGCGGGATGAGTTTTCTTCTTCAAAACGTACTCTTCTCATTAGTTGTCGTAATCATCATCTTGCCGTTAGCTAGAAAAGTGATTCCGGTGCGATCATGAATGTTTTTCTTGTAATCCTTGGTGCAGCTATCGGTGCTCCAGCTCGCTTTGCTGTTGATCAATACATTCGCAAGTACACGAGTAAGCCATATGGAATCTTCATAGTTAATATTCTGGGCTCATTTTTCTTGGGTTTAACGGTAGGAAAATCAGAGCATGTTCATGATTTGGTCGCTGTTGGTTTTGCAGGAGCCTTTACAACCTGGTCAACCTTTATGTTAGATATCTACCTTGCATATGAATTGAAGCGATACAAGGAAGCAGCGATCAACCTAGTAATGTCACTTGGTATTGGATTACTTGCTGCTTGGTGTGGAATTCAACTAGCGCATCTATAGTTTTATTTGAGGGAGGCCATCCAGGCTTCAATCTCATCTGGGTGATGAGGAATATGCTCACTTAAGTTCAAGCAACCAGTTTCAGTAACGACAACATCATCCTCGATGCGGATTCCGATTCCTCGGTACTCAGCTGGGAATAGTTCATCATCGGGCTGGATGTACAGACCAGGTTCAACTGTTAAACACATTCCAACTTCAAGAACTCCATCACGATACTGCTCAGCGCGAGCATGTGCGCAGTCGTGAACATCCATACCTAGCATGTGGCTAACTCCATGAAGGCTCCAGCGTTTATGGAGCGCGACCGCTGGATCCATCACTTCATCCAAACTCATAGTAAGAATTCCCATGTCGATAAGGCCTTGCGCCAAAACCGTGTGACTTGCCTTGTTAATACTTAAGAACTTTTCGCCAGGCTTAACCGCTGCAATTCCAGCCCTTTGAGCCTCATAAACCAGCATGTACAAAGCACGTTGAGCAGGTGTGAATTTTCCATTGACTGGCAAAGTTCTGGTGATATCTGCTGTGTAGTAAGAATCAACCTCAACGCCTGCATCTAGAAGCAGCAGATCGCCATTTCTTACCGCACCATCATTGCGGTTCCAGTGAAGCACACACGCATGTGAACCAGAGGCTGCAATTGTGTTGTAGCCAAGATCATTTCCTTCGATACGTGCACGTCCGAAGAAAGCTGCCTCAACAACACGTTCACCACGTGGTGTTGCTACCGCCGCAGGAAGTGCGCGGATTACATCGTTAAAACCACGATGGGTGGCATCAACAGCTTTTTGCATCTCATTAACTTCGTACTCATCCTTAATCATGCGAGCAACTGAGACAAATTCTAATAATTCTCGATCGCGTGGATGTTCTTTAACTGTTGCATCGACCAGATCATCTAATGCACGAAGTGCCGCCGACTTCTTTCCCTTAAGGAACTTTTCTAATTCAGTGATCTCGCGGACTTCAATTCCGTAACGCTGTGAGGCTTCATCTGTTGTAAAGCGACGGCCGACCCACAATTCACCATTTTTTGCATCTGTGTAGAAAGCTGATGTATCGCGAGTTGAACGTGGATTGATAAACAAAATTGGAGTATGTCCACCATCAGTCGGATCCATTACTAGAACTGAATCTGGATGTGCCTCAACACCTTGAACACCGGTGTAGTAAGCAAAAGCAGTGTGGGGGCGGTATAAATAATCGCAATCATTACTACGTTGTTTAGCGGCACCACTTGGAATCACTAAACGAAGACCTGTAAAAGCTGCAGAGAGCTCTGAGCGACGGCGAACACAATGAGTGATTACCTCATCTTGAGCGATTCCAGTTAAAGGTGTTGGTGCCCAACCGGTTTTCATAAACTCAGCAAACATCTCTGAAGGGACTACGTCATAGACCCTTTGATGTGTACTTGATCGAGCATTGAGCGCCTTATCTGAATTCTCCATATATCTAGCCTACAAGGCGAGGCTGGCAGGACCAATTGGTTAAGGTAAACTAGCGGTGCAATAAGGAGACGTCGCATAGCCCGGTCGAGTGCGCCTCACTGCTAACGAGGTAAGGTGTTAAAGCCTTCAGGAGTTCAAATCTCCTCGTCTCCGCTCAAAAATTAAAGGAGTGTGCGTGCCACATTTTAAAGTCGCAATTGTTGGCGCCGGTCCTGCTGGTTACTTTGCAGCTCAAGCATTACAAAACCTTGCTAATGATGAACGATCTTTTTCAATCGACATGATTGAACGTTTACCAACTCCTTGGGGTTTGGTACGAAGCGGTGTTGCACCAGATCATCCAAAGATTAAAACCGTTTCAAAGGTTTTTGAAAAGATTGCAAACGCAGAAAACTTCAGATTATTTGCTAATGTTGAAGTTGGTGCAGATATAACGGTTGCACAACTTCAAGAAAAGTATGACGCTGTCATTATTGCAACAGGATCTTCCATCGGTAAGAAGCTAGGTATTCCGGGCGAAGAGCTTCGCGGATCCCTATCAGCAGCGGTTTTTGTGCCTTGGTACAACGCTCACCCCGATTTTGTTGGTGTGGATACACCACTAGATACAGATACCGCAGTTATTATTGGTGCAGGAAATGTCGCGATGGATGTTGCTCGTATGTTGGCGCTAGAACCAACTGAACTTGATCCAACCGATACCGCAGATCACGCAATTGATGCACTAAAAAAGAGCAATATTCGCAAGGTGTATATCAGCGCACGTCGCGGACCAGAGCATGCTGCATTTACTTCACCAGAGTTACGTGAACTTCCCAAGTTGGAACATACAAATGTTGTAATGCGCAAAGAGGATATTGAAGCGGCAATTGTTCGAGCAGGTTCGGAACCTGAAAAAGATGTCAAGAGTAATTTGGATGCGATGTTGTTAATCGCCGAGAACCCAAAGAGTGAACATGAACGCACTATGGAGTTCCTGTTTCAGCACACTCCAAAAGCGATCCTTGGAACTGATCGCGTAGAAGGCGTTGTTTACTCAACACCAAATGGCGATGTAACCATTAAGTGCGGCCTTGTTATTACCGCAATTGGTTATCAAGCACAGGGCATTGATGGTGTTCCATATGAAAATGGAAAAGTTGTTAATGCCGATGGTCGCGTAAATGGCAATATGTATGTTGTTGGTTGGGCAAAGCGCGGACCATCAGGTGTGATTGGCACAAATAAGTCAGATGCAGCAGCTGTTATAGAGCTACTAGTTTCAGATTTAAAAAGCCCCAAAAATTCTGGCGATATTTCAGAATTAATCACCCATCAAGTTGTTGTCACCCAAGAGCTGTGGCAAAAGATTAACGAGGCAGAGGTTGTTGCGGGTGAGTCAAAGGGTAAACCTCGGGTTAAGAGTGTTGAGCGCACAGAGCTGCTCAAACTTGCTGGACTGTAACGACATTCACTCAGACGCAATCATTCTGTAACCTAAAAAGAGGCAAGCCAAATACCTGCATCATTAAGATGCGCTTATGAACAAAACCCTCACATCACGCAAAATCTTTAGCTGGGGCTCTTTAGCTCTAGCTACATCATTACTAGTTTCATTACTAGTCCCATCAGCGCAGGCAGCGACGTATTCGTTTCCGAACGCTCCGACAAATGTCACCTCTTACCTAAGCGCTAAGGGCGTCGTAGTTAAGTGGACACCTGGTGCGAGTGTTGAACCAGGAATTTCAGGTTATGTTGTTTCAGCAGGTGCGGGTTCATGCCCAATCTTTGTTCCTGCATCAAACCACACAGTTGTAACAATGCCGGTGGTAATTGGACAACCTGCAGGCACACCAGTTGTACAAGCTGTTAATGCCTACGGTTTCTCAAAGCCAGCTGCATCTAACAAGAGTTACACAGCTGCACAACTTGCAACTGTCGCAAACTCTGGAAACAAGGCTGTACAAGTTCTACAGCTCAGCGACCTTCACGGTGCAATCGAAGTCGGATCATCATTTGGTGGACCGCTTCTTGCAAGTAACTGGGCTGCAGATCGCGCGGCAAACGCTGCAACAATCGCAGTTTCATCTGGTGACAACATTGGTGCAGCGCCACCAATTTCAACAGAGTTTGAAGAGCTACCAACAATTGAAGCTCTAAACCTTGCAGGTCTAGATGTTTCAACAATGGGTAACCACGAGCATGATCGCAACATCGATCACCTCAACAAGATGATCGGGGCTTCTGATTTCCAGTGGGTAGTTTCTAACTACAGCGCTGGTGCTTTGGATGCTCTTAAGTCAGGTTCAAAGCAGGCTAAGAACTACACAATCATCGAGCGCGGTGGCGTAAAGATTGGTGTTGTTGGTTCTAATACACCTGAAACTGTCGAGCAGGTATTCCCTGGCAACCTTGATTACAAGGATGCATCAGGCGCAAAGAAGACCATCACAATCAACCCAGGCGTAGCCGGCGTTAATGCAGCTATCGCTGAGGCAAAGGCTGCTGGCGCAGATATCGTCATCGCAGTTCTTCACCAAGGATGGTTGGAAAATGCAGATGGTGTTGCAAAGGGATTGTTTAACTCTCTTGCATCACAGATTAAGGGTGCTGCAGCAATCTACGGCGGTCACAGCCACCAGACTTACGCATCAATTATCCCAGGAAACACACGCGTTGCCCCAACTGTTCTAGGACAGGTTCGTAACGCAGGTGTTGAGTACACACGCACACAGATTTGTATGCGCGGTGGAAAGGTTATTGGTCAGTCAATTCAGCATGTACTAAAGGCTGCATCAGCAACAATTAACACAGGCGTTGTTTCAACCGTTACAACACAGGATGCAACATCAGCCGCAATGGTGAAGAAGTACAAGGATCAACTATCTGCAAAGCTTGATGTAAAGATCGGTCAAGTTTCAGGAGTATTCCCACGCGGTGGATCACCAGCTGTAGAGCGTTCAGGTGAAACTCCAATGGGTAACTTCATGGCAGATTTGATGCGTGCTAAGTACGGAACAGATTTTGCAATTCAGAATGGTGGCGGTATCCGCGACACATTCCCTGCAAAGACTTACATTCCTGCAAATACAGCACTAGTTCGCACAGGTACTGGTCCTCTAGATGTAACACTCGGCGACGCGTTCACTGTGTTCCCATTTGGTAACCAGGTAGCAACAACAGTTGTTACAGGTGCAAATCTTTGGAAGGCACTTGAAAACGGTGTCGGTGGTAACTATCCAGGAGATGGTCGCTTCCCACAGATTTCAGGGTTCAAGTTCTCGTTTGATGCATCAAAGCCACTTGGAAGCAGAATTGTTTCTGTTACAAAGCTTGATGGAACTGAGATCGCCAAGGACGGCAAGGAGTACACACTTACAACTCTTGACTATGTAATTTATGGTGGAGATGGATATGTGAATGTGTTCTCACCTGCACAAGCCAAGGTAAAGGGTGCGCTACTAGATGTATTTGTAGATGCACTAAAGGCTGACATGGCCGCTGGAAAGGTAACTCAGGTTCCTGTAGCAGATGGTCGTATTAAGAAAGTTGGCTAATCAGTAAGTAGAACAAAGGGCGCCCGTTGATTCGGGCGCCCTTTGCCTTTCCCCAAATTTAATTAGCTCTAACTGCGCTTGATGCATAAGGGTTTGAGGGCATTTGGGCGATGATTAAAAAGCAGGTACTATTGCGGTTCACAAATAAATAAGCGTGCGTAGCTCAACGGATAGAGCATCTGACTACGGATCAGAAGGTTAGGGGTTCGAATCCCTTCGCGCGCACAAGTTAAGCCTCGAGTGCCTTTCACACTCGGGGCTTTTCTTCTGCCCGTAGGATCAGAGCATGACTAAGGTGCTGCTGACAGGGTTTGAACCCTTTGGAAAGGCAACACAAAATCCTTCAGCCGAGATCGTTAAGCAGATCAGCGGCGACAACATCGTTACAGCTGTTTTGCCTGTTGCATATGCGCAATCTGCACAACGATTGTTGGAGTTAATCGCCGAACACAATCCTGATGTTGTCATTTGTTTAGGTCAGGCAGAAGGTCGCACACAGATAACTCCTGAACGAATTGCTGTTAACTTAGATGATGCGCGCCTTGCAGATAATGATGGCGTCATTCGAATTGATCAACCGATTGTTGTAGATGGTCCGGTTGCGCATGAAAGCACCTTGCCAATTAAGGAGTTTGTTTCAGCGATTACCGCAGCAGGAATTCCGGCTGCGGTTTCCTTGAGCGCAGGCGCATTTCTGTGTAATCACATCTTTTATGTAGCGCAAGACAGGTTAAAGGACACAAAGGTCCGAAGTGGTTTTGTGCATGTTCCATTGATGGATGAGCAAGCAGGGGAGTTCCCTGGATTGCCGACGATGCCGTTAGATCAAATGGTTACGGCGGTTCGAATTATGCTCGAAGTGCTTTAGCAAAATCGCGGAAATCTTCAACAAGTAGATCAATCTCTGTTTGGCCATGTGCCAAAGAGATTAACCACTGCTCATCAAGTCCTGGAGGAGTGATGATTCCGCGGTTAAGTGCGAACAACCAGTGAGCTTCAGCGATGCTAAAATCTGTAGCCTTGTAATCGCGATAGTTGCGAACAGGTGATGTAGACCAAGTGACACAGCCCTTTACGCCAAATCCGACTGTATGGGCAGGTAGTTGGTACTCATCAATGATCGCACTGATGCGATTTAACGCCTGTTGGTTGAGCTCTTCTGCTGCAGCAAGTGCCTCATCGCTACAAATACGATCAATTGCGCGAACTCCAGCCATTGCTAACGGATTACCGTTAAATGTTCCAAAGTGCGCCATTTTTCCATTGGTTACATAGTCCATGTACTTCTTCTTGCCACCAAAAGCGGCAAGTGGAAGTCCACCACCGATTGATTTTGCAAGGGTAATTAAATCTGGCTGAACACCTAAACGCGCTGATGCACCGTGTGCTCCAGCTGTAAGTCCTGTCTTAACCTCGTCGAAGATCAGGACGACGTTGTATTCGTCGCATAGTTCACGAACGCGCTCTAGGTAACCCTCATCTGGAAGAACAATTGCCAAGTTTTCAAGAACAGGTTCGACAATAAAGCAAGCGATCTTTGAAGCGTTCTTCTCAAACATTCTTTCAAGAGCTGAAATATTGTTAAAAGGAACAACGTAAATATCTCCGGGAACCAAGTTTGAATCTATTGCAGGAGTTGGTTCTTCTGGATCACCAATCTTGTCCAACGCTGGCTTACTTGAAACAACAAAAGGATCATAGCTACCGTGGTAACCGCCTTCGACCTTTAGAATTCCCATTTTCTCAGTTGCAGAGCGTGCAACACGGACTGCGTACATCGTTGATTCAGTTCCGCTGTTAGTGAATCGAACAAGATCAATACCAAACCGCTTACAGATTCGCTCTGCTGCATCTGTTGAAATCGGCGATGGTGTAACAAACAGCATTCCCGAAGTTAATGAACTTTCAATCTCTTCAACAACAATTGGGTTTAAGTGACCAGCAAGCATTGCTCCAAAACCCATTGAAAGGTCAAGTAGTTGTCGGCCATCAACATCTGTCATGTATGCGCCTTTAGCGCTTGCGATTGAGATTGGATATGGATCCCAGTGCTGGAAGCTTGATGTAACGCCTAATGGCAACGCCTTGAATGAACGGCGACTCTCTTCTGCGCTCTTGCCTGTTCCCTTAGTGAATAGTTCCCATTCCTGCTTGAGGATCTCTTCGACCCGCTTCGGATCTACTGGAACTGATGTTGACGGTACGAATCTAAATGTCTGCTTATGGTTAGTCTGTGTGAGCATTTGTAAAACATGTACGGCAAAGGTTTCAGCTTTTGAAACTCGTTTGAGAAGTACTCTCCCGGTTCGTTTTTTAGTTAGTTCTAACTAAGGCCTAATTCTCCCATTCTTTATTTAAAAAGCAACCCCGTAGACTGGGAACATGAGAAAAACCAGGGTTTTTATAGCCTTTTTATTGGTTTTTTCATTTTTTCATGAGGTTTCCAACGCATCGGACACAATTCCTTTAAGTTGTATGAATAAAAAAACATTAATTGTGCACATTTCTAATGTTATTAAAGGGTGTGAAAAAACCGAAGTTTCATTGGGTGCAGGTGCGATTCCGCATTCTTTAATTCGTCCGGCAGTCTTAGATAAACAACTCATGTATCGCTTTAAAGCAGCACAAGCCGCAGCAGCTAAAGAAGGCCAAAAGATTTATATTGTTTCGGGGTTTAGGTCATTAAGTAGACAGGAAACTCTTTTTAATCAAGCGGTACGAAAGTACAAATCCATTGATGAAGCAAGTAAGTGGGTTGCACCACCGCTGGTCTCACATCATCCGTGGGGTATTGCGATAGATGTCAATTATCCAGATGAACCGGTCGGTGCTGGTTGGTTAGAAAAGAATGGGTCACAGTTTGGCTTGTGCCGTGTTTTTGAGAATGAATGGTGGCATTTTGAACCTGTGATTGCACCGGGTTGGAAGTGCCCACCCTTGGTTCCTGATGCTCGTTACAGCAAGGATTAACGAAGGAATAGAGCTCGTAATCTACGTGAAGTAACAAATAGTCCGGCAGCGATCATTACCAAGAAATATCCAATATGAACCAAGACCCCCGAAGTTACATTTCCAAACCAAAAGGCGCGGACTAATTCAATTCCGTGCCACAGAGGCATAGCCATAATCATTTTTTCTAACCAATCTGGGTAGACAGAGATTGGATAAAGAGAACCAGAGAACAAGGTCATTGGAAGTAGAACGATATTGATGAAACCCATCTGCTGATGTGTCTTGAAGTAAGAGGTGATCGCCATTCCGAAAGAGGCGAATCCAAAGGCGATTAACGATGCAGCAGGTATAGCCAAGATCGCCCAGAAACTAGGGGTCAGACCCAGGGCTGTTACAACAGTCAGGAAGCCAAGTGAGTACACCAGGCCACGAATGAGCGCCCAGGTGATTTCACCAAGTGCAATATCCAATGGCCCCAAAGGAGTTGAGAGCATCGTCTTATAAAGTTTGGATTCATTGAGTTTCCAGAAAACATTCCAGGTTGAATCGTAAATCGCACCATTCATTGCGCTGTTTGCAAGCAAACCAGGTGCGATAAACAAGGTGTAATCAATGGTTTTACTTCCCGTGGTTACATCTCCAACGAGATTTCCCATTCCGTAACCAAAAGCTAACAAAAAGAGAACGGGCTCAACAAAACCAGTTAAAACAGGAATCCAAGTTGATGAGCGAAAGGCGATCCATCCACGTTCAAGCAGAACATATGGACGTCCTGCGTACATAGCACTTGTTTTTCTGCTTTCTGCAATTTGAACTGCGGTCTTCATTTTGCCAACCTCTTTTCAAATTGGCGAGTTGAGAGAACCAGTCCCACAACAACTAATGAAGCCAGTACGGTGAAATGAATAGCAACCATAAGATTGCTAATTCCATAATCAAATGCAGCTTCACGACCAAGCTCAGTTGCATGCCATAAGGGTGAGATCCACCCAATAGGTTGTAGATAGATCGGCATTGATGACAACGGAAAAAAGGTTCCAGAGAATAGGAACAAAGGCATAATCACCAATCGACCCAGAATATTGAAGAACTGATCTTCTTTTTCAATCTTTGCAGCAGCAAATAACATCAACGCACCTAAAGCACCGCCACCTAAAATAGCGATAGGTATCAACAGCGCGCTAACACCAAAGTTGACAACATCAAATGCAAGTAAAAGAAGGTAATAGATACTGACCGAGAAGATCGCCCGACAAATAGCGGCGATATAAACACCAATAGCAATCTGTCGACCAGTAATCGGAGTTGCATTTTGAGCAAAGAAAAGTTTTCGCCACTTAAATCCTTCGATTGTGGGAAATATCGTCTCATCCATAATGCCTGTAATTGCAGTGTTTGCCAGCAGGGCAGGAGCAATGAAAGCTATGTACTTAATTCCACTTGTGCCGCTTGTTCCTGAACTTTGCTCTACAAGAACGCCAATACCAATACCCACAGCGATTAAATAGAAAAAGGGATTTCCGATGTCTACCGCAGCAATTATGGTGCGCCACTTGGATATAGATTTCAAACGGGCTGAAGCTATATACAAAGCTCCAAAACGTTGAATCTGAGGAACATCAATACCTGCGTTCATTCAATCAATGTTCTTCCTGTTAGGCGCAGGAACACATCTTCCAAAGAGCTTCGGCGAACAAGTGAAGTTGTTGGATGCAGTTTTGCATGTGTGATCTGCTCAAGGAGTGCTTCGCCATCTTCGGTGTACATCAATACACGGTCAGGCAAAGTTTCCATACGCTCACACATCTGTGACAGCTGAGGCGCAACCTCTTTATTGCGATCGCTACCAAAGCGAACTTCAAGAACTTCCTTACTTGAATACTGCTTAATCAAACCTGATGGCGACCCTTCCGCCATGATTGCGCCCTTGTCCATAACGACAAGACGATCACAGAGTTGTTCCGCTTCATCCATGAAGTGTGTTGTTAGAACAAGGGTGACACCTTGCTCCTTTAGACGGAATAAGCGATCCCACAAAATGTGACGTGCTTGCGGATCTAAACCTGTCGTTGGTTCATCAAGCAACAAAATATCTGGTTCGCTAACAAGACCACGCGCAATTGTTAAACGGCGCTTCATTCCACCGCTAAGTGCTTCAACCTTTACATCGCGCTTTTCTTCAAGCTGTGCAAACTCAAGTAGTTCTTCGATCTTATTTTTAATGAACTTCTTGGAAAGGCCGAAGTAACGTCCGTAGATATAAAGGTTTTCCGAAACCGTTAATTCGTTATCCAAATTATCCTGTTGTGGAACAACGCCAAGGTGTGCACGAACAAGTGGACCAAACTGCTCTGGATCTTTATCCAAGATCTCAACAGTTCCTGATGTTCGGGTTGATGTAGCGGCCAAAATTCGCATTGTGGTCGACTTACCTGCGCCGTTGGGACCTAGTAATCCAAAGGACTCTCCCTTAGCCACATCGAAGTCGATGCCATCTACAGCGGTGAAATCCCCGAATTTCTTGGTCAAGCCACGTACAGAAATGAGTGGTTTAGACATTCTTCTATCTTACCTGAGTATTGTTTACCTACGTGCGATTCATAAATGAACCTACCCACGACCTCACCTATGACGATGTTTTCATGGTGCCAAGCCGTTCCGAACTTTCATCTCGAATGGATGTTGATCTTTCATCAGTAGATGGAACAGGGACCACCATTCCACTAGTTGTTGCAAATATGACAGCTATCGCAGGGCGACGAATGGCGGAAACAATCGCTCGTCGAGGGGGATTAACCGTTATTCCTCAAGATATTCCACATGGTGTTGTAGATGATGTCATCAAATGGGTAAAGCAACGTCACCCTTTCTTTGATACGCCAATTACCCTGTCACCACAATCAACAGTTGCAGATGCAGTCAGCTTGTTGCACAAGCGTGCACACGGTGCGGTAGTAGTCGTTGAAAATGGAAAGCCAGTTGGAATCATCACCGAAGAGGATTGCAAGAGCGTTGATCGCTTTACCCAACTGGGTCAGGTAATGAGCAAGAACTTAACAACTATGCCGGATTCCTTGGATGCGCGCGAGGCGTTTGAATTCTTAAATCAACACCGCCATAAGTTGGCACCAGTTGTTTCAAGTAATGGTGATCTAGTTGGAATTATGACTCGCTTAGGAGCGCTGCGCGGAACTTTGTATTCACCAGCTGTTGATGCGCAGGGACGTTTACGTATCGCAGCAGCGGTTGGAATTAATAGTGATGTTGCCGCAAAGGCGGCGGCATTAATCGAGTCTGGTGCAGATGTTTTGGTTGTAGATACCGCACACGGCCACCAGAAGAAGATGCTGGAAGCCCTTGCTGCAATTCGTTCAATTAATCCAAAGGTCCCAATCGTTGCCGGCAACGTTGTAACAGCTCAAGGGGC
>Ga0214919_10002909_pt1 | contig 26444 bp, 12 predicted proteins | sample LL1503_MetaG_FD_177994 | JGI IMG/M metagenome (GOLD analysis project Ga0214919, IMG submission 177994) | Freshwater microbial communities from Lake Lanier, Atlanta, Georgia, United States - LL-1503 | ecosystem: Environmental > Aquatic > Freshwater > Lake | place: USA: Georgia | collected...
CAAACGAAAACAAACAGCCAAAAACTCTGCCTCACATGATTACTTCTTGGCTGAAGGATCATTAACTTGGTGGGCTATTGGAACTTCCTTAATTGCTTCCAACATTTCGTCTGAGCAATTTATTGCTATGTCAGGCAATGGGTTTAAAATGGGATTGGCTATAGCAAGCTATGAATGGATGTCTGCATTGACGTTAATTATTGTAGCCGTATTTTTTATTCCTGTTTACCTAAAAAATAAGATATATACAATGCCGCAGTTCCTTAATCAAAGGTATAACGGGGATATTGCTATGATTATGGCTGTTTTTTGGTTGTTGTTGTATGTAATTGTTAATTTAACTTCTATCCTATACCTTGGGGCATTAGCAATTAACGGAATTTCAGGTATTAATCTTGATTTGTGCATGTATGGTTTGGCATTCTTTGCTATTATTATTTCTTTAGGAGGTATGAAAGTTATCGGTTATACAGATGTCATTCAAGTGGTTTTCCTAATTTTTGGTGGTTTAGTAACTACTTATTTAGCATTAGATAAAGTAGCTGAATTAAATGGACAACACGGAATGGTAAACGGATTCAATTATATGATGAATCAATCTGGCGACCATTTCCACATGATATTTAAAAAAGACAGTTCAAATTTTCCAAGTTTGCCCGGTCTTACGGTTTTATTAGGAGGTATGTGGATTGTAAACTTGAATTATTGGGGTTGTAATCAATATATAACTCAAAGAGCTTTAGGTGCTGATTTAAAAACAGCTAGAACTGGAATTCTATTCGCTGCTTTCTTAAAATTATTAATGCCTGTTATTGTTGTTTTACCTGGTATTGCTGCTTATGTAATTTATACAAAAGGTGGTTTGCAAACAGAATTACTAGGCCCTGATGGTGTTCTAAATCCAGATAGATCCTATCCAGTATTGTTAAACTTATTGCCAGTTGGGTTAAAAGGTTTATCGTTTGCCGCTTTAACCGCTGCAGTTGTTGCCTCATTAGCAGGAAAAGTAAATAGTATTGCTACTATTTTTACATTGGACATTTACAAGAAAAAAATTGATGTAGATTGTAGTGAACAGAAAATGGTTCAAGTTGGGAAATGGGCTGTGTTTATAGCCATGATGTTAGCGGTTGTTATTGCACCACACTTAGGAATTGACAAAAAAGGAGGATTCGAATTTATTCAAGAATACACTGGATTCGTTAGCCCTGGGGTTTTCGCCATGTTTATTTTAGGCTTTTTCTGGAAAAAAACAAGTTCAAATGCTGCCCTATTTGCAACTATTGGAGGTTTCATATTATCAGTACTGTTTAAGTTTTTACCCAATTGGATGAATTTAGAATTTTTAAATTCAACAGGTTTCGCTGTATTAGTCCCTCAAGAAAATGGAACAAGTTTGTATGAAATTCCATTCATTGACCGTATGGGATTTGTATTTGTAATCTGTGTAGCTGTAATGATAGTTATCAGTTTATTTGACCAAAAACGAGGAATAAAATCTAAAGGATTAGAAATAGATTCTTCTATGTTTAAAGTAAATAGTGGGTTTTTAGCCGGTAGTTTATTAGTAACTGGTATCTTGGTTGCCTTGTATTCTGTTTTCTGGTAGTAACTGGGTGATTTTATATTTCAAAGCCCCATTGTAAATTTAATGGGGCTCTTCTTTGGTTTAAATTGAACTGGAGAAATATTGAATAATTAATATTATGATATTGAAAATATTTGAAACTAAAAGACCAATTTGTGAAACTTTTTGAATAACCTAAAATGGTATAAATATTTTTATTTGTATTTTACTATATTTTTATAAAAAACGAAATTGAAAAAGTATACTTTACCAATTATTCTAACTATTTTTTTGTTTGTATCATCTGCCTACGGTCAAAAATTAGTCTATGAAAAAGGACCATTGGTATTAAAATCGAATTCTTTAGAAGATGGCTTAGGACAATTTGTAACTGCCGATTTACCCGATGTCAGCCCCAAAAACACTATGGCATTAAAACCAGAAGCCACACCTTTGACTAAAAAGATGTGGGCAATTGCCCTTAATGATGTCGAGCTCAACTTGATTACCAATGATTATGGGACTTATTTTGCTGCAGGACGTCGTTACACCGATCGTGTTTACACCCGTGACATTTCCTATGCAGGAATTTTGGGTCTCAATGCCATTTATCCCAACGAAATGATGACTTCACTTCGGGTAACAAGAAATGTAGTCTCAAAGATGGGATACAAAGTTTCAACAGAAGAGGTAATTAAAGAAATCGATGCTCCTTGGGAAGCAATTACAGACGATAGAAAGCAAATAATGGCTCAATTCAAAAGCAATAGTATTACTCGTCGAACCGATGATGTAGTCTGGATTTGGGCAGTAGATGATTTGTTTACATCCCATCCTGAACTAGCCGATTGGAACTGGTTTTACACCAATGGAAAAAACAATTTCGAGCTAATTTATGCTCCTTGGTTTGATAAAGCAGATGGTTTATACAGAGGTCAAAACACCTTTCAGGACTTGCAATCCGATGGTTATCCGGAAGGTTATTCCCAGGCTGATTGTGTGTTAATAAAAAGTACCTCAACCAATTGTTTGTATTATAAAGCGATGTTGTCTCTAGCCAATGCTGCCAAAAAATGTAATTTACGCGAAGAATCAAAAGCTTGGACCAAAAAAGCCGAGACGCTCAAAATGGCTATTCTTAAAGAATTACTATTGCCTGAAGGGACTTTTACCTACTTTAAAGACAGAAACGAAAAAGTATTGCCTAACCAGCACAATCTGGGAACAGCTTTTGCAATTCTATTTGGAATTGTAAAAGGAGAAGCGGCCAGAAAAGCTATTGACAATTATCCAACAAATCAATACGGAACGCCATTAATTCATCCATTTTTAGGCGATGGAACAGGAGATCACAATGCTGCCGCCTGGCCCTTTTGCGATACTTTTTTCTTGCAAGCTAAAGAAATTGCCGATGGTAAAGAGTATACAAGTTATAATGCTGCATTACTTGCCCGAACAATGGGAACGAAATTTTCAGAAAAAAGAGATAAAGATTGGGGCGGATTTGGTTCTTTTCACGAAAAAGTACCCTTGCCTTCAGGTTTAATTTCGGGTTCGGGATCGCAACTTTGGACTTCGGCGGCTTTTATGAATGTATGTTTGAGAGCCAATATTGTTGATTTAAAATAAATAAAATAATAAACAAATGAATAGATTAAAAATAGTTTTCAGTTTAGTTCTTGTGTTGGTATTACCGAAGCTTCTAGCCCAACCACTGATTAAATACTCCAATGGCAATCCAGAATACAGTATTCAATGGGATAAACAATTTGCGCAAATTAATAATCTTACACCCGAAATTGAAATCAACGACAAATGGGTTTCAGTTCGTGAATTTAAAAGCATCCGTTGGGAGAAAAAAGAAGGCACTCGATTGAGTGAAGTGAACAATTATAATGGCAAAGTTGACTACTTGTATCTTATTTGCGAAAATCATCCCCTGATTTCTAATTTTACAATTGTATTTGAATTAATCGAAGGACGTCCTTATTTAGTGATGAAATCTTCATTAAAAGCTTCGGAGAAATTCAAATTGGGCGGAATCAAGTTGTTTAATTCCGATAAAGAAAATATAGTTTTGCCTGGTAATAGTAAAGATTGGATGGTCTTTACCGAAAGCGCCTCTGCCCCGCATACAGGCGGATTGATGTATCCGTACCAATTGAATACAAAAAAGGCAAAAGAAGGAACGTACTCAAAAGCGCATACAGGAGTTTGGCTGAGCATGTTGGTCAACGATAAAAAAAATTGTGCTTTTTCATTTGCAAGTATAGCCAGTGAATTGTGGCCTAATAATTTCAAATGGGAATTGCCTGTTGCTGATGATTTCAATAAACTAAAAGTCTCTGCTCGAAGTGGTGCGATTTTCGAAAGAGAAAAAATTTGGGCTCCTGCTGGAAATACCATTACTACCGATGCTTTTTTGGTGGGCTATTGGGAAAACCAACGCCCTACAAAAACTCTATTGGAAACTGGAAAAATTATGGGAGAAAATGTGCGAAAAGGAAAACCGATGCGCTTTCCAGAAGCAGGTTGGAGTTCGTGGCATTCCTATGATCGAAACATCACTGAAAAATCGTTTTTGACTTCCGCTGATTTTATAAATACCAATTTGAAAGGGTACGGTTGGAAAACCATTCAAATCGATGGCGGCTGGTGGACAGAACCAGGACTTTATAGCGTGAATGATGTCACTTTTCCTAATGGAATTCGGTATTTATCAGATTATGTAAATAAGTTGGGGCTCGACTTTGGTCTCCATGTAAGTCCATTACGAACCAATCCTAAAGACCCCATAACTTCAAAACATCCGGATTGGATTTTGAAACCATTAAATAATAAGAAAATTGCAAAAGGGGATGATGAAATGGCGACAACTGTTGGAACAGTTTATGTGGATGGAAGCCACCCAGAAGTACCCGCTTTTTCGGCAGCTAGATACCAACAAATAGTTGAAGGCTACAGACCTTCGTTTATGAAATGGGACCACACTTATGGTGGTTTAGATGAAGGGGTGCGATTTGATTCCACTATGACTTTTATGCAGGCGCACAATAAAACGATTCGTGCCATTAGAAGTGCTTTGCCTGATGATTTAATCGTGACACGCAGTATGGGTTATGTATTTGGCGCTCTAGAATGTTATGATGCCATCCGAATAGGCAACGACATCAATCATCCTGGATATAAATCTGAAGCAGAACCCTATACCAACATCACCTATGGCAAAACCTTGGGAACTATTGAAGAGGAAAGAGTGGAAAAAGGCTTAATCCGATTCGCTCGCGCCGTGTCACAAAACTATTATATTCACAAAAATATCGCTATTGTAGATCCAGATGCTTTTTTTGTTTCTCCACAGTATACCATTGACGAAGCAAAATGTCACATGACTTTAGAAGCCATAATGGGGGGACTTTTCTTTTTTGGGGATAAAGTGGAATCACTCCCTGCTGAACGATTAGAATTATTAAAAAATAAGGATATTATCGCAGTGAATAAACTTGGAGTTCATGCCGTTCCTCTCGATTTATTTTCGGGTGTAGATATTCCAACCATTTGGAAATTAGAAACTAAAGACCGTCTGATTATTACCATATTCAACTGGTTGGACAAGGATGTTAGTAAAACATACAATCTAAAAACGGATTTCGAGTTAAATAATTCAAAATACAAATTGACTGAATTATGGACCCAAAATAATTTCAAAATCGAGTCTAATAAGTTATCATTGGAACAACCTGCTCATACAGTAAAAATAATTGAGTTTGTGAAAAAATAATTTATGGAAAGAAGAAAATTTGTTTTAGACATTTTAAAATCCATTCCACTGGTTTTACTTGCACCCAATTTATTTGCTTCTTATAGCAAAGAGGATGACATTACAAATCCAAATGGGAAAACCGTCCTTGTAATTGGGGCAGGAATATCAGGACTTGCAGCCGCAAAAAAATTAAAAGATAAAGGTTTTACTGTAATTGTGTTGGAAGCGCAAGAAAAAATTGGAGGACGACTCAGAACAGACAGAAGTATGGGGATTGCTTTTGACGAGGGTGCCAGTTGGATTCATGGTCCAAATGGGAACCCAATAACAAAATTAGCTTCGCAAGCAGGTGCAATCACCTACCTTACAGATGATGATAATCTTGCCGTTTTTGACAACAACGGAACGGGTTATTCCGACACTTTTCTTGATAGCCAATATACTCAATTTGAAAACGCTCTAAAAGCAGTTAGACGTGCAGGAACAAAAAGACAGAGTTTTCAAACTATTTTTAACTCATTATATCCTACACAAGCCAACAATAGGCTATGGAAATATATGCTTTCTGCTTATTTGGAATTTGATACAGGTGGCGATATTTCAAAATTATCTTCAAAACATTTTTATGATGATGAAGCATTTCCGGGGAAAGATGTAATTGTTACCAATGGCTTCGATAAAGTGGCAAATTTATTAGGGCAAGGCCTGGATATTAGATTGAACAGTAGAGTTACAGAAATAAATTATAATGAAACAAAATCATTGGTGAAAGTAAACGAAAATTCAATTGAAGCAGATTATGTAATTGTTAGTGTGCCATTGGGAGTTTTGAAAAACAATAGCATTTCGTTTCAACCAAGTTTGCCAGCATCAAAATTATCAGCTATTCAAAACATCCAAATGGGTAATGTAAACAAGTTTTTATTTATTTGGAACACCCCTTTTTGGAACACGAACATACAATACATCGGCTATACGCCAGAAACAAAAGGAAAGTTCAATTATTTAATGAATATGAAAAAGTTTTTACCAAAAACCAATGGCTTAATGACATTTGCTTATGGCGATTACGCAACTGTTACAGAAACCATGAGCGATACCCGAATAATTAGTGAAGTGATGGCGCAACTGAAAACCATTTATGGAAATAGTATCCCAAATCCGACAAATATGTTACGAACAAAATGGGGACAGAACATCAATACTTTTGGTGCTTATTCTTTTGCAACAAATGGAACTACAAGTGCCGATTTCGACACAATGGCTATAGAAATAAATAACAAATTATTTTTTGCAGGGGAGCATACTGAAAGAGACTACCGAGCGTCTGTACATGGGGCATATTTAAGTGGCATAAGAGAAGCGGATAAAATAATTGCACTATAAAAAAAGATGACAGATAAAAGCTTTTTGGGAAGATTACACAAAATCAAAATGGTCTGCGAAAGCCCCAAAAGTATTCCAAGACGAAAAGTGAATAAAACTTAAACGATAATCAATTATATATAAAATGATGTTTTTATATTTTAAACCTTTATTAAATTTAACTGTCTTAAACCTAAATAATAAAATTTTAATTATGAATAAATATAGTTTAGAAAGCTTTAATAATAAAAGAAAAAGTATCCTTTTTGCACTCATTACTTTCTCTAACATGGTTATAAGTCAGGTAGGTCCTCAACCTAGCTCATTTGGTGTTTGGGATCGTGGAGAAGCTATGAATATTAAAGAGTATCCATTTTTAAAGGGGACATCCTGTGATTTTCCCTGGGATGAAGTGGAGAAAACACCCGGAATTTACGACTGGTCTATATTAGATAAGGCAATTGAAAGAGCCTATAAAGAAAAAATATCGCTATATATTTCTTTTGCTGCAGGGCCTAAAACACCCGAATGGGTTTATGAAAAAGGGGTGCCAAAAGTAATTACAAGCGCCACTAAAAAACCAGGAGCATTTGATCATTATCCTTATTATCTATCTCCAGAATATAAAAAATATTATCACCGTTTTCTAACAGAAGTGGCGAAACACATTAGTAGCTTTTCTAGAGAGAAAATAAGAGCTATTTCATTTATTCAAGTTAAAACAGGATGCACAGGAGATGAATGTGCTTATAAAGGAGAGCCTATAGATAAAAATTATTCTTTACCAGTAAAAAGTGAAAAATGGAGAGAATTCCGTCTTGAAACCTTTGCCTTGCACGATAAATTGTTTGGTACTAAATCAGGATTAAATATTAGCATGCTTCTCAACAATTTAGAACCTCAAAGTAATGAAGGTAAAAATAATTTTGTTCAAGAATGGGATTGGGCCATAAAAAACCTTAAAGATGGTTTTGGAATCAAAAATGGAGCACTTTCGAGAGGACATCATTTAAGTGGAGAAATTAATGCAGTGAACACGTTTTTGCCATACTTAGTTGACCCAAAAGGGGTAACGCTTTTTCGTCGTTCTGAGATGGACCAAACTTGGACGCGTCCTTGGTATCAATTAAATGTTCAACTCAACTTTTACTGGGGCGCAATTAATGCCTTAAACGCAGGACAGAGTGTTTGGGATGTTACAAGCAGCGCTTTGAAGGCTAGCAAGGAACAAGGTTTCGATTATTCTTTCTATTTTTTCAATAAGTATGCCGGGCAAATACACCCTGAGACAGCAACCGATGCTTTCTGTGCTTTGCATAAAGGGTTGAATGCAGCCGATACAAAGGCTTATCCCGAGGATAGGTTTGGTAAAGCATCGCATGGAAATATTGAGCGTATGGATAAAATTACTGCCGAATATGCGAAGTATGGAGCAGCAAACGAGGATAAAAATGCACTCAAAATGGGACAAGTGAAGCAACGTGGTGACCAAGCTGGTTTCAATGATGCGGGTTGGGAAATTTGGCCCGAAAACTACTCCAGATTATTGTATCAAATTGAACCAGATGAATCTTCAATTCCATTATGGCGAGTTGGCGGACCTATCACGACCACCTCTTCTATTTATTCGAGGTTTGCTAGAGGATTCGAACATGCAACAGGAAAAGATGCACTATACTTCAAACTTCATGAAGGTTTTTCTAAAGATAATAAACCTAAAGTAATGTCGATAACCATAGTTTGGTATGATGCTATTGAGGGTTCTAAATGGAAACTTGATTACGATGCAGGAAACAAAACCATGAAGACAGCAATGACAGTAACCGGAAAAGGGGACAAAAAATGGCATCATGAAGTGATAACTATTAAAGATGCCGTTTTCAAAAATGGAGGTACAAAAGGGGCTGACTTTGTACTATTGAATGCTGATGATAAAGATGATATATTTAGCCTTGTTGAGGTTCACCGAGGAGAACAAGAGCTTCCTTTATTAAGACCTCAAGAGGAAAATCGTGCTTTCACGGGAAGCGCTAAAGGAACCAAATATAGCAAAGGCGAAAACGCCGTTGAGGGTGATAAAGAAAAGAAAGGAAAAAAAGGAGATAAAGAGGATAAAAGGGAAAAGAGAAAAAAAGATAAAAGTAATGATTAGTTCTATGAAACTTAAAAGAACTAAAAAAGGGATTATTCTATTATTTTTTTTATTAGGACTATCTCAACTGACATTTTCACAAAAAAAGGGAAATGATATAAAAGATTTTGAGCGCCCACAGTGGGCAGGATTCTTTACCAATTGCAAGAATGAAAAAATTGACACAGAGCGGTTTCCTTTCATTAAAGGGGCTGCCGATAGAGTTAAGTGGGCTGATATAGAAACAAGCCCAGAGGTGTATGACTGGTCGAAAATGGATTCTCAAATCCGTAATGCCGTAAAGGGGAAGTATTATTATTATTTCGTCTTATGGACGGGACCTCATTCTCCTGAATGGATTTATGAACAAGGGGTTCCCAAAGTGGCTGTAAAAGGTGGCAAGGGAAAAGAATATTTTCCCTATTACCTCGATCCAAACTACATCAATTACTTCCATCGTTTTATCGGCAAGCTGGCGGATCACATTGCCTTGCTTCCTGAGGCTGATCGAAAGGTAATTGCATTTATACAGCCTGCCTTTGGTTCGACTGGTGATAGACAACTATACAAAGGCACACCTATAGACCAGAAATATAAAATTAGCGCTCAACAATATTTAAAGTTTTGCAGCGAAGCTACGAAACGGTTCTACGAAGCCTTCGATAAGCCAGAACTCAAACATATCCGATTCCTGTTTAATGTGGATAATGAAAGTAATCCTGAAGTATTGAAGGGTACTAAGGGTGCAAAAGCAGGTGAACTACTTTACGCGAATTGGCTTCGCCAAAACTACCCGATTGAGCTCCGAAAACAGCAATTTACCATTGCAATTGGTTATCAGGCCAATGGAGAAATAAAGCAGGACACAGAACTTCGTCCCTCTTTTTATGGCCTGAACGGCAAGAAACCAGAGTTTGTTCGAGGCGAGTTTTCTAAATTCGGACAGGGCGGAATATTTCAGGAAAATCCGGTTTGGAATTATTACTGGACTGCTATTTCAACAGTCGATAGAGGACTTGATTTATGGGAGGTTGATTATAATAGTGTAAAAACAGGACAATATGATGAAGGGTTTACCTTCGCTAGTCGCTATTCCTATTACAAACAACCACAGACCAGTCCGTATGCTTTTATTGCCCTCCGTGATGTGCTCGATAGTGCCGATTCCATTCGCTTTCCTGAGGAGAAATATGGGAAAGCTATACAGAGCAACGTAGAGCGGGTGAATAAAATTGAGTCGGAATTCAATAAATACGGAGCGAAAGTTGGTGATTTGCACGCCGCTACATCCCTATCGGGATCCAATTATCTCTTTGATGCCAGGGCAATGAACGATGTAGGATTCGAGCTCATTGCCAGAAACTACAACCGATTTATCACACAGATTGACGCAAATGAAACTAGTGTCGGGTTATGGCGTGTGGGGCCAACAAATCAGCCCTATGGTCGCTATGCACGAGGTTTTGAAAATTCAAGTGGTCGAAACAGGATGTATTTTGATTTAGATGATAATTTTCTTTTGACAGATGATAAGGAGAAAATCACTTTGAAAATAATCTATCTGGATAATGGTATTGGAAAATTCTCTGTTCGTTATGATTCTTCATCAGATTCAGATAAAATCGCAATTAATATCATCAAAGCAAACAGTGGCAGGTGGGTTAGTAAAACTATCACCATCGCAGATGGAGCGTTTGCTAATAAAGGTCCACGAAACAGCGATTTCTCCTTAGTGAATGAGGATAATGAGGACGATGTTTTTCATATGATTGAAATTATGAAGAGCAACCCGAAGAATTAATTTTTACAAAGAGCTCTTGTCCTGAAATAGGGTTACACAAATGACCTATATTATTTTGATTTTTCATACTTATAGTGGCGTATTATAAATATTTAAAAGGGATAAAATAATCATAACAACACAAAAATTAAAAAAGAGGCTGTATCAATTTTATTTTGAACAGTCTCTTTTTTAGTTTGTAAAAATCAATTTGAATCTTATTTTTTAAATACCTATTTCCTATTTGTATCATTAGAAGCAAAAAATAGTATTGTTCTTGAATTTATTTAAAGGTCTCAATCTATAAATGAAACAAATCTATATTACAAATGAGACTATTTGCATCTATATCAAAAGAAGTTCTACAGTAAATTTGTAATGAAAAATCAAGTCGCAATTTGTAAAATGAAATAAAACTGTTTTTCAATCGGATTTGCTAAAAACTAAAATATATATTCATAAAATAAAATGACAAAGAAAATTAAAAAAACAGTTGATATACTTTTGTTAATGTTTTTAAACGTTTTAATGTCTTTTGCCGGAACAGCTCAGCAATGGAAAGAGATTAAAGTTGATGTTAAGGCTAACGGTACAGTAACGACTACTAAAAATTTTAAAAAAATAGAGAATGGATTTCAACAGTTGTCGATAACATTGTCTAACCAAGGAAATAAACCAATTACAATTGAGAGAATCGCTGTTAGCATTCCGATAGAGACCCAGTTGTCCGACAACTTGGATATGGTTTTTGGAGGAAGTTGTATGGGGCGCACCCCTTTGCTTAAACAGAAGATTGGTGGTCAAACCAATCGTAGTTCAAGTAATATGTACGAGATGTTACGATTATCAGACGGTCAATATTTATTCGCAGGTGCAACTTCTTGGAGGATATTTATGCCGAATTTTACCTTAAAAGAAGGTGCTTTCGAAGTATGGTCTGATGGAGAAGGCAAACAACTAAAACCTGGCCAGACCATAGAATACGAACAAATCGTGCTTAGACGCGCTAACAACTGGCTTGAATTACTGAATCAATTTGGAATTGCGATTGCTGCCGAAAATAAAATTACCAAACTCAAGCCTGCCGATTTTAAAGGTTGGGCAACTTGGGATTATTATGGTAGAGTATTCACCCCAAAAGATATTTATGGTAATATGGACCAATTGAACCAATTGGCTCCCGAAGTAAATATGATTCAAATTGATGGTGGATGGTGGACCGAACGAGGAGATTATAAAACGGTGCATTCAGGTCTTTTTCCCGGCGGTGTCAAGGAAATTGTTAGCCGAATTACTGCCGAAGGAAAAATTCCAGGAATACATTTTGATGGGTTTAGAGGGGATGAAGCATCCGAAATTTATAAAACGCATCCGGAGTACTTCCTTCATGATCAAGATGGAAAGTTGGTGGTCGAAAAGAATGAAAAAGCAGACAAAGTAATGCGTTATATTTACTTCGATTACTCCCATCCAGGAGCTAGAGCACATATAGCAGATTGTATCAAAAACATGAAGGATAATTGGGGAATTCGTTATTTCAAGGTAGATTTTATGCGTTACGGCCTCGAGAATGATATCAAACTTAAAAACAAACATGTTAAAAGTTTCAAAGCCTATGACCCAACAATTACTGGGGTAGAACGTTTTCGTTTAGGAATGAAAACTATGCGGGAAGCAATGGGGGATGATATCTACTTCTTAGGCTGTTCTGCTGTTTTTGGTCCAACTATTGGGTTTGTAGACGGTATGAGGACTGGTGGAGACATCAATCCTATCTTCCAAGCTTTTCCTGAGCGTTGTTTGGGTAATCTTAGTAACTTTTACTTAAGTGGTAAAGTTTTCAACGGAGATGCTGATTACCTCGTTTTCCGCGAAGCCATAGACGAAGACGCAACAGTGTCTCAAGAAGATGTAAAGCACGGACATAGTATGACAATGAATGAAGCTCAAATGTGGGCCAATTTCAACAAATTATACGGAACTGCCCGCTTGCAAAGTGATAATTTAATGACACTTCGCCCAGAACGAAAAGCATTAGTTAAAGAAGTTTTTGATTTTCCAGCAATGGAAGAGACTGTGCCATTGGATTTTTGGCAGCACGGAGCTAGCAAGCAGGATGCTTTCGAGTTAATAATTGCCCGAAAGGGTAAAGACATTTATCTTGGGATTTTCAATTGGGGTGATGAACCTAAAGAATATGAATTGAAAGCTTTTGGAAAAACAAGTCCAATTCTTTTAGAAGGGCGTCATTCTCAAATCATAAAATACGAAGGAAAAAAATCGTTTGATGAACTATGTGAGAATATGAAATCGTTATAAGATTTTGGTATTAAGGAAGTTGAAGCGTCTTCATCATCTTAAATGAGTTTGACTAAAAATTTACCTAAATGAAAAAACAAGTTAAAAACTATTTAATAAATACAATTACATTTATATTCTGGACGCTTTATGTACATGCTCAAAGCACCATTTTACCTGTTAATTCCTATGGTGTTTGGGACAGATCAAATGCATATAACATTTCAGTTGATACTGATTACAACTATTTGAAAGGAATAAGTGCCGATGTAAACTGGGAAGATGTGCAAGCAAATAACTCCACTCAATACGATTGGTCTGAAATTGAAACTATATTACAAACAGCCTACAACAATAATCAAATGGTTAACATAAGCGTAGGTGTTGGCCCCGATGCCCCAGCTTGGATTTACGCTAATGGAGTACCAAGAGTGTTTACAAATGATACGCAACATAATTGGACACAATATCCTTATTATTTAGATAACGACTATAAAACGTATTATTTCAATATGATAGTAAATTTTGGCACTTTCTTGCGATCACTACCAGCAAATCTATTCAATCAAATTGCATATATTCAAGTAAAAACTGGGTGCACTGGAGATGAAGTTGCCTATAAGGGAACACCCAATAATTCCACTTACATTATTCCCGATAATGAATGGCGTACCTTCCGTTTAGATACATTCGAGAAATTTAGAGCAGCATTTAACACTGGGAATACTAGCACCCAGATTGGGCTTCTATTTAATAATATTGATCCTGTTGACGAACCTTTAGAATGGCAATGGGTATTAAATAATGTTACCTATGGATTTGGAACAAAAGGCGGAGCGTACGGAAGAGGGCACCATCTTTCAGACGAATTAGATTTCAAAACTACTTGGACTCCTTATCTCATTAATCCTCTGGGATTACATTTATTTTCTGCTGCCGAAATGGATCAAACATGGACTAAACCATTTTACCAAATTAATGTTCCATTAGGGTTTTATTGGGGTGCATTAAGCGGGCTTAATACTGGTCTTTCCGTTTGGCTCGTTACCCAAAGTGCTTTGCAAGCAGCACAAACTAGACCAGAATTACACGATGTTTTTAAGATGTTTAATAAATATTCCAAACAAGTATATCCTAGTACTGCAACTGCTGCATATTCCATTTTCCATGAAGGATTAAATTCTCAAAACACCGTTAAATTTCCCGTAAGTATTTATGGTCAAGCCAATCAGCAAAATCTGGCTCGATATACTGCTATTTGCAATGCCTATGCAAACCGTGGTGCTCGAATGGATGATGTGTCTGCAGCTACACAAGGGCAAGTTTATCAACGGGATCAACAAACAGGTTATAATGATGCAGGTTGGAATATTGAAGAAGGGAATTACGAAAGATGGATAACTCAAATAAATCCAGATTTAACATCAATTGGTCTTTTCAGAGTAAGAGGAGTTATCAATTCAAGCTCATCTAAGTATGACCGTTTTGCGCGTTCTTTCGAAAATAGTAGTGGCAAAAACACAATGTATTTTAAATTTAATTCCGATGTTTTTTCAATTTCGGCCCCAGCCAGTTTAACATTTAAAATTACATGGCTCGACAAAAATCAAAATTCGACTTGGGCACTAAAATATTATAATTCGAATGGCTTACAGACTGCTTTAAATATAACGGGTGTTGGTGATAATCAATGGAAAACAACTAACGTAACAATACAAAACCCAATTATTACCCAAAATGGAGTTTTTGGTTCTGATTTTATGTTAGTAAATACAGATAACATTGATGATATCTTTCATGGTATTGAAATAGATATTACGCGAGAAAATACCTTAAATACAGTTGATTATAATTCTGATAATTCTGAAACATTAATTTTCCCAAACCCAACTTCGTCTCTTCTTTATTGGAATAAAAATATTATACCAGATGATATTATTGTTTATAATTCAAGAGGCCAAGTAGTTTTAAACATCAATAAACCTGAAAACAATTCATTTAGCTTACTAAATTTAGAGAAAGGGATTTATTTTATTGTATTTCTTAAAGAGAATAAAAGAGTATTAACTAAGAAAATAATTAAAGAATAACAGTTGCTATACTTAAAAAAATAGTGCAATGGCTTAATAATTTTTAAAAGCATTAAACCTTTTTATTTATTGAAAGTCTAAAAAATGTTAACTACAAACAAATATAAAAATGAAAAAAGTAATTTTCGCAGCTTTATTAGCTGCAAGTTTAAGTGGATTTGCTCAAGAAGCAGGTAAAAAAGGTGGTGCTGATAAAATGTTGCAAAAAATGACAACAGAATTATCTTTAACAGCAGATCAACAAGCAGCAATAAAGCCAATTGTTGAAGAACAAGTAGCTCTAAAAAAAGACAGCAAGGAAAATCCAGATCATACAGATGCTAACAAAGAAAAAGGAAAAGAACTTAATAAAAAAATTAAAGCCTTGTTGACACCTGCACAATTAGAAATTCAGAAAGCCAATATGCAGAAAGCGAAAGCTGAAGGCAAAAAAGAAGGTAAAGAATAAAAATAAAATTATTCAAAACATAAATAAACTTCTGGGAAACTGGAAGTTTTTTTTATTTGAAGTAAAATCAATTACTCAATAAATATTTAACTGTACATAATTGTTTTTTAAGATTATATAGTAGTTTTTGAATTCTAATAAATCAGGGGCGGTATGAATTGAGACAAATTCACACCATAAAAGAGACTTTTTGTACTAGTTTAAATCATATAACTAACATATTTTTGATTTTGCAATTAATCGTGTAGTAAGATTTAAATTTTAATATACCTCAATAAAGATTTATTTTTTTTAAAGTATTTAAATTTTTATTTATTCATAAATTGTAAAACAAACCAACTTATTAATCAACCAAAAAAAAATGAAATTTAAATTAGTAACAATTATTTTTTTAACATCTTTCTTATCCTCTTTTGCTCAAACTACGATTGAAGGTGTTGTTAATGATGCTAAAGGAATGCCTGTGATCGGAGCGAATGTAATTATAAAAGGAACTAAAAATGGAGTTTTAACGGATTTTGAAGGGGTTTTTAAAATAAAGGCAAAAATTGGAGATGTCTTACTTATTTCAAGTTTAGGATTTGAAAAAAAAGAAGTCAAAATACAAGAAAATTCTATTAAAATTGTTCTTGGAGAATTTAATGAAGCTTTGAATGAAGTTGTAGTAATCGGTTATGGTACGGCTAAGAAAAAGGATTTAACTGGAGCTGTTTCATCAGTAAGAGCAACAAGTGTAGAAAAGGGAGATCCAATAGATCTTCAAACGGCTTTGTCAGGTCGTGTTGCTGGTCTTCAAATAACACAAAATGATAATGGTTTAGGATCAGGTGTAAAGGCAATAATTCGTGGTGGCAGTTCACTCACCAGTGGTAATCAGCCCTTATATGTAATTGATGGTTTTCCAATTGTTCCAGATGAAAATGCTTCATCAAATCCATTATCGGATATAGACCCTGGTCAGATCAAGTCTATCGAAGTATTAAAAGATGCATCTGCAACAGCTATCTATGGTGCAAGGGGGTCGAATGGAGTAATTATTATAACAACAAAATTAGGAAAGGAAGGAAAACCAGTCATAACTGCAACATTAAGTTCAGGTACATCATTTGTAACAAGATTTCCAAGGGTACTTACTGATTCAGAATTTATAGACTATCGCATAACTACAGATAGAGTAAATTATTTGAATGGAACCACTGACAACCTAAGTACCTATTGGCAAGATAAAAAAGATACTAATGCACAAGGGGTAGATTGGGCCAAAGAGGCTACTCAGCTTGCCTCAACAAGGAGGATTGATATTAGTATGGGTGGTGGAAGTAAAGAGGGATTAAATTATCAAATTTCGGGAAATCATTTAGACCAAGAAGGTGTAGTTATTGAGACTAATTTTAAAAGATATAATTTAAATTCTAACATAGTGCAATCTATTGGTAAAAATACCAGAATTGGAACTAATATTAAATTAGCATTCACCAAAAACATTGGAAGAAGTCTTGATAAAGATGCCGATGGTGTTTTTAAAAAGGTTTTTTCAACCAATCCTTTTCAGCCTATTGATTTTCAACTTGGAGCTATTGACATTGATCCAGATACAAACACTGGAGATAATGAAAATGTTATTACTTATCTTAAAGAAGTGGATAATGAAACTGAAAGTACTAGGATAATTGGAAACGTTTTTTTCGAAACAAAAGTGGCTAATAATTTGACTTTTTACACTAGTTATGGATTTAATCGCGGGTATATCAATAACCAAGTATTTTTACCTTCAACTGTATTGAAAGGATTCAAGGAAAATGGAATAGCAGAATTTGAAAAAATTGAAACTTTAAATCAAGTATATGAAACTCGATTAAATTACAAGAAAGAATTTGATAAACACAATATTAATGCTACAGTAGTCGGAGAATTTTCAGACAATAGAAAAGGTATATTTACTGGTGGAGCATCAGGTTTTAGTAATCAAACGAATGGTTTTAATGATTTGTCAAGTGCAGTTTTGCCCACTTTTCCTGCAAATAATATAGCTAAAGAAAGCTTAGCGTCTTTTTTGGGTAGGGTGTCGTACGGTTATAATAATAAATACCTTTTAACTGCTTCCATTAGAGCGGATGGTTCATCCAAATTTGGTAAAGACAATAGATGGGGTTATTTCCCTTCTGTTGCCTTAGGATGGACATTATCAGAGGAATCATTAATCCAAAAATTGAATATTTTTGATAACTTCAAGTTGAGAGCATCCTATGGAGTAACTGGTAATAACCAGATACCAGCCTACAGCTCTTTATATTTATTAGAGTCTGGAAATTATGTTTTTAATGATGTGTTTATTACCGGAGTAGTCCCGCTTCATGTAGCTAATCCTGATTTGAAATGGGAAACTACTGCACAATACAATTTTGGTATTGATTTGGGTTTTTTCAAAAATCGTTTAACCATTACTGCCGAAGTCTATTCTAAAAAAACAACTGATTTATTGTTAGACGTTCAATTACCTTTATCCTCAGGCTATGAAACTGCTTTAAAAAATATTGGATCTTTTAGCAATAAAGGGTTTGAATTAACAGTTAATTCAATAAATATTGATAATAATGATTTTAAATGGAGATCTGATTTTACTTTTTCATTTAATAGAAATAAGGTGCTAGATTTAGGAGATAAGGATGAATTTTATTTTGATGCTAATATTTTTCCTAGTAAATTCATGAATGAAATATTAATTCGTGTTGGACGGTCGACTGGGATTTATTATGGATACATTGAAGATCAAATTATTAACAATCAAACAGAAGCTGCAAATAGCCCTATACAAGTTGGTGTTGGAATTCCAGATATTAATAATAATGGACAAGTCAAGATTTATGACGTCAACGGAGATGGTTTAATTAATAGTTATGACAAAGTGCCAATAGCGAATACAAATCCAGATTTTATTGGAGGATTGAATAATGAATTCACATATAAAAATTTTGACTTTAGTTTCTTTTTACGCTTTTCCTATGGTAACGATGTAATAAATGGAAATATTGGAAATTTAGATAAGGGAAATATTAATAATTGGAACACCTTAAAATCAATGTCTGATAATTCTTATAGTGCGGCTTACAATCCAACTGGAACCTTTCATGGTGAAAATACAAATGGAGTTTATTCTTCATTATTTAGAAGTGCTTATGTTGAAGACGGCTCTTTTTTAAAGTGTGACTTTATCACATTAGGTTATACAATGCCTAAATCAGTTGTTGAAAGTTTAAAAGCCAATAAATTTAGACTGTTTGCCAGAATAAATAATCCTTTTATGCTTACTAGATATTCTTGGTTTGATCCAGAAGTTAATTCAATAGGAGGAACAGCTGGTAGAGTTGGTGGAGGTGTAGATCTTGGAAGTTATCCAAGAAGCACTACTATAACATTGGGGCTTTCCCTTAATTTTTAAAATAAAAAAAAATGAAAATTAAAATCAAATATTTATATTTAGTCTTATTGGCTTCAGGCTTTGTAGCCTGTAGTGACTTATTAGAAGAAGTTCCAGTATCTCAACCATTAGTTGAAAATTCATTTAAAACAGAAGCCAATGCCATAGCTGCAATTGTAGGTGTATATAGTTCGTTGCATTTAGAAGGAGTATATGGAAAGAGTCAAAGTCTTTTTTCTACAGATGAACATAACGCAGGATCAAAAGTGCCGCTTTCAGGACTAAACTTATTTACTTTCACTGCAGATAATATTGAAGTAATTTTGCCGATTTGGAGAGATCATTATGTGGGAATAAATCGAGCTAATTTAGCGATATCAAAAATTCCAAGTATTGATATGGATGTTGCTAAAAGAAATAATCTAGTGGCCGAAGCAAAATTTATTAGGGCGTTATTGTACTTTAATTTGATTCGCTATTTTGGGGATGTGCCCTATAAAGATTCAGAAACAACTTCATTTAATAATCTCAATATTACTAGAACTCCTGTAGCTACTATATATGAAAATATTATTGAAGATCTTAAATATGGCGTGGATAATTTAAATGTAAAAACTGCTTTTTTAGCAGGACATGCTACACAAGATGCCGCTAAAACTTTATTAGCGAGCGTCTATCTTACAAGAGGTAGTATGGCTAAAAGGGATAATACAGGTAATGGTATTGTAGATTTTGATTTGGCAGCTAGTTATGCTAAAGAGGTAATAGATTCAAATAGATATCAGTTATGTCCTTATTTTCCAGATGCTTTTATAGTGGAAAATAAAAATAATGATGAAATTATTTTTGATGTACAATTTAAATCACCAGGATTAGGAGTAGGAAATACAATTGGTATCAATATGGGCATTGCTTCAGATGCATCAGGGGTAGATAATTTGATCTCTGGTGGCTCACAAGGTGCTATAAGAGCAAATCCGTATCACCAATATTATTATGAAAAAGCAGATAGTGTTCGATTGCAATGGACAGATGCAAGAATTAAAATAGTTTCCGCTACCGGTAAGTTTAAAAGATTGAGTGCTGTCGATAATGAACCTGTAGCTGCTGCAAAATTTAGGCGTTATCCTGTTCGTAGTCCTAATTTCGTTCTTCAAACAAGTGATTATGATGTCAACTGGCCAATATTTAGATATGCTGAAGTATTGTTAATTTATGCTGAGGCTTTAAATGAAAAAATTGGCCCAACACAAGAGGCTATAGATGCTTTAAACCAACTTAGAAGCAGGGCCAGAAATGTTAATAAAGAAGGAGTGCACGCTGATGTTTTACCACGTACCCTGACACTTCAAAAATCAACCGGTTTAGCCGATTTGACTCTTGATAACCCTTTGGTTTCATCTCAAGCGGCTTTTAGAGATTATATCTTCTATGAGAGAAGTAGAGAGTTAAGTGCTGAAGGCAAAAGATGGTTTGATTTAGTTCGTTGGGGTTCCCTAAAAACTACTTTGCGAAATATGGTTAATAAAATGTCTGCAAAGTCATTAGAAGCACCTGTTGTTCAATGGCCTCCTTTGCCTTCAATTACACAGCCAGCCTCAACTACACAAAATAAATGGACTAGATATTGGGCAGGAAGTAATGGACAAATTTTCGAATGGAATAAAATTACTGAGAATGTCCAAGATTTTCATATGTTATTGCCAATACCAAATAATGAAAGACAGGCAAATCCATCTATAGGACCTAATAATCCTGGATACAATTAATTAATTAAAAAAATAAATAGTATGAAAACCAAATATTCAATCCGTATTTCAATGCTTTTAACGATTTTGTTTTGTTTGACTTCCTGTCAGAAAGATGAAATAGATACCTGGGTAAGTATTGAAGCTGATAAAACAACAGTAGCTGTTAATGAAACTGTATCATTTACAATGTCTGGTAATGCCGAAACCTATGTGGTTTATACGGGTGACATTGAAATCAAACCAACTGGACAGCAAATTCCACACATTTTTGCCAACAGTTATTTAGTCATTACTGGAGGTAAAAAAGTTGATGACGAAGCGTATGTGTTGACTCAAGGTAGCCTAGACACTTGGACTCCTATTTTGACTGCTGAAATTGTAGCGTATAATCTTGCAAATCCCAATACAACAATCGATGCTAATGCTGTAATTGCTGGCTTACAAGGTTTAGTAGACAAATCGTATTATAAAGATACTGCTGCAATTCGCATAAGAGAGTTAATGCCAACACTCAAAACATTTACTAATTGCCAAAACCTAGTGAGCACTTATTTTGAAAATTTAAGTGTATTATTAACTCCTGTGGGTGGATTTTCTACTGGTGTAGCTATAAACAGATATAATTTGACTTATTCCTATAAATTTGGAACTCCTGGTACCTATGTAGTAACTTTATTAGGAACTAGATTAAGCGATAAAAATTATTCAGGTTCTGGTTATATTTATAATAGCACTTCATCAGCTAGTGATTATACTTATAAAAGAAATACAGATACGGTAACGATTGTCGTGGAATAATAATTTATTCTTCAATTTTATTGAAAATTTAACTCTTAAACCTGTCTACTGACAGGTTTATTTGTTTAAAAAATGAATTTAATCAATATGTATAATATAATTATATTCGATAAATAGATAAATGCTGAAATATTAAATTATTGAATAAGAATATTATTCTGAAACCCAATTATTGCAAAATAGAGAAGTAATCTCATCGGGATTAAAGTGTGAAAATTGTAGATTATTCTGTAATTGGATGTCATAATCTAAAAGGATTTTTGCTTTTATTTAACATTCGATATTATCGTATAAAAGCTAAGTGCTTTTTTACCTTTTGATTATTAAGCCTAAAAGATGATCTATTACTTTAGTCCTTCAATTTGTTTTTTAAAATATATTCTGAAGGCGACATTTTGTAATGGGATTTAAACCATTTAGAAAAATACTGTGGATTAGAATGACCAATGGCATATGCAATTTCAGAAATATTGAGATCTGATTCTAGTAAAAGTGTGGTAGCTTTTTTCAATCGTACCGAATCAATAAATTCTTTACCAGTAGTGCCTGTTATTATCTTAACTTTTCTAAAAAAGGTGGATCGACTTATTGCAAATTCATCAGCAATATTAATTATATTCAAATTATCCTCTTCTATATTATCGTTAACATATTTTAATAGTTTTTCAATAAACTCTTTGTCTTTACTGTTTGTAGTTAAGTCTCCTGCATCCTGATATTTATTGGTCAAAAATAGATTTTTATATTTGTTTCTTGAATCTATGATATTTTTAATGGTTAGATTTAAAATTTTAATATTAAAGGGTTTAGGAACAAAATAGTCCGCACCAGATTTTATACCTTCAAATTGAGAATTCATATCTCCCTGAGACGTTAAAAGTATAATCGGGATATGCGAAGTTTTTATATCATTCTTAAGTGTTTTACATAGTTCAAGACCATTCATTACAGGCATTACTAAGTCACTGATAATTATATCAGGTTGAAATTTATTCGCCATTTCAATTCCTATTTCCCCATTTTCTGCGGTATATATGTTGTAATTATCCGTAAAATAATCAGACATATTTTCAATCAAATCCTTATTATCATCTACATATAAAATTGTAGGTTTTTCATCATTGAATTTAACATTTTCATCAACTAATTTAGTACTGTCAACTTCATTGCTTTTATCAAAATCATTAGTACTGAGTGCTCTAGGCATATCATTATCCCAAAGTATTCTATCAGACTTTTCTTCATCAGAATATGCGTTTTCATCCAATGGTAAATTCAAAGTAAAAGAAGTTCCTTTATTCAATTCACTACTAACTGAAATTGTTCCTTTATGGAGTTCAACCATTGACTTTGTCAAAGACAAGCCTATTCCAAAACCATTAACATAGCGATCCATATTGCCTCCGTGATGGTAAAATCTATTAAAAATTTTGGATAAAAAACTGGCGTCTATTCCTGCACCGTTATCAACAACCTCAATTGTTAAAAATCTTTTGTCTGCAGATGGGAATGCTTTTATTGCAATTTTTCCTTCTTTATTGGTATGTTTTATGCCGTTAGAAACTAAATTATACATTATTTTTCCAAGTGCATTTTTATCAAACCAAATAAATAATTCTGGAATATAGGCATCAATCGAGATTTTAATTTCTTTAGATTTTGCTAATCCTTTAAAAGCAATTTTAATGTTTTTTAAAAACAAAATAATATCACTTTTCTGAACTTTTAATTGGTAATTACCAGTTTCCATTTTGTGAATAGCCAATAACTCATTGGTCAATTCCAAAAGATTATTTACATTTTTGTCAATAGTTAATACTTCTTTTTCTTGTTTGGGATTGAGCTTAAAATTAGAAATCAGTTTTTCAATTGAACATAAAATTAGGGTTAGTGGCGTTCTGATCTCATGAGAAATGTTGATAAAGAATTCCAATTTCGATTCATTGATTTTCTCCATCTGGTCTTGATATTGTTTTTCCAATTGCTCTTTATTTTTTTTCTCAAGACGTTTTTTTGTAATTGATGAGATCAATTTTATTAAAAAATAAAGCACTATTAAATAAAGACAAAATGCCGGAAATGTTAACCAAAATAAAGGTTTAATTTCTATTGATAATGAGGTAGGTTCTGCTTCCCAATTTCCATCTGCGTTTGATACTTTTATTTTAAATGTATAATTACCAGGTGGCAAATTTTTATAATTCGCTGCATAAACATTAGCAGATGGCATTAACCAATTTTCATCAAATCCCTCCAAAATATAAGAGTATTTACAATTTTTTTGATTGTAGTAATTGGGAGACAGAAAGTTAATTTTTAAATTATTTTCAAAATTAGTAAGTGTAAGGTTGTAAGAATCATTTTTAAATATTCTATCATTTATATTTATACCATTAATTATTATTTCACTAATATTTACAGGTTCGTTGTAATTGTCTTGTTGTAATTTATTAGGTAAAAAAGTTGAAATACCATCAATACCCCCAAAATATAGTAATCCACTGGAATCGGAATAAGAGGAGTGTTCTGTAAATTCATAGTTTTGAATACCGTCGTTTACATCATAAATTGTTGTCTTATAGGATTGATTTAATTTAACTAATCCCCTATTTGTCCCAACCCATATATTTCCTTGCTTGTCAGTTTCGATAGATTGAATTAAATTACTGGGAAGTCCTTCTCGGATAGTGATTTTTTTAATTTTTGAAGCAATTCCATCTTTAGATAATTTAATTTGAAACAATCCTTTTTTTGTACCAATCCAACCATTGTTTTTATTATCAAGAAGTATATCACATATATAGTCATTAGTGTCCAAACTATTTGGGTTATTATTATAATGGGTAAAATTATCAATGGTAAAATTGTTGTTTAATTTGGCTATAACAAGTCCTTTTGTTTGAGTTCCAATCCATAAAAAATTGTGTATGGGATCATATTTAACTATACGGACAAAATTTATAGAATTTGAAGAGAATGGGATTAAATTTTTATAGGTAACATGATTAACTAATTCAAAATCACTAGTTAATGTAAAACTCATGAGATTATTGTCAGTTCCTAGCCAGTAATGATTTTTGACATGCGCAATTGAAAAAACAATGGGATTGGTCTTATTGTTCGTATTTAGTTTTTTAGTAATATAAATATTTTTTTCAAAAGTGACCAGATATAAACCGTCAGAGGTGCCTACTAGAATGTGTTTGTTATCGATTTTTGATAATGCAAAAATCGATTTTCCTTTAAATATTGACTTCACTATTGTTTGATTGTCAGTATCATAAATAAAAAGCCCCTCGAACAAAGTACCTACCCACAAATTACCATTGTCATCTTTAATAATTGATCGGGTATTACTAACTATTGAGTTGTTTTTAAAATCTTTAATCTGATAATTTCTAAATTTTAGTCCAGAATTGTTTTGAAAAAACACACCGTTTCCTAATGATCCAATCCACAGGGTTTTATCTCGAGAAATAAAAATACTTTTAATTTTTCTAGTCGGTAAATCAATTGCGGTAATAGTTGAAGAGGCAAAATCATTTTTTCTAAGGGATTCTTTATTTATTTTAATAGCCCCGTCGGCTCGGGAGGTCACAATAAGATTGTTTTGATGATCTTGAATGATGTTTGCTATTCTGGAAAAATTGATGGGAGAATCCTTTTTTGGATATATTCTAGTTGCTAAATAGTTCCCTTTATCTCTTTTTAAATGAAATAAACCGTTGTTTTGAGTACCTATCCAGATATTTGAAAAGTTATCTTGATAAAAAGTAGATATAGTAACATACTCGGATGGTTCTATGCTAATTTTATCTAAAACGATTAATTCATTGCTACTGATTTTGGTTAAAATAACTTGATTTTTATTAGTCAACCAATAGTTTCCATTTTTATCTTTTTGATAAATTTTTAAAGATTCAAGGTCTAAACTGGAAGGAATCTTATATCGAATACTCTTATCGCAAATTGATTTTGTGTTTTCATCCGTAAAAAGTTCTTTTCCAGAATTGACACTCCAAAGTCCATTATGACTAGTGAACATAATTTTACTATCAATCAATTTAATGGATTGTATGTTTTGCCCAAAAACACTTTTTTTTGGGCTATATTTTTTTAAATTGTATAATTTATGTGTAATGGGGTTATAAACGGTAAGGCCTTGTTCTGTAGCAATCCAAATATTACCGGCAAGATCCTGTGCGATTGAATTTATAGTATTGTCTGAAAGTTCTTTGAATGAATTTCCTGCATAAAACGATGTAATATTGATGCCATCATAGCGATTCAGTCCATAGTGAGTACCAAACCACATATACCCATCCCTGTCTTGAAATATGGCAGTTATGCCGTTTTGCGATAAACCTTGTTTGTTGTCTATATTTTTAAAATTAACAATATAAGGCTGTATACCGTATGAATATACATAAAAAAATAATGAAATTAGCAGTACAAAAATTCTAAGCATTTCAGGTTTTTTTTGATAATAATTCGAATCAAAGGTTAGTAAAGAAAGAAATGTTATGCAAACAATTTACTTAATGATTAGATAATCAACATTTATTCAGCGTATTAACAAGTATTTAAATATATAATTGAGTCACAAAATAGCTATAAATTTAACAAAAATCTACTCAATAATCTACTACAGATTTGAAAAAAATTTAAAATTATGCTTCCTCCAAAAAAAACTACAAAATTTAAGTTGAGTATAAAATAGCGTAATACCAATTGTAATTTTAAAATGATTTAATCTATTTTGAAATTTTCAATGGTTAAAAACGATACTATATTTAATATAATCTACTAAACTGTTTTACTGCTAATCACTCTAAAACTATCAAAAATGAGTTACAAGAAAAGCAAGAAAGGCTGCCTTTCGGACAGCCTTTCACATAAAAAAAATAAAACTTATCTCTTAATCACTCGAAGCGTTTTCATGTTTTCACCTTGTGTTACAATAACATTGTAAATACCCGATGGATAATTGTTACCCACTTCTTGATTATTCATTTCAGCGGTGCTGAATTGACGC
>Ga0214919_10002910_pt1 | contig 26439 bp, 25 predicted proteins | sample LL1503_MetaG_FD_177994 | JGI IMG/M metagenome (GOLD analysis project Ga0214919, IMG submission 177994) | Freshwater microbial communities from Lake Lanier, Atlanta, Georgia, United States - LL-1503 | ecosystem: Environmental > Aquatic > Freshwater > Lake | place: USA: Georgia | collected...
TTGATGCCACCGGAAAGCATATTTATCCGGGCATTATTGCGCCCAACACAAATTTGGGATTGGTGGAAGTTAGTTCGACAAAATCGACGGTCGACAATGTAGAATTAGGTGATATTCACCCCAATATTCGATCCATTGTTGCCTATAATACCGATAGTAAAGTCATCAACACATTGCGCTCCAATGGGATTTTATTAGCTCAAATTGTCCCAAGTGGCGGTTTAATTCCTGGAACTTCTACGGTAGTCCAATTGGACGCTTGGAATTGGGAAGATGCGGCTTATGCCTTAGATAATGGGGTTCATTTGACCATGCCCGCTTTAATTAATCGGCCTTCTTTTATGAATTCTAGGCGTAGAGATGCGGATGTAGACCAAGTTAAATTAGGATTAGAGCGCATTGATTTAGCTAGAAATTTTTTCAAAGAAGCACAGGCTTATTTAAATGAAAAAACGCATGCTGCCACGAATTTAAAATATGAGGCTTGCAAGGGATTGTTTGATAGATCTAAATCCTTATATGTCAACTGTGACCTGGTCAAGGAGATGTTGGCCGCCATACATTTAGCCGCGGAATTTAATTTTAAATTAGTCATTGTAGGCGGTACGGATGCTTGGATGATTGGTGATATTTTGAAGGAAAATAAAGTCGCTGTCATTTTAGCTGAGCCACATAGCTTGCCGGCAACGGATGATGATGCCGTAGACCAACCTTATAAAACGGGGGCAATGCTTCAAAAAGCGGGTGTTTTATTCACCATTTGTCAGGATGGTTCTGATGGGCATAGCCAACAACGTAACTTGGTATTCCAGGCAGGAACCATGGTTGCTTATGGCTTATCAAAAGAGGAGGCTTTGCAAGCGATTACTTTGAATGCTGCCAAAATATTGGGCATTGATTCGCGTACGGGAAGTCTTGAAAATGGAAAAGATGCCAATATTGTTATCTGTAATGGAGATATTTTAGATATGAAATCAAGTACAGTAACACATGCTTTTATTCAAGGCCGAGCGATAAACTTGGACAATAAGCATAGCCAGTTGTTTGAAAGATATAAATATAAATATTCGATTAGGTAAAAAAAAATGGTTCAAAAACGAAAGGAGTGGAATTTATTCTACTCCTTTTTTTGTAATAAGTCGAAATGGCATATGTCATTAAATGACATTTACCCGACTGTAAGTCTAATAAAATTCTCTAATGGCACAAACGAAATCAGTATAGTTATTAAAATTTATTTTGTTGTATAATTTAATAGGTAATTTGAAAAACATATTTGAAATATGTAATAAAATTTAACCACTAAATGCCTAAGATGATGAAAACAAAATTGAATTTCTCGGTACTTTTAATTAAATCTCGCCGGTCAAAGCGACTGACCCAACGCGAAGTGGCACAGGCCGTTGGGGTAAGCCAAAGCGCTTATAATTATTGGGAGTCTGGAAAACATTACCCAAACGTTCAGAAGATTTATTCTTTAACTCGAGTATTAAGCATACCGATTGAAGAAATGATTGGCGGCTGACCATTTAAATCCTTGGACTTAAAATCCAAGGATTTTTTATTCGTTTGCTTAATATGCGTACCTTTGAATAATGATGATTTATCTGAAAAATTTAACGAGTTATATTTTCGTTTTTGGATTGCTCCTAGGTTGCGGGAGTGCTGATAAATCCGTACAAAAAAACAATTATTTTGCATGGTCGGCTTTCTTGAAGCAGCAAATTATTGGGTATGCCAAATCAAACCAAAGGGTTCACAAGACGGTTGTGCTAGACGGGAAAAAGGAAGTAAAAATTGTCTCAAATGTAGATTGGGAAAAGGAATTTGCGCTATATCTAGAATCGGATCTTAATAAGCCAGCTTATGAAAAGAGTTATGATAACCTTTCGGAGCCTGGATTTTATTGGTATTCTTTGAAAAAAAACGAAAGTTTACCTGTCAAAAAAATGATTATTCATGTAGATGCTGATGAGCGCCCCACCAAGGTGGAAATTGAAATTTCTCAAAAAAACTTTTTATTTGAAACTAGGAAAAAGCTCTTTATGAATTTTTCAGAGGGACGGATTCAAACGTATTATATTGAAGGAATGCAGCAGTTTTTCTTAGCGAAACCCACGAGCTATAAAATATTAGGCGTGTTAATCGCCAAATAATCCACTCGATAAATAGCGATCTCCTCGGTCACAGATAATACAAACAATTAGACCTTCTTCTAATTCATTGGCCAGTCGAATGCTGGCTGATATACCCCCGCCACTACTCATTCCTCCAAAAACGCCTTCTACTTTTGCAAGTTTTCGAGTCATTTCAATGGCATCTTGCTCGGAGACATCCATAATTCGGTCTACGCGTGAAGGCTCATAAATTTTAGGTCGGTATTCAATGGGCCAACGCCTAATTCCGGGTATTTTAGAACCTTCGGTTGGTTGGCAACCCACGATTTGAATATCAGGGTTTTGCTCTTTCAAATACATGGAAGTCCCCATAATCGTCCCTGTTGTTCCCATAGAGCTAACAAAATGCGTAATTTTTCCCTGGGTATCTCGATAAATTTCAGGACCAGTGGTTCTATAATGGGCCAAATAATTATCCGGGTTTTCAAATTGATTCAGCAAAATATATTCACCGGATTTCGATTTTTCTACGGCATAATCACGCGCTGATTCAATGGTTTCGGTTAAGGTTACTTTGGCACCAAAAGCCTCCATCGTCAGAACGCGTTCTTTGGTCGAATTGGATGGCATGGCTAATTCAATTTCGATTCCGTATAAACGCGCAATCATGGCTAAAGCGATGCCGGTGTTTCCGGAAGTTGCTTCGATTAATTTTGTTCCCGCCTTGATTTCTCCTCGCTCTAGTGCTCCCTGAATCATGCTTTTTGCTGCACGATCCTTGACTGAACCTCCAGGATTATCCCCCTCTAATTTCCCGAAAATTTTAACGTTGGGATTATCATGCAAACGAGTAAGTTCCACCAATGGGGTATTGCCAACCAAATCTAACAAGTTGCTCATTTTAACCTTTGATTAATTTTGAATTAGCCTGATGATAAATTTTAGTTTGTGCTGGCACACTATGGGTTAGCCAAACATTTCCACCAATAATAGATTCTTTTCCTACGACCGTTTCACCTCCCAAAATAGTGGCGCCTGAATAGATAACTACTCCATCTTCGATGGTGGGATGTCTTTTAGTTGACGCCATTTTCTTGTCGATGGAAAGCGCACCTAGCGTGACTCCTTGATAAATTTTCACTCGCTCACCGATCGTACACGTTTCACCGATTACAATTCCTGTCCCATGGTCCATGAAAAAATACCGACCTATTTTGGCCCCAGGATGAATATCGATTCCCGTTTTTGAATGGGCATATTCGGTTAAAATTCTGGGGATCAATGGGATAGATAGTTGGTGTAATCCATGGGCCAACCTATAAAATGCCATGGCATAAAACCCTGGATAGGTTCTAATGACTTCATAATCTGTGCTAGCAGCGGGGTCACCTTGTACCATGGCCTCTACATCGGTTAATAATAATGCGTGGATTTCCGGTATTTTACTAAAGTATTCTTGGGCTAATTTTTCTGGGGATTCTTTTAACTCCCCTTTCATTGAATGCAAAATACTTTCTAATCCAGTTTCTAAGCTTTCAAATACAGCCTTTAATTCAGCTTTTGTTTTGAAATGTATTTTTGACTGCTCAGGAAATAGTGTTAAGACAATTTTTGTAAATAACTTTTTGATTTCTGATGTGGCCGGAAATGCACGCGTATGCATGTGCTTTTCTAAGATATTTGTTATAAAAGATTCAGGCAGCATAGAATTAAGTATTAAAATTGAAATTAACTAGATCATGGGCTAAAACCGAATTTACTTGCAAATTTGTGTCTAACGTATGAATTTCTAGCCTATTAATCTGTGTGTCATCCCTTTTTATTAAGCCATGAAGATAAGCCTTATCGTAGTAGTTTAGTGTGATGGCCGCTACTTCGGTAAAATCATTTATTTCTAAACACTCCACGGCTCTTTGAAAATGTTGTCCGCCTAAACGCTTCTTTATCTTTTCCAAAGCCCTCAATAAATCAGCTTTGGGATATTGTGCATACACTTGGACCAAATGGGGTAGTCGATATTTTGCGTCGATATCCAAAAATAAACAAGGGGATTGGCGTAAACGGTCATAAAATGATTCCGTCATAAACACCTTGCCTATATGCCTACTTTCATCTTCCACCCAAATAGGTTTTGTAAAATCCATTTGTTGTAATTCATGAGACAATAGATTTTCAAAATGCTCACTACTAGGTTGCTCTTCTAAACCTAAATGCCCAAAGGCCGATCCCCGATGATGTGCGATCCCTTCCAAATCAATAACCTGTACGCCTCTTCTCTTCATCTCAATTAAGATTTCCGTTTTGCCGCTGCCGGTTTTTCCTCCTAAAACGAGTAATGGGATCTTCTTTTCTAATTCAGCTAAAACGTTTTTTCGATAGGCTTTATAGCCGCCAACTAACACCTTTACTTCTAATCCGGCGGTTTCAAAAAGCCAGGCCATGCTGCCGGAACGCATGCCGCCACGCCAACAATGGACCAAGATAACCCCATCTTTGGCTATTTTTTTTGCCTTTTTTACCCATTGGGCTAATTGTGGTCCCACGATTTCCAAACCTAATTCTACTGCTTGGTCTTTGCCTTGTTGCTTGTAGGTGGTTCCCACTTGCGCGCGTTCCTCATTGGTAAATATGGGAAATGATATCGCTCCTGGAATATGTGCCCGTTCAAATTCAGCCGGAGACCGAACGTCGATGAGCGGATATTGCTTGGCCTCAGCCAAAAACGAAATGACATCTAATTTTTCTGGCATATTTAATCCAAATTGATCGCATACATCTCAAAAAGAAGTGGATCAAATGTGTCTAGTAATTGTTGAATGAAAGCCGGATGCTCCATGTAATAATTTAAAAAATTCTCATGCCTTTCCTGCCATTCACCTTCCGGAAATAACGCAGTTTTTAATTGATTTAATTGACGAATTGCGGTCTCATGATTTCTTTCTTCCGCTCTTTTTAACTTTTTTCCTAGCCGATCAAGGCCATTCCCCACTCGCTTAAACTCAGCTTTTACACTAGCCTCTAAGGTTGAATCTATTAATTTTACTCGGTCCGCTAATTCGTTAAAAATCGGACTTAACAAGTTTAATTCAGATTGACAGTCCAACACATGTGCACTTTGGTTCGCCACAAATTTTCGTCTTAATTCGAAATCTTCTAAAAATAAATCGGTTAGCCCAATGCCTAATTTGCTTATTTTTTGTTGGTGTTTTTCACCTATCATGATGGCAAAATTACGGGGCAATACAATCGGGTAAGGCACTTGGTGTAAGTCAAAAATCCCTTTTAATTGGAGCCAATACCCAACCTCTGCCGGACCACCAATATAGGCCAAATTAGGCAGAATCATTTCTTGATATAAGGGCCTTAAAACAACATTAGGACTAAATCTTTCGGGAAATTCCGCCACTTCTGCATGTAACTCTTTTGCAGAAAAAGTAGTATTTGTGTTTACTACGTGATAAATTTCTCCCCTTTTTTCAATGCGCTCACGTAGCCCATCCATTAAATAAAACAAATTAATTTCTCTGGCATTAATCTGGGTTTTATACCCCATTTCAATTAATGATTTGGTTGCATTTTCCACCGGTGCGAGATGCGAATGATCAAATAAATCAGCCAAAATAACGGGGGTAAAAATGGATTTCAATCTTGCATCATCTGCATCAAGGCATATTAGACCCTGGTCTCCAAACAATTCATGCATGTACATGCGCACCGCTTGGCTTAAATTTTTTGCCAGCGAATAGGCATCCTGAAAAGCCGGTATTGTAGTAGGAATCTCTTTCAAAAAAGGCTCAAATTCCGATAAAGAAAATCGGCCAACAGCGCCTTTCTGCGAAGTGGCGATTTCGAATTTTTTACCTAACCAATGGAAGTGATTTATTTCATCCCAATCATGATCTTCCGTGGCCATCCAATAGACCGGAATGAAATTAGCTTTCGGGTATGTTGCTTTTAATTTTTTGGCAAGGTTGATCGTTGACACGATTTTATAAATCACATAAAGCGGCCCCGTAAAAATATTTAATTGATGCCCAGTGGTAACCGTATACGTATTTTCATCTAAAATAGAATCAATTTCTACTTCAAGGCCAAGGTCATTGTATTGCCCCTGAATCACCTCTTGTAAAATGACTCTATTTGATTGACTAAATGATTTTTTTTCAGCGATTTGTCTTTCAAAACTTTCCAATTGAGGGCTATTTCCATAAAAGGTAGCTAATGCAGGAAACTCCGCTAAGTAATCAATTAGCAGTTTTGAGAAGGAATGTAGACTTTCAATTGGGTAACTTTTGACTTGCATGGATCAATGGATATCTTGGGTAGAATTTTTAATGCCAATTTATTTTCCAAAAATATCTTACGAAATTAAATATATTTAACCGATTTTTGTGGTTCGAACCCCTAGTAATGAGATTTTTAATTCTTCTTTTTGTCTTATGTATGTCATTTGTTGGCCTAGCCCAGCAAACACCCCAGTTTGGCTTATATATGATGAACAGATATTTATATAATCCTGCTTTTACTGGATTTGAGGATTATTGGGATATAAAAACAGGATATCGCCAACAATGGACCGGATTTAACACCAATATGTCTAGTTTTTATGCCACAGCGAATATGGCTTTTGATAAGACGGATCGGACCTCTTCAGGCAAAACGCCATTTATGTCAAAAACGATCAGAAGGACATTTACGCCTACAAGAATTCGAAAAAAAACGTATCGAGCTAATTTTCATCAAGGTTTAGGTCTTCAAGCTATGACCGATAACTTTGGTCCCTTGTCAAGTATTTCATTAGGAGCTTCTTATGGATATCACCTGTCATTAGGCGGAGAGGAAAAATTGGCGGTCGGGGCTACGGTCGGCGTATACCAGCGAAGCCTTAGCATCGGAGGTTTTTTGGTAAAAGACGAAGGAGATCCTTATATGACTCAGTCAAAGCTGAATGGGATCCAGCCCCTAGTCAATGTAGGAATCCTGTATTACAATCGTAAATTTCACATAGGTTTGTCGGCAAATCAAATTGTGATGGATAATTATAGTCTAACCCGAACGAGTATTGCCGAAAATGACACAGTCAGAATTCTGTGGCTAGGCCAAACAAATCCAAATCTATTTTTCCAATTCGGAAGAGAAATAAAAGTGGGACGTTACTGGACTTTTTCGCCTTCCATCTTGGCTAAATATATGAAAAATGCCGTGTTTGGTGTGGAAGGAAACTTTAAAGTAAATTTTGACGATTTAGTCTGGATGGGCGCTTCATATAGGCATAATGAGGCAATAGGAGCCATGTTTGGCGTGCATTTAAATCAAAGTTTGAATATGACTTACTTGTACGAAAATCACAGCTTAGGCTTGGCTCGGACTTCTTTAGGCTCTCATGAAATAATGATTTCCATTAAAATGAAGAATAAAGTATACTCCACGAATCCAAGGTGGTAACTATTTCGAATTAGGCAAATATTTTTGGTACGCATCCTTCGGGATAGGGCTATTCATTTTTTCAGGATTAGCCGCTGGTTTTTCCCATGTTAAATACCCTTTAACCCAGGCAAAAGCTAATCCTAGAGCCAGTATTCCTACAAAAATAAACATTTCCACTAAGGCGTAGATTGGCCAATTTGAGTCTGCTAAGGCTAATTGCTTATTTCCAAAAACTACTGCCCACGGAAATAGAAATATTAATTCCACTTCAAATAGAACAAACAAAAGCGCGATCACATAAAACCTTGGGTTGAAGCGAATATTGGCATTCCCCATAGGCTCTTCCCCCGATTCATAGGTGCTTAGTTTTTCTGCATTTGGCCTAAAGGGTCTTAATGATCGCGATATAAATAATATCAAGGCGATAAATAAAATACCTGCTGCCAAAAAAGCGAATACATATGCAAATTGCTCAATCATTGTTTGAATTTCAAATAGCCTTTTATGATCGTATAGGTGGTGATTCCTAAAAAAAACAAGATGATGTATTGCACGTAATTAATAATCCATGGAAAATGCTGTCCCATGTAATATCCTCCGGCGACTAATATCCCAACCCACATAGCAGCTCCGAAAATATTTAAAAACAAAAAGCTATACCAAGACATTTTGCTTATTCCAGCTAAAATAGGCGTAAATGTTCGGACAACAGGTAAAAACCGGCTGAGGACTAAAGCCCCAAAACCGTATTTTTCAAAAAATTCTCTCGTGGATTCCAAATGCTTTTTCTTGAAAAAGAAGCTATCTGGCCTCCTTTGAAGGGAGTTTCCGAAAAATCGACCCAGTAAATAACCACATAAAGAGCCGATGACTGCCGCAAGAAATATACTGAGTAAGATCGTTGACAATGGTTCTTTTAAAACGCCTGTCCCACCAAAAACACCTGTTAGGAAAAGTAAATAATCACCGGGCAGAAAAAAGGCGAAAAATAGACCATTCTCCGCAAACACAATTAATGTAATGACCAATAAGCCCGATCGGATGATGGTTTCCGAATCGGTCAATTGATGCCATAAAATATTTATTTCATCCATAAATAGGCGGGAGATTCCTTAAATTAATCGTGTTTTATTGCGCTTTTGTCTCAATCTATTAATTAATCAAAGCATAAATATCCATTTAATTTTCGAAATTTCTGTACATTTAGGGAATGAAAAACGTAGCGGTCTCTTTTCTTTTTGTTTTATTTATTTTTGGCAGTCTTTTGCCTAAAGTAGGATTGGAACAATCATTTAAGGCAAACGAACTATTAAAACATTTTCAGGAGCATCAGAAGATAGAAAAATCTAATTTCAATTTTGTCGATTTTCTTTGGCTACATTATGCAGCCGATTCGAAACATAGTAAAACAAGTAAACATCCAAGTCTTCCTTCCATCGATTTTAACGGGATTATTGGCTACGTTATTCCGGGTTTATACTTTTTGTGTATTTGGCCTGTTTTAATTTTCATGTCACGTAGGAAAGATCTCCAACAAATTAATCTTTATCATTTTTCCTTATCCCGCGTTTTGATCGCGCCTCCTAGGGCTTAAAAAATAGCACAAGCATTTTTTAAGTAAACATAAAGACATATGATCAATTCAATAATTTCATTTAGTATCCGCAATAAATTAGTTGTGGGAATTTTCGTCATCGGCCTAATTGCTTGGGGAAGTTATTCTTTAAGCCAATTACCCATCGACGCTTTGCCCGATATTACATCGAATCAAGTACAAGTAATCACTCAGTCGCCCGCTTTAGCGGCGGCGGAAGTCGAAAAATTTGTCACCTATCCCTTAGAAATTTCATTAAGAACGATTCCGAATGTGCGTGATATTCGTTCCGTTTCCAGGATGGGACTTTCCATTATTACGGTCGTCTTTGAAGATGAGGTGGCGATGGAAGTGGCGCGCCAACAAGTTTCCGAGAAGTTAAAGGGCGCCGAGCCGTATTTATTAAAAGGTGCTGGAGTGCCTGAAATGGCACCTATTACCACGGGCCTCGGAGAATTTTATCAATATACTTTGGAAGTTGACCCCGCTTTTGAAAACCAATATTCACTTGCTGATTTAAGAACTTACCAAGATTGGATCGTTAAACGTCAGCTACTCGGTATCAAAGGCGTTGTAGAAGTAAGTTCTTTTGGTGGGAATCTAAAACAATATGAAGTGGCCATTAATCCCGAACGAATTAGTGCAGCCCATGTGTCCATCAATCAGATTTTTACTGCCTTGGAAAACAATAATTCCAATTCGGGGGGTAGTTATTTAGAAAAGGGTACCGATGTTTATTTCATTAGATCAGAGGGGATGCTAAACTCTTTAGATGACATTGAAAATACAATTGTCGTTCAAAGAGGACCCGGTGGATTGCCTATTTTAATCAAGGACGTGGCAACAGTTCAGTTTGGCAAGGCCGTTCGATATGGAGCGATGACTAGAAATGGAAAGGGAGAAGTGGTAGGAGCCGTGATGCTTTTGTTGAAAGGGGCGAATGCCAACAATGTCGTTAAAGATGTGAAGTTGAGAATGGAGGCAATCCAAAAAACAATGCCACAAGGGATCAAAATAGTACCTTTTTTAGATCGAAGTGTCTTAATAGGAAAATCCATTTCGACGGTTGAAAAGAACTTAATGGAAGGAGGATTAATCGTCGTTTTTATCTTGGTATTGCTTCTTGGAAATTTTAGAGCCGGCTTAATTGTCGCTTCTGTGATTCCATTATGCCTACTTTTTGCTTTTGCGATGATGCAGATTTTTGGAGTTTCAGCTAATTTGATGAGCCTTGGAGCGATTGATTTTGGTTTAATTGTAGACGGCGCAGTCATCATTGTCGAATCCATCATACATCGATTGCATCTTCATCGAAAGGGAGAGGTATTGAGCCAACATGCCATGGATGAGGAAGTAACCGTTTCCTCGCAAGCCATTTTCCAGTCGGCGGCGTTTGGTGTCATCATCATCTTGATTGTTTATTTGCCTATTATGGCCCTCGGTGGCATTGAAGGCAAAATGTTTAGGCCTATGGCACAAACAGTTAGTTTTGCCATTTTTGGGGCTTTGCTGCTTTCTTTGACGTATGTTCCGATGATGTCAGCCTTATTTTTGAACAAAAAAATAAGTCACCAATTGACCATTGCGGATCGAATCATGAATTTTATGTACCGCGGCTATAAACCGATTGTTGACTGGGCCTTGAAGTCGAGGAGATGGGTGATCATAGGTTCAGGGATTTTATTTATTGGCAGTATTTGGCTCTTCACAACCTTAGGAGGCGAGTTTATCCCAGAATTAAATGAAGGGGATTTTGCGGTGGAGGCTATTTTGCCAACAAACGCCAGTTTATCCCAAAGTATTCACGTCAATACAGAGGCACAAAAATTGTTAATGAAAAAGTTTCCAAACGAAATTAAGCAAGTGGTCTCTCGAATAGGAGCTTCTGAAATTCCGACGGATCCTATGGGGATTAACTCCTGTGACATTCTAATTATTTTAAAAGAACCGTCAGAGTGGAAAGCAGCTAAAACACCCCAAGAGCTGGAAGAAAAAATGGACCGGGCCTTAGATGTTTTTCCAGAAGTTAATTTTGAATTTACCCAACCGATTCAAATGCGATTTAATGAATTGATTGCAGGTGTCAAATCTGACATCGCCATTAAAATATTTGGTGAAGATTTGGATGAACTATTTTCTCATGCAACGGATGCGGCTAGGTATATTCGGAAAATTGATGGGGTTGGGGATATTAAAGTCCAGCAAATTGACGGAATTCCTCAGCTAGTGGTTAAATACAACCGAAACAAAATGGCACAATATGGCCTTCAAATTCAGGATGTTAATCGAATGATCAAAATGACTTTTGCCGGTGAGACCGCGGGGATTGTCATGGAAGGCGAAAAACGTTTTGATCTGGTGGTCAGAATGGATTCAGCTCATCGGACCGACATACAAAATTTACGGGAGCTTTATTTAGATCTACCAAATGGCTCCCATATTCCATTGCAAGAAGTAGCCGAGGTTGATTATGAAAATGCTCCGGTTGAAATTGCCCGTGATAATACGCACCGCCGAATTACCATCGGGATTAATGTTCGAAATCGGGATGTGGAAAGCGTAGTTGCCGATATTCAGGCGGTGATGAAAAATAAGGTGGTTTTACCAGCCGGTTACTATGTAACTTATGGGGGTACTTTCGAAAATTTAGTGGCTGCGAAATCCCGACTTTCATTAGTGGTTCCTATCGCACTGGCCCTAATTTTTATCTTACTCTTTTTCACCTTTCAATCCTTTGTGGAAGCGTCCATTATTTATTTGGCTATTCCGCTTTCTGCGATTGGAGGTATTTGGGCACTTTGGATACGTGATATGCCATTTTCTGTTTCTGCCGGCATCGGATTTATCGCACTCTTTGGGGTGGCCGTGCTAAATGGAATCGTTTTGCTTTCTTTCTTTAAGACCTTAGCAAATGAAGGATTAAGTGTCAAAGATCGATTGGCCAAAGGCCTCGAATTACGTTTCCGACCGGTGATTATGACGGCTTCTGTAGCTTCTTTAGGCTTTCTGCCGATGGCCCTCAGTCAGTCGCCAGGCGCAGAAGTTCAAAGGCCACTAGCCACCGTGGTCATTGGAGGTTTAATTACCGCTACTTTTTTAACTTTGGTGGTCATTCCAGTGGTATACTCAATCATTATGACGAAAAAAGAACGGAAATTGAAGGAAAAATCGATGGGCCTCATTGCATTATTGCTTTGCTTCAGCTTCACTATGATGGCTCAAAACCCAACCAAATTGAGCCTTCAAAACTGCCTAGATCATGCCCAAAAGAACAATAAGTTAATTAATACTGGGAAATTGGAGGTTCAAGCTGCTGAGGCTTTTATCGGCACTGGCCGGGAACTTCCTAAGGGGTCTGTTGACTTTCAATATGGGAAAACACAGACTTATTTTAGTCAAGATTATACCATTATCGCGAACCAAAATATTCCATGGCCTAGTTTATTGAAGGCCCAAGTGAAAGCGCTTAGTTCTCAAAAAATGGTGGCTGAAAAAAGACTTAAAATCACTCAAAATTTAGTCGCATCTTCCATAAAATGGTATTATTATTTGTTGATGGTCCAACAAAAAAACCATGAGTTTCTTCAAAAACAGGATAGTATTTATTCGCAAATGAAAAAAGCTGCGGCCTTAAAATTTAAAGAAGGTGAAACGAATCGATTGGAATTGGTCGCTGCGGAATCACGTTTGCGTGAGTTTCAGCAGAAGCGAATTGCATTGGAATCTGACATGAAAATCAGCCTTCAAAATTTGGCGTATTGGACTAATTATCCACAGGCATTTGAAATCAGTGCTGTTGAAAAGTTAAATCGGGAGGCAAAGTTTTTGACAAAAGAGGTTTCTAATAATCCTCAAGTCCAATTGATCGATCAGCAAATTGACGCAAGCAAATTACAAGTACAGGTGGAACGTCAAAAATTAAAACCCGATTTACGATTTGGCCTAGTGTCCCAAAGTATTGAAAATTTTGGAGGTCAAAATTATGTGCAAGCGGGCGTCGGGATTCCCATTTTTACCAAAGGGCAAAAGGCGAGAGTAGCGGCTTCAGAGAAACAAGTTCAGGTATTTGAAAGTCAAAAAGATCAAAACTTAGATCAGTTGGCTAGGGAGTATACGTCCTATATGGCCCAATTAAATAAGTATTCAAATTCCCTTACTTATTTCCAAGATACAGCTTTGCCTCAGGCAATTTGGCTGGAATCTACGGCACTTAAAAGCTATAAAGCAGGTGAAATTGAGTACGTAGAAATGTTGCAAAATGCCCAACAAGCCTGGCAAATAAGAGAACAATATTTACAAGAGATTTTGGCTTACAACCAAACAGTCATTCAAATCGAAACAATTTTAGGCAATGAATAAGCATATAAAAATAATAGCATTAGGGCTCATCATATTAGCCTCTTGTGATTCAAAGAAAAGCGAATCCATCAATCAACCTGCTGCAACAGCCGCACAGGAAATTAAATTGACCGCTGAGCAAAAGCAAAATGCAGGAATTAATCTAGGTGAAATTATCCAACATGAGATGGGGGAAGAGATCAAATGTGCGGGGTTAATTGACGTTCCTCCGGTTTCTATCGCCTCAGTTTCATTACCTATTGCCGGATATGTGAAATCTACATTTGAGCTTTTACCAGGTAAAAAGGTGGCTAAGGGCCAAGTATTAGCGACCATTAATAGTTTAGACTACATTCAAATGCAGCAAGAATACCTGCAGGCTTTGAGTGCGTTGGGATTATCAAATGTAGAGAAATCACGCCAACAAGTTTTAAGTAATGAGGAGGTAGGTTCTAAGAAAAAATTCCAACAAGCGGAGGCGGATCAGGTTAATTTACAGACTCAAGTCAAGTCATTGAGCTTGAAGCTTGAGATGATAGGATGTGATTTGAAAGCATTATCAAAGGGCAACATGAATGCCGTATTAGCTGTCAAATCACCCATCGATGGCTACATTGAGGAGCAATATTTGGCGATTGGAAAATATGTAACCCCCGCGGATATCCTGGTAAAAATTGTCGGAACGCTGGATAAGCATGTTGAAGTAAAAGTATTTGAAAAAGATTTATCGAAGTTGAAATTAGGCCAATCAATTCTAGTGGAAGCAGAAGGCTTAAGCGTAAAAGCAAAAATATTTTTGATTGGTCAGCAAGTTAATTTAGAGTCAAGAACTACTTCAGTTCATGGCCATTTCGAGAAAACGGCAGATGAAAAATTATTTACAGTGGGCCAATTTGTGAGTGCAAAAATTACTGTAGGGTCTAAATTTTTTGCTGCAGTTCCACAGGCTGCGGTTGCTCGGGTGGGCAAGGCTGGATTTATTTACATAGAAAGCCCAGCGGGAACCATGAAACAAATCCCTGTAGAAATCTTAAGTTCAACAAAAGATTTGGTGGGTATTAAACCGCTCGTTCATTTGCCTGAAGGTAAATTAGTCATCAGTGGCGCATCTGCCTTAGAAGCCATTTTTGCGAAAGATTAAGGGATATATCCTTCCCATTTAGCGAAGTTAGTCCACGTGTCTTTTGGGCTAACTTCGTTTTTAAATAGGCCAAAAATGGTCGATCCCGACCCACTCATAGCGGCATAAGCTGCCCCCAGCTCGTACATTTCTTGCTTTATTTCAGCGATCAAAGGATATTCGACAAATAACGTATGCTCAAAATCATTTTTTACCGTGTTCTTCCAAGTGGCCATAGGCGACTTTACTAAATCTGGAAGGAACCCGGGAGCGGGATTTGGTTGAACTCCAGCGTAAGCTTTTTGGGTTGAGATGCCAAAATTAGGGTATAAAATGATTGCGTATAAACCACTAAGACTCGTTTGAATGGGAGCCAATTCATCTCCTTTCCCTGTCCCAAATTGCGCTTGTTTGTTTAGAAAAAAAGCACAGTCGCTGCCTAATTTTTGCGCATAAGGAATCAGTTCCTGATTAGTAATAGGTAACTCAAATAAATCTCTTAAACCCATTAAGGTAAATGCGGCATCCGAAGACCCGCCCCCTAATCCTGCGCCCATTGGGATAATTTTATGTAAATGAATCTGAACATTGGGAATTTTAAAATCCTCAGATAGCGCAAGAAACGCTTTATAACACAAATTATCATGTATTTCGCCTGAAATGGGCAAGCCGCTTGAACTAAATTTGAAAGCAGCAGCTGGGGTGATTTCTAAAATATCAGACCATGGAATGTGGAAAAAGCACGTTTCTAGTTCATGAAAACCATCGACTCTTTTTTTTGTAATGAATAAACCCAAATTTATTTTAGCGTTTGGAAATAGAACCATATTAGTCTTCTAAAATATTTGAAATAGGTGTTAATTTGAGCAAAATACTGATACAAAAAAATAGGAAAGCCAGTTTGATGAAAATGGGTTTTGCATCCTCATGAATTTCAGTGCTTACTTGTAAAGTGCGAGATTTTTCTAAAAAATCAATTTCTTTAAAGATGGCGCTTAGTGTTTTTGAATCTGTCGCTCTGTAAAATTGGCCATTTGATTTTTCGGCCATTAGGCGTAAAGTGGATTCATCTACAGGATCCAATGATGGTTTATTGCCTCCCACTGCGATGGTATATACTTTAATCCCAAATGATTTTGCTAAAATAGCTGCGGTGATAGGGTCTAAATTACCAGTGGTATTATTCCCGTCACTGATGACAATAGCGACCTTTTTGGGATTTTTTTCTTCCCTAATTTGATTAATGGACATTCCTAGTGCATCCCCTAATGCGGTGCCTTCCTCCTTTATTTGCCTTGATTCTAATAAAGAAAGGGCCTTGGTTATGTAGGTTAAATCACTCGTTAATGGACTCGCCAAATAGGGTGATCCCGCGAATGCGATGAGCGATATTTGGTCTTGTGTTCTATTTTTGGCGAATAAAATAGCCAGTTTTTTAGCTACCTCAAGGCGTGATGGGGAAACATCTTGGGTCAGCATGGAACTTGACAAATCGATTGCCATGACCATATCAACTCCTCCGCGCTTAATTTCCGTTTTTATAATTTTTTTATATGGGCTTGCGATGGCCAGAATAATGCATAAAATACAAAGGGATTCGATGGTTTTTGGAATGAAACTAATGAGTCGGACCCATTTGTTTTGTTCCATTGGGGCTGAAAAAGATAAAGATATCCTTGATTTTTTTCTCCTATTTATCAAGAAAGAAATGAGGATAATGATCAATGGCAATGGGATCAAATATAGAAAAAAGGGGTTTTCCCAATCATACGTCAAGATCGTTTTTAGTTTCAACCATGAATAATTTAGGTCAAATTTCATTTTTTCTTACGCTCAAGTTTGATTTTTCTACGTTCAGTTTGGTAGGCGGCATTGGCAATTTCTACCATAATGTTTACTGATTCCATGGTCTTTTCTGAAAAGTTTCCGCCATAAATAGCAGAATCTATGGCTTTTAACGCCTTAGCGAGCCGTTTATCCTTTAAATTGTCCACCATCTCCGTGGTGGTGAATGTTGAAAAGGGAGTTTTCGTCAATTTCTCAATATATATTTTCCAGACTAAAGTGGCATTTTCAAGCCTTTGAATACCCTTGGGATCTTGCGAGATAGATCTTGATTGCCTTTGAAATGCCCGCCTAAATTCGATATTTTTTCTCCATAATTTATAATATCGATAGGCTCTGCTAATATTGGCCCCAAATACCCAATAGATGATTCCGGAAATTATAAGAATTTCTATCCCTCCTATAAATACATTTTTAATGTTTGTTTTCGGTTGTATTAAAGGGATTTCAACATTACTGATCATTGCATCTACATTGATCAATTCTGGGTGCGGCACTAATCTCTTTAGAAATATCGTGTCGACTTTCGGATAAATTTTGGTGCAATCTGATGCATTGATTACGTAAATGGGCAAACTAAGTGTTTGAAAATCAGCGATATCAAAAAACTTAAATGTATAAATGGCCGAATCTAAACTCCCTTTTTCGGATGTTTGAGTTGAATAATATTCTTTTTTAATAGGCTCAAAAGCGCCAACTTTGGTATTATTTCCTGGAAAAAAAAGTTCTTGATTTTTTGAGTGAAGTACTTTTAAAACATAGTGAACCGGTTGGCCAATTTTGGCTGAATCCTCAATAAACGAACCATAAATTTGAATGGGTTTCTCTTGCATTATTTTCTAATTCTGAAAAGTTTAATCAGACTAGGTACAAAATCACCCCCTGCTTTTATTTGAATATAATTGGCTTGCCATTGCTTACAAAGGTCGTTTAGATCTTGAGCATTCGTTTGAATTTCTTGGGTCAATAAAGCTTTAAAGGACTTTGTTGACGTATTCACCCACGTAGTCTTTCTTTTCTCTGGATCATAAATGGGGATAATTCCCATAGCGGGCAACTTCAATTCGATATCAGAGTTTATCTGAATGATGACTAAATCGTGCTTTTTTGACATCGCGCGCAATAAGTCGTGGTAGTCTTCGTCGATAAAATCAGATATGACAAAAATGAGGCTTTTTCTTTTTAATACTTGAAGGGTGAATTTTAACGCTTGTTTCAAATCCGTTCCGGTGTTTTCTGGAATTAATTTGAACAATTCATTGATGACTTGATAGCCGTGTTTTTTACCTGCGCCTGGGGCTATGAATTTTTCATTTTTATCTGAATAACAACATAGCCCAATATTCCCAGCTTCTTGCATCGCTGAAAATGTTAGGACCCCCGCCACTTCTTTAAGTGTTTTCAGTTTTGATTCGTCCCTGTTACTAATGTTTTGAGAAGAGCTGACGTCCAACAAGAAAAACACGGTTTGCTCTTTTTCTTCTTTAAATAACTTAATAAATGTACCGTGCCCTTTGGCCGTTGAATTCCAATCGATGTGTCGAACGTCATCCCCATATTGATATTGCCTTAAATCACTAAATTCTAAGCCAGATCCCTTGAACACAGATGAGAAATTTCCATGCATTTGCGTATTAATCGCTTTTCTGATGCGAATGTCCAACTGTACAATATGGGAAAGAAATGCACGGATATCCATTTCTAAATGAGTGATTTATGAGGTATATGCTTGCTAAATTACCTATTTTTTGAGCAATCTTAGCGAAATCCCATAAAAGCTTTCTAATTTGTACGTAAATTTGGCTCATGAAATACCTTTTTGTCGTCCTTAGTTTTCTTGTTTTCTCTTGTCAAAATGATCAGAATCGAAATCGCTTGGATCAAGAAAAAATGGCTGAAATTCTGGTTGATATTCACTTAGATGAAGTTAAAATTAGTAGCATGGAAATCATTAGTCCAGACACCAATTTATTACTTTATCATGAATTGGAAAAAGCAACTTTGAAGAAACATGACGTAGATTCTGCGTCCTTTGTGAAAAGCTTCAATTCGTATGTAAGAGAGCCTAAAGATTTTATCGAATTATATGAGCGGGTAAATGAAATGATGAAGGATCGGAAAAAATTAAATGAAAATTCACGCCGATGAAGCTAATTGTTAGCATTTTAATCCTATTAAGCCAAATTTCACTTATGGCACAAAAGCCAATTATTCAAGGTCATAGGGGTTGTCGGGGCGAGTTCCCAGAAAACACACTGCCCGCTTTTCAGCATGCGTTGGAAATGGGAATTACAGTGCTTGAAATGGACGTTTGTATGTCTGCGGATGGCCAAGTCATTGTTTCGCATGAACCCTATATGAATTCATTATTTGCCATAAAACCGGATGGAACGCCCGTTCTAAAATCCGAAGAAAACGCTCTTAATGTGTTTAAAATGAGTTATAGTGAGGTTAGGAAGTTTGATGTAGGCTCACGTGGAAACCCATTATTCCCCGAACAAAAAAAAGTATTTGCCTACAAGCCTTTGCTTGAGGAAGTATTTCAAATGGCCGAAGATTTTAGAACAAAAACAGGCAAAAAAATATATTACAACATAGAAATTAAATCAGACCCGAAGGAATATGGCATTTCTCAGCCTACTACGGTGGACGAGTTTTCGGAAAAGGTCTGGGCCGTCATGGCCAAACATGTCCGTCCCGAATTTATTATTTTACAAAGTTTTGATTTTAATGTGTTAAAATACTGGAATAAATCGATCCAATCGGGACATTTTCCCCGAGTAGATTTGTCGGCTTTAGTGACAAGGAAAGGGCCAGAAAATACCTGTTCAGATTTAGGTTTTACCCCAGCTATTTATAGCCCAAACTTCAGCTCTTTGACTCAGGATATCGTAAATGATTGCCATAAAAGAGGGATGAAAGTAATTCCATGGACTGTTAATGAACTTACGGATGTGAAGGCGATGATACAATTGGGCGTAGATGAGATCATTACAGATTATCCTAGCCGTACGCTAAAAAATCTCTGAAATGTCCTTATTTAATGAGACTTTATTGTGGTTGATGAAAAGGAGAATGCCTCGAATAGAGGAACATTTTAAAAATCCATTAGGGCTCCAACATTCGAGTCTCGAAGAATTAATATTTTCGGGTCGAAACACGGAATGGGGGAAGAAATATGGGTATTCGGAAATAGGAAATTACGAAAAATTTAAGGCAGAGGTTCCAATATCAACCTACGAGGAGATCTTTCCCTACATTGACCGAATGATGCATGGAGAGCAAAATGTACTCTGGGCAAGTCCAATATCATGGTTTTCAAAGTCTTCAGGCACGACCAATGCGCGCAGTAAATTTATTCCAGTTTCAAAAGAATCATTAGAAAACTGCCACATGATGGGCGGAAAAGATATGATTACGTTGTTGATCAACAACAAACCAGAGACCAAAATTTTTGAAGGGAAGGGTTTATCTATTGGCGGTAGTTTATCAAACAATCCCTTGAATTCAAGTCTTCTTCTGGGGGATGTTTCAGCAGTAGTGATGAAAAATTTACCTATTTGGGCCCAAATTATTCGTACCCCTTCGCTTGATGTGGCGTTGATGGATGATTGGGATCAAAAAATTGAAAAAATGGCGATTGAAACAGCTAAGGAAAATGTGACTAGCATTTTGGGGGTACCCACTTGGACTTTAGTGCTCATTGAAAAAATATTGGAGATTAAGGGCAAAAAATCAATTTTAGAGGTGTGGCCCAATTTTGAATTTTTAGTACATGGGGCGGTGGCTTTTGGGCCATACCGAGAGATGTTTCAAAATTTAGTTTTCCCAAGCTCGGAGGTTCGATTTTTAGAAATTTACAATGCATCAGAAGGATTTTTTGCTATTCAAGACGATTTGAATTTGCCAGATGAAATGTTGCTGATGCTTGATTATGGCATTTTTTATGAATTTATTCCCATCGGGCCGCATGGGGAAGAAGTGGATCGGGTAGTTTCACTGGATCAAGTTGTTTTGGGGGTAAATTATGCAGTTTTGATTACAACGAATTCAGGCCTTTGGAGATATAAAATTGGCGATACCGTTAAATTCACTTCCATTTTACCTTATCGGATTAAAATTTCTGGACGAACCAAGCACTTTATAAATGCATTTGGCGAAGAGTTGATCATAGAAAATGCCGAAAAAGCAATCTCCGTTGCATGCATTCAGACAAATTCGGAAATAACGGATTATACGGCGGCACCTGCTTATATGGAAGGAGGTAAAAAGGGCAGTCATGAATGGGTCGTGGAGTTCTCAAAAGCCCCAAAAGATTTACGTATCTTTGTGGAAATTTTGGACCGAACGCTTCGTGAAGTAAACTCAGATTATGACGCAAAACGTTCGTATGATTTAGTTTTAGAACCCCCACAATTACTCGTTGCCCCTAAAGGAACATTTTATGCTTGGATGAGAGCTAGGGGAAAATTAGGTGGCCAACACAAGGTTCCAAGATTAAGTAATAACAGAGAGTTTATAGACGGGGTGAAGGCCCATTTTCAAAATTAAAATCTTATGGCATTAAAATTAACAATTGAAAACGGCATAAAAGATGCCATGCGCGCTAAAGATGCGGATCGTTTGCGTGCTTTGAGGGCAATAAAATCAATGATTTTATTAGAGGAGACTTCAGGATCCAATACGGGTGAGATTTCTACGGATGCGGAAATGAAAATTTTGATGAAAGCTGCCAAACAGCGCAAAGACTCATTAGAAGTGTATGTCGCACAAAATCGTCCTGATTTAGCTGAAAAAGAGCAAGTGGAACTCACTATTATTGAGGAGTTTTTACCCAAGCAATTATCCGATTCCGAGTTAACGGAACGTATTTCTGCTATTATTGCTCAATTGGGAGCTACCAGTCCAGCAGACATGGGCAAGGTAATGGGCGTTGCGTCTAAGGAATTAGCCGGATTAGCAGAAGGAAGAGCCATTTCTATAAAAGTGGGTGAATTATTGAAAAAATAATGGTGGAAAAGGAATTAATGCCTTCGTTGAAAGCAATTAGAAATTTAACTTTAGAGGAGTTGAGGCAGGAAATGCTGCTAAAAAAAGAGCCGGGTTTTCGGGCCAAACAAGTCTATGAATGGATTTGGAAAAAATCGGTTCGTTCATTTGATCAAATGGTTAACATTCCGAAAGAAACCAGGAGCTGGTTGGCCGACAACTATTCCCTACAATGTGTCGAAACAGCTGAATTCCAAATCAGTGTTGATCGCACCATTAAATCGAGTTTTTCATTGCATGACGGTAACCTGATCGAAGGAGTTTTAATTCCTACTCGTGAAAGAATGACCGCATGTGTGTCTTCTCAGGTGGGATGTTCCCTTACCTGCAGTTTTTGTGCTACGGGTTACATGGATCGCAAAAGGAATTTAGAGGCATTTGAAATATATGATCAAGTCGTATTGATTCGAGACCAAGCTCAAGAAAAATATGGCATTCCATTAACAAATATCGTCTATATGGGCATGGGAGAGCCCCTTTTGAACTACTCCAATGTGTTGAAGTCTGTTGAAATGATTACCTCTCCAGATGGATTAGGGATGGCTTCTAGGCGCATCACGGTGTCAACGGCCGGAATAGCTAAGATGATTAAGAAATTAGGTGATGACCAAGTGAAGTTCAACCTTGCTTTGTCGCTTCATGCAGCCAATGACACCAAAAGAAATCAGATTATGCCCATTAATGAGTCCAATACGTTGGAGGCATTATCAGAGGCTTTGCGTTATTTTTATGACAAAACAGAAAACGAAATAACGTTAGAATACATCATGTTTAATAAATTTAATGATTCGGTGGAGGATGCACGCGAACTATATGAGTTTGCTAGAAAATTGCCTTGTAAGATTAATATTATTGAATACAACCCCATCGCCCAGGCTGATTTTGTCAATGCGGAAGCAGATGCATTGGCTAAATTTGTGGCCTATTTGGAAAGTAAAAAAATGATTGTCAATGTTCGTCGTTCTCGTGGCAAAGATATTGATGCCGCTTGTGGGCAGTTGGCCGGTAAAAAATAGATAATGTCAAATACCTTATTTCCTGTTTTTTTAAAGCTTGACCAATTGAACACCTTGGTTGTTGGCGGAGGAAATGTAGCCCTAGAAAAAGTCTCTGCTATTTTACGAAATTCCCCTGAAGCTCGTGTTACTATGGTGGCCACATTTTTTAGAGAAGACACCTTGGCATATATCGAGAAGTTTCCTTTGGTTAGGTATGAAATTCGCGAATTTTTAGAGGCGGATTTAGAGGGCCGCGACTTAATTATTTGTGCGACAGATAATGTTCAATTACATCAAAAAATCAAAGCATTAGCAGCAGAACGACATCTGCTGTGCAATGTAGCTGATACGCCACATCTTTGTGATTTTTACCTTGGATCGATTGTTCAAAAAGGGGATTTAAAAATTGCGATATCGACCAACGGCAAATCGCCTACGTTGGCCAAGCGCATCAGGGCGTTTTTGGAAGAGGTCATCCCTGCAGACATTCAGGAAACGATGGATGGGTTAGAAGCCTACCGAAATTCACTTAAAGGAGATTTTGAAGCTAAAATCAAAGCGTTAAATGAGCTTACGAAGGGCTTGACTTTTAAGAAATAAGTCATGTACTTTTACCCCTTTCGCTAAGCTTTACTAACTTTTCAAAAGTTAGTAAAGCTAAAGCGAAAGAAATTAAAACAACCATCTAGATAAATTAAATCAATTTATTGATAATCAGCTTCTTGTATTATTTTAAATCTATTAAACAGTGTATATTTTGAAAAAATCAAAATGGCTCACCTGGAACATTATCACACAAAATTTGAACAAGGCAAATTTTACCACATATATAATCGGTCAATAGACAAAAAATTACTTTTTAAGTCTAGTGAAAATTACGAGTTCTTTTTGAGGAGGTGGATGAAGTATATGGGAGAATGTTTGGATGTTTATGCTTATTGCTTAATGGGAAATCATTATCATTTTTTGGTAAATGTTAGATGTACTAAAACTGCTGCATCTACACATTATTACATAGCTCATAATTTACAAAGGTTGTTTCAATCTTATGCGTTAGCATTTAATCATCAACATGCAAGGACTGGCACATTATTCCAAAAGCCTTATAAACGGGTACATGTTGATAGTGATGAATATGTCAGCAAGCTTATTCATTATATACATAATAATCCACAAAAACACGAAGTTGTTCATGATTTTCGTAATTGGAAGTGGAGTTCGTATAATGCTATATTAAAAAATAACAGGCAAATTGTTTCTCCTATTAAAGTTATAAATTGGTTTGGGGGAGTAGATGAATTCAAATTGTTTCATTTGAATAATACCAATGAGTTGGATATTTCTAATTATATAGATTTAGAGTGATATAGCTTTACTAACTTTATAAAAGTTAGTAAAGCTCGTAGGAGCAGCTCTGCTTTCCCAAAATCGAATTTTTACCAAACCATAGGTATTTCAATTAAAAGCGCTTTCGTATTAGCGGAGGCGGCTTTAACTTGAATCCTGTCAGTTTCCGAAATCCCAATTGCATCGCGGCGGCCCAGTATATGATTTGCCACTTCAAGGGCCCCTTCGATCACGATGAGAAAGGCTCCTTGGCGAGGCCCATGCAAGCTATATTCAAGCGTTTCGTTTAAATCCAGTTCTGTTAGATTAAAATACGTGTCTTGATTTACTTGAAGTGAATCTATATTAGAACCTAAAGGCGATACGACCGTTTTCCATTGGCCAATAAAATCGGTAGGAGTGTAGGTGCGTTGGTCGTACCGGGGAGTAATATTTTTCAGTTTTGGCATGACCCAAATTTGAAATAACTCGACGGGCTCGGTTGGGTTTGCATTGAATTCAGAATGATGAATCCCAGATCCCGCAGACATGATTTGTACATCGCCCGCTTGAATAATCCCTTTATTTCCTGCTGAATCTTCGTGTGCTAGCGCACCTTTTAGAGGAATGGTGACAATTTCCATATTGTCATGAGGGTGCTTCCCAAATCCCATTCCTCCAGCCACATAGTCGTCATTTAAGACCCGCAATGCACCAAAATGAATTCGGGCTGGGTTGTAATAGGAGGAAAAGCTGAAGCTGTAGGCGGTTTTGAGCCAACCATGATCTGCGGTACCTCGGGTATTAGCTGGGTGAAGTTCAGTTTTCATATGTATTAAATTGAATTAATTCTACGCCAGAAATTTGAATCAATATAGAGATTAATTTAAAAGAGTCGAGGCAAAATGCTCCGACTCCGTTAAATAGCTTAATTTCTGAACGCTAATTTTCTTTGAAAAATTTCAAATTAAAGGTATTGGTTTGCGTTGCTTGCGTTTAAATCTTCGAAGGCAGATTTTAATCGGGCTACGAAAGTTTCTTCTCCTTTTCTCAACCATACACGTGGGTCATAATATTTTTTATTAGGAGAATCCTCGCCTGTTGGGTTGCCAATTTGCCCTTGTAAATAGGCTTCGTTGGCCTTGTAGAAACCTAAAATACCTTCCCAGAATGCCCATTGCAAATCAGTGTCAATATTCATTTTAATCGCACCATAAGAAATCGCTTCGCGAATTTCCTCGCGTGATGATCCTGATCCACCGTGGAAAACGAAATTGATTGGCCTTTCGTCCTTCAAATCATATTTTTCACGAATAAAATCTTGTGAGTTTTTCAAAATCACGGGTTGAAGTTTAACGTTTCCTGGCTTATAAACTCCGTGAACATTTCCGAAAGCTGCCGCGATCGTAAATCTGTGAGAAATTTTGCTCAATTCTTCATAAGCATAAGCTACTTCGGAAGGTTGTGTATATAATTTAGATGAATCTACATCTGAATTATCGACCCCGTCTTCTTCGCCACCGGTAACTCCTAATTCGATTTCTAGTGTCATGCCTATTTTGGACATACGGCTTAAGTAATGTGCGCAGATCTCTATATTCTCTTCAATCGGTTCCTCAGATAAGTCGATCATATGGGACGAGAAAAGTGGTTGGCCATTCTCGGCATAAAACTTTTCACCTGCATCTAATAAGCCGTCTAACCAAGGCAATAATTTTTTTGCGCAGTGGTCGGTATGCAAAATAACTTGAACTCCGTAGGCTTTGGCCAATTGGTGAACGTGATAAGCTCCTGAGATTGAACCTGCGATAGCCGCTTCTTGATTTGTATTTGCCAAAGTCTTTCCTGCGTAAAATACGCCACCGCCGTTGGAGAATTGGATGATTACTGGGGAATTAACAGCTTTTGCGGCTTCTAAAACACCATTAACGGTATTTGTGCCGGTAACGTTTACGGCTGGTAATGCAAAATGATTCTTTTTTGCAATTTCAAATAACTCTTGCACGGCATCTCCGTGTAGTACTCCTTTTTGATTGGCTAAACTTGACATATGTATATTTATCTTTTGAAATACATGAATTTAAGAATAAACGGCTTGATTTAAAGCGTTTAAGGTGCAAACTTACTAAGATTTGTGTTAAAAATGAAGTGGATTTATAAGAAAAGTACAATTTTTATTTAGGCCAAAAAAATATTTTCAAACACACTCTTGTTTGTATTAATATTTTTTCTACCTTTGCACTCCCGTTCCACAAACGCAGTTTTTCATTCAGAAAGAGGTTGGCAGAACTTCTCGAATTTATTTAAAACATAAAAATGCGGGTAGAACAGGGATTAAAATGGAGGTAAGTCTCTGTTTTTGTGTCAGAACTGGTATTGATTAATGAATGTTGAATGCCCAGCCCATTAATTAAGTATTAAGCTGCACAAGGTATTAACCGCTGTATAAACAGTGGGATGACCTTGTCGCCTATCACCAATTCTGTCCTTATTGTGTTTCCGATCTCGTTGAAAAACGAATTTGAATAATACTTACAACAAGCCAAGTTAGCCTTGTAAGCGTATTTTTTAATAAATAAAATATAATATGTCAGGAATTATCGGTAAAAAAGTCGGAATGACCAG
>Ga0214919_10002911_pt1 | contig 26431 bp, 19 predicted proteins | sample LL1503_MetaG_FD_177994 | JGI IMG/M metagenome (GOLD analysis project Ga0214919, IMG submission 177994) | Freshwater microbial communities from Lake Lanier, Atlanta, Georgia, United States - LL-1503 | ecosystem: Environmental > Aquatic > Freshwater > Lake | place: USA: Georgia | collected...
AAAAAATAAAAATTTTAAAAAGGTTTTTTTTTTTAGATCCTATCCAAAAAAAAAAACATGTTTTTTCACAAGAACACACCCGTCCACCCGGTAGTACCGGGTGGCGGTAAGACAGTAAAAGAGGACCAAACAAGATAGGCGTTGTAGGGAGCCAGATTGTTGTCTTTGGAAATTGAAAAAATCAAAAATAGAAAGTGTTTGGATTTTTTTCAAAAAAAAAATTAAAAATTCTGAAAAGGTTTTTTTTTTTGAGATCTATCCCAAAAAAAAACATGTTTTTGATGAAACGACATTGCGTACCGGATTGGCGGTAAGGCAGGAGAAGAAGACAAGCATAGATAGACGTGTCAGGGAGTTGGCGCGCTTTAAATAGGCTAAAAGCCCCATGTTGCGTACCAGAGTCCTTTCAAAAGGGTCCTCTCAAGGATTCCCGGAGAAAGCGAGGAAATCCGAGTAAGAATTGACCCATACGATTCAAGCGATCCGAGAAAGTGTCTTTGACGGGAGTATGAATGTCGAGGTCTTGGTGCAAAGGAAAGAGGGAGGGATACATGGTTTCATACATACTTTGTAAATCTTGGATGGCCTCGTCTTTTTCTTGAACATCGGTGATTGAGGCTCTTTTAAGAACCTCGTCCATCATGACGGAACGACAACGCAAGAAGAATTGATGGAAAACCCCATTTTTCTTGGGGTTGATCATGTCGCAGAGGATGTCCTCGGCATTCTCCTCTTCTGTGATTGTGGCTTGGAGTACAACCTGGAAAATACCTCGAAGACGGTCCTTATCGGAGATACGGACCTCGATCTTCGGATGAAAACCTATCAACACATTGACAACACGAGATAGATGACCAGTAGCACAGGTCCCGCTCATCTCCGCAAGCTCTTCTCGTATTCGCCCAAGAATCTCCTCTATTTGGGAGCAAGAAGCTTCCATGGCATAGGCCCAGATCATGAGAAACACAATCCATAAAGTGACCGTGATCTTGCGATTGCTGGACCTTCGTGAGAAGAGACTACGATCGGTGTAAAGGCGCAACAATGCTTTTTCTTGTGCAGGCGATAGGAATCCCAAACGGTTTCGGATGATATCAAAATCGTCATAGTCACAGGTACTACGACGCTCGTTGAGAAGAACCTCGATATTCTTCCAGACGGAATTATTGATAGAGGTATCGTGAACGTTTTGCTGGTCCTCGTAGACAATGCGAGGAATGACTGGAAAATGGGCTGGAAAACGTTCTATGCCTCGCATCGCGACCGCCAACGCCCCCAAAGGATGCTGACCGTGTATCCGATGAAGCTGTTGATCGGCCCAACGATGATTATTTGCCCATTCATGCATCCTCTGTATCTGTGCCTCGCTCAAAATAAATTGAAACCGTGTCAAGACATCGTAGGCTTCCCAATCGGTATCGTCCACCATCCAGGTCATGAGATCTGTACCCATCCACGGCTCGACCCTCTCGTGACCAAGCAGATAAGAAAGGATCATCATCTTGGAACGCCGTGTCGTCCCCGCCTCATGGTACACGAGCATGTATAGATCACACACCGTGTCTTCTTTCCATCGGGTGGTGGCCTCGAGCATGTGCGCCATGATTCTTTGATCCATTCCTATCAGTCGTGCCATGTATCTCATCTTTTCGTCTTCCGTGGTCATGGCCATCAATCGGTCTTCGGCCTCTTTACGACATCGTTTGGCGTCTGTATACATAAAAGAAGCCTTCATCATGCTTTTCTGAAGCGCATCCCACCATGATTCTTCCGGACCAGAAGGCTTGAGTTTGGACACCTCGTACAGTAAGGGCATATTGGATAAGCTTTCTACGGTGTGATACATTTACTTTACGAGAAAAGACAAGGAATCTTTAAATCTTCCCGTCCACAATTCCATTGTGTTTTTTTTATGATCAATCATCTAACAATAAAAAAAATTTAAATTCCTTACTACGCCGTAGAGGACTGATCCAAATGGCTGACATCAACAAGTCTTCGATAGCCTTCTCCCTCGTCCTTGGGAGGCGATGAAGAAGGAGAAGGAGACGGAGACGATTCATAGGCACAGTTTTCCAGAACTGCAAAGAGGCCTGGAGAACCGGGTGGGGGGAGCTCGATGCGGAAAGCAATTTTCAGGTTTCCTTTGTGTCCCTGGAAGCGCATACCGACTCCTTCCACTTCTTTGACGAGTGGCTTGTCGAGCACCTTGCAGAGAACTGAACGCGGGGGAAGCACCACGTCCATTTTTTCACCGTCAAGCAAAACGAGTTCACGACGGAAGCCGTACAGGGCTTCCGTCAGCGTAATGGGAATCGTGGTGAGGAGATCCAGCATCTCTTTTTCACACACCTTGAACACCGGGTGTGGTTTGTAGGTGAGTACAAAATGAACATCACCCGCTTCCATATCAGGCATCTGATCACCTTTGCCCACCATGATGATAGCATTGCCTTCTGGTGTTCCAGGGGGAATGGGAATGTCGACCTGAGATTCGAGAACCAAGAAATCCTTGTCTTGAAAGAGAGTGCCATTTCCTTGACAGGGCGCGCAAGAATTAATACTTTGTGTGACCATGAACCCCATATGCACCTGTTGTACGACCTGTCCGGTACCATTGCATTCCTTGCATTTGGTACCGGAACCAGATCCCGCATACGTCTTCTTGGAAATCCGAAAGGTTATTGTTTTCCCCAAAAAGACTTCCTCGAGAGTCACAGGAAGCTCGTACGTCTTGTGCGCGGTTTTTTTCTTACCGCTACGACGCATACCAGGCATTCCGGGCATGCCCTGCATCCCTGGAATGCCACCTCTCATACCAAACAAGCTCTCAAAAATATTCTCCATATTGACACCACCCGGCATGCCACCACCACCACCACCGCCCTCGGGACCTCCCTCCACGACACCAAATTGATCATACATTGTCTTCTTCTGAGGATCCGAAAGAATCCCGTACGCCTGTCCCAGCTCTTTGAATTTCTCCGCATCCCCTCCCTTCTTATCCGGATGATATTTCATCGCCAATTTCTTATACGACTTTTTTACCTCTTCTTCCGAAGCACCTTTCTCCAATTGAAGGATGCCATAAAGATCTTTTTGGGGTGCTCGTTGCATTTTTTTTCTCTCTCTCTTTATTCTCATCGGATCACGAATATTTAAACCTCTATTCTTTTGAAAATTTGGATTGGCATGCATTTAAAGACGTGTCGTAATTCAAGTACTAAAAATGTCAAATTATTTGCTGATATCATCGGCCTATCGAGATCGTATTTTGTATCCGAATCCGGGTGATTTTGTGGTACCTTTCCAGCAGGTGCAATCTGCGATTGTTCAAACCTTTACGGTGTTATCGACGGTCAATCCGTTGAGCGTGTTTCCCGTGTATTCGTTCTCGTGGACCAATTATGGTGGTGGTCAGAAAAATATGGATCTTTCTGTGTTTACGACCATTATCACGGGAGGAGGAGGTGCGAATATCGTGCTGGGTCCCAATGTGCCAACGGAACTGTTGGGCTTTCGGAATACAACGGATCCTTCTATCGCGGTGCGACAAACGGTAGAGAATTGTGAGGATATTCTTCTCCATTGTACGGCGGTGTACGTGGATGCGGGTGGACAGGTATTTGAATCAACCATTGTGGAGTATTCTCCCGTTTATAATCGCATCGTAACGTTTGAGCCGTTGCCTTTTGATATCGGGAGAAATCTCCAGATTGTGTACCGACCCTTCTTAGCGCTTCAAGACAAGACCGTGCTACTATTACCAGGAAAGTATAATTCTCGATTGTTCTTGGACAATGATGTATATCTATACAATATCACCATCAATGAAGTACGTCCCTGTACAATCAATGCACAGGGAAGCCAGTTGACGTGTATTCCGGCCTTTCCCACCGAGGCCTTGTCTCCCACCGACAAGTATCTCGTTTATAACACGCTGTATCCATTTGTTCTTGGATCGCTTCTTCCATTTTCGAACGACAAACTATTTCTGGAGAACGCCCTGAATGAGTTCAGCATCGTTCAGAATGGGAGTGGATATCGAACGAATGAACGTGTGTATGCGGTATCCACATGGGAAGAGGAATACGGACCCCATCATTGCGTATTAGTCGTACGCCGTGTGGATACCGCCACGGGGGCGATTCGCGAACTGGAAATGACAGAGATTGGATGCCAGGAGTTTGCGCGATCGTCTTATTATTTGTTAAAGCCTATGCAGGATGGTCTGCGTTCTTTGGATCCTGCCACGTTTTTTGTGCTCGATGTGTCGACAGCTTTCCGGGTGCAGACCAAGACAAAGACACGGGACAGGGATTGGTTAGGGAATTATTTTACTGTCTTTTTGTTGTCTCCAGTGTACACGGTAGAGGCGGGAAAGTTGTATACCTCACCCAATAATGTCTATCCCGTGCAGATTCCTTATCCTCCCATCACGAGCGGAGATTTATATCGTTCACAGATCTTGACGGGTGTTGCGGGGATTCAAAAGGTGCGTCACATCAGTGAGAACGAGGTCATCGTGTGGGTGCAGAAATATCCGGGAGAGATCTTGGACCGGTTCCGATTGTACAATCAGTTGTCCCCCGCGCAGAAACAGAGCGTGGCGTATGCGGATGCATTGAATTGTTGTGTCCAGAATTTTGTACGGGAGGGAATCGTGCCTCTTAATTTCACGGGATCGTATCTGACACAATCCCAAATGTCGTGTTATGAGATCACAATCCTGAATCTGATCCTGCCGAATGTCCAGCTGGACAATGTGACGTCTCTCTTGACCAGCGGTTATCCCTACGTGCTGTTGGAGGTAAGCAATGTGACGATGCCCTCGTCCGGGAACAAGAATGTGGTGTATTCGAACAATCCTGCTGCCGTCAATACAACTTTTATCTGCTCGATTAGTGATGTAAACGATCCGATCAAATCGCGTTTTATCAAGATCAGCTCGGATGGGACAATACAGACGATCAAGTTTTCTCCGGCAGACAACCTGCGATTCCGTATCTTGCTCCCCTCGGGCGAGCCTTTCTTGCTTCAACAGAGCGATTATCTGCCACCGTCGATCTCGGACCCGTCGATCCAGATCGATATATTGATAGAGTTGAAACGTGTGTAGCATTAGAATGGTAAACAAAACTTGAGTACTAATAGAATGAGTTCTTCTCTTCCTGTGATCCAAGAGTATCTCAGAAATCAGGGCGACTGTGGCTGTGCCAACAAGAATACAAGACCTGCAAGCGTTTCTTCTATTTATGTCCAGTCCTCGCTGATCAATTACGTGTTCCCGCAGTATACACTGCCATGGAACAATTTCTTTACCGGTGTGTCTACGGGCACCCGGCCGTATTAGGATAAAATGACTATTTTTTTTCTATCTTTCTAATAGAGGAATCATAGGATGGAAGATAAAATAATTATAACGATTATATCGGCGCATCGTCATGGAACCAACTTTATATGTAATTTGTTGGAAAACAATTTTAAGCAGATGACCTGTTATTATGAATTATTTTATGAATATAATGATATACCTCTTGTTAAACAGTTATCAAAATTGCGTAAAGATGATCCTTTACAATTTTTCAAAGAAATTGTAAAGAAAACCGATACCAAAATTATTTGCTACAAGATTTTTTATGATCAAGCTCACAAGTTTTCTCTTGAAGAGGATAATGAATTATCGCTTGTAGAATCGCTATTTGAATTTTCAGACGTGGTTCTTTTCCTGCATCGGAACCTCTTGGATTCTTACATTTCATTAAGAAAAGCCGCAGAATTAGATTTCTGGATTCATAAAGATACGACTCATTATAAAATAAATTTTGATCCCAACGATTTCAAAGAATATTTATTCTATCAATCTCAATGGTTTCAAAATACCAAGGATTCAGTAAAGAATAAGGGTATTCCCTACCTTGATATCCATTACGAGACCTTTGTAGAATTAGATACGCAACAACAGCTTGAAACCTTTACCTCGTTTTTTAAAGAGGCCTTCTCGTCCAACTCTGAATCCGAAACATTATTTTCAATTCAAGAAACTATCCATAAATCTAAATTTGAAAAGCAAGATAAAAACAAGGATTACAAAGACAAGATTGAAAATTTTGATAAAGTGGCAGGAATGCTTCAAGAAATGGGATACTTGTGAACTTGTGACGAGTAGGAAAAAAATGAAAAAAAAATAAATTTTTTTTTTCTTTACATCTTCACAAATAAAAGTTTTTTCATATCTTCATGAAGATTGTTGGTTTATTTTTCTTTCTGACGGGGATGATTGGTCTTGTTGATTCTTATCCCTTTGTCAACATTCTGTGCCAACAGTATCCTCTCGTTAAAACCTTATCCCCCGTGCATTCGCATTCACACCCTTTCTTACCGTCGTTAATCCGTACCACGGATTCGACCGTGGGTGCACGGATCCTGGATATCGGTTGCGGAAACGGTATCAGCACCAAAGAAATTTTGCGTTCTGTTCAACAAGATGTATCGTCTTTTGATATTACAGGGATCGATAAAGACGAATTTAAAATAATGAAGGCCAGTTACAATTATCCGCAACTGCAATTCGGCGTGGATGATATTCGCTATTCTCGCCTCCCCACCAAGGAATTTGATCTCCTATTTGTTTCTAATGTTTTTCAGGAGATTCCTGTACGCGATTTTAATAGGGCGTGTCGACATATGAAACGTATTGCCAGAAATGATCATTCTCTATTATTTGTGTATCACGATAAGATGAATGACCGTCAATTGAAAAGCAATATGAGGGAATTTAGTGATTCTTTTGATGTTCTTCATGAGGAGAGCTGTGAGAAAGAGGATCGGCATTATATCATTGCGAGAGCGAGGTAAAAAAAAAATATTGTTCAACGAATAGAAAAAGATGTCTTCCTCCGGCCTCTGTACTTTTACGTTTGCCGATTATTTGTGCAATCATCCCGAGCTTTCCGGATTTGTGAATCTTTATTCCGGATCGCCTTTATTTGGCATCCTCGCAACCCTTACCGACACACAGATTTTTATTCCCACGAATGATGCCCTGGCGGACACGGCAACCGTCGATGTTCTTAATAATTCTACACTGGCCGAGATAGATGCATATTTCCTCTATTCGTTGGTGCCCAAGGGCACAACGGGTGAGACACAGTGCACATTGCTACCGGGGTACAGCGTGGATATCACCTCTACTACCGTGAATAATATTCCTTTGCTCACAGTCACTAATATTAGTAACGGATTAACTGTATATACCATTTCGGGATACCTTGTCCCTACCGTGATAGACCCAAATTGCGTCCCTCAAGAAGAGGAAAAATAATTTTCTTTTACAATTTGTATAAGAGAGAAGGATGAATTTACAAGATTATCTAAACATTTATTCTAAAGATCGCAAGGGAGCTTTTTTTTATGGCGCCAGCAATAATAACAATAACAATCCTGTTTTTCGTCAATCTGGAAACGCGTTTCCAGATCATCAACCTTTTAATGAAAAAACATTATTTTCATGGGGATCCGCAAGTAAGATACTTACCGGGATTGTTTGTACGTTGATGATGGAACAAGGTCTGATAACCTCTTCAGACCCTTTGTCCAACATTCTACCTGATATTTTTCAAGGAAAAGGCACCTATTTTAAGAGTATCACGGTTACGAATCCTGATCTTTTTCCACGCCCTGAAAGTTATACATCAGAGCTCGGAACATTCGAGTGGAATAAAGTTACTGTGGGTGATCTGCTTACTTTTAGTATCGGCCTGCCAGACGATGTCTTCTTTCTTACAGGCCTCGCGGTACCTTACTATACCAATCCCGTCGCTATTCAACAAGTGCTTGCTGAAAATTCAGTCGTGGGTCTGGGTAATGTGATCCAATTCTATATTATGTACAGTCAAATGTTAAAAGGAGAACCTATCGGTCCAGTGACAAAGATTTATAACGGCGCAACTACCATTTTGGAAATATTTTCAACCGCAATCCCGGAATTAATTCGTTTAAACGTTGATGGAATTTTACCCGCTCTTTTTCCTCCCAACTCGGTACTTGAAAATGCACTTCCGTATCGCACACGGATACCAAATGTTCTTTACGACCTATCTTATTTTATACTCGGTTATATTCTTGATAGGATAGCTATAAACAATAAGTATCGGAATTTTTCAGAGTACGTAAAAATCAATATTTTTGATCCATGTGAAATGAAAAACAGCTATATTCTCTTACAGGACAAGATCCCATCCCCTATCGCGGAATACAGCTGGCGACGAAGCCCTTCACTCGGGCTGACAACTCGTGCAAACCCTTCCATTATTCAAACGTGGCTGGGTTATCAATGCTCCGATGCGTATAGGAATATCGCGGGAAGCAAAGGTCCTGGACCCCTTGTATGGGGGTCCTCGTTTCCAGAAGATGGGATTTCAAGAGTGATGTCCAATGTTTTTTATTACAGAAATGGTGTACCCGATTCATCTTGTCTTGGTAATTCCCCGCTCGTATCTTCCATCGAGGACTTTGGAAAACTCCTCTCGATGATTACTCATAAAGGTATTTATCAATGCAAACAAGTCATGAAGCCACAATCTTTTTCTTACCTCACAAGCACCAAGATCCAATCACTTAATTCAAGTATCGCCTACGCGCCTTATCCTTTATCCAATACATCCTTTTCTAATCGATCTTTTTGTATGGGATTTAATCGTACAAATAGAGACCAATCTAACGATCCCGTCTATGGATTCGATTCCAGTGTGATACAGTTTTTTGGAATAACCGGTGCATCCTATTACATAAATTTGGAAGCCAATATATGGTTCGTTTACGGTGTTGCAGAACCTTTCTTATCTTCCGGTAATCTTCCAATCCCAGGAATAGGCGAGTCTCCCTATTCCGAACCCATCAGCTCACGATTCCTCGTTCTTCTTGAAAAAGAAAATAAAGAGGGGTCGCATCCGCATCATGATAATACAAAGAGTGTTTATTACTTTTAAATCCTCCACCATTTCAAACTAAGATTATTAGGAGAGACGAGAGTATTTTTTTTCTTGGGATTGAAAAAAAAAACGAAACGTTTAAAAAAATTTTTAGGGAAAATAAATGGAAGAGGATTTTGAAATAGAAGCCATTCGACTTTTTTGTAATAATCCCAGTATATTTTATTATGAATTATTGTCTCCGTTTACGAAATTTGCCTTTTTAAATGCGGCTGCAGAAGTGGTGAGGGATAATTTTGCCATCTCGGCGCGTTTACGAACACCTGGTGATTTCAGTGTGGCGCATCGCATACTCAATATCCTTCTTATGGATCCTGAGAACCAAAAAATAATGTTTACCCGAGAACCGACTGTTTTCAAATCTCGTAGAATGTCTTGTTATACTAAGAGAAATATCGCCACAGAGAACTTTAAGCCTATCTTGAGTCCAGACGATCAAAAAAAAACAAGGATTGTCATCAACAGAGAGGGTGGTAGTTGTTTTTTTCGAAGCATCAGCGATGCGTATTTGGAAATCGGTAGATTCATTAGTATTAATGATATGAGGAGTCTCCTACGACAAAATGCTTCTCGAGACGCATTTGAAGAATTGCGTACCCTTTGGGTGATGATGAAGCCGAAATATAAAGACGCTATTAAACAAAGAGACAATTATTTACGAGTACAGGAAAAGTATATAAAGTTAAGGAGGGAAACCGAGGAAAATATTAAACTATTAAAGGCCGAGATGAAAGAAATGGATGATGAAAAAAAAGAAGAAGCAAAGATACAGCTGAAAACATTAACGGATGCCTTGGGACACCAGACTGCGATGGTTCAGGCGGCGCAAAGAAAAATTTATATCAGTACGGTGAATATCAGCTATGTAGAATCCAGTATGGGTGAATTTTTTTGGGTTGGTGAAAATAATATTACTACTTTTGAAGAATATAGAAATTTTATGTTAAAGGCAAAATATTGGGCCTCCAATCCGGATATCGCGTTTTTAGAGCGATTATTGAATGTAAAAATTATCATTGTTCAAACTTTGGACGGAAAAAACTATCAATACAGTTGCCATATCTTGGATAAAGATCTTCAAGAATTCAATCCCGATTATTACATTATTGTACAGTGGAAACAGTCTCATTATCAGCTGATCCAGTATGAAATATCACCAGGTATCTGGCGCGGTATCTTTACCTTTGATCAACTACCCGCGGGCATACGCGATGGGTATATCAAATCCTGTATGTCCTCTCCTGAAAGTTCTTATTATAAAATTGTGCCTTTTCGAGAACGAAAATTGGCCATGCAACGCCAGGAACGACGACGACAACGCCAACAACAACAAAAAAAAAAAAAATGATGCATGTCCTGTGAGAATGTATTTTTTTCTTTTTCAATTTACATGATGTTTCACTCGTTATCTTCTGAAACAGCAAACAGCAAATCGACCCTATTTCATATTTCGGATGTTCATATCCGTCTCAACTCGAGGAAAGAAGAATACGAGCAAGTATTTGAACGTTTGTATAGTGTTCTCAGATCTCATCCCAAGGTCCAATCCGCGGCGATTGTCATCACAGGAGATCTTCTTCATAACAAACTGGACCTGACACCGGAATGCATCCTGATGAGTTATTCTTTCCTTGCTCGTCTCGGCGCCATCGCCCCTACGTTTTTAATCGCGGGCAATCACGATGCCCTTCTCAATAATCTGGAACGCGTGGACAGCCTGACGAGCATTCTCCATGAGAGAACGCCCGAGGGAGTCTATTATCTCAAATATACGGGATACTATCGCTACTCCAATCTTGTGTTTGCGGTCAATTCTTTATTGGGGAGTGGTATTGCTAACAACAGCGATACCACCACCACCACCTGGCTGGACCTGAGTGCCGACATGCGCAAGGATCCCGTCTTTTTTGAAAACTCGATACGGGTCGCTTTGTTTCACGGTTCCATTGCCGGATGGAGAAACAACCTGGGCTTTTGTTCGCCGGAGGGAGATAAGAAAGACTCGGATTTTGTCGGATACGATCTCGTTCTTTTGGGAGATATTCATAAATATCAGTACATGAACAAGGAGCGCACCATGGCGTATTCTGGTTCTCTTGTTTCCCAAAATTTTGGGGAGACGGATCCTGATCATGGCCTTCTTGTGTGGGATCTTGCCACCCGGTCATCGGAGCTGATTCGAATCCCGAATCCTTTTTGTTATTGCGAGGCCGTGCTGGAAGAACAGAGCCTTCGTGTCTTGTACCAGGAGGATACGATTCCCATCCTGGAGTGGAGAAATGTCGACACACTTCGGAAATATTTACCAGAATGCTGTAATCTACGCATCCATCTTACCGAAGATTCTTCGATTAATCACGATTTTATCTCGACGTTCAAGAAAGCGTTACCGAGGGCACGTCTTCAGCAACGTCATGCTTCTCACAGAAGTAGTGGTAGTGATACTACAAGCGTACAAAACAGGAACAAATTTAGTCCCGGGAATGCCGATGAAATGTTTTGGATCCGCGCGTTTGTGCTGGAGAAACTGCGTGATCAACCTCTTTCTTTGATCGAGAAGTTGATCGAGGAGCTTGTAGCGGAATATCGCAAGAATGTGCAACAGAAAAATCCAGAGGGCCACGCGTGCTGGGCGCTGGAAACGCTTGTCTTTTCCAACATGTTTGGATATGGAAAAAATAACCGGATCGATTTTACCAAGATGCAACCGAATACGATCACGGGTATTTTTGGAAGAAATTCGTATGGAAAATCGACTATTATTGATATTCTGACCTTTATGCTGTTTGGCAAGATTACCCGTGGTACGCACGGAAATAGTATCCCCAAGGAAATTATTCATCGTGAAGAGAAAAAGGCTTCGGGTGAAATTATCTTTGGTGTGGGAAATCAACGCTATCGGATTGTCAAGGAATGTACGCGTCAAAAGAATGACAAGATCAAGATAGTGGAAACCTTTTTTATTTGGGACGGACGGTGGTGTGATTATTCTGAAGAACAGCGCAAGAAAACCGACAAGGTAATTGAATCATTGTTGGGTAGTTGTGAGGGTTTTCTCTATACCAATGTATGTCTTCAACAGCGAGAGAAACAGTTTCGAGACATGACCCAGAAAGAACGCAAAGAGTTTTTGTACTCCCTTTTTGGTCTGGATTGGTTTGAAAAATATCGCAAGGAAAAGGAGGACGAATGGAAGGCCATCAAGGGTGGAGAAAAAGTGTACCAGGCCAAGCTGGGAAATCAAACGACTCATGAATGGGAGGAAGAGGCTTCCTCCTATCATGCGAATATCCGAGTGTCGGAGTCGGAGCTTGTGAAACTGTCCACGGCAATAGCGGATATTGAAAAAGAGAGGGATAAGATGATGGCGTTGCAGAAACCCTCGGATTATACAAGCCTGGAGGAAGCGCTAACGGTGCAGAAACAATTGAAACGGCGTATGAAAGATACGGTCGAAGAAGAAAAGCGACTGTCAGAAGAGATGGTGTCTCTGCAGACCTATCTGAGCATACATGACGAAAAAACCATCTTGTCGGAATTGAGGCGATTAGACGAACTGATCGTTTCTATGGAACAGAGTGTTTCCACGGTGAGAGAAGAAGGACCCGAGATTCGTCGATGGATTGTTCGATCCTCTCGTGAAGAATGGATGCGTGAAAACGAGAGGATCATGATGTTTCTTGGACGCTCGGAATCGATCGATAGAGCATGGTCGGAAGAAAAGACGAGGATCGAGAAACAGATCTTGGGGTTAGAGGCAGAAACCGCAAGACTGGTGTACGACATGGATCAGGTTGTGGACTCCGATCATGAATGGGAGGCCTTGTGTATCAAGGCGTCCAAGGCGGAACAGGAAATGACGACCCTGGAGACAAGGCTTTCTCGTGAGACGACGGAGGAAGAGGAGAATAAGGACACAGATGCCGTGGAAGATGTGCTACAAGAGGTCCAGCGTCTTTTGTATGAACACAAGAGTGTGGAATGCAAGATACAGATGCTTCGACAGAATGTGCGTGAGACCAAGACCATGGAATTTAATCCGGATTGTAGGGCTTGCACTCGCAACCCCTATTTTCTTCAGCAGACGGAGAGAGAAAAAGCGCTCCATTCGGAGGAAATGACGGGTAATAAATTGTTACAGGTTCTGGAGGACAAGAGAAGAACGGTGTGTAGTTTTCTGGCAAAGATGGGTAATCATCAGGTTGATCTTGTGGGATTGGAAATGGAGAAATTGCATGATTTGTTGCGATCCGGTCTTCAGAAAAGGAAGGAGCAGAGGATGGAGGCTATCAAGAAAAGGGAACAGTCTCTGAAGAAACTCCAATATTATAAGAATGTGAGGACGAGGTATGAAAATACCAAGAGCTATCATGATTCAAGGCGTCATAAGACGGCCATCGAGGAGCTTCAGCGCGAGATGGCCAGTAGTGTCAAGAAAAGCGAATATAACGAGCTTACACGCCTGATCAAGAATGCCTCGGTATATGAGAAAATCCGTTTATACTGGGAAAAGAACAAGGGTGGAGCGAGCTCGTTGGAAGAGCTCCGTCGTGAGAAGGAGGGATGGGATAAAAAACAAGAGGAATGGAGTAGGAAAAAACAGCGATGGGGGGATGTGACTACGGAGGTCCTGGAGATGGGAAAGAGGAAGATGCGTGGCGAGCTGGATATGGAGGAATTGCAAAAGCAGATGGAGGCGTTGATGGAGAATGAAAAAACGGCCGTGAAGAGGAAAGAATGTGAGGCCAGACGGTCTTCTTTGCGAAAGGAAAAGGAGGAATGCTTGGAGAAACAACATGGGTGGAAGACATCTCTGGAATCGCTGATGATCCGTAAGAAGGAATGGGAAATCAATTCCAAGATGTGGAAGGAATGTCAGGAGAAGAGTCGAATGTTACAATGTCTTATGGATTGCATTAATCGGGACGGATTGCCGTTGTATCTGTTGAGGATGTATCTTCCCATTATCGAAGATGATATCAATATGCTGATTCATACCTTTTTGGACAAGAAACTCGTGTTGCGTGTTCAAGAGGATAATGTCATTGTGGGATTGCAGGGAGGGGCGACCACGACCACAACCACGACCACCACGACGGCTCCTTCAAATTACATGGGAGGTATGGAGTCTTTTATTGTGGATTTGTCGGTCAAGATGGGATTTGCCAAGTATTCTCGTCTACCGCAGTCGAATTTCTTCATCATTGATGAGGGAATTTCGGTGTTTGATCAGGAACGTATCGCCAACATTTATGTCTTGTTTAATTTCCTGACCAGCATCAGCGAGCATGTCTTTCTTATCAGCCATCTTCCTACAATCAAAGATTTCGTGTCTCAATCGATCGAGATCGACAAGGATTCGGAACAGAAGAGTCATCTGACGTGTTGTTTTTAATTAGTTCCGGGACAATAGCTCTGATAATTCCCGTTGCAATTTTGACACGCATTGTTGGGATAACAGGTTCCACAGGATTCTCCAGGGGGGCAGTATTGATATTTGGGTGGTGTATTTTGAATCAGATCCGTATCCTGACAAAAACAATAGTTGACGTCAGAGTTATAACTGCCGTAGAGGGGTGTAAAATAACCGGTATTATAATAATATCCGGGATAATTGTAGACGTAATTATATCGCGGTAAGGGAGGATGATGGGCGAAGTATCCTCTACCGCCAAAACCACCTCTTCCACCACCACCACCTCTTCCACCACCGCCACCACCTCTTCCACCACCGCCAAAACCACCTCTTCCACCACCGCCAAAACCACCTCTTCCACCACCTCTTCCACCGCCACCTCCTCTTCCACCACTAAAACCACCGCCAGGCGTTAATGCACCACCACCAAAACCTCCTCTCCCACCTCCTCCACCTATTGCTCCGCCACCCATTCCACCACCACCAAAACCTCCTCTCCCACCTCCACCACCAAAACCTCCTCTCCCACCTCCACCACCCATTCCTCCACCACCACCACTAAAACCACCCATTCCTCCACCACCTCCTCCTATTGCACCACCACCACCACCACCTCCAAAACCACCACCACCGCCTCCAAAGCCACCACCGCCTCCACCAAAACCTCCACCACCGCGAAAATTTTCGATCGTATCGGAGTAAGATTGTTTTAAAGAAAGATATTCTTTGGGCATTTTTTTTTTTACAAAAAAAAAAAAAATACATTGAAAAAAAAAAACAAATGCAAACAATTCAAAATCTCATTCAAGAATGGAAAATATCTAATGATCAACCTACGCTGACAGCGATAAAGGCAAATCTCGTCAAGGGGTTGAAACGCATCCGTGACAATACCCGTCCTGACAAGAAGATGCAGGCATTACATTTTCTTTCCGACAAGGTGGATGCCCAACAATTTGAGAAATTACCGGCAAAAGAGAAACAAACCATCCATCGCATCGAAGCCGGGATCAAGAATATCCTTTCCGAGACCATATTGGATTCTTTGGGTAAATATTGTATGATTCACAACCGTCGTGGGTGTCATTTATGGGCTTCCGGCTACTTGTACACCAAGCTTTTTCTAACCGAAGGACATCCTGGCAGTGTCTTTAAACTGGAAAAAGGCATCATGGAGGATGGAACTGTGTTTGCGTTCCTCAAGGTCAAGATCAAGGAAACGTATTTCTATCTGTACGGAACCGATTTTCGAAAGATTTATGCGGGAGACGAACTACCCGATCAAAGGCTAAGAATCGAGGTTGTGTGGAGCGGTGAGGATTATGGTTTTATCTTGCGCTACAATTGGAATCATGTGTTATTTAGTGTGGAGGGTCTCGAGTGTTCCTATACCTCTCCGGTCAGCGGGAATCCCGAGAAGGATATCGGCTTCTTTCAATGGTCCGTCGTGCCGACGGACGAGAAGGGAGATCCTGTTCCACTACAGCAAGAAAAGGATGGTATCGTAGATCTCCGTAAGATGGCAGTAGAATCCTCTTTTGAAGACCAGGAGGAACAACAACAACAACAACAACAACAACAGGAGCCACATAGAGAGGCGTTGAATCAGGTCGTGGATGCCATTGTCAACAGTGTCGAGACCATTCCGGATGCACAGCTTCGAAGCCTTGATACGTTATTAGGGAATTCAGCGGCTCATCTTGATGTCTTGAATACGGTGGCTTCTTCAGAATCGGATCATATTCCCGAGGCCACACGAGATTCAGCCCAAAAAGAAATCAAGCAGATCCAACAGACGCTGGTCACAGCGGTTTCCGACATAAATGGCAGTGGCAGTGGTCAGCCCGTTGTGAGCAATGTCCTTCCTGTGCTCAAGAAACAAAATACTCAGGCTCAAAAATTTATCCAAAAACATAAACTGGTTGAAATGTCAGAAGAGCAACAAGAAACGTTTCGTGCAGCACGCCACTTGTTTGCGGATTCTCAATCCCAGGTGGCTCTTTCCACTATCGACAAACAACAACAAGCCAATATGCAAAAGCAAATCGAGCAAAAAAAGAGAGCACAACAAGCCCGATTAAAATTTGAGGAAGAAGAGGAAGAGGAAGAGGAAGAAGAAGAAGATCTTTTGACTCTATTCCAATCCCAGATCGATCAATTACCTACTAATCAGGAAGAAAAAAGTAGGTTGAAGAAACGTGCTACTGGTTACTCTCAAGATCGCCGAAAAGAATTGTATCAAGCGAGTCACAAGAATGGTAAGCGTGCGGTGATGAAAATCTTGCAACAGCAACAGCAACAGCACCAGCAACAGCAACAGCACCGGAAAGAAGATCAACAGGCAGCAAAGGCGATGGAAATAGTAAGAAAGAAGCGTCAAGAACAACAGGAAGCCGCAGCTCTTGCAGTAGCCAAGGAAAAGGAGAGAAAACAGGCCCAATTAGCGACAGCGGAAGCCCAAGCGATGGTGAAGAGGATGCAACAACAAAAGGCAGAGGCGACGGCGATCGCACAGAAACGACGCAAGTTTGCAGTTGTTGCCGAAGAGGCGGCTCAAAAGGCCAGAAAAAAACATCAACAAGCTCAAGCTCTCGCAGCAGTTGCCGAGGCCGACAAGAGAAAACAACAACAAGCACGCGTTACCGCTCAAGCATTGTCTCGTAAGGAGAAACAACAAGCAGAGGCTGTCAAAGCCCTTGAAGCGGCTCTTCAAAAGGAGAAAGAAGCCATCAAGGAGGTCGAGACGGCCGAGGCCACTGCTCGACAACAACAACAGCGCGCTTCCGAGGCAGAAAAAGTGGCGCTCCAGGCCAAGAAAAAGCATGAAGAACAGATACAGGCTTCCAAGGCCGCAAGGGACGCCGCTGCCGCTCAGCAACAAAAAGCCATCTTGGCGGCCAAGGCATTGCAGTCTCAGGAACAAGAGAAACGACTGCAACAACTCAAGATAACGGCTCAAAAAGCCTCGCTCGGATCCGCAGAAGAATCGATCGAGCGTGCAAAAGAAATATTGCGACAAAAAAATAGGAATGGTGCCGAGGAAGCTTTGGCGGGACTTACCGGGATCGCGATCAAAGCCGCTCAACAGGTTCAGCAGGCAACCGTTGCGACCAAAGGGTTGGATAGCCAACGCGTGACGGCACTGACCCAGGTTTCCCAACAGGCATCGTCTCTTGCCCAACAATTAGTCGATATATTACCCTCCTCACCAATTAAGAAAGAGGCGGGTCAGCTTACCCAGCAAGCGACTCAAAAATCGGCACAATTAAAGGTCCTTACACAGCATTTGCATTCGACGCAGAGCGGTAAACAGATGCTACAACAACTTCAGGTGACCCAGGGTATGAAAAAAACCTTGCCGACCTTGGAAGCCCAAAAAACTTTGGATAAATTAGAACGGACGATTCAAACGGCAAAAAGAGAAGCACAAACATCTTCTACGGCGGGGGATACCGCTCACGCCGAAGCGCTCACAGAAATAGCCCGAAATGCGACCCAGACCGTGCAAAAAATATCCGACATTCTTCAAAACAAAGGACAGCGGGCGTCGACGTCGTCGACGGCGACGACGACGACAGGTATCGGAGGATTCTTTTCGAATCTATTTGGTGGTGGTGGCGGTAACAACAACAATGACGACAACGATAATACCGTCGTTTCTGATCAGGATGAAAAGCAAAAGCAAAAGCAAGAAGATGTCTGGGAGGAAAAACCTTTTCCGGTAAAAGATCCTAAATATCAGTCCATGACTCCGAGGGCACGACGTCTCTTTCCCTCCGGTTTTCCTACCTCCACCATGACAAAGGCCAAGATTCATGATTCCATTCTTCATCTTGGTGGTGAGATGGAGGACGGAAGAACCAAGAAAGAGAATCTTGAATATTTAAAGGGTCTTGTTTATGGAACGATCCGACCCTCTCGACAAATCCAAAGAAGACAATTCCAGAAATCCGCGCCTGCAAAATCATGGGATCAACGTATGGAACACTATTGTAATGTGTTTAACGACGAGGATATCAATCCTTTTAATGTATCCGGGAGGCGGACAAGACCCCTTCCCGGAGGCTACACCCATGAATTACTAACCTCGCTGTGTGAGGATCCTCGAACTTTTTGCAATAATCGTTATTCATCGACAAGCCATGCCTACAAGAAATATTGTGCCGTCTAAGATGCCTCGAAAAACAAGGCATAATTCCTGAGATCATGTAATCCGTACGAATCCGGTAAGGGATCGATAGGAATCCCGCAAATCATCGACGTCTCTATTTGCATGTAAGGGGGTCCATCGACCTGATAGCCTTCTACTGTCCCATCATATTGTTGAGGATTTCTCTGATCAATGGTTTCTATTTGCCAGACTGCACCACAGTGGGACATGACCGATCGCAAACCTCCGACGTACTTGTCCGTAAACGTTGTATCGCCAATAAAAGGACCCGCAAATCCAATCATCTTGGACGGAACCACGGAAAAACGGAAATAAAGATAGACACCCATCATTAGCTGCAACGCGCCACCCAAGCTGTGTCCGGTCAAATACACCGCTTTGGAAGGGCTCAACACCTCTTGTAGATCGACCTGACCCATGAGACTGCAAAAGGCTTCTTGAAAGCGATCATTCACCATTCCAAGACATCCCTCACCCAGAAGAGGAACGCACGAGACAAGCCTCCGATTCTTATGGATATCCTGACCTGGAGCCGTGTTTTGGGTTGGTCGAAAGACAAAGACGGTCACCGCACTTGTTTGATAGATTTTCATCCTCGTGTCGTACTTGCCATGTACGTCTTGAATGCATGGATATCCTCGGACATCACTACATCCATCCCATGATACCGCGTCAGAAAGCACGACGAGATCCTTCATGATCGGGTCTTTCCTCCATTCCTGAGGACAAGGCGTGGACGGATAACCCGTTACTGTTGTCATCATCACCAGCACCACCCACCAACATTTTAGGAGAAAAAACATTATTTTTTTCTCTTGAGACGGTGTTCCTTTTTAAATATTCTATTTTAGCTTCTTCGTCATGGGAATCTTGAAGAAACGAGTCAGATAGCTGATAAAACCCATCCAACATTCATGGATTCGATAATAATAATGCAATGCGTCCTTATTCTTTTGGTAAAATCGGTAGATATCGTCGGGAATCGATTGCGCTTGATGTTTACGGATTCTGGTCATGATAACATTGATCATCTGAATCATAGGGCCCCAAGAAGGATCTTTCATGATCTGAAGAATGGCATTGATATTTTTAATCAAGAGCGGGGGTGGTTGTAAATCCTTGAATTTCTTCAAAAAGTTTTGCAAGATGCGTGGTGATATTCCAATATCGCCTTCATTCCATGTCATCCCATAGATGGAGAGAGCCTTGTTATCGTCAAGAAGAAAAGAGCTACAATACCGTCGTTGAAAACATTCTTCCAGCCTTGCTTTTTGTTCGGGAGGGGTACGATACAGCGTAATACCATTTCTATTATCAAACTTTCTCCAAGGATATTCCCCGATTTCAAGCAAATTCAGATAGAATGCTTTTTCTCTTTCCAGATCGGTGAGAAGACTCAGAGGGGAATTATAGATGGAAGGACTTTCCGTTCCCTTGGTGCGAAAAAACTTTTTTACAGTTTGCCTGTTGCGAATCGTATTGGCAATATCTAATCTATAAATTCTTTTCAAGATCTCTTCAAAAAATCTCTGGATACGATAACCCATGGATTCGGGAGAAAAGGGCTTGGGTTCGATTTTATCACGGGCAACGTCCGTTCTTGTCATCAGAGCGTACCACAGATAGGAAATGAGTCTATACAAGTCGAAACCGGGAATATAGTAGGGAAACATGCCATGATCCGAAAAGCTCCCGGCAAAGCCTTTGCCCACAAAGCCATCAAAGGTAACATTGGGTTTGGCTGCTCGTTTTACATTCTTGCAATAGACAGTCGAATGTCCAAAATCGATGATGGTAGGAATATTTTCCACATTTTCCAGTACATAGAGGGAATCCAAAACCACGAATTCCATGAATGGAATCCGTTCGACGTTCCTGCATACAATGTTCTTGGCGTGCAGATCAAAATGCGTAAACAGACAGACCTCTTGACCAATTTCCAAGGCCAGTATAATTTGAATAAAAACCTGGAGAAAGGATTCCATCAACGGTGGATTATAGGGTTGGACGAGAAGGGAGGACATATACTCTTCCAGGTTTTTTCCATCGACCCATTCCAAGGCGATGACATTGCCCTTAGAGGCATCATCGTTGTACATGGCGTAAGTATACATGTAATTAGGAATCAGGGCGCGCAAACGGTTGATGGCGTAAATTCCCACGATATATTCATGTAAAATATCCGGAAAGGAGACAATGCTTCTTGCGAATTTCAAAACGATGGGAATGTGAAGAAAAGTGATCTGAACCACATCACCAGACGTGTTGGCCGCTCCACTTAGAACCCGTCTGGATTGGCTTTGGAATAACCATCGATTGCGATCGACATGGATAGGTGGAAACTCGACGGAGAGTTCATAAGGAGACAGGGAATAAAATACCCATTGCATGTAACACCCGATCGAATACATGAGGGAATCATCACGAAAATTTCTTTGAAACAATTCACGACATTCTTTTGAACTTCCTCGATCTCCTTGATAATTAAAATTTCGAATCATATTCGGAGGAGGACAATTGATGATATCGAATCCTCGCGGGTCAAAAAATACATAACTTCCTTCCATTTTTATTCTTGGGGAAGATGAATTTTTTTTTTTTAAAGCATGAATCATTGTTTATTGCGCAATGACGCCATATCCACCGTTGTATATTTTTGAAAGAGAAGATTGTCGTGACTTATGATGAGCATCGTTTCCTTCTTGCTCAACGTTTCAATCAATCGCACGACCAGATCACGTGTCTGTGTATCCAGGTTGCTCGTGGGTTCATCCAGGACCAAAAGATTTCCTTGTTGTGTGGAAGAAGAGAGCAGGCATCGAAAAAGAAGCACGAGTCGTCGTTGTCCTCCAGACAGATGAGAGCCTTCTTTACCCACATTCCGATCAAGATCCTGGATATTTTTCACCAAAAGAGGGACATAGCCATGTTGTTTTAATCGGTCCATGCATTGCTCCCTGGAAAGAGAATAGCCATAAATCAGATTCTCATAGAGGGATCGTTCAAAAAGAATTGCTTCCTGGGGCATATAGATGAAATTTTGACGCCATTCACGACGGATCTTGGGATCAAAGCGGAGACTGTCCTTCAAGATCATGGTTCCTTCTTCAAATTCCAAAAGACCGAGAATAATCTTGAGAAGCGTGGATTTTCCTGCACCAATTTTACCGCGCACAATTGTGGTCGTGCCCTGTTGGACAGTCAATGAAAATCGTTTAAGGATCCATTTTCCCTTGTGACGGAATCCAATATTTTGGAGAGAAAGATGAATATCTTTTGGAGGCGCGGAAGGCATGGTGGGTTTGGACGACGACGATGACGACAAGGAAGAATCAAGAAGAATATGGGAAATCTTTTCTTCCGTGGAACGCATATTCCCGATGGTGTAGATGAGATAGGCCAGATGGCCAAAAAGCTTCATCACATCGTTGATCCAATACGTAAAAATAATAAAAAGACTCACCATCGTTCCTATTCCAATCTTTTGGGCCAAGAATAATCGATAAGCTCTGTAGAGGATATAGAAGACCGTAATCAAGAATATGACAAGAACGATATTTCGGTAAATCAATAGATGAATCGAATAGGTCTCATAAATGTCTCGAAATCGTCTTTCCTGATTTTCAATAGCACTCAGTTCTTGATCGGTGGTACCCTGGATGTAGACTACGGACGAATTGTGAAGGACATCTTCCATGTTGGAAATAATCTTGTTATGCTGGATATCCCGAGACTTGGATTCTTCCACAATGAGGGGAAGGATAAAAAAAGAGAGCGCAAAAAGAATCAGGACGATCACGGCAAAGATATAGAACAATTGTCGATCGACAAACAAAAGGTATCCACCAACAAAAAGCAACAATAACAAACTTGGACATATTGATTCAATCATATAGGTGTAGATCTCTGTCGTAAAGAGAGGATACTTGGTAAGTTGTGTGATCAGCTCCATACGATGAATCTCTTCTCCGGGATGCGTTTCCAGATAACGGAACAATTTCTTGTACGACTCTTCTCTCACGTGACTTTCCAGCATGGAATTGACCTTAAGCTCAGTATAATCATAAAGAATACGAAGAATAATGGCCAGGATCCACAACACCACAATGATCAGGGAGCATTTGAGGACTGCGGAAGAATCCTTGATATTTTCCATCCATCGACCATAAAACATGGGTAGCACGACTTCTTGTAATGGGAACGAAAAAATGGATACAAAAGAAAGTCCCGTAAGGGAAGGATATTTGATGAAAAAATTACCAATTTCACGCATTATTATTCTTTATTTTTTTTTTGCAAGACGTAAAGGATTTTTATAAAATTTATAATTTTATTTATAAAAAATCATGGAAAAAGAGCTACATGAAAACTTGGATTTCCGATTAAATATTATAATATATTAAACATAGATTAACAATCTTATTTTGATTTTTCAAGGATAGGTCGTGGACGACGAAACAGAGAAAGACGCAAGATCTTGGCCATCCAATACGTGTTGAGTCCTACGAGATTCCATCCCAAGAATTGATGCATCAAGGACATATCTATAGAAGATGTCCATAAATGTTTGGTCAATCCATACACGCGATAGTAGGCAAACGTAGAGGCAAACAACAGATCATTAAAACCATGACGAATGCCATAGGCTCGAATCACCAGAAACACCGTGCTGATTTCGGTTTTAAAGAAAGGAAGGATGAGATCGTAAGAGATCTGCGGTTGTTGAAACATGGTTGTGAGACATAATAAAATACTCAAGATGTGATGATAGATCATATCGGGTTTCATATACGGAGGACGGATAAAATCGTGGATACACAAGAATATCATGGCGTAGAGAGAGGCCTGACGACGGTAGGGTACGAGAAGATCAACATGATGGACGGAAAGGAGGAACAATAAAAACAGGGCGCATACCGAGTTTTTGGATAAAAAGATTGTCATTTACTTTGATAATGACAATCCATATCTTTTTAATTCTCTAAAAAAAATTTTAATAAAATGAGACCCGTGTGGATGATGGGCTTCTCAGCCTTTTTTTATTCTCTCCAGTATTTGGACGCTCGACTCCTTCGCAACGATTTTTGTCTATGGATGGTAACATTCTGTCGAGGCCTGTCGGGTCTGCTGGTCATTATAATATGCATGGCGTGGTGGAAAACACCTCATCCTCTGGGATTGCAAAAAAGGGCACTCTGTAGTCGTGGCATCCTTGGCGCGACCAACATTGCCCTTTCCTTCTATGCCGTCCAGCATCTCCAGCTTTCGGTGGCCACGACCCTTCTTTCCACAGCACCTTTGTACACCGGGATCCTTACCTGTTGTGTACATAGACTTCAATGGAAATGGGGAGATACCGTCAGCGGTGTCTTTTGTCTCGGTGGTGTGATCTTGATGTCGTATGAAAAATTCACCAATCCTCCGGACCGTTATTTTTACTGGGGATTTATTGCTGCGAATGGTGCTGCCTTTGTGAATGCGCTTATCAATATCAGCATCTATGGCGTCCGAGAAGAATCGGCCCTCACCATTGTGGGATATGCCATGTTTTTCGGCACACTGACCGCCATCCCAGGACTTTGGGTGGGCACACAACGTCACCATATCCCCTTCTGGAACGAGTCCAACAACACCCTAAAATTGTGGCTGGCCTTGGTGGGTACGGGATCTCTCAGTGTTGTGGCACAGCTCTTGAAAACCAACGCCATCCAGGCGTCTCAAGAAAACATCCGCATCGTCCTCCTTCGTTACCTGGACATTCCTTTTTCCATTGCATGGGATTGCTTGTTTTTTGGATTCCGCTTGACGATGCGAGAAATTGTTGGGATTGTTTGCATCCTTATCGGTGTAATGATCCGAGGCCTCATGAAAAAACCATGTAGGACGTCTCCTCGTCCCACTGCATTTCCCACTCCAACTCCGACTCCGAATCCAACACCCACCAATCATTGTATTCTTGAAATTATTAATTAAAGCTTAAGCGCAATTTTTTGTGTCCTTGAAAAATAAAATAAAACGACCGCGTCTTTTATTTTTTTCTATGCTCCCCCCGCGACATCATTCATCGATGGCTTTTTAAGTCAGAATCGAGACAAGTTTGGAAAGCGTATCCTCTGGATTCTGTACCACCATTGGATGGGTCACACTGGCATGTCGTAACAAACTTTCATCATTTCCATCGGGTCCGGTACTATCTCCAAAGTACCAAATCTCTTGATACGTCTCAAGAGAAGGAAGCATCGCAATGATCTGAGATTTATCCCATCCCCGTGGGAAAAGAGCAATGCCCACGCTTCCTCCCTTTCGAATCTCAATCTCTTTTTCTTCCCTACTTTTTTCCAAGAGAGAGGCGCGCAGTCTTTCCATAAGATATTCACGGTAGGATAAATGGTGCTCAAGAAAACAACGCCTCTCGGCCTTGGTGGCCGTCATCCCCACACAAGAAATATACACAATGCCTGTACGGACATCGATCATATGACCCCCCAAGGGATAAGGAGCCTCGGCCAAGATTCCGAGCGCTTTTTTGATCAACGTATCTATCACAGCTCGAGCTCTGGGATGATCGCTTCTAAGATCCTTGCTTTGATGCAAGGATCCGTCACGGTAATATACACATCCACACTCGCTAAAAATGTGACGAAAAAGATAGGCACCATCGCCCAATTGATCAAAAATTTTAGAATGCGTCCCTCCTCCCACAATCCCAAGCTCGTAACCCTTTTCTTTTAACTGTTGGAGTGTTTCAAGCATGCAATCGGAAATCTTTTCCCCAGAATGCGCCAACGTATTGTCCACATCAAATAAAAACAATTTTTTTTCCAGAACCATGTCTCTTCTTGTTCTTAAAGAAAGATAATCTTCTTGCTTTATTATTTTAAATTCCAATCAAGTCAACAACAATGGGGCACTAACAACTAACACAAAACCAAAATCAATAAACAACAATGGGGGGCAGACTAAAAATTAAAAAGAAGAGGCACGGGCCTTGGTTTGATCCACGCTCTTGTAGAGTTGAAGCGCCTCCCTCTCCGCGATCGTTTGCTTGCTGGGGTCTTTTGTCCTGGCATGCTCGACGAGATTCTTCTGGTTGTGTGACATCATAGCGCGCAACGTTGTTGCCAACATCCTCTTGCCTGCCTCCGAGACCTTGCGTTGCTGGGGTTGGGTTTGGGTTTTCATGGTTCTGTTCTGTGGTAGATGAGAGGTTTAGACTGTAAAGGAAAAATTAAAAAAAAAGTTAGAGGAGGGCATCGAAATGCAGAGACAAGTCAATCTTTCTGGTGGGGTGAGGGGGTCCCTGTCTTCAGTTTTTTTGTGTGAATATCGAGATCATACTTCTATCCATTTTCTTTGAACGGGTAATCGCAACACACGATAACCAAGAACGATTGGATAATCAAAATAATGTCCATACCGCTGGATTTTTCCATAACGACACCATCGATCTATAAATTGTGAAGCAAGAGCATCCCAATCGGAATAACGGGGAACCGCAATACCTCTTGCTCTGTGAAAATAGGAAACCAATTCAAGTTGATGATTACCTTGTCTTTGCAAAAAAAGAGAAAACAGGATACAAAACTCGTGATAATTAGTGTAAGCCTCTGGGGATTCATAACAGCATGCCTCCAAAAATGCATAATACTCTTCCTCTAACATCTCTTCCGGAAATTTTTGATACGAGGGAGAACAATTGTTACCCATTCTTTAATTTTTTTTTTTTTTGAAAGAGGAGCTTTTTAAATCTGCGTTGGTGATCCCTTTATAATCATAGATGTGGTGGTCGTGGTGGACGACCTTGACGACCACGACGACGACCACCACCACCACCACCACCGCCACCACCAC
>Ga0214919_10002912_pt1 | contig 26431 bp, 18 predicted proteins | sample LL1503_MetaG_FD_177994 | JGI IMG/M metagenome (GOLD analysis project Ga0214919, IMG submission 177994) | Freshwater microbial communities from Lake Lanier, Atlanta, Georgia, United States - LL-1503 | ecosystem: Environmental > Aquatic > Freshwater > Lake | place: USA: Georgia | collected...
GATCCCATTCCTCCTGCACCATATCCTTCCATACTACTAGTTACTTCTAATATGCTAGGTAATAATGTTGGTAATGTTGCTTGATTAAAACCATTCCACATTCCATATCCTTTTCCAGTACCACCATATCCAATATATTGAAATTCTTCAAATGTAAATGGAGGAATTATTTGATCAATATTACTAATTCGAATAGTCGCAGTAGTACCTGCACTAGCAAATGCATTAAAATTATTTGGTGGTGGTGGTGGAATAGATGGAGGTATAGATGGTGGTATTGATGGAGGTATTGATGGAGGAATAGATGGAGGTATTGATGGAGGAATAGATGGAGGTATAGATGGAGGAATAGATGGAGGTATAGATGGAGGAATAGATGGTGGTATAGATGGGGGTATAGATGGTGGAATAGATGGAGGTATAGATGGTGGAATAGATGGAGGTATTGATGGGGGTATAGATGGGGGTATTGATGGAGGTATAGATGGAGGTATAGATGGAGGTATTGATGGTGGAATAGATGGTGGAATAGATGGTGATATTAATTCACTTGATGTATTATCGGTTGTAGTAGTATTATTAATTATTATATACAAATATCCAATTATTATTAATACTATTAATATTACTATTAAATTCATTTATAATAATAAATTATAAATTAATTTTTATTATATATAAATTAATTTTTTATTATAAATCAATTAAATCTTCCCATGAATCTAATTCTTTATCCAATTTACTTATATTAGTTTGTACAATTTCTTGCTTAATATCTTGTACAATTTCTTTTTTAACCTCTTCGACATTTTCTTTACACATATATCTTTCTATTTGTTTTCGAATATTTTCTTTAATATCATTCAGTATTTTCTCTGTATCAATATTTGTATATTTATTTGCTAAATTTACCATATCATCCTCATTATCATTTTCATTAGTTACACCATTTGTCGTATTTAATTCTTTATTTTGATGAATATTAAAAAATTGTATTCTTGCTAAATGATTAATATCAATATATTTATCTGCTTTCCATATAATTTCTTCTTCTACAGGACGTTCTTCATTTACTATAAAATTTTTAAATGCTTCTGATTCATTCGTAAGAATTGATTGCATTAATTCTTTACTATTCTTTACAACATCTTTATACTTGTGTATTAATAAATTATTAATATTAATTCCTGAATAAATAATAAATCCTTCTGCATCCAATCCACGTCGACCTGCACGGCCAACTGCTTGATGTGCTAATGTATTATCTAATTCTTCAATTGGTTCTCCTTTTAATCCACCTAATAACATAACAGTTTTAATAGGATAGTTAATACCAACTGCCAATGATTTATCCGAAAATGTAATAAATGCATGTCCTGTATTAATTAATTGTTGAGTTCCTCTTTGAAATGCAGGGTCTAATAATTCATTATAACATAGAATACCATATTCAATACCAATTAAAAATGGATGTTCATAATCGATTTTTGGTGCAGAATTTATATTACCACCTGATATCAATATATTTTTTATAATTTCAGATTGTATCCTTCTTTTAATTTTACGCATATCATCATATGTAATACTTGTATCTGTTAATTTACAATCAGAATGAGGTTGAAAACGATTACTTAAATATAATTTATCATAATCAACAAAAATACTCAATTGGTGTGATTTATGCTTGGTTCGCAAATGTATAATTTCTTCTATTGTAATATTTGCACCATAATCAGTATTAAATTTTGCTAATATATTTTCATCTATTTTTGTTTTAATCAAATTATCATAACATTCTATTAATTGAGCTCTTGTACCTGCAGGATTACTAAAAATATCAATTTTGATTTTTTCTTGTGCAAGTTCTATATTACCCTTCTTACCTAACTCAATTTTTGCATTTAATAAATTACATGTATCGTAAAATTTTTGTATAATTTCTTGATCATTATACAATCCTGGATATACTATTGATTGATACTCTCGTAACATATTTAACATTTTATGATAAATATCAATACATTTTTGTGAATCCATTTTAAATACTAACATTGGTGTTTTATGCGTATCTTTACATATTTTTAACACTTTGTACAATTCATATATTGACAATGAATCAGTTGATATGCAATTATCTTGAATAATCGTATTTAATTTATCATCAGATAATGATTTAAGATATTTAAAAATATCCTGCTCTAATTTAAACATATCATCTAACTTTACAATTTTTTGTTCTTTTTCATCTTTCCTTGGTACATCTACTAATTTTTGATATAAATTATAAATTTCTTTTGGATACAAACCAATATGCGTAAATTCATGCGAACGAATTGTTACAGTATTAATGTTTTCTAATACATTAATTGGTACTAACCTAATATTTTCATCTTTCTTAATCACAAATCGTTTTTGATTGAAAAATCTCTTAATTTCATATACACCAAATACTTCATTTACTAAGATTTTTTGTAACCATGTTAATACTGCATTATAATTAGGAATAGTTGCAGACAAACAAATAATTGGTATTTTATAATATCCCGCAAATTTTAATATATATTCAATATAATGACCACATTCTGAATTAATATTATGAAACTCATCAATAATTACATAATCAAATTGTGGATTAATCTTTTTATTTGTAACAAGATCATATAGTTCTTTCGGAGTTGCAACTATAATGTCATCATTTCGATCAACGTATTTTTGATACTTTAAAGAAGGAGTTTCATGTCTTACATTTCTAGGAACTTCTCCTTTCTTTTCAATATCAATTAATGATGCTAATATAATACCTGTCAATTGATATGCAAGTGCTTCAGCTGGTACAATATAACAAATCTTTTTATACTTTCGAATTGTATATGTTGAAATAATAGTCTTACCTGCCGATGTAGGTAAACTTAGTAAAATATTTTTTTTAAGATCAATCTTTTTAATTGCTTCTTTTTGCCAATCATCTAATATAAAACCTTTAATATTAAAGTTCCAATTTGGATATAATTTATCTGGTAATTCTGTAACTTGATATGAAAACCAATTAATTTGTTTTAATTGTATATATTCTGTAATACGTGGATCAACTGTTGTAATAATTTCATAATTAATAAAATATAAATATACTTGTATAAATATACTTTCTATAATAGGTTTTGATACAGGTCGTAATTCTTTTCCAACTTTAATTGTCATATTTGATATGTTATTTAACAAAAATATATTATAATATTGATTACGAATACGTGCATCTGAAATTTTTCGAACATTATTAAAAAATCGTGAAATATTTAATTCACTATTTTCATTGTAATTAATTACTTCCATAAATGTATCTAAAAAAGAAGTATATCTTTCATTAATACGATTTGTATTATCTTGTGCAATTTGCTCTGATTTATTTAAAATTTCTGATTTAAAAATTGGATCAAATGTTTGCGAAATATTTAATATAGTTTTAATAATTGATGTTAATTTAGCAGATGTTCGAATATTATTTTCAATATAATTGATTACCTTTTTATTAACAACTTTTGGCAATATCTTATTAATTATTTCTTTTGTTTCAGTTTCTTGACCATTATTTAAAATATAAATTTCCCATAATCGTATAAAACTTGTTTTTATTGTAAAACTAAAATTATTAATTATAGTAATTATATTATCTAATATTTTTGTTTTTACATTTTTGTCATGTAACTGCTTTGAGAAATTTATGATTTTTTGAATATGTTCATATACTGCAAATTCCATTATTTGCATAATAGGATTATCATCTACCACTTCTGTTTTAATATTAATAATCGGAGGAAGGCGACTTTGTCCAGCTGCTTCTAATAGACTCTGTGTTACTAATGATTGAATTTCCATTTTAACTAAAATAGATGTCTATATGTATTTATATATTTGACTTATTTTAATTCAATTAATCTTTCAATTTTTATATAATATTATAATATGGATAGGTTACCTAAACCTCATATTGTAAAAATAAATAATTTAAAATGTATATTTGTAAATTTACCATGTAGCAATATAACATCTGCAGGATTTTTTGTAAAAATTGGAAGTGCATATGAACCAGATGAATATAGAGGTATTTCACATTTTTTAGAACATATGTTATTTAAAAAAAATACATACTCCAAACAAATGACAAATAAATTAGATGAACTTGGTATTTCATATAATGCAGCTACTTCAAGAGAACATACATATTACGAATGTCATGGTAATACATCACAAACAAAAGATATAATTTTTTTATTATTCATGATATTTACACAAGCATTATTTATAGAAAAAGATGTAACAACAGAAAGACAAGTCATATTTGAAGAAATGAATGGTGATAAAATGAATTATAAAAAACAACTCTTTGAAACTATTTTTTCACATGTATTTAAAAATAGAAATGAAAATTATGCATTGCCTATTATTGGTAATGTAGATTCACTTAATAATATAAATTCTAAAGTATTAAAAGAATTTTTTAATACATATTATCACTATGATAATTCTGTTTTTGTTGTTGTTGGTAATATTAATTATAATACTATATCTGCATATGTTAAAAAATTAGTTAATAAATATCCTCGCAGTGGTATAAAAACAAAAGATATCCAATTTATAAAACAAAAAAATGAACCTACAATGATTTTAAAACAAATTTCAAATTCATCACAAACAACAATGATAATTTCATTTTACATTAAAGAAATTACCGAAATACAAAAAATACAACTATTTTTATTAAATCATATATTAACAGGTAATTTTATGAGTATTTTATTTAATGAATTACGTGTTAAAAAAGGGTTATGTTATGGTGTGAATAGTGATAGTTTATTAGTTAAAACTAATAATAATTATAGTGGTATATTTTTTATTAAAATTAATTCTGATCCAAATAAAATAAAAGAATGTTTAAAACTAATTTTACTATTTATTATGACAAAAAAAATTAATAAAACTGTATATTTAAATTCAAAAAAATCATTAGATAATACTGTATCATTTTCATTCCAAACATCGAAAGATTATTTATATTTCTTTGGTAGTATGTTATTAAATGATGATAAAATTATGCCATCTAAAATTATAAATATTCTCAAAAAAACTAGTTTAAATGATATTAATAATTTATTAAATATTATTAAAAAAGGTGATATTTTTGTAAATATGATGGGTGCATACCAGAAATAATATAATATGTATATATATGTTTACGAATACATTAAATGATTATTACACATTAATACATGAATCTTTTAATTCAGATATTACTACAAAAAAATATATAATTGTATGTGGTAGTTTATTATCTCAAAGTATATTATCTTATTCGTATGATGGTAGATCATGGAAACCATCTTCAAATGGTAATACTGCTTTAACTGAATGTCATATTGTAATATATAGTAATGGTCAATGGATGGCAGGTGGTATTCATAATTTAAATAAAAATAATATAGCTTACAGCAAAGATGGTATAAATTGGATTCCTATACCTATTCAGAAAAATATATTTAACAATTATTGTAATGCAATTGAATATAATGACATATGGGTTATTGGTGGTGAAAATACAAATAGCAATAATAATACTATTGCATATTCAAACGATGGTTTAGAATGGTTTCCTGCAGAAAATACTATTTTTAATCAAGTATGTTATTCTATTAAATATTCAAATAAATTATGGGTTGCAGGTGGTTCAGGTATAAATAAAATCGCATATAGTCATAATGGAAAACTCTGGTATCCATCTACTAGTGGAAATATATTATTCAAAGGTTCATGTTCAGTAATAAAATCAAATAATAATATATGGCTAGCAGGTGGAACTGCAGATGAAAATGATTTATATGGTATGATAGCGTATTCAACAGATGGTATTAATTGGACATCATCACCGAGTGGGAATAATATTATTACTAAAAAATGTTTAACTTTTGCATATAATGAAAATATTTGGCTTGCAGGTGGTATTGGAAATAATACTATTGCATATTCAATTGATAATGGTATATCATGGTTACCTTCTAAAAATGGACATGCATTATTAACTTCGTGTACTTCTATTATATGGAATGGGGAATTATGGATAGCATGTGGATCAGGATTAGAAGGTATTGCATATTCGTTGGATGGATATACATGGTATAAATCTACGAATTATTTAACATCAAATGGTCAATCATTATCAATTAATTATTTAATCTAAATTTAAAATATTTAATATATTATGTTAAAAAATATATTAAATACGTATTTTTTAAATAAAGTTGAAAATTTTGATCAACAAGTATTAACAGCAATACCATTACGTGGAATGTGGGATCCTGAAAAACCAACAGGTGCAAGTAAAGATACTTCTATTTCAGGTAGCGGTATTTCATCAGAACCACCTCCCCCAACTACTCCATATGTACCATCAGCAAGAACTAAACGAACAGATTATATTCTTCGTTCCGGTAAAAAACCAAATGTATTTATACCATTACCAGATCCCACTACTCCTAATACGAATTTAGAATTTTCACAACAATTTGGTTTACCTAAAATGGGTTCTGATGGTAGTCAAATTGGTACATATGATGATATACAATATATTGAATTACAAAAAGCATTTGATACATGTGCTAGATATGATGATTGTTGGGGTATTACAATTGTAAATGATAATTATGCAATGAGTGCAGAAGATGTTGCATTATCTGGTTTACAAACATATACATATAAATTAATAAAAAAACCAACAAATGGTGATTTAGAAAATTTAGCATGTGATGCTAAATCATACACTTATTTAAAATTAGTTTATGCATATGCAAATGAACCATCTGTGTGTAAAACACCTACAAATCAAGGTAATATAAATGTACCTAGACCAAATCCAAATAAAATAACATCTGCACCAAGTAAAAATAATGCTACAGTTCCTGATTATTATAATGCACCACCTGATGCAATTAAACCAAACATCATAAGTAATCCACTTGTTATTGGTGCCATTGTATGTGTAGTAATGGTATTATTAATAACAATTGGATATATAGCAACTATGAAAACACCTTCTAGACGTAGATAATTTATTTATATCAAATATTATTTATATTTAATAAGTATGTCTAATATTGTCTTGAAAAATACTTTAGTACCGTTAAAAGATCCAAGTAATCCTAGTCAAAATTTTCAATTTATTGATACGTTAACTATTGGTACTGATGCGTTTACTTCAAGTAAATTACAAACTGCATTAACTGCATGTGATAATCTTGCTACATGCGGTGGTGTACAAATTTCTCAAAATGTAACAAGTCCTCCACCAAATACTCTTAATAGTACAATTAAATATATATATACATTAATTCAATTACCTACAGTTGATGCTCCATCTACATGTGGATTACAATACTTTCCCAATAGACCATTTGCACCATTAATTGTTGGATCAGATGGATCTGCTGAACCAATGGACCGATATGCGATGATGGTTAACCAAAGTGATTGTAATGCTCAACCATTTATTCCACAAAATGCACCTGTTAAACCTGTTAAACCTAAACCTGCAGAACCAACAGGACCTGATTATTATAATACTCCACCTGCAGCAACACCAGAAAATATTTGGGATAATCCACTTATTTATGTTGGTATTGCAGTAATTGCAATTATGTTAATTCTTTGTCTTGGTATGATGTTTATGAGTAAAAGTAACACACCTAAGATAACATATAGAAATAGAAAATAAAATATTATAAAAATAATAATATATTTTTATAATATGACTAGCAAAGATAATAAAATAGTTGAAAAAGTTGACCAAGTTGAACCAAAAACATATTTTTTTACAAATACTACTGGTATTGCATCATATTTTATAATTTTAATAATAATATTAGGTATATATACTGCATATCATAAACAATATCCATCCAATAAATCAGAATAAATTATATATTTTTTTATTGTGATTATTGTCAGATAAATAATAAGTGAATATTTTTTGTAAAATATTCATTCATTATATTTGTTAATTGAATAATAAAATTTTTTTAAAATATAAAAACCCATAACTTATATTATACATACCACTAGTCCATAATCCACCGGCTCGTATAACATCATTTACATACATTGGAACAGTTGTTGTAGTTAAACCTATACCAATCATTATATTTTGTGTAACATTCCATATAGCATTATGAGCAAGATTAGAATCTTCTGCATAATATGAAATTGTCCACAAACCACTCTCTGGACATATCCAATCAAATTTGTTAGCAGCAAGAAGTGAATTATTAGTTCCAGAAATACCTGACCAATTCATAAATGCACTGTCATTTCTATTAGGACTGCCAAGTAAATTAGCATTAGCATTAATTGCACCTGTATTTTTCATTTCATACATATAATCCCAATTATTAGAATTAGGTGGTGTCATTTTTATATTACCACAACTTATACTAGCATTAGCATCATTTCCATTTTTTATCTTTAATACATGATTATCATCACAACTCATTTGTATATTCTTAGCATCACTACCAATATTTGAAATTTGTAACATTCTATTAGTTTTTATCCAACCCCCCCCTGATGGAAATCCTGATGTCGACAATATTAGACCACACTCTATTTTACGATCAGGACCTCCTATACGTATAGGAGTACCTTCAGTCCCATTTTGTCCTACGCCAAATATATGTACTCCACTTCCACTATAATAACGTGTATGACCTGAATTTTGTTTAGACCAATCACCTGTTGTATCCCAATAATCAAATTGTATACGGTTTATTGGATTTTGTATTCCATCTGAATGATTAGATGAAGTATGCCATATACCTGAACGCATTTTCATTGAACCATTGAAACCTACGTCACCTGTAACAAGTAATTTAGCACATTCTAACTTTCCAGTTACATTACCATTTCCATCGCAAATCTTTAATCCACCTTTATCATCACAAACCAGTTGTGTATTCAAACCTATTCCTGATGCTGGATTTTGCAATGATAGCGTTTGTGTACATACATATCCAGTGTTACCATCACCAGTGTATATTCTACCATTAGGTCCTGTACATATAGTGCCATATTGTTTTGCATTAGCAGACAATGTTGACGTATTACCTACATTTAATTGACCAGTAACAGTCAAATTACCAGGATTAGTCAATGTACCATTACCATCAACTAATTTTTGTGCAACTTTAGCCAATGTAACAATCGATGAAACAGGTACTAAAGAAGGATCAAAAGTTTCAGGTTCCGATGATTGACACATATTCATAAAGGAATTTATGATAAAGTATACGATGAATATTGCTAATAAAAAGTAAATAAAATGATTTGTATTTAATTCATTTACTTTGGTTGTTTCCATTATATATATATATAACAGTATTTTATTTTTAAACTAAATATTTAAATTGGATCCAAATTATCTGTTATTTTATCTTTTAATTTAAAACCATTAAATTTACCATTAACATGAACACCTTTTTTATTACCGATTTCTGTTTCAAATCCTTTTCTATCAAATGCAACTTTAATATTTTTACTATCAGTACACCAAAATTTAAAGTTATCATAGAGTTCAGATGCTAAAATTTTATAGGCAGGACCATCTTCCAAATTATCATTAATATATTCTAATATTAAATCACTATTTTGTTGATACATTAATGTGTGTTCTTTAACTTTCAATGGTTCTGCATTACCTTCTTGTTTAAATCTTTTATTATATTCAACTAATATACTAATAAATGCTTGATTCCACGTTTCCATCTTTCTACGTAAATCAGGATCTTTTTTACGATCATTTGGTTCAACAACTGTATCTGTAAATCGCATTTCAAATGGTACGACACGAATACGACGCCATGTACCACCATCAGTTGAAGGAATTTCAGGTAATTTGTTACAAGCTAAAAGAGTTTTAAATTGTGGATAAAATTCAATGGGTGCACCATATAATGCACGTGCTTGTATTTTATCATTACCAGTTAATTCTTTCATCAGACCAACTTGAATTACATCGTTATTTTCAGGTTCTTGGAAAACACAAAAACGTTTGCCTTTTAATTTTGCTAATTCTGGTGATGCAACATTTGATGCTGCACGTTTATGTGTTAACAACGAAACAGGAATAATTGTACCATAATCACCTAATGAATCTAATAATAATTTAATTGTTAAAGATTTACCATTACCGCCACCACCTGTCCAAATATAAAATTTTTCATCGGGTACATGACCTTGTAAACAAATACCCAAATATTTTAATACATAGGTACGAATATCTTCTTCAGGTAAAATATCTACAAAGAAATTTTCAACTTCTTTGATAATATTGTTATTAGGATCATATGGAAAATAATTAATTTTAGTACTAAAAGTAATAAAATCTTCAGGATACCCATCCCGAAATTTCATATTATCTAAATCTAATATACCATTTTCAAAACTTAGTAAATTACGTTTTTCATCTAATTTATTAAAAAATAAACGATCATAAAATAATATTGCACATTCAGCAATAATATCTTTTTTAAATTTTGTTGTATGTAATTTAGTAGCAAAAGCTAATGTTTTTGTTTGTAATTCAATCAAAGTATCTTTATCCTTACCAGATGCATTTAATGCAATTTGATGATACAAATTAGAAACTTTTAAATATTCATCATATATTTTTTCATTAATAATATTATTTAATGAATACCCATTTTCTTCAGGTTCCCATCGATGACCCTTAAATACATACCATTCATTGTGTTTTAATGATGCACATATATAATCAAATCGATGTAATTGATATATTACTTTAGCAACATCATATGATGTACCAAATGATGGTGATTTAATACTTTGTTTAATAATTTCTGATACTTCGGATTCTAAAAATTTAATAAATGCAATTTTGTTATCTTCTCTTGCCCACCTATAAAGAGATGCAATTGTAAAATCATTATTATGAAAATTAATATTCCATAATTTTTCACATTCACCTTCTTTAAATTTTTTTGATTGTCTACTAAAATCTATCCAGATATTTAATAATGATGTATCAATATTATATAAACAAAATCCTAATTGTAACCATTCTTGATATTCATCTGCACGAGATATATTAAGTAAACTAACTAAATTTTTAACACGACGTAAATCATCTAAAGTAACAGATGTAGTTCTACCCATACCACCCATACCTTCAATTTGTTTGGGTTTTTGAGAATCTTCATATCTTCTTATAATTTCATCTGTAGAATAACCTTCTTTGTATTGTGTTAATTGATGTTCATTGAATTTACGTATGCTACAAATCTCTAATAAATCTCCTTGACTGAATTCATCAATATCTTGTTGTTCCAAATCTCTATTGTAAATTCGTGTTAAAATATATTTATTCGAATTTGGTTTTTTACTTCCATACATTAACCAATTATTTGCTTCTACAACTGCTTTATCTACAATATCATCGACTTCATTAATTAATGGTAATTTGTTAAATAAATCTAATGCATTTACTTGATTTATAAAATCTTTTCGCATTATATGTTGTAATTGATTGATTGCACATATATTAGGAAACATGATATGAATACCATCTTTAAATTCTTTTTCCTTTTGAGTAGGTGCACTTTTTTCAAATACAAATGCTAACATTTCTTCATCTTTTACTACCAAATATTTTTCAATTACCTGTATATATAAACGTACTAATTCTATAATAATACTAGAATATATTCGAACATTAGGTAATTCCACAGTATATTTCATGTCAATATCTACAACAATTGGCCCAAAAGATTTGTGTTTTTCTGTTAAATGTAAATCTGCATTGTCTTCTAATGCATTCCGGTAGAGTCTACAAAATTTTGTATTTTCTTTCTCATCAATGAAAAAGACTCCAAGTGGATTAAAAAGAGATGTATGTGTTGATTGTGATCCACTTTCAACACGATGCTCTTTTAAAAAAGATAATAATTTAGAAAAATGATTATTAGAATTACTCATTATTTATTCTCTATAAATATTTTTTTATACTATTATTTTGATTTTTACCACTTTGATATGAAAATAATAATTTAATTACAAACTCCAATAAGAACCATCTAAAATTGAAAAAATATATATTTACAGTAGTAAATATATATTTTATTAATAAATTTATTATCATGAATACATTATTTGGTGGTTTGTTCATTGGCGGTACATTATCAACAATATTAATGAATATTAAAGATATTTGTTGGATTATACCAATATTCATATTGAAATTGTTTGGATATGGTTATTTTGTTATCAAAAATGATCCTGTAAAAATTACAGAAATTATTAAATTATTAGAAGAAACAACCACTAGTACAGTAACAATGTACGAATGCGGAAAAATTAAACCAATGGGTATTTTTATAGGTTGGAAATATTGCGGTATGTATATTGATAGTATTAATAATAAAGAACAACAACGAGAATTACAATTATATACAACACATAAAATATTTAAAACTCTTGTCGAGAATGATCATAAAAATTTCCAAAATACTATTCTATTACAAAGTATTGTTATTGATACTTTTAATCAAACTTCAAATATTTTAATATACGAACGTATGGGAAATTTTTATAATTCCTATTATGAAAAACGAAGATTTAATATGACAAAATATAATCCAAAACTTCAACAAAAAAGTATTCTTGAATCTATTATTCGATTATATAAGAAGGAAAAAAGAACATCTGTTTTTATTTCAGGTGAATCTGGTACTGGTAAAAGTATGATTGGATTTTTACTCGCAAAAGAGTTAAATGCTAAATTATGTAGAACTTTTAATCCAACTGATCCCGGTGACACAATGATTAAATTAGTTAGAGATTTAGAACCAACGTCTGAAAAACCTGTAATTATTGTATTAGATGAAGCAAATATATTAATCCGAAAAATAACTGATGGTGTTATTCGTCATAAAGATATTCCAATATTAGTACATGATAAAATAACATTTAATAGATTTATGGATGATATGATGTTTTATGAAAATGTTATATTAATATTAACATCAAATGAACCAAAAAAATCAATGGATGATATTGATGAATCATATTTACGAAAAGGTCGTATCGATGAATATTTTGTTTTATAAATAATTACACTTTACTTTTCCAATAATTTACTATTTCTTCATCAGTATATTCCAAATTATCTTTTGGAAAATTAATACATTTTTTATCTTCTTTTAAATAATAAGAATCTTTTATTAAATTATAATTGAGACTTATTGTATTCGTTATTTTTTTAGGATATGTAAATAATAATAAACTTAACTCGAGTGTTATTTCTTTTTTATATCCTTTAATATTTCTATATTCAATATTTTCCCCACTTATTTTTTTAATAACAGGACCATATTTAGCAACTGTTTTATAATATTTATTATTTTTCTTATCCTCGCCTATTAAATCACCTTTTTCTTCTTCTATTACAACTTTACCATTTTTATTTTTACTAATTATATTAATTGCATCCTCTAATGTTAAATTCGTATCATTTATATTAATATATTTTTTTGTTTTACCTACATCATATCTAATTGCATCACCATATCGAGTAGTTACAATATATATTTTACCACTATTATATTCACCTAACATATTTGGACTTGCTTTTGTAATTACCATTGCAGATAGATTATCTAAATAATTTTTTAATATATTCCAATATTCAGTTAAAACAGGTAATTTTTTTTTCTTTCCATTTGCAATATCATCTAATACTTGTTCTGTTTGTGCTGTAAAATTCGTATCCATAAAAATAGGAAATAATTCAATCAATATTTTCGTAATATTTTTACCTAAAGATGTTGGTGTTAATTTTTTTGATTCTTTACCTAATACTATTTCTTTTGTTTCCTCTATAATTTCATTACTAATTAATTTAAATGTTTTTTGATCATATTTTTTACCTGTATGATCTTTTTCTTCTACATATTTTCTATCTTTAATTTTTGTAATTAAAGTAGCATATGTAGATGGTCTACCTATTTCTAATTTTTCTAAATCTTTTACTAAGGATGCTTCCGTATATCTAGATGGTGGAGAAGATATTTTTTCTTCTGTTTTAATATCTTTTAATTTTAAACTTTTCTTACTATTTTCTAAACTGATTGTATCTTCAGCAGCTTGATTATATACAAGTAAAAAACCTGGATTATCTAATCTTTCAATTTCACCTTTAAATGTAATATTTGGATCATCAGTAGTGACAGTAATTTGAAATACTTGATATTTTGCAGGTTGCATTAAAGACGCAATAGTTCGTTTCCAAATCATCATATATAAACTATTATCATCTGTATCATTTTCTATATGAGTAGGACGAATACATTCATGAGCTTCTTGTGCACTAGCATTTTTAGATTTATATTCACGATATTTATATGATGTTTCTCCATATTTTTTTGTAATTTCTTCTTTAATAGAAGTAACTGCTTCTTTGGCAATGAAAGGTGAATCCGTACGCATATATGTAATTTTACCTGCTTCATATAATGTTTGAGCTACTTTCATTGTGTGTTGTAAATTATATTTTAATTTACTAAATGCATCTTGTTGTAAACTTGATGTAATGTAAGGTGGTGGTGGATTTTGTTCTCGTGTTTTTTCATGTAAATCGCTTAATTCAAATTTACTATTTTTTAATTTTTCCAATATTTTTTTGGCATCTTTTTCATCACCTCGAAATAATTTATTTTTGTAATACATTGATAAATTTATTTTTTTAGAATTGATAGTAGTAGTTGCATGACCATTAAATTCAGATTCTGGTATAAAAGTTTCTATAGTATTTTCATAATCAGTTAAGATACGAACTACAACTGATTGTACCCGACCTGCAGATAATGCACCCATACCATATTTTTTCATTAATATTGGTGATATTTTATAACCAAGCATTCGATCTAGAATTCTACGACATTCTTGTGCTTGAACTAATTCGTCATTAATTAATCTAGTTGATTCAATTGCTTGATTTATGGCAGTTGCAGTAATTGAATTAAATGTTATTCGATGATATGTAGTTAATTTTAAGACATCTTTGAGTGCTTGAGATATTGCTTCTCCTTCTCTATCAGGATCACTCGCTAAGTAAATTACACTTGATTTTTTAACTGCTTCCTTTAAATTTTTTACAATTTCGGTTTTATCAGATAAAATGTTGTATGTAGGTTCAAAAGTAGTTTCATCATAGGATAATCCTTTTTTATCTAAATCACGAATATGACCTACAGATGCTTTAATTAAATAATCATCTTTCAATATCGCAGATAATTTTTTAATCTTACCTGGTGATTCGACAATTAAAAGTTTCATGTAAATTAATTATTATAGAATATATTAATTAATTATTATATACTATTTTAATCAATTTTTATAAAATATAAATATATAGTTTAAAAATAAAATACTGTTATATATATATATATAATGGAAACAACAAAAGTAAATGAATTAAATACAAATCATTTTATTTACTTTTTATTAGCAATATTCATCGTATACTTTATCATAAATTCTTTTATGAATATGTGTCAATCATCGGAACCCGAAACCTTTGATCCTTCTTTAGTACCTGTTTCATCGATTGTTACATTGGCGAAAGTTGCACAAAAATTAGTTGATGGTAATGGTACATTGACTAATCCTGGTAATTTGACTGTTACTGGTAATATGGCGGTTAATGGTAATTTAAAAGTTAATGGTATTATCGAGTCAACTACAACTGGACCATTCTTTACTCATATTAAATCAGGTAATACTCCAATTGAGACTGCAAAAAATACTTTTACTATTTGGAATAATGGTAGTGGAGAAATTGTAATATTGGGAAGTACAGGTACTGAATATGCTTGGACAAAGCAAGTTGGATTTAATGGAGCAAATTCTACTATTTCTTGTAATAATATTACACCAGGTTATAGCGGTGCTGGTACTATAAATACTAATGGTACTATTAATATTACAGGTAAATTAAATATAACGACTCCTGATCTAGGTATAGCTTATAACCGAGGAGATCTTATAACAATTATGCATCCCAACAAAACTCAAGGTATTGGAATAGCATACGACGGTATATATAAAACTGGTACTGCCGCTGATACTAATGAAAAAAATATGACATTTCGAAGTGGCGGACCACCTGGAAATCAAGGTTCATTAACAGTAAATGCTAAGTGGCTAAGTCTACAACATGGAGGTTACCTTAACACATTATTACAACCTACAGATGGTGGTGCATTAAATGTACTAAGTGGTAATGGTAATTTATCGACAGTAAATTGCAGTGGTATCTCATGCAATGGTGCTACTAGTACACCTGCAGGATCAGGAGATATGAAAACTTGGTTTCCAAATAGTGATGGAAATAATTATATTCGTGGTAATACATATATATCTGGTACTCTCAATATAGGGGGTACATTAACAGGAAATAAAACAAACATATTATATCAGGAAAATAAATGGAGTAATCAAATGAATGGAGTAATATTACCAGGTCCAGGATTATATAATGCAACTGCATTAAATATAGGTTCCGGTGACGGAAATAATAGATCGATAACTACCACATTTTATTTTTCTCATGCAAAATACAAAGCCGATTTTGTTGGAAATGGCTATACTATAGCAGGACTTGAGAGGAACCTTGTTATTGGTTATAATACTAAATCAGCAATAAAATTAAATATGCAAAATGACTATGCATGGGTTACATTATGGAATGATGGTAATGATATATATACATTTACAGTAACAAGACTAACATATGATTAAATTATTATAAAAATAATATAATTTAATTAATTTGTCACATAAAAATAAATTTATGTAACAAATATAATGGAAAATATCTTACAAAAGATATACACTCATTATTTATCTGATGATAAAATAAAAGAAAAAGAAAAAACTATTAAAAATATACCCGGTATTAAAAAAGTTAATATTAATGTTAATCGTGATATTGAACTATACCAAACCAAAAAATATTTTACCAAATTTGACAAACGTATTAGTGAACAAAAAAAATATATATTAACTAAAAATACATTAGATTTAGGAAAATTTCCTAAAGAAATAATCATTAATAATATCTTACACAAAGAACTACCAAATAACATTGTCAAAATACATAATTATTATTTTAATAATACAAACCAAATACTTATTATGGAAAACATACCCATGACAATAAAAGAATATATTACTAAAAATAAACAAGATACTAATAAAATAAATACTCTATGCACTCAACTATTTTTAATATTTGCAATCTTACAAGAGAAATATCAATTTATGCACAAAGATTTACATCTTAGTAATATTTTACTCAAACATTATCCCCATGAAAATATTCACTATACTTTTCAAAATAAAACATATACTATCAAGTCATATAATGTAACACCCGTTCTAATTGATTTTGCTACAAGTACTATTTTTAAACTAAATAATCATGATTTTACTATATATGATATCAATAATACTGACATGAATAATAAATATGTACATGGTAAGCAACCTGAAATAATAAATAATTTAAAAAAATATATTTGGTATATAAGAGATGTTAATATATTTAATCCTAGTTTTGATATATTTTATTTTATACACCAATTATCTGAAATTTTAAATGTAAAAAATATACCTATTTTAAATTCATATATTTTATTGTGTAATGAATATCCAAATTATTCTATAAAATATATATCACCAGGTAAATTTATACTAAATAACTTGAAACAAGAAAATAAAACAAATACAGATTTAACAATAATAAAAACCAAACCAAATTATACCTTACCCAATACCGATATACCTGTTATTATTATACCTAAAAATACATTATTATTTCGAGTCGTATTAGATCAAATAACTGATTTTGTTGGTATACCATTACCAGGTAACAAATATGAAAATGATACATATGTAACTGAAAAATATGTAATTTATCCACAACAAAATGTATTCTTTTATTTTTCACCTTACATAGTAGATTTAATACCAAAATGGTTTAGTAATTTTAATAAATTATACGTATATGTAACGACACATGATATAATAAATGTGTCATTAATATCAACCTACAAATATACTCGTAGAATTAAATATTCTAAAAATGATATTATGATTAGTTGTGATAAGATAGATAATAAATTAATAAAACAAAATAGTTCTTCCGAACTAGCTCTACCTTCTATCGAAATTAAAGGTAGTTCTTCCGAACTAGCTCTACCTTCTATTAAAGGTAGATATTATGATCCTTGTTTTACAAATAATTTTTTAAATAAACATAATAATGTAAATGGATGGATTAGTACCGCTATTACTGATGCTGCAGAAACTATAAAAAATTTTAATAAAAATAAAGAAAAATATACAAAATATACAAAATTTATTCAAAATAAAGTAAATACAATAGGACCACCTGAAATTGCATTATATCCATTAAAAGATAGAGTTAATACAAATATTGTAATAGATGCAGATAAAATAGATAGTTTTATTAATAGTAATACATATAATTATCAATTAATAAAAACTTTTGATAGAAATTATACTACAATCCAAAAATGGATGGATAAACATGCTGTAATTAATGAAAATAAATTTTATTTTACATATAAATAATTATTTTTCAAATAAATAAATTAATAATTAATTTGCAAAATATGTTACCATGTCATCAATTCTATCAACACCTCTTAATTTAATATATGGTATCTTTTTTACTTCTTTATTATATTTTAAATTATTTTTAACACATTCATTTACCCATTTACAATCTACATGTAATTTAAACATTGTATCTTCTGAATTATACAATAATACATTCGGCATATTATTCATTTCTTTTAACGCCATTTGTAAACATAAATGTATCATTAAATACGTACCAAATTCTAATATACCATTATTCTGATAACCTGTACTAATTACTTTATTTAAATATGTATCAAATCCAATATCAATTGCTTTTTCAAATTGTTCTAACCATAAATTAATTATATTACTTTCTAATGGTGCCATTATATACCAACTTTCAATATATGTAGTTGGATCATCATTTGATATTCTATCTTTTAAATAAAATCCTGTTAATTCACTTTGTTTAGTAATACTATCTAAATACATTTTTTCAAATGCATCAATATCATTAATAATTATACCTGCATCTATCCATAAACCTCCATATTTTTGCAATAATTTTAAACGTAACCAATCTGATTGTGCTTGTACTGTTAACGTATTATATTTAGGTGGATACTCATTTTTATCAATATAATCTTTAACATTATTATTATTCAACATTACTACTCTCCAATTTTTACTTTCTAATTTTTTATTTCTATCATTCACTATTTGTTTTATAGATAATGGCATACTTTCAAAATTATCTGATCCCCAATGAGACCATACTATTTTTGGTATAGTATATGAATTACTAAAATTACTAATTTCCATATCACATGAAATATACATTGTACATAATATTAATAATATAATACCAAATATATAATTCTTCATAATTATAATTAATAAAAAAAATTATGCAATTTTCAAATATAATGATTCTATAATTACTATATCCCTATTTAATTTTGATTTAATATGTGTAATAATATCAATATATTCCACTTTATTTATCATCAAAAATATTTGACTTATATCTTCTAATATATGTATTAACTTATTTAATGTCTTAATTAAATCACCTTCATGTATTCCATACATACTACTAATTTCTCGACTATGTTTACCTTCATACCAATCTAATACTGGTTCCATTAATTCTCGATTAATTAATATTTCTTGCTTCCGTAAAAATGTTAAAATATCATAATGCTCTTCTGATATTTCGATATAGTCATCGTCTTTGCCATCACATAACAATGTAAATAATGCAATGATTTTCTTTATCTTTTTCTGAAAGAATAACCCTTCGACAAAATCTGACACTAAAATATTCGTTGTTACCAATGAATCAATTTCTTTAATTTTTCGAGCAATTAACCCTTTTTGTGTTAATGTATTATTTTCTATAAAATTCGCTTTTTCTAATAATACTATTTGATTCTCTATATTCGTTTTTACATAATTCATAGTATCTTCTTTGTATAGTAATGCATCATCTAATTTTTTCTTATAATCCATATATTCATTGTATTTATCAATATCTTTCATAAACGATAAATCTACTTTCATTTCTTTTATTTTTTGTAATATTTTTCTCATAATATTATTCGATGGTTTAATCATACCATTTAATTGATTATTTAAATTATCATATTCTTGAAATAATACTAAATTATCAAACTTATAATTATTTACTTTCTCAGTTAATTTTACTATTTCTTGATCTATATTTGTTATCTCATTTTGAATTTCAGTACTTAATAAACTCTTACATATATTATTCTCTATATTATCTAATTGTTTATTTTCAATTAGTTCTAATACATAATCATGATCTATATTAAATTTTGAACTAATTTTTTGTGAACCACCAAAAATTAGATTATTTAATTCCGGTGCAGGTGTTACTTCCGAAAATAATTGAGGTACTATAATTACATATCCTGTTGTATCAATACCTCTACGACCTGCTCTACCACTCATTTGAATAAATTCATGTGTATGCAATCTTCGTTTACCTTTATTATCAAATTTATATATATCTGTAAAAATAACTGTTTTTGTTGGCATATTTAATCCAACTGCAAATGTCTCTGTTGCAAACAATACTTTAATTAAATTTTTTGAAAATAACATCTCAATAATTTCTTTAAACACAGGTATTAATCCTGCATGATGTACACTAATACCTTTGATGGCTAAATCTCGAATAATATTGTATTGTTGTGAATTTTTATACGCTTCTTTTTGCTCTAATTTTGATAAATAATAATCAAATAATCTACCTACTTCTGTTCCTTCATTGTAATCATTAAAAGATGTACTAATACTTTTTGCAATTTCCATACACTTTTTTTTTGAAAATATAAAAAATATTGCAGGTGTCATGTGTTTTTGTTGTAACTGCTTACATATTTCATTGATAATAAAAGTATAATTTACTCTTACATCCACAAAATATTTATTTAAACTATCCATATTAAGACAATGCATTCTATCTATTTCTTTTACTTTCGTAGAAGTAGACGTAAATTCTGTAAATGTATTTATTTTACTACTGTATTTTTCTAATTCTTTACTTAACTTACTATTATTTACCCAATACGAATAATTAAAATGTAACGGTACTACTCGTTTTTCATTCGTTAATAAATAACTTGGATTATTATTACATGTATAAACCCAATTAATAAAATTTTCAGGTTTATCTATCGTTGCCGATAACATTACTTGATTAATGTGTTTCGGCATATTCATAATACATTTTTCCCATACACCTCCTCTTTCAACATCATTAATGTAATGAACTTCATCAAATACTACTGCAAAGAAATCATTAAAATCTAAATTATTGATTTCAAAATCATCGTACTTTAATGTTTTATATATTAATAAATTACACAAAATTTCGGTTGTCATGATAATACAATCTGCATCTGGATTACATTTATGATCACCCGTTATTAATCCAATTGAAATATCTGGAAATTTTTTAGATAATCCATAAAAGGATTGGTTACTAAGTGTTTTAATAGGGTTACAACAAATTATTTTTTTCTTTAATTCATGAGCACGTAATAGACAAAACTCTATTAACATTGATTTACCTGAACCTGTATGTGCACAACATAATATATTTTTAGGTATATTTAAATTATCGTTGATTAATTTATAAGAATGTTTCTGAAAATCATCTAATTCAAATAGATAGTTCGTTTCTAATTCACCTTCAAATGGTTGGTTTAAAATAGTAACGTTTTGCATTTGAGTTATTATTTGATTAATTATATAATTTTAACTTTATAATTAATCAATTTTTATAAATTCATCTAACGAATGTACCATTACAGAACTATTCGTATATGATGTATATGCTAATTTGTTATTATAAATATCTATACCATGTGGAAAATCATTACATGGTACTTTTTTTATAAATTTTATATTTGTATCAGTAAATGATCCAATATATATATATCCACATTTATAAATTTCACTATGTAATGTCATAAAAAAATAATTATTGTATATCATTGATCCATCTATTTGGGCATTTTTAATATATATTGAATCTAATAATAATAATTTATTATTATGTAATTTATAATACATAATCCATGAATCAAAGATAGTTGAGTCAGAAATATTCGTATCTACACCTAATAATATATTATTATTATTTATTACTTGAATTGTTTTTATTCTTCTATTATAATTTGTTTTAATATTTATAATTTGATTTGTATCATAATTATATATTGTTAATGGTGTATTCTTATTACTACTTTTAATCCCACCAAAATAAACTAAATTATTCACAACTAAACATCCATGATATTGAACATATTCATCAATTTTCATTAATTTTACAATATTTAATTTATTATCTATAATATCAACTAAACATGCCATATTTGTGTATGCAGTCATATATATTCTATTATTTTGGATACTAATTAAATCTGGATGAAAATAACTATCATTTATTTTTAATAATATACTATCTATAATTTCATATGTATCATTATTTATTTTTACCAAGTATAATTTAGCAGCTGCTCGATGAGCTACTATTAATTTATCATCAGATAAAAATTTAACATCTGTAACTGTTGCAATTCTTTTTTGATTACCAAGATAGAAATATCCTTGTTTCCAATATGTTGGTATAATTTCATTAAATATATATTCCATATACTATATATTTAATTATTTTTTATTATTAAAATAAGTATTTTTCGTAAATCATGGGTTTTAATATTATATTTTTTAAATTCTTCTATATCATAATTATAAGGTAGCTTCAAAACTAATAATTTGCATAATTTATTCTTTACTATATCTTCACACAAATCTTCTAATTTTGTTTCACCTAATGTTATTTTTACTGTTTTTAAATTTTTATATTCAGGACCACCCCATGGTGGATCTAAATAAATAACATCTTGTTTTAATTTTTTGAATATATCTAAATAACTTTCATTATAATATTCAATGTTATTTCTATTAAATAATTTCATATTATGTTGTAAATAATCAAATCTTGTTTTATCTAATTCTACTGCATTTACTTTTTTAAATTTTTTTGATAATGCTAATGTATCACCACCAACACTTGACATACCTTCAGTTATTGTTATATTATTTGTATGCATATTTTGATAAATTATATTTGCTATTAGTTTTGCTTTACCAGGTTTACTAATAGAATATTTACCAACTTCATCGATTAATATTTTATCATTATGTTCTGGAAAATATTCTGGTGTGTATTCTGGTTTACCTCCACTTATTTTATTATTTATATTTATATCTGTAAATATTTTTGTATCTGGATTATATAAATATAATTTTGGATATGTATCAAATTGAATAATATTTTTGATTTTGTCTTTTTGTAATCGAATTAAATTTTCATCTTGTAAATTAGGTACATGTTTATCATAAAATAATAATAATAATGGATTATCTAAATTATATTTATTCATTATAATTTAGATATATATATTTAATTTTTTATTATACTTTTTTAATTATACTAAATGTTGTTACATTATGATCTACAATATTTGTATCTATTAAATATAAAAAGTTACATTGATTGTTAATTGATGCAATTGTAATACTATTATTTGTTTGTATACATTTTAAACATGATTCTTCTGTTGTTTTACATAGTATAATTTTAACATTCTTAAAATTATTCTCAATATAATGTTTGGCTTCTTTATACACTATTTCTTGTACATATAAAACCAAATTGTCATTATTTTTAATTACAATATTACTGTTATTTGCAAATAATGCTAATTTAATTTTATGATCGATCGTACCAATTGATTTAAAATTATTAGGAATCATAAATAATGAACCAATTAATGAATTATATATTGGTACTAATCCAAATTGAATACTATTCTTATTTAATTTATTATATATATCTTCAACTGATTCACAACTAATATGTAATCCATTAAAATAATTTGAGATAACTTCATAGGAAAATGTTGCTTGATTACCCATATATCCAATTTTAATAGTTTGAATATATTTTTCTAAATACTTCGATTGTATTTGCTTACTTAATTCCATAATTTTAATAAAAAAATCATAATTATTTTCTAAATTATCTAATTTATAATCTGAATTAATTCGCTGTAATATACCTCTTTCTACATACCGATCAGTTACTAATTTATAAAAATCATTCTTTTTTAATAAAAATTCATACGGGTTAATATTAAATTTTACATCTGCTACTAATTCACTTAGTGATAATCGTTTATGAATAAAACACATTATTAATGGATTTTGTGTAATATTAAATATTTCATCATCTACATTAATAATAATATTTGAATTTGGACATCTCACGTTATCTGTCAATAAATGACTAATATTATTTTTATAATTATTTGTATATACACTTTGATCACTTGGATCATTATAAAATTCATTATTATATAATTTTAATATAGGATTTTCAAAATAATACAAATATGATCTTATATCCGTAATATTATCAAATATCTGTGTAATTTTACTATTATTTAACATCATTAATATTGTATTTGACGTTATTATATCAATACATCCATCTGTTATACTAACACCATATGTTAATTGTTTATTTAATTGTAATTTTTGACTACCAGGATTAATATGCGATTCAATCATAACACCTTTAATATTATATTTATTTATTGTCATTAATTTATTAATAGAACATGCTACTAATACTTGTTTTAAATATTCTTTTTGACTATTTCCATGAGAACAATCAATTATAATTCCTGTTTGGATATTTTCCTTTTTTAATTCATTCATAATTTCTTCCAAATCTTCTTGATAATAATTTGGTTTTTTACCTCCCCGTAATATTAAATGACTATTTGGATTACCTTTTGTTGAAATATGACATGCACTACCATTATAATCAATACCTAAAAAATGATGCGGAAATCTTGCAGAGAGTATACCATCAATTGCTTTTTTGTAATCACCATCTGTTAAATTTTTAAATCCAATCGGCATTGATAAACCAGATGCTAATTGACGATGTATTTGACTCTCACTAGTTCTTGCTCCAATAGCACCCCATGATACTAAATCAGCTAAATATTGTGGTGTAATTGTATCTAAAAATTCACATCCAATTGGTATTTCTAATTTTGTTAATTCTAACAATAATTTTCTTGCTAATTCAAGACCCTTATTAATATTAAATGTATCATTTAAATCAGGATCATAAATAAATCCCTTCCATCCATGTCTTGATCTAGGTTTTTCAAAGTATACTCGCATAACAATATATAAATTTGGATTATCATATTGAAATTGTTTAATATATTGTGCATAATCTATTGCCAATTTGTAATCATGAATTGAACATGGTCCAATAATTACTAATAATCGATTATCTTCATTTGCTAAAATATTTTGAATAATTTTTCTAGAATTATTGATAAAATACAAATCATTTGTATCTAATGGATATTGTGTTATTAAATCAGTTGGTGATGGTAATTTATGAACATTTAATATATTACTATCAGTTGATAAATTCATTTTAATTATATATGATATTTTGTTTTTATAATTATTTATAAATTAAAAATTTGTACTCAGAGTCTGAAAATATTTAGTAAATGGATTATTTTGTATTTTTTCTCTTGAAATAATCATATCATTCAATGAATATGGTTTATCAGATATCTCATTAATATGTGTTTTATTAAATATAATTACATCACCTATTTCTAATTCTTTCGTTAATAATATATTTGTTATAATACCTGTTATATCATATCTATTTATTTTTGTAATATATACAAATAAATCTTCCTTTTTTGAATTAATTATATTTGTATATGTAATTTTTACAATATGTTTTTCTTTCAAATTATTCCACATTGAATTATTTGAAGGTATATCATAGATAACTAACTGATTATATATTAATTGGTGACAATAATCCATTTTAATTTTATTATTTATATTAAAATAACATATATACTATATTTTTCAATTTTATACTTCCTTCTTCTTACGTCCCTTTGTTTTCTTAACAGGTGCTTCTTTCAAAACTTCCTCCTCTTTTTCAGGTTCTGGTGCAGGTTCAGGTTCAGGTGCTTTTTCTTTTGCAGATTTTTTAGTCTCTTTTGTTTCTTTGGCAGTTTTTTTGGGTTCCTTCTTTGCAGCAACTTTTTTAACTTTC
>Ga0214919_10002913_pt1 | contig 26428 bp, 24 predicted proteins | sample LL1503_MetaG_FD_177994 | JGI IMG/M metagenome (GOLD analysis project Ga0214919, IMG submission 177994) | Freshwater microbial communities from Lake Lanier, Atlanta, Georgia, United States - LL-1503 | ecosystem: Environmental > Aquatic > Freshwater > Lake | place: USA: Georgia | collected...
GTTTTGTAATTATCATAGAGCTTAAAAAAACTTTTAAGGCTATCATTCTTGATCATGGTAATTAACTCATCTTTAAATTTCCTTCTTGAAGGGTTAACGAGACTTGTATCACTACCATACGTGATAAATGCGCTGCTTAATAAATCCCAATTATGAAGGTGAATGATTTTTTCGAAACAAAGTTTCTTCATGTTTTTGGCTGAATCCAACCATTCTTTATCGTCTGGTAACAACCTGTCAAAATAGTATAATGCACTATCATATTTTTGAACTTGATAAAAGGATAACCCTTTTTCATACGTTTCTGGTGGACCACAACTTACAAGTAGTAATCCCAATGCAAATGCATAGCTAAAAAGTTTAATTTTTCTCATAGTTTGTTTTATTTTAATGATTTGGAGTATAAAAATAATAGATTATTCTTAAAGAAGGAAATTTTACAGTTATATTCTGTTCAAAAAAGCTAAAAAATCGCTTGATTGAACTGGAATAAATAGCAGAATTGCTTATCAATTATTTTTTATTTTCTTGCCCTCCTGGTGTTAATTTCTCGCCTCGAATGAAATAATTAATTCTTCCAGATGTCATTGACGTGCCATAGTCGATAAAAAGTGAATCTTTCGAAATAAATCGTAAACTTCCTTTTTGGGCAAAATATGTTCCACCTGACGAATTGTTCCATAATTTTGGTTTCATGGAAAATTTTCCATCCTTGGTATATTTAATTTCTTTGTATATAACTATGTTTTTTGACCAAAAATCATTGTTGACATTCGAAATTAATTGACTTTCATTCTTATTATTTCGTTCATATTTTAGTTTGCCTTTTGATAATCCTTTAGTACCTTTCCAGTTATAATCCTTAAGAAAATCATCAATATGTTTATTCATCACGCTCATTAACACCAAGGAGTTAAATCGATCTTTGTACGAATCATAAACTTTGTAAAAAGCTTTTGTACTATCTTTATTTATCATGTTGATCAATTCTTTTTCAAGGGTTTTGTTGGCGGTTTTCATGAGTAATGAATCCTTACCGTAAAGGTCTAATTGTTTATTGTAATTAACCCAGTCATGATTAACAATCATTTTTTCGAAACAAAGTTGCTTCATTTTTTTAGCTGAATCCAACCATTCTTTATCGTCGGGTAGTAACCTGTCAAAATAGTATAAAGCACTATCATATTTTTGAACTTTATAAAAGGAAAGTCCTTTTTCATAGGTTTCTGGTGGCCCACAACTTACAAGTAGTAATCCCAATGCAAAAGCGTAGCTGAAAAGTTTAACTATTCTCATTGAATTTTAATTTTATTAGGTGAGGTATAAAAATAATAGATTTTTCTTAAAGAATGAAATTTTACTTGGTATACGTGCAGATCTAAATGATAATTGCAATTAACCAAAGTCTTAGCTTACAATCATTTATTCGAAACAAAGTTTCTTCCTACATTTCGCTGAAACCAACCATTCTTTATCCTCTGGTAGCAACCTGTCAAAATAGTATAAAGCACTATCATATTTTTGTTAATAAAAGGAAATATTTTTTCATATGTTCTTAATTAGGAACAACTTAAAAATAGTAATTAAGATGAAAAATATGGCATAATTAGTTGAGCCGTTTCTGTGATTATTCGATAATGTAGATGTAAATAATTCCTTTCATTTTTGTACATTTGTCTTACTCTGATTTCTATGTGAATGCGAAAATGTGATAAAAATGGATAAACCTTTACGTTCTGAATTTTCAAAAAACGTAATTACATTAATCACCGGAACTACATTTTCGCAGATTATCCCCCTTTGTGCAATGCCTATTTTGAGTCGTTTATTTACACCGGAAGAATTTGGAGTCTATGCGTTTTATTTTTCCATAGTTACCCTACTAATAGTTTTTTCTACTGGGAGATATGAGTTTGCTATTCCACTTCCCAAAGAGAAAAAAGATGCTTGGCATATTTTGGTTCTATCATTACTTATTTTGTGTATATTTTGCTTGATATTAGCACTAATAATAGCTTTATTTAACGATCAAATAATTGGATTTCTAAATAAGCCTGTGATTGGAAAATGGATTTATTTAGTTCCCGTATTTGTATTTCTAACGGGAATCTATAATATACTCACAATGTGGATGCATAGACAAAAATTGTTTGTTGCAACATCATTTTCAAAAATTCATAATAACTTTTGGGAACAATTAGTTAGTATTTTCCTTGGATTAAAAAAAAACAATATTAATTTAAAAACTTTTTTCACCAAGTTTTCAAGTCTATTTTCACAAAACAAACTCATACATAATACAAACAATATTGGCTTCAGTGGGCTTCTCATTGGTCGATTTTCTGGCCTACTCGTTTCTAATTTCTATTTGATTTTTAAATTTAGAAATCAGGAGAAAACACTTGGATATAAAACGGAAAAATCAGAATTGAAAAGAGTCGCATTAATCTACAAAGACTTTCCAAGAATCAACATGTTTCATGCATTATCTGATGAATTAAAGACAAGTGGTTTGTCTTTTGTCATCCTTTATTTTTTCATGGATAGATCACTTGGTTTATATAACCAAACCTATAAATTACTTCGTGCCCCTTTAGGTGTGATTGGCTCTGCTTTTGGGAATGTTTTTTTTCAGAAAGCTGCCGAAATGAATTATAATAATCTACCGATTAAAGCATTGGTTTTTAAAACAATAAAAAAATTATTTTGGATAGCATTACCCATTTTCGCTCTAATTTTCATTTTTTCGCCATGGTTTTTTTCCTTTTTTCTTGGAGAAAAATGGGCTGATGTAGGAATTTACGCCCAATACATGACTCCTTGGCTCTTTGTTAATTTTATTTTCTCACCTGTTTCTCAAGTAGGAATTATTGTAGGGAAACAATTTCAGTTTTGGATGATCAATTTAATAAGTAGTATTTTGGTTTTCTTATCTATGATTCTTGCTGGATTATATATTAAGGATATTAAATCTGGCTTATTAATTATTTCTATCAGTCAGGTTATTTTTAGTTTTTATTTGTACAGATGGTTGAATAAAATAATAGATGAACATGATCAAAAAAATAGCTTCTCATGATTTATTCCCTTCCATTTTGGAATCATAAAAAAGCCATTGGAGCAGTCTTTTTTAGCTCATTAATAGTTGGTGTCGGCCTATCTTTTGGGAACATCTATTTTTTTCATATTATATTAGTTTTAGTCTTTTTTTTTATTTTAATTCGTCAGGAGCATAGGAAAACATTTTTGGTTATCGTTAAAAAACCACTGAATTTAGTTTTGTTTAGCGTCTTTATTTGGTTTTTATTAAGTTGCATGTGGGCAGAAAACAAAACCTACGCATTAGTTTATCTTGTTCAGCTATTAATAGGAATAGCGGCTGTATTATTAGTACAATTTTTTGTGGTTGATAAACGGTCATTTGTATTTTATAAAAATAAAGTATTGTATCCAATTTTTCTATTGATATTGTTACTTTCCTTACTCGAGATCTTTACCAATTTTAGATGGCCTATTTCCGCTTTGTCTAACTGTAATGATTGGTTTGGAAGAGAAAATATTTTAATGGATATTTTAAAAACAGAAAGGATAAAGGGATATATAGACTCTTCACCTACCGTATTTTTCTGGAACCCCAATAATTTAGCAGTATTCCTGTGCTTGTTTTTACCATTCTTAAATAAGAGAAGTTGGCTTCATGTCTTTCTTTTTGTCACAACTATTTTTGTGATCTACAATACAGGTTCCCGATTATCAATCATTTCTATTGGATTGGTTCTATTAATAATTTGTTTATTCAAATTTTCAACTATTCGTTTTTTAGTTTACTTTATTTCCATTTTGATACTCCCAATAATATTTTTTCCAAATTCTATCGCAGCAATTAAAGCTAACGAACCCATTGAAAGAATTATTGGAATAAATTTAATTCCAATAATTGGATTAAATTACAAAGAAGGTCCCACAGTGAAAGATACAAATGACAATTCAAAAAGTATTAGAAAACAACTGTATAAGCAAGGATTACAGGACATTATAGATTCAAAACTAGTGGGTGTTGGTGCTGGAAATGCAGAGTGGAATAATTTTAAAAGAAAAGAACTTACTCAAAACATTACAAGTGTACATTTTTATTGGTTGGAATTATTTATCAATGGGGGAGTAGTTACTCTGTTACTTTTTGCAGGCTACTTTTCACAAATAGCAAATGATTTATATAGACTTCGATCGAGCGAAACAACAATTGCTTTGGTAACAGCTTCGATTATCTTTTTGATTGCTGTGATTTCAATGAGTTCTGCAAATTATTATTTACCGTACTACGGATTTTTAGGGTTGCTACAATCTTGGATCACTTGTAATCAAAAAAATGCATGAAAAAAATACTATTATTGGCTGATGCTAATTCAAATCATACCAGAAAATGGGCTAGTATCCTCCAATTGCAGGGTCATCAAATATCAATTTTTAGTCTTTACCCTATTCTTGATTCATGGAACAAGGAAAACAATATTTCAGTGACTTCTTTTTTTAGAAGGTCTATAATAAGCAGATGGAAAAAACCACTTTATATTTTCGCTGTTTTTAAAATTGCTCGTATAATTTCTCATTTAAAACCACAGATAATAAATGCGCATTATGCTTCGAGTTATGGGTTATTAGGTTCTTTTGTAACGAAAAATAATTTTTATTTAAACTTTTGGGGTAGTGATGTTTTCGTTTTTCCAAAGAAAAATTTATTTAATCGATTAATTCTCAAATGGATTATCAAAAGGAGCACTAAAGTTTTCTCATCAAGTTTGATTATGACTAATGAAATATCACTTTACTCTTCAAAATCAGTTGAGACAATAAACTTCGGTATCGATACTCAAATTTACGTGCCAAAATCTATCAAAATCATTGATGCTTCCCAAACATTAAAAATAGGAATAATCAAATCATTAGAACCAATTTATCGTATCGATTTAGCGATTAATGCATTGATTTGGCTTCAAAAAAACACCTTATTAAATTTGGAGTTACACATATGTGGTGCGGGTTCAACTGAGCAAGATTTGAAATTCATATCCAATGATTCTGTCTTTTTTAAAGGAAAAATAGAACAAAATTCTGTCCCTTCATTTCTTCAAAGTATGGATATTTTTCTAAATACTACAGAATTTGAAAGTTTTGGAATGTCCACTATTGAAGCAATGGCCTGCGGTGTTCCTGTTGTTGCTCATAATTCTGGAGGTTCATCTGAAATAATCAATCATAATGTAACAGGTATCTTGTACGCGCCAAATGAGGTGGAAAATGTTGCCCAGGCATTATTGGAATTAATAATTAATCCCAATAATGCTAAAAATATGGCTGATCAAGCAAGGTTATTTGTTCAACAAAACTACGAATTGTCGAAAATTTCGCAGAAAATAAAAGCTTTCTATTAAATTTCTAATCGTTTTTTTTGTTCAGTAAATAGGGCTAAATCCAATATTATTAGGATTATTCTTGCTTTATTTTTTTTGTTATCTTCACCAGCTAATTGTTTTAGAGTATGGACAGGATTAAGTAGAAAGGAACATGAAGAAATTTATGACATCAATTTCTACCAACAATTTATGACAAGTTGTAGCAAATGAGTTTCGAACGGTTTTATTTAATAACGCTTTGCCTTCTTACCGGAGTGTGGATTATTTTTCCTCATTTCACTTCCCTTCTTGTCTGCTTATTTGGTTTGGTCGTTGTTTATGGCATCCTAAAAAAAGAGGGGGTATTTACTTTTCAACTTCTACCTAGTTTGTTAGCGGTTTTGTATATTTTATATTTGGTTTATGCGATTCCTACTAATCATTTACCGATTGCTTTAGACTTTTTAGAATATAAGTTATCGCTACTTGTATTTGCATTCTTGTTTTCTTTTCAACCGAAATTTAGATTGGATTGGAAGTATGTTTGTTATTCTTTCCTTTTCGCAGTTACTGCTTTGGTGGTTTTTGATCTAATTCAAGCAGGCCTTAATTATTCAAATAATGGGATATTAAATTCATTCTACTCTTCTGCATTATCTCCTACGCATCACCCCACTTATCTTACCGCATTTTTGTCTTTGGCGATTTTACTTTTTTTGCAATTGTCTTGGGCTACAGCTTCTGTAAAAATCAAATGGATTTTTTATGGTATTATTGGGTTATTTGTTATGATACATATTCCTTTGTCGAGTCTTTCTGGTATGCTTTTTTTATTTCTATTCTTTGGTTTTTCATTGATGATTTATTTGGTAAAAAATGGCAGAGTGCGGCTTATTTTTCTTATAATTCTAACTGGAGGTATTATGGGCTATGCAATTCTAAAGGTTCAGCCAAGTTTAAAGGGCAACATAAATAATGCTTTTGGTTTAGTAGCTTCCTATGCCAATTCTCCTCAAAAATTCATCCAATCGCGTCCTTTTCCAATGGAAGGTAATGAAGCAAGATTGGTTGTTTGGACTGTTGCCTTTGATATTTTTATGGATCATCCAATGGGGGTAGGTTTAGGAAATTTGGAAGCAATGATGCACCAACGTCTCGTTCATATTGGACTTAAACAACAGGCCGACTTAAATTACAATCCGCATAATCAATTCCTTCAAATTGCTGCAGAGATGGGTGTAATTGGATTAGGACTATTCCTACTAATAGTCGTATATGGATTTTATTGGTCCATTACAACTAAAAATTGGTTGCTTTTATTGGTGATTTCTAGTCTTTTTATTAATTGTTTATTTGAATCTATGTTACAAAGGCAATCAGGAATTGTGTTTTATTGTTTTTGGATTTCTCTATTATCAAGTCGTATGTATAAAAAAGAGTTAAAATGAGGTTATTAATTCTTACGCAGTATTATCCACCTGAAATTGGTGCGCCGCAAAATAGATTGCATGAGTTGGCAATCCGATTAAAAGCAACAGGAATGGAGGTAGAGGTTTTGACTGCATTACCGAATTATCCAGGAAGGGAAATTCAAGCAAATTATAAAAATGGACGGAATCGCGAAGAAGTTATTGATGGAATTTCGGTTCACCGGTCAGGAATTTATGTCTCTCGTTCCAATGGAATTGCTAAACGTCTTCTTAATTATTTTTCTTTTGTTTGGACAAGCTATCATCGAGGTAAAAAGTTGGGAAAATGTGATTTTTTAATGGTGGAGAGCCCTCCTTTATTTTTAGGGTATTCAGCTATTCGGCTTTCTAAAAAGCTGAAGGCAAGGTTGATTTTTAATGTGTCGGATTTATGGCCTGAATCTGCAGAAAAATTAGGAATTGTCACGAATAAATATTTATTGAAATTAGCCTACCAATTGGAAGCGAAGTGTTATAAGGAAGCTTATTTGGTTACAGGGCAAACACAAGGAATTGTGGATGACATTGCTAGAAGATTTCCATCCAAACGAATTTATTATTTACCAAATGGAGTTGATACATCTTTTTATGATCCTCAAATGGTTATAGCCGGTGACTTTCGAGAACGAAACGGTTTCAAAACAACTGATTTTTTGATTTTTTACGGCGGAATTTTAGGGCATGCGCAAGGATTGGAAGTTGTTTTGAATGCTGCGAATTTACTTAAGGATCAGCGTCATGTTCATTTCATCCTCCAAGGAACGGGACCTGAGCATGAGCATTTATTACAGCTAAAAGCAAACTTGGATTTGAAGCAGGTCCATTTTTTGGAGCCTGTTCAAAAGAAAAAAATGCCTTCCATACTTAAATCAGTTGACGTTGCTATCATTCCTTTGAAGAAATTGCAGTTGTTTGAAGGAGCAATTCCTTCTAAAGTGTATGAAGCGCTTGCTATGAAAAAACCGTTGCTTTTGGGTGTTAGTGGTGAAGCAAAGAGACATTTTATTGATAAGGCAAATGCAGGATTGTATTTTGAGCCTGAAAATCACGAGGATTTAGCAAGGCAAATTATTTCCCTTGTAGAGAATCCTCAAGAATGTTTGATTATGGGTGAAAATGCCCGAAATTATGTTTCTAATAATTTTGACCGTGATAAAATTGCGAAAGATTTTTTAGCTCAACTGGTTTGAGCAATTAAGAACATTGTTTGTATTTATTCAAATTTGTTAATTTTGAAGTATGATACCATTCTCTCCTCCCCGGATTGACCAAAAGATTATTGATGCTGTTGTGGAAACACTTCACAGCGGCTGGATTTCTACTGGCCCTAGAACAAAGCTTTTCGAAAAGAAAATAACCGAATACTGTGGTTGTAAAACAACGGTTGCTGTTAGCGCTTGGACTACCGGCATGGAGGTGTTTTTACGTTGGTGGGGTGTTGGCCCAGGCGATGAGGTAATCATTCCTGTTTACACGTATTGCGCAAGCGCCAATGTGGTTCTACATACGGGGGCAAAGCTCATTATGGTTGATATAAATCAAGATGATTTTAATATTTCAATAGAAAAAATTAGGGCTGAAATTACTCCTAATACTAAAGTAATAATGCCTGTTGATATCGCTGGTTTGCCTTGTGATTATAAACGAATTTATGAGCTTATTGACGAATTTAAATCGATTTTCATTCCTTCGAATGAGAAGCAAGCTTTGTTGGGAAGGATCTTACTTGCGGCTGATGCAGCACACAGTTTTGGTGCTCTTTTTAATGGTGTTAGGGCAGGTGCTCAGGCGGATGTTTCTTGTTTCTCGTTCCATGCTGTAAAAAATTTAAGTACGGCTGAAGGTGGGGCTGTCTGCTTTAACCTACCGGATAGCTTTAATCATGATGAAATCTATAAGGAATTTTGCATCAAAATATTACATGGTCAATCGAAGGATGCGCTCGCAAAAATGCAGAAAGGAGCTTGGCGATATGATGTGTTAGAAGCAGGATACAAATGTAATATGACGGATATTCAAGCCGCAATTGGTTTGATTGAATTAGATCGCTACCAAGAAAATATGGATCGGCGGGCAGAAATTTTTAGGCAATATTATGAAGGATTTAAATCCGTAGAATGGGCTATTTGCCCTATTTCTGTTGATGATTCAAGGCATACGTCGTATCATTTATTTCAGCTATGCATTGCTAATGTGACGGAAGCCCAACGAGATGCTATCATGCATGAAATTTTTGAGCAAGATGTATCTGTGAATGTCCATTTTCAGCCCTTGGCGCTCTTCACAGTTTATAAAAAATTAGGGTATTCTATAGAAAATTATCCGGTTGCATATGCTAAATATACCTCTGAAATATCGTTGCCCGTTTATTTCCAATTAAGTGATTCAAACGTAAAAACTATAATTTCAGCAGTTAAGATTGCCTATAACAAGGTGATAGGATGAAACGAATATTTGATCTTCTATTTTCAATTATTGTTTTATTATTGTTTTTTCCAATAGGAGTTTTAATTGCTTTATGTATTATCTCCGATTCTAAAGGTGGTGTTTTTTATAAGCAAGAGCGGGTAGGGAAGGATGGCACGCTATTCTATCTCTTAAAATTTCGTTCAATGTATGTTAATTCAGCATTGAAAGGGACACTTACCGTTGGCGAAGACTCCAGAATTACACGTGTTGGATCGCTTATTAGAAAACTAAAACTAGATGAATTCCCGCAATTTTTGAATGTTGTCCTTGGTGATATGAGTATCGTTGGGCCGCGACCTGAAGTTCCTGAGTTTGTTGCTTTGTATTCCGAAGAACAACGAAAAGTTTTATCGGTTCAACCAGGTATTACTGATGAGGCATCTTTGGCTTATTTTGAGGAAAATAAGTTGTTAGCAGCTTCAAACGACCCCCAAAAAACCTATATTGAGGAAATTATGCCTGCAAAGATTACTATTAATTTAGCGTATTTAGAAAACCGAACACTTCTGGCAGATTTTAGTGTAATTGGAAAAACATTTTTGAGGATATTTCGAGCGTAAGCTATTATTTATGTGTTAAATTTTCAATCATTGTTTATTTAATCGTAATATTGCAATATTACTATATGACAATATGTTTGCTTTTTATAACTTTTTGTAGTGTTAAGATTAAAGTTATTTTGGCATATTGCAATATGACGATTAATGTTACTTGTTTATCAATTTGATTAAAGTCATTTGGGCATATTGCAATAAGACGATTGGTCTTAATTAGATATCAACTTAGATGGAAGTTATTTTGGCATATTGCAATAAGGCGATTAATGTTATTAAAGTTATTTTGGCATATTGCAATAAGACGATTAATGCCATTAAAGTCATTTGGGAATATTGCAATAAGACGATTAATGCTACTATAGTTATTTTGGAATATTGCAATAAGACGATTGGTCTTAATTAGTTACCAATTTAGATGGAAGTTTTATTCGCATATTGCAATAAGACGAACAACATTATTTACGTGTCAATCAAATTAAAAAGAAATTTATTTCGTTTAATAAAAAAAATAATTCAAATGGGAGCTACAAAACACGGAATATTTCACGATCAAATTAATGAAGAAGCAGCCATTTTTAATGCGCTAGGTCACCCAGCAAGATTAGCCATTGTAAAGACTTTATTGACTTATAAAACGTGTGTTGGTAATTACCTTACCCATGAAATCCATCTTTCGCAACCAACCATCTCTCAACATTTGAAAGTGCTAAAGAATGTTGGGATTATTCAAGGTACAATTGAAGGAAAATCTGTTTGTTACTGTCTAAATCATTCTCTCATCGAAAGATTACGAGTTTTTGTCGGTGATATGCTCATTCAATACGATCTGCACCAAACTAATTGTAACTGTTAATATGAACTACCTAGAATTAAAAGAATCGCTTCAAAAGCTGGAGAATATTGCTTTCATTATGCCTAATGGAATTCCTTTTCCTTCGCATTTTCATATCACGGAAGTCGGACGTACACAAAAACAATTTATTGATTGTGGTGGTGTAGTTCGAATTTTAAGTGAAATAAGTCTTCAACTATGGCTGGCAGACGATACTGAGCATCGATTAAGCCCCCAAAAACTCATGCGTATTTTGGAAGAAACAGAAAATATGATTATTTTACCTGATGAAAATGTAATAGTTGAATTACAAGGTCAAACCATAGAAAAATACTCGCTTACTTTAGATGAACTGGGTTTTTTGCTACATCCTACTCAAACAGCCTGTTTAGCGGAAGATAGTTGTGGAATTCCTAAAGAGAAACTAAAGGTTGTAATTGGTCAAAAAAACGAATGTAAGCCCGGTGCGGGCTGCTGTTAATTTGTAAAATATGTACCCAAAAATTGAATTGATTATATCCAAGCTTTTATTGAGTTTTGATTCAATCCCATCAACCAGAAAACAAAAATTAATTGAACTTGCGGCACAACTCAAAGTCTCTTTAGGTTCTGCTACTGCGTTAAATTTAGTTTTTGTATGTACCCATAATTCAAGACGAAGTCACATGGGACAACTTTGGGCTAAGTTAGCAGCTCATTTTTATGGCTTTGAAAATGTTAATTCTTTTTCTGCTGGGACTGAAGTGACTGAACTAAATTCCAATGTAGTAGAAATGCTTCAAAAAGTTGGTTGCAAGGTGTCGACTTTTCAAAATGGATCAAACCCGGCTTATTTAATTGAATTTGGAGAAAATCAATCGCTTACTTGTTTTTCTAAATTAATTGAACACGAAGTAAATCCAAGGGATGATTTTTTTGCTATTATGATGTGCACTGAAGCAGAGGCCAATTGTCCTTTTATTCCGGGAGCTATTCATCGAATTGGATTGCCATTTGAGGATCCTAAAGTTTACGATAATACGCCTATGGTTTGCGATGCTTATCTTTCTTCTTTTGAGGAAATAGGCCTTCAAATTTTATTTCTTTTTAATCAAATAAAACATGACAACTACTAAAAGACTTTCTTTTCTAGATCGATATCTCACAGGGTGGATTTTTATTGCAATGGCAATTGGAATTGGAATTGGGTATTTCTTTCCCCCTCAAAACCAACATGTAAAAGAAGAAGTTTTCAATTTACCCCTCGCACTTGGATTAATAATTATGATGTATCCTCCGCTTGCGAAAGTGAAATATGAGTCGATGGGCACTGTTTTTAAAAACGTGAAGGTTTTGGTATTGTCGCTTGTGTTAAATTGGGTTGTTGGTCCATTGTTAATGTTTGTTTTAGCGATTACTTTTTTAAAGGATCTCCCACATTATATGGTTGGTTTAATCATAATTGGACTTGCTAGATGTATTGCGATGGTAATTGTTTGGATTGAGTTGGCGAGTGGAAACCGTGAGTATGCTGCAGGATTGGTAGCAATGAATAGTATTTTTCAAGTCTTTTTTTTTAGTTTTTATGCTTTTATTTTCCTTTCGTTTCTTCCAAGTCAAATGGGGATTGAAGCAACAAACGTCTCTGTTGATATGCTCGAAATTGCCAAAACGGTTGGTATTTATCTCGGCATACCATTTTTATTAGGATTCGCTTCTCGCTATTTATTGATAAAGATCAAAGGTGAAGCTTGGTTCACCTCTTCTTATTTGCCGGCGGTTTCCCCCTTGACTTTAATCGCTTTGCTCTTTACAATTATGTACATGTTTTCACTAAAAGGAGAAATGGTGTTAGCGCTTCCAATTGATGTGATAAGAATTGCAATTCCGATGATTATTTACTTTGTTTTGATGTTTGTTATCAGTTATTTAATGGCGAAAAAGTTTGGTGCAAAACAAGATGAGGTAACAGCCATTGCTTTTACGGCTACAGGTAATAATTTTGAATTAGCTATTGCGGTTTGTATTGGCGTTTTTGGAATCAATTCAGGGGAGGCTTTTGCTGGCGTTATTGGTCCTTTAATTGAGGTTCCGGCATTAATATTATTGGTTAAGCTTGCGAATTATTGGAACAGTTCTTGGCGTTAATCTTAAATTCGATTAATTAAATATTTCCATCCAAAATTCAGCGAGTTTATTGATCATGCGATTCAAAAATTGTAACTTAGTAGTCAATTAATAGTAGACACTCTTTTTTGTATGGTAAAATTACTTTCGTTTTGTATTGCATTTATAGGCTTTTCATTCCTAATGAATCAGGTTGCGTTCGCACAAACTGATTTGGACGAAGAATTGCCCGATACCATAGCTATTCCTGCCAAATCAACGATTACCATTCCACCTTTTAATCGCATTAACCCCGATACCCTAAAAATTGGTGTTAATGATGAAATAGTCTCCGATTCGTATTGTGCACTTGGTATGCCAGCTGTTTATGATGCCTTGCATTCTTTTCACTCCCGCCGTATGGATAAGTTCGGTGGATATATAAATTGGAAAATAAATAAGGGCTTAGAAAATATTCGCAAAAAAGGATTCAAATCGGATATTAAACATCTATACATTCAAATCGATCCAAAAACTTTAACTGTTTATTGGATTGCTGTAGTAGGGCCTAGTACAGATGGTAGGTGTTATGTACGTTTTGATAGTCGTGGATCAGCTGGTGGTGGCGTCAGGGCGGTAGAAAATCAATTACCAACGATGCATAGTTATTATCCTACATTGAATGAGGTAAAGGTGCTCGAATTTAATGAGAATGTTACTAAATGCTTCGACTGGAATGGAAATCCTCTAAGTTCGTATACTAGTTATGTGAATATCCGTCAGCATTTTTTTAAGTACTACGATTTACAAGTTGACGCAAGTATTACCCTTGAAGAATACACAAAGAAATATCCTTATAATACCGAGGGAGCCAACCTGCCGGGTAAGAAAAAACCAGTTGTCAAATCTCGTCAGCGAAAGTACAAAGTGAAATCAGGGGACACCTTATCGGAAATCGCTCAAAAATACCATACTTCTGTCTCGAAAATTAAAAAAGCCAATGGCTTGCGATCGGATTTGATTCGAACCGGCCAGGTATTGAAAATTCCATAAAGCGCAATTGATTTATAGATTAAATATCACTTTTACGCTCAGGTTTCTTCCCATATTATACACCCCATTTCGCCCGCTTAATGGATTTTGTGGGGCATATTTAAGTCTGCTTAAATGACTTTGGTAAGCAACATCCGTTAAATTTTCTGCGCTAATATAGATGTTCATAAAATCTTTACGGTTAAATGCTTTAATATTTGCGCCAATTCCCGCGCTTAACAATATGTAGGCGGGCGTACCAGTTTCCGTGTTATAAGCAGAAAAATACTTGTTTTGCTCGAAGTAATAATCTACAGCAAACTTTAGGTAGGCATTGCTAATATTTTTACCGACCTGGTTAAAGTGTGCTTTTAATACTCCTCTATATTTTGGGGCGGGAATAAAAGGCAGATTTTTGGTGCTATCAGATTGCTTGTTTTGTGTCGCCTGCACATAGGAGAATGAGTTTTCAATATGTAACCAATCAAATGGATGTGGATGTACATCTAAATAAATTTCCCCACCGATTAACGTTGCATTGCCTTGGGTAAACTTGTAAGCTGGTGTTGGGTCGGATGGGTCGGGAATGGAGTCGCCACCACCTATACTTGTCATTTTTTCAGAAAAAATATTGTTGGAAATTAAGTTGGCAAATGGTGTGATCTCCAATGTGACGTGGTCGGCATTGATAAAATAGGCAAGATCTATTTGATGACTTACTTCTGATTTTAAACTTGGATTTCCATATTCATATCTCAAGGTTCCTTCGTGTTTACCATTAGAAGAGATTTCGGCAATATTTGGTGCCCTGAATCCTCTAGACAAATTAAATTTAATGGTCGATTTCTTGTTGATTTGATAGGATAATCCAAAACTTCCCGAATAGCTGCTGTAGTTTTTAGTAAAAGGATTAAATTTTATACTGCTTGTGCTGTCCTCAACGTTTACGGGAACCCCCAAACTGTCTAAAATTAATTGTTCGGTACTTATATTTCTATTGTCGAAACGGATTCCACCAGCGATTGTCAGTTTTTTAAAGGTTTTCTGGGTAAACACGAAACCACCAATATCAAAAAGGTGGTAGGCAGGTATTAAATACTCCAAGCCTTTGTTTGCATTACTTTGTTGCATACCGCTACTGCCAATCGAAGTTTCCCATCCCTTCATCTCTGCTAAATTGTAACGCAGATTGTAGTTGAAAGTAGTTAGGTCGAAGTACAACGCTTTGTCATTCGGATTCAATACATCACCCAATTCTTTTCGCTTATTATTTTGGAAACCTAGATCTACATTGATAGTTCCCTTTTTCAGAATGAAATAGTTATTGGATAGCACCCTCATGTGATTAACTTCTTGATGAGGAAACCCAATTTTATATCCGCTTAGATCTTTTGCAGTGGCTGAAACTTCATTGGTAGTGTCGTTTCCGTCTGATACTGCAAAAATAAATCTACCTAAACTATCCCTGTCTCCTTCCACCATATTTAGGCTTGTGTTAAATGAACTAAGGTTTAAATGCGAATAACCCCATTTTTTGCTTACGCCTAAAAACAAACTTCCGCTATATTCTTGAAATCCTGAATTGTATACTTTTCCGTCATACTTGTTTTGATAATTCCCAGCGTATTTATTACTGAACCTTCCAAGCCACTGAATACCGTTTTTGTTTCCTGAATTAGAAAGTGAATAAGCGATCAAATTATTGTTGCTTTGGTAGTTGGATATAAGTTGAGTCTTGATTTGTCCGATAGGTAAAGCTTTAGGAGAAATAAAATTTAAAACTCCGGCAATTCCATCCGAACCATACATCAAACTGCCTGGTCCTTTTACAATTTCAATTCTGTCAATAGAATATTCGTCCATTTCTATTCCGTGTTCATCTCCCCATTGTTGTCCCTCTTGACGAATTCCGTTGTAAAGAGAAATAACACGATTGTAACCCAAACCACGAATGGTAGGTTTTGAAATTCCTGCACCAGTCGTGATTTGACTTACACCAGGAACATTTTTTAACGCGTCAATTAAATTTGTAGCACTGTTTTCATTGAGTTCGCCCATATCAATAGGTTTAATAATTATCGGGCTTAATTTTAATTCGGTAGAATGGGAAACGGCTGTAACTACCACTTCGTTCAATTCCGACACAGATTGACTAATCAGAAAATCTAAAACCGTGTCTTTGTTAATGTCAATCCGTTCCACCCTTTTTTTATAACCGTTAAAGCTTATTTCAAATAGATAGGTCCCAGTTTTGATGTTTTCTAATTGGTAGTTTCCTTTTCGGTCGGTGCTAGTACCCGTTTTTAAGTCGCTTATATAGATGGAAACTCCTATTAAAATTTCGTTGGTTTGATCGTCTTTGATGTTACCCGAAATTTTATTTTGAGCAACGAATGTTTGATTCGCGAAAACGAACGCAATAATTGAATAAATGAATTTTAATTTCATCTTGATAGTTTACTAAAGTTGAATAAATGAGAATACAAGACAAGTAAATTGTCCTGTAAAATAAACTAAACGATTCGAGATGAAACGGCAGGAGGACCTCTATTCGTAAGAACAGAAGGGCATTGATGAAAATAATTTTCAGAAGCTATATTATTCCTCTTAGCTTTTACTTTGCGGAATGATTCTGAAAAAAATGTGTGAATAGAATGGGGTGAAAAGGTGTGATTGTTGCACAAATCGCATTTTTCAGATGCCTCCGATACATGTGATTTGTGATGGCAAGTTCCTTCCTCTTGCGCATAGTAGTTCGCTTTTTCACACGGTGTTGCATGATCATAGGAAACGACATGTGTTGAATGATGGTGAAAAAAAACAAAAAGACAATTGCTACAGAAATATATTAGTAGGATAAATAGTGCCCTGAATTGAATTTGTATGCTTCTTTTCATATTTGATATTGCAAATATAGGTCAAAGAAAATAAAGTCCGATTTTCATGGGAAAATAGTGAAGTTGATGGACAATAATTGTTTACTATCTTAAATTATATCATCAAACGCCAATTGTCCTGGTGCAAAAAGTATTATATATTAATTGATATTTTTTGCCATATTTTATTCGAAAGTGATCCGCTGAGAACCTCAATATTATGAATCGTGTCTAATACTATTTGGTCATTGCTATTAAAACTGTAGGTGGCTGCAACTTTTGATGTAAGGGATAACATTTCACTACAATAGTCTAGGTACCTGTTTAATTCGTTTTTTGTGAGAACCCTTTCAGGGGAATGGTCCGTATTGTTTTGTAAAATAGGAGTAGGATCTTTCGTTAATTGGTGCATGTCGATAACATGAATGATTGTTCTTAATTCATGTAAAGAATGTAATATTTTTTTCTGTTTCAAACTGTTTTCAAACTTTCCAATAAAGTAAAATGCAGCTCCAATCATTACTAACTCATTCAGAAGTGCTTCACTTGTTGAGATAAAGCTTTGAAAGTTTGAAGGAAGGTCCTGACTTGAAATATGCCATATGGTATAGGCTATACCTCCTATCGTGATAATAATTAAGAAAGAAAAAAGGATTCTAAAATAAATATATGGCTTGTTTAGGTGCTGAATGTTGGTTTTAGCTTTATTGGAAAGTTCCTTTAATTCATTACAGACATTTAGTAAGTTGGCAGTTGGAAACCTTTCCTGTATTCGCAAGTGCAGCAGATCTATTGCAGCAGTAACTTTATCTATATTTAGATTTTTGAACATCGCGTTTTTTATTTAACAAATAAAGACAAAATTTAACGATTTCTCAATAAGTATGACTCAATCAATTGATTAACTTCCGCAGGTTTTTCATACATACATAAGTGTCCAGAGTCATTAATTACCTTAAATTCATCCGATTTTATGTAATTATAATGGTAAAATCCATGTTTTTTTAAACTCGTTATTGAGTTGTCGTTTCCCCAGATCAACAAGTGATTCATTGCGATGTGATTGTGCATATATTTTTCAATGTTGAATGTATGCACGGAGAAAACTAGGTTAACCCTCGAAGAAGTTTGTGATGAGAGCTTGAATTTTTCAATGTATTGTTGACTAAGATCACTTTCGGGGTCGTAATTACGTCCAAACAAGATCTTTGGAAACTTTCGTTTAATAGGTGTTTTTGTAAAGGCAAAAATAAAGAGCGTGCGCACAATAGATTTCAGAATAGGCTTGTTGTTTAATGCGGGAATTAGTTTTCTTAGTATCCGAATTGGATAAATCAACGAACCAGGACAAATGTTAAAAATGATTAAGTTTTTTACCTTAGCAGGATGTGTTTTGGAGTAGTTAAGCGCTGCCGAACCACCAATGCAATTCCCAACAAGGGTAACCTTATCAAGATTTTTTTGTTCAATAAAATGAGCTAAAACATCAGTCAATAAATTAAGCGAAATAAGCCCATCTGGAGCTTCCGACTCACCGAATCCTGGCCAATCCAATCCATAAACTGTATTTGTTTTTGAGAAATAGTTGAGTTGATGTTCCCAACTGTTCCAAAAACCACCTCCATTATGAAGAAAAATCATAGGAGGACCAATCCCTTTTTCCACGTAATTGATGGATAAATTGCACAGCGTTATTTTTGAAGTTGTCAACATATTTTAGTTAGAATATTCTTTCATAAAAGGCAGCTTTAAGAGAATCGGGGCGAGTTCTTCTTTCGATAATCGTTCATATGAATTGCTATTTTTGTGCTTCTTTCCACTCACATTTACTGGAAATATTAATTTGTCAATCGGGATAGATAGAAATTCTGAAATTCTAGTTATTTCTTCTTTATCTTGTTGAATCAACTTCTTAAAGTCGATTTTGATGTGCTGATTTGGGAATTTAGTGGCTAGACTTTCATGTGCCATGGCATACCATGCGATTAGTTGTTCGATTGTTTGTGATTCTACAGATTCGTTTGTTTTTATTGATGTAAATGCTGCATAAATACTTCGATTTAACGCTAATGTAGATGGGAGTGTGTCTGCTATATCTCGATTGATATTGATAATCAGTGCATCTGGAAAAATTCCATGCAAACTATTTATTTTATTCATCATTAGCGGATTTTTAGATAAGAATTGACGATCACCTTTCCTATTAAAAACAAAATTATGTCGCTTTATATAGTTGCTGTACGTATTCATGATTCGAATCTTGGCCTTTGGTTTCATACTTCTATCAAATTGATAGAAATTTTCAAAAAAATCGGAATCACTATAGAAAAAAGTCATGTACAAGGTGGAAAAATTCCATAGTAAGAATCCTTCATCTTCCTCTGGTAATTCGAGTCCAATTACATGGATTTTACTAAATTTTCCAATAATTAAATTCTCAAAAACACGCACACTTTTTTTTAATGGAGAAAGCAAGTAGCTATCTATTTTAAAAACGCTAATCCAGCAATATTTTTGAAGGATCGACGGTGCAAAAATTATTTCCCATAGTTTCACACAGGTGTACTTATCTCTATTTTGTGCCAGCGAATGTAAGAGAAATGTTGTTGCACTTCTTGGAGCAGCAATGATGTAAACTGGATCTTTAATTTTCTGACGAATAAATTGCGGAAAGAAGATATAATCGAGCAATAGAAAAATGCGGTTGTTGATGAGAATAAATATAAAAATCGGCAAGACGAAAAGACAGAAGGCCATCCGTTTAAGATTGAACCATCGCATGTTATTTGGTTTTAATGAAAAAACGCCAACTACCAACTGAATAATTAGTTTAATGTTCAATTCGATCGTTTTTTTAATTCAGAAAATGGAATTAGTCTTTTTGTTTCTTCATCCCACAAAACGCAATTCAAGTGATGAAATAATTCTTTTAAATAAATTACATCAACATCGACATATGGACTCACTTTTTCCGTCGCAATCGGCAGTTCGTAACAAGGTATTTTTGTATTTAAATGATGGATGTGATGACATCCCACATTCCCTGTCAGCCACCCCATAAAACGACCTGTTTTCACGTAGGATGAACCATGAATAGATGCTGTGTAAAGGTCCCAATTGTTATCATTTTCCCATGATGTCGTCTCGAACTGGTGTTGCAAATAGAACATGATAGAGGCCATTACATTAAACAGATACACCGGTAAAAGGTAAATTATGGCAAAAGGAATAAAATTATCACTCACAAGGATACTATATAAAATTACGGCATAAATAATATTATGTGCCATTACAGATGCCATTATTTTTAGTCCAAGATGGGGTATAGGTATACGTGGAATAATCATCCAAATTAATGGAGTAATTAACAAACGCATTATCACAGATCGAAAAATACGGTAGCCAAATCGTTTTAAGAAAGGGGCATTTATGAACTCAGTTACTGTCATTGTCCATAACTCTGGATTAGCTTTTCGTTCATCTAGGTTTCCTACTTTTCCATGATGCGCATCGTGAATATGATTCCAAACGCGACTAGGTACTAATGTGAAAAATCCAAGAATAAGCCCTGCTATTTTATTATGTCTTCGATCTGTAAAAAAACTATTGTGTCCACAATCGTGTTCAATCACGAAAAAACGACATAAAAGAATTCCACTTGGAATGGATAAAACAAGCATAAGCCAATGACTGAATTGATAAAGAAAGGAATTCAATGCAATGATGGTAAGGAAAGAGAGAAGCGTAAAGAGATATATTGCAAGCGACTTTCTATCTTTTGTTACTTCATGTTCACGTAGAACACTAAAAATCAAGTTGTTATTTTCCATTTTATTAATATTTTAGTAGTACACCACCAATTGAAAATCCTGCGGAAGTACCGCTGAGAAAACAAATATCACCTCTTTTTATTTCACCTTTTTCTACCGCGTCCATAAATGTTAACGGAATGGATGCTGAAATACAATTTCCATACTTTGCCAGTGTTTCCTTCACCTGACCGGGCCTCAATGTATATTGACTAGTAAAAACACTCATGCCTAATTTTGATGCTTGATGGGGAATAATTGCATCTGTGGATTCTAAATTATACGGAATATCATCAAAAAACCAATCCATAAACTCAGGCAGTTTTTTTCTTGCAAGTCGCAGCAAATGCCTTCCATTCATTTTGAAGGAATACATGTCGACATTATATGGATTATTTTTGAAGTGGTTTCGTAAGCCTCCCCCTTCGATAATAGTGTGATAAACTCCTTCAGAATAAGTTCGTTGCCCTCCTTTGATAAAAGTAGATGCTGAGTTTTCGTCGTAACTAACAATCATTGCAGCTGCCCCATCTCCGAATAAGGTGAGTGTTTCCCAATTCGATGGATTAATGCCGATAGATGACACTTCTGAGCTAACAATCAATATATTTTTGTAACATACCCCGTCTAAAATTTTCGCAGCAAAGTCTAATGCTGATACAAAACTCAAGCAGGTACTATCAATATCGATTGCTGGAGTGTCATATAAATTGCCATCCTTCATTTCGGCTTTGATGATGCTCGATTGATTAGGGATTGGATAGTCAAATGTTCCACTACCACATAACAGCAAATCGATGTCTTTTAAGCTCATTGATGCTTTCGACAAAGCTTCTTCCGCAGCTCTTGCGCCCATTATCCCATTGTTTTCGTTGGTAACAATGTGTCGATTATCAACCCCTGAATACTTTTGAGACCATCCAATTGGCAAGCCATGTTTCCGTTCAATTTCTTCAGAAAGCACTGCTTTTGGTAAGTATTTACCCATGGCAATGATCCGTATTGATTTAGTTTGTTTCATATCTAATTCGTCTTAATTTATCCCCTTTTTTATGAGGTGGATTCTTTATTCGAGTTATTTCTATTCCCACTATCGAATAGTGTTGGAGGAGCGTATTAATTCCATTTTTTGCTTCTTCAAAAAGTTCCTGATTACCATTTATATATAATTCAATAACTAGATTGGATCGTTGCACCAATAGATAATCATCAATAGATTCATTGGATAAAATGATGGCCCTTCTAAAAAAATCAGGATAGATTTTTACAGGTAATCCATCTATATTTTCAAAAAGTAGCATATCATCAGATCGCCCTTCTATCTTTGCTATTGCGGTAGTTTTTAATCCACAAGAACAATCTTTTAATTCGTGTATAATATCATTTAATTCGTAACGAACGATTGGCTGTGAGAAGCGCTTTAAATCGGTAATGATGGGATGAAATCGTGTATTTGTTTCATCCAAGTACTTTTTTTCTATTATTAGATAGTCTTCGTGGAAATGTAAGACCCCTTCAGAGCAGGTACTCGCCAAAAATCCTTCCGTGCACTGATATACTTGATGTATAAGTTGCCCGAATATTTTTTCTAGGTATGCTTTGTCTTCCGGGTAAAGGACTTCAGCTACTGAAATTATTTTTTTTGGTTGAATGGTGATCATTCCTTTTTCAATTTCTTTTGCTAGGTCGAGTAGCATGCTGGGTTGGGCAACTAGAAACGTAGGTTGTAAACTGTTTAACCTAGAAACGTGAGTCTGTAGGTCATCCAATAAATCAAAAAACTCAAACTTCAGCACTTTCGATTTCACCGAATCATATAAATTGCTATTTGCTCGAAGAAAAAATGCCACACTTCGTTTTTTTAGTGAAAACCCAATAACTCTATCCAGCACATACGCTACCCATTGTGCTCGTTCCTTTTCTGAAACAAGAAAAATCCCCCTATTCCCACTTGTCCCGGATGATAAGCCCACTGTCACATTCTCAAGCATGGGAGAGAAGTCTCTTGATAATTCTGCTTTTAAAGCGGTTTCAAATGCGATTTCTTTTTTAATTCCATGCGTATTGATGACGTCAAAATGTTCCATAAATGTTTGCTTGGACATTATAGGATAATTTTCTAATGGTTCATTCTGTTTTACTAGATCTGCGTAAAATGGAGATACCGCTAGTGTCGATTGAAATTTTTTCCAGCGATAGGCTTGTAGTCCTTTTAAATTAAAACGGTAGCGTTTTTTCAACAACTTTAATTCAAGTAAGTTGAAAATGATTTGTAGTTTAAAGAACATTCATATCAATTTTTGTTTGAATCAATTGATTGGTTGTTTCTGAACAATGGGACGGTACAATAATAACATTCGGATTTGCGATATGGTATTTATGCACCTTGTTTAATGATCTTTTAAAATCCTTCCATGAATGGAAAAATAAGCGAACAATAGGATTTGGTAAAACATATTCTTTATACGACCTACTTAGCCAACAAGCATCTGCAATAAGAAAATAGCGTTGTTTGTTCGTTTCTAATAATAGTCCAATTTGCCCTGCCGCGTGACCCGGTAATTCGTAAATCAACATTGAATTATCTCCGAATAGATCATACTCTTTACCTAGGATTGAATTTTCAGATTGTGTAATTTTTTCATTAATAAAAATCATTCGATTAGAAATATCATCAGGTAATAATTTCTTTAATACACCTTTGGAAAAGGCAATTGAATTAGGAAGTTTCATCGTATACTCGTACGCTTTTTTAGAAGTGTAAAATGAAGCATTTTTAAAATCCCTCATGCCTGCAACATGATCAGCGTGAAAATGAGTAATGATGATGTGTTTGATATCATCTGGAGAAATTCCATTGGCTAATAATTGATTGGCAACCTCTTCGTTTGCCTTAATTTCGACTTTAGTAATCTTACCATATATTTTGTTGGGAAAACTATTGGTCTCCTCATGAAATCGTTGGGTATAACCAGTATCGTATAAGATATACCCATGATCTGGGTGCTCAATTAATCCCCAAAGAGCATGGAATTTAATTTTTAATTTCCGACCTCCTTTAATGGATTCATGTTCATTAGCGACACAAAAACCCGCATGATTAAGGAAAAGTTTAGTTTTTTTCATTTTCAGTATACCAATTAATAAATTCTCTAATGGCTTCATCCGTTGTTACTGTAGGGTTATATCCTAACAATTCTCTTGCTTTAGAAATATCTAGGGTCATCGATTTCGCAAGAACACCCACACCATATTTTGTAAGTACAGGTTCTTTCATATGGGTTATTTTTGATTTCCATTCCATTAGTTGTGCTATTGTGAGAACAAGCCAATAGGGAATTTTCTTTTGTGGTAATTGCTCATTCATTAACGAAAGAACATAGGTGATCTTTTCCCATAAATTTACGGGTTCTCCATTTGTAATGTTGTAGATTTGATTAAGTGCCGCACCTTCAGCTTTTAGGCTTAATAGTATTGCATCTATTGCGTTTGCGACGGAAGTTAAATCAACAATATTTTTGCCATTTCCAATTATTTTTAACCTTCCTTTTTTGTGAGCGCTAATTATTCTTGGCATAATCACAGTATCTCCTCGCCCTGTTAGTGCACGTGGTCGCAAAATTACATAGGGAATGCCCGAATTTATGAGTTCAATTTCTGCCATTCTTTTGGTTGTCGAATAGGCGTTTATAAATTTCCTTGGTAGGGGGTCATTTTCCCTAATGTCTTTTCGATTGGTTGAATCAAAATACATACTAGGAGTAGATATATAGATGTACTTTACTATTTTATTTCTCTTAATTGCATTGATTAGATTTATTTGAGATTTAAGATTTGCATCTTCAAATTCCTTGTATTTTCCCCAAGGAGAAGAAAGAGCGGCAGCATGAATTACGTATTCGACATCTTGCGTTATTTCCTCAACGAATACCTTGTCGGATAATTCACCGAGTATATAGGTGATCTTTGGATGTTTCAAATAGTGAGACTGTTTAATCGTTCGGCCAGTAGCAATTATCGACCTAACCTCATCGATTTCTATAAGCTTCTCCAGCGTTCTAAACCCCAAAAATCCTGTTGCACCTGTGAGTAATATTTTCATTTTTATACAGTTAGTGCTTTTTCTATCAAATGTAAACTTTTAATCTTTCATTTTAATATCGAATTTTGCAATTGTGTAAATGTCAACTGCGAAATACACAACAAACTATTATTCTTTGTTTGAAACACCTCTTTTTTTTAAAGTTGTTTTAGCGTTATTTTTGGACAAAATCCCCAATTTAATTTTAGAGATCATGTAATTAAATGGAGGATGTGAAACGGTATGAAAAAGTATAGTTGAATTAAATTACAAATTTTCTTTTGGCGAGGAAAGACAAAATTTAACGATTTCTCAATTTTAAATTAACCTATTGAAGAGAATTTAATCTTTCACTTTGAGAGGTATTCAATAAGCGTTTAAATCCTTTAAAAACGTACTGTAAAGCACATGAATTACTCAAAGCTTATTACGAAACAAAATTATTTTAAAGAAGTGAATGCTTTAAGAAATTTAGTCTTCTCAAATTTATTTACATCATTTCCAAAAAATCTTTTTTCAACCTTTCCGTTATTAACAAGTAATATTGCTGGAGGATCGGTGTCTGTAGGGAAATCAATAAATTCAATGGTCGTATATTTCGCTTTTAACTTAGTCTCTAGTAAGAATTTTTTAATTTTCTTCTCAGTATCTTCTCCTTCTATCATAAACACCACATAGTGGGTATCAACACCTGTTTTTCCTTTAAGACTTTGAAGGATTTTTGCAGTATTCATACAATGAGAACAAGTCGGAGAATAGAAACATAGTATTGCCTTTCCATCAGCTAAAGCAGGAAATTTATCCTTCAAGAGATTAACTTCTTCACTAAGCTCTGTATGTACCTTTTCTTTTGTTGCGCAAATACATGTATTTGGAGAAATAAAATATAATAATAGGAAAATTCCTACATAAGCTCCTATATAGTAAAGAATCGAAGGTTTCTTATTCTCTTCTATTTCATTTCTTTTCCAAATAATAACCCCTAACAATGCCAAAGCAATACCATTTTTTAATAAAGAAACCGGCGGAGTCATTGGAATCAATTGTCCAAAACAACCGCAATTTCCAGTCCACTTACCCATGATAAAAACCTCATAAAATAAGTAAATGGTAAAAAATACCATTAATACTATTGAGAAAGGAAGAGTAATACGACGAAAATAAAAAGGTAATAAAAAGCCAATGGCTAAAGTGAATTCTAATGCAATTAACAACCTAGAAAGCCATGTTGATAAACAAAAAGGTATTCCAAGGGAGATTAATTGTTCTTTTTCAAATAAATGTATTGCTACATCAGGATTTGGATAAATTTTTGAAATAGCGGATAAACAAAAGAAAACAAAGAATAAAATCCTTAGCGGCCAAATAATTTTATTTGTCATGTAGACTGTTTTTGTAGTTATTTTCCTTTGATCAACTTTATATCGTTTATTAAATCCTCTTTATACGTTTCAAGGTCAAATCCAATATGATAACCCATAATCAGGCCCTTCTCGTTAATTACAATGGAAATAGGGATAGCTGTACCTGTATTTTCAGTAACAGCAAGTACTTTATTAAATAAATCCTGCTTTGTATCTATATATAGTTTCCATGCATATTTATTATTCTTAAATATTTTTTTTGCATTTTCAACTCCATCTTGAGCATCTATTGTTACCGAAATAAATTGAATATTTTTAAATTCATCTTGAGACTTGATTCTTGAAATTTCACGCATCTCTTCCTGGCAAGGTTTACACCAACTTGCCCAAAAATTTAATACAATAATCTTTCCAGAGCTTAGGAAACTATCTTTGGTTACTTTACTGCCTTTTAAATTAAG
>Ga0214919_10002914_pt1 | contig 26427 bp, 24 predicted proteins | sample LL1503_MetaG_FD_177994 | JGI IMG/M metagenome (GOLD analysis project Ga0214919, IMG submission 177994) | Freshwater microbial communities from Lake Lanier, Atlanta, Georgia, United States - LL-1503 | ecosystem: Environmental > Aquatic > Freshwater > Lake | place: USA: Georgia | collected...
CAAAACTTGGAATCAAATCCATAGGGCCCGGACGGTACAAAGCGTTGAGGGCAATCAAATCTTCCAAGCGTGATGGCCGCGCGTCCTTCAACATGCCCTGCATGCCGCGACTTTCAAACTGGAACACCGACTCGGTGCGGCCATCTGCAAACAGCTTGTAAGTGGCCACATCGTCTAGCTTGATATTTTCAAAAGCAAAATTCTGTTGGCCTTGATGGCGCTTCACGATCATCTCGCGTGCCAACTCCAAAATGGTCAAGGTGGCCAAGCCCAAGAAGTCAAACTTCACCAAGCCAATGGCTTCTACGTCGTCTTTGTCGTATTGACTGACAGCAGACGTACTGCCTGGTTGTTGGTACAAAGGACAAAAGTCTGTGAGCTTGCCAGGCGCAATCAATACGCCGCCAGCATGCATGCCGACGTTGCGAGTCATGCCTTCGAGTTTTTGCGCCAGCGCCAACAAGGTTTTGACTTCGTCTTCTTTTTCCAACCTCTCTGCCAAGATCGGTTCAGCCTTGATGGCGCCATCGATGGTGATGTGCTGGCCTGGCTTGTTGGGAATGAGTTTGCTGATGCCATCGCAGAACATGTAGCTCATGTCGAGCACACGGCCCACGTCGCGTATGGCGGCACGCGCCGCCATGGTGCCGAAGGTGACAATTTGACTGACCGCATCACGACCGTACTTGTCTTTGACATAGTCAATCACGCGATCGCGATTGGCCTGGCAAAAGTCAATGTCAAAGTCGGGCATGGACACCCGCTCAGGGTTTAAGAAACGCTCAAACAGCAAGTTGTATTGCAGCGGATCGAGATCGGTAATTTTCAAAGAATACGCAACCAAAGAACCCGCACCGGAGCCTCGACCTGGCCCCACTGGGCAGCCATTCTTTTTAGCCCAATTGATGAAGTCACCCACGATCAAGAAATAACCGGGAAAGCCCATGTTCAAGATGGTGTTGATCTCAAATTCCAAACGCTCGGTATAACGCGGGCGCTCGATCTCGCGCTTGGCCGCGTCAGGATACAAATGCACCAAGCGCTCTTCCAAACCTTCCACCGACAACAAGCGGAAATAATCCTCGATGGGCATGGGCTTGCCATCGGTCACAGGTGTGGGGTAATTGGGCAATTGTGGCTTGCCCAAAACCAAAGATAAGTTACAGCGTTTGGCAATTTCAAGCGAGTTGGTCAAGGCACTTGGCACGTCGGCAAACAGCAGTTGCATTTCCGCAGAGGACTTAAAGTACTGATCACGGGTGAACTTGCGCACACGGCGCTGATTGCCCAAGATTTCACCTTCGGAAATACACACCCTCGCCTCATGCGATTCGTAATCGTCTTCAGTCAAAAACTGAACCGGATGCGTGGCCACCACAGGCAAACTCAAACGCGATGCCAGCCTGACTGTGGCCACCACATGGGCATTGTCTTCGGGCCGGCCAGCGCGCTGCAACTCCAAATAAAAACGATGCGTGAAAATAGACGCCAATTGCAAAGCAATTTCGGAAGCGCGTGAGGCATCACCTTGCACCAAGGCTTGACCCACAGGTCCAGCTTGTGCACCTGACAGCAAAATCAAGCCTTCTGACAATTCTTTGAGCCATGGCAGTTTCACCACGGCATTGTTCTTCACCATGTTTTGCGTCCAAGCGCGCGCCAGCAATTCCGACAAATTCAAATAGCCCTGAGAGCTTTGAACCAGCACCATGACCCTGGACAAAGCCAGCGGATCAACACCCAAGCCTTCTAGGAAAATTTCGGCGCCCAAAATGGGCTGAACGCCCTTGGCTCTGCATGCTTTGTAGAACTTGATGGCGCCAAATAAATTGCTCAGGTCGGTGATGGCCAAAGCGGGCTGCTGGTCGTCTGCAGCGGCCTGCACCACTTCGTCAATGCGGCAAGTGGAATCGACAATGGAAAACTCGGAATGGAGGCGCAAATGGACAAACATAGGCCCATTGTAGAAGCTGCTTTGGATGTTTTCTACAATAGGGGGGTGAACAAAATTCTGAATATTTCCAGCTACAAGTTTGTGCCGCTGCCGGACGCAGAAGAACTGCGCCTGTTGCTCCTAGATCGTTGCTTGCGGCGAGAGCTAAAAGGCACGATTTTGCTTGCCTCAGAAGGGATTAATTTATTTTTGGCAGGCCCCGCCGAGGCTGTCAGAGGTTTTGTGTCTGAACTCCACACAGATCCTAGGTTTTCAGACATCAAGCCCAAAGAAAGTTGGTCTGACGAGCCTCCCTTCAAAAAAATGCTGGTCAAAGTGAAGGGCGAAATCATTCGCATGAACCATCCCACCATTCGACCTGCTGACGGTCGGGCGCCAGCGGTCACGCCCGCCACCGCTAAACGCTGGCTTGATCAAGGCTTTGACGACAACGGCCGGCCCGTGGTCATTTTGGACACTCGCAACGACTACGAAGTCGACGAAGGCACCTTCAAAGGCGCCATCGACTGGCGCTTGACCAAGTTCACTGAATTTCCCGATGCCCTGTTGGCCCACAAAGACGAGTTGCAAGATAAAACCATCATCAGTTTTTGCACGGGTGGCATTCGCTGTGAAAAAGCAGCCATCTTCATGCAGCAAAACGGCCTGCCCCACACTTACCAGTTAGAGGGTGGCATTTTGAAATACTTTGAAGAGACCGATGGCGCGCACTACGAAGGCGGCTGCTTCGTATTTGACGAGCGCCGCGCTGTCGACATTGAATTAGAAAGCTTGAAGCCCAAAAGCATTGAAGCCCACTAAAGGGCTTCAATATTTCATTCAATGCAGCCACGCAAGCTGCGCCAAATTTAGCCGCGTAATTGAGTGGCCACTGCGGCCACGCGCTCACCATAGGCTTTGGCCGTATCCAAGTCGCCTTGTGGAATTTCTTCCGCGGGGCTTGTAGGACCGACTTGCGCCATCACACCAGAATTAGAGCCAATGCGGTTGACAGTCCCGTCATTCATGGCGGGCTGACCCACCCAAATCATGGCTTGCTGCATGGACAGGGTGATGAAGTATTGAAGGGTAGAGAGCTTGTCGCCACTGGGGCTGGCAGAGATGGTGAAACCACCCGCCACTTTGTCTTTCCATGCCGAGGTGAACCAACGTTTTGAAGATGCATCGGCAAATTTCTTGAACTGCCAAGAGGCCATGCCCATGTAAGTGGGTGAACCAAAAATGATGGCGTCAGCGGCATCCAAAGTTTCCCAGTCAGCATCGGCAATGTTGCCATCGGCATCGATGGCGATCAATGTGGCTTTGGCACCTTGTGCCACAAACTGCGCCACACGTTGTGTGTGGCCGTAGCCTGAGTGATAAATAACGACTGTGTTAGCCATGTGAGAACTCCTAAAGAAAAAAATTACAGCATCTCAATCATTGAGAAGCCAAGTCAAAAACCAAGACCTCGGCATCGACGCCATGGGTCAGTTCAAGATTCGTTTCAGCTTGAATCAGGGCAGCATCGCCACCCTTCAAAGCTTGCCCATTCACTTGCAATTCGCCGCGAATGAGGTGCACATAAGCTTTGCGCGCAGGATTCAAAGCAAGGGCAGCATGCTCGGCGCCATCCAACAAACCTGCATACAAAGTGGCATCGGCGGAAATTTTCACAGCATCTCCCTCGCCCTGTGGCGAAGCCACCACCTTCAAGACGCCGCGCTTGCTGGCTTGCGGCACGGTCTTTTGCTCATAGCCCGGCTCAATGCCGAGCACATTGGGCTCAATCCATATTTGAAAGAAGTGAGTGGCCAGCCCCTCGGCATGATTGAACTCGCTGTGCATCACACCCTTGCCTGCGCTCATGCGCTGCACATCGCCTGGGGGAATGCCCTTGACGTTGCCCATGTTGTCCTTGTGGGCCAAGTTGCCCGACAAGACATAACTGATGATTTCCATGTCCTTGTGTCCATGGGTGCCAAAGCCCGTACCAGGTGCGATGCGGTCTTCGTTGATCACACGCAAGTTGCCCCAACCCATGAAGGCAGGGTCGTAATAACCCGCGAATGAAAAACTGTGGAATGATTTAAGCCAGCCATGGTCGGCATAACCACGCTCAGCGGAGCGGCGAATTTGGATCATTGAGTGTCTCGTACTTTGGAAGATGCGTTGGCTGAACTTTAAATTGCAATGGTTGAAATGAAATGATCATAATTTGCAGTTATCATTCAAATTATTTGAATTAAAAAATGTCAGCCCCCTCCCGCGACTTGCTCACCCCCGATGCCCTCAGCATGCTGCTGGCCATTGAAGAAACCGGCAGTTTCGCGGCCGCCGCCAGGCAACGCGGCTTGGTGCCCAGCGCTCTTACCTACCGAATCCGACAAATCGAAGACGCTTTAGATGTGCTGTTGTTTGACCGAAGCAGCCGACAAGCCAAGCCCACGGAGGCAGGCAAAGAATTGCTCAGGGAGGCCAAACGCCTGCTGCAAGATGTCGATGCGCTGGCCAACCGGGTCAAGCGTGTGGCCACAGGATGGGAATCTGTTTTCACGGTGGCCGTTGACAGCATCATTTCGCGCTCGGTGCTCATGGAGTTGTGCGAAGGCTTTCTGGCACACAAGCCCCCCACCCGGTTGAGAATCCGATACGAAACCCTTTCGGGCACCTTGGCCGCTTTGAAGTCTGGACAAGCCGACTTGGCGATTGGGGTGTTCATAACGCCTGCCAGCCACGCAGAACTCTTGCACGAGAGCTTGGGTCAAGTCACTTTTGTCTATGCCGTGGCGCCGCACCACCCATTGGCCAATGCGCCCGAGCCTCTGAGCGACGCCCTGATTCAGCAACACCGTGCCGTGGCCGTGGCAGATTCAGTGCCTCGCGGCGAAGGGGTCACCATTGGCCTGTTGGGCGGGCAAGACGTTTTGACCGTGCCCGATATGCCCAGCAAATTGGAAGCTCAACTCAGAGGCTTGGGCGGTGGATTTTTGCCCGAAAGCTTGGCCAAGCCTTATTTAGACTCAGGCCGCTTGGTGGCCAAAAAAGTCAGCCGCGTGCAGCGCATCAGTCCCGTTGAATACGCTTGGCGAAATCCCCATGGTCAAAACATCGGCCATGCATTAAGTTGGTGGTTGTTGCAGTTGAATCAAGACAGAACCAAACAAGCATTGCTCCAACCCCATCATCGCGTGTAGAGTAGCCCTATGACAAAAACAAACCCTCAGACAAAACCAATTCAAAATTTCGCCATCATTGGTGCCGGCATGGCAGGCATTGCCTGTGCGCGCACCTTGATGCAAGCCGGCCACCGCGTCACCGTCTTTGAAAAAAGCAAAGGCGCAAGCGGTCGAATCTCCACCCGCTCATCCAACTACGGCAGCTTCGATCATGGCGCGCAATATTTCACAGTACGTGACTCGCGCTTTGCGCAAGCTTTGGCCATCACGCCCAACATTTGCAAACCATGGAGTGCCAACGCCGTTCGCGTATTAGACGCCATGGGCCGCGTGGTGGAAGCTGCGCGCAACACGCATGACAAGCATTGGGTGGCAACGCCTGGCATGAACGCCTTGGTCAAAGCTTGGGCTCAGCCTTTGGTGCAGACCGACACCATTCACTTTGAATCGAAGGTGTTCCAAATTGAACGCGACACCTTGCACCCCAAACTCTGGCAACTGCACAGCGAAGAACCCGAAGGTGCGCAATCGGTGTTCAGCGGGTTTGACCAAGTCTTATTGGCCATCCCTTCAGATCAGGCCATTGACCTGTTGCGCACATCCAAAATCAAAATGGAAAACGCAGCAGACTTGAGCAAGGTCCAAGTAGCGCCTTGCTGGACCCTCATGGTGGCCTTTCCCAATGCCGTTCAACCAGGCCTCATCACCTTGGGCCCGCAGTGGAATGCAGCTAGAAGCGTGCACCACCGCGTGGCTTGGTTGGCGCGTGAATCATCCAAACCAGGCCGTGAACTTTTAGAACGCTGGACTGTGCAAGCCAGTGCGGCTTGGTCGCAAGAACATCTAGAAGATGCACCTGAACGTGTTCAAGCCAAATTGCTCAAAGCATTTTCAGAAATCACAGGCATTCGCGCTACACCAGCACATGCTGAGGTACACCGCTGGCGTTATGCCAAAACACTGCAAGCGCTGGGTGCCACACACATGCTGAGCAAAAAGCAAGGCATCGGTTTGTGCGGTGACTGGTGCATAGGCCACCGTGTGGAAGATGCCTTCATTTCGGGCCTGGAACTGGCGCTTGATGCACTTTAAATTGGAATGACTCGAGGAAGATTTGCACCCTCACCCACGGGTGAACTGCACGCAGGCTCGCTGGTGGCAGCACTTGCCAGCTGGTTAGATGCCAAGGCATTGCAAGGCGAATGGTGGGTTCGCATGGAAGATGTGGATGGCCCTCGTTGCATCGTCGGTGCAGCTGCCAGCATCCTTCATCAATTGTCTTTGTGTGGGCTGCATTCAGATGGCGAAGTGATGTTTCAATCCAATCGCAACACACTGTACGAGCAAGCACTCCATCAACTCATTGCCAAAGACTTGGCATACCCATGCGCCTGTACGCGCAAAGAAATTGAAGAACAGCAAGTAACTTTAGGCTTGAGTTTGGAGAGGCACAAGTCAGCGGTCTATCCAGGCACTTGCAGAAACGGCTTACATGGCAAAACCGCCAGAGCTTGGCGCTTCAATGTCTTGAAGTGGAGTCAATTGCGCGGCAGCTGCGAAATGCAATGGACCGACCGTCGACTTGGCCCTCAGGTGCAAAATGTTCAAGAAGCAGTAGGCGACTTTGTTTTAAAGCGCGCCGACGGCTTGTGGTCCTATCAACTGGCAGTGGTGGTCGATGATGCCGCGCAAGGCATCACCCATGTGGTCCGAGGCGAAGACTTGACGGACAACACTGCGCGGCAATACTTGCTGCAAGAAGCACTGGGCTTTGATCATCCTCATTACCTACACACGCCTTTGGTATTGGGAGACAACGGTGAAAAGTTATCGAAACAAAATGGCGCCAAGGCTTTGGATTTAAGTTCACCAAGGACTGTTTGTTTGGCCATCCACTCAGCTGCAAGCACCTTGGGTTTGAATACCCTTGCTAAGCCTGACAATGACTTGTTTGACCTCGATGTAGCTTTAAGCACTTGGACACAAGAATGGGCACAGAGGTATGTGCGCGCTAGCCCTTAAAATCAGCGAATGACTTCTGACTCCGCCAATCATGCACCCGCCTCGGTCGCTTTTCCCAAAAACATCAAAAGCTTTGTCAAGCGCGCAGGTCGAACCACCACAGGGCAAGCCAAGGCCTTCGAAGTTTGGGGCCCACAGTTTTTGTTGCCCTATGCGCCAGAGCCCTTGAACATGGGCAAAGCTTTTGCGCTTCAAGGTCAGGATGCCGCACCCGCTCCTGTCATTTTGGAAATTGGCTTTGGCATGGGTGAAGCCACCGCGCACATTGCCAAGCTTCGCCCCACCGATCATTTCTTGTGCTGCGAAGTACACGAACCCGGCGTGGGCGCATTGCTCAAACGCATTGGCGAGCAAGACATTCACAACATTCGCATTCTGCAACACGATGCGGTGGAAGTGATTGACAACATGTTGCCTTTGGCTTCATTGGATGGCGTGCACATTTTCTTTCCTGATCCTTGGCACAAGTCACGTCACAACAAACGGCGTCTTATTCAAACACCTTTGATTGCCAAACTGGCGGCGCGACTCAAACCTGGTGCTTACATTCATTGCGCCACCGATTGGGAACCTTATGCAGTGCAAATTTTGGAAGTGCTCAGTGCAGAAGCTTTGCTGCAAAACACTGCCGACAAAGATCTGGGTGGCTATGCCGTCAAGCCCGACTACCGCCCACTGACCAAGTTTGAAAATCGCGGTTTGAAATTGGGGCATGGTGTGTGGGATGTCGTCTTCAAACGCATTTAAACCGCCCGTTAAAAATGGCGTAGGCCCAAGCACGGTAGGCATTCCCGCCAATACATCCCAGCTTGCCATTGATTTTTTAACGCAAAAGTTCAGTGCTATTGCGCGCGAAATATGGTTGCAAAGATTTGATGCTGGCGAAATTCTGAATGCCGCTGGTCGTGTGATGGCACCGCAAGACAGCCTGTTATTGGAGTCACATCTTCACTACTACCGAAGCATTCGCAATGAACCTGAATTGCCATTCAAGGCCTGCGTCATTTTTCAAGATGATTATTTGGTAGTGGCTGACAAGCCGCACTTCATGCCAGTCACCCCTAGCGGCCGCTACGTGCAGCAAAGCTTGCTGGTGCAACTGAAGCAGCAGTTGAATTTGCCAGAGCTCTCACCCGTGCACCGCATTGACCGAGAAACTGCGGGTTTGGTGGTTTTCAGTGTGCGTGCACAGGATCGCAATGCTTACCAAGAATTGTTCAGACTGCGTCAGGTTGAAAAAACCTATGAGGCCATCGCTGGGGCGCCTGAAACTTCAAACCTGAATCCTCAATTCCCTCTTGTTCACCGAAGTTTGATGGCGCAAGACACGCAGTTTTTCAGAATGCAAGAAATAACACCCAATGCATCTCAATTCCCCATTGAATTCAACAGCGAGACTTGGATAGATTGCGTTGAACGCATAACAACCCAAGAATTCGCCATGCAAGCCGTTGAAACAAAAGAAATGCCTTGGGCGCGCTACCTGCTAAAACCAGTAACGGGTCAGCGCCATCAGCTGCGGGTCCACATGAACGCATTGGGATTGCCCTTATTGGGCGATCAGTTTTATCCCTTGGTAAGACTTGGTGCGCAGGAGAGCGACAATTTTAAAAACCCTTTGCAACTTCTAGCAAAAAGTATTTTGTTCAAAGACCCCATCTCAGGTTTTACCCGTTCATTCACCAGCAGTTTGAGTTTAAAAGTTTTGGCTTAAAGCCATACACGCCTATCTTTGCCCGTCATTCACCGAGACTTTGTCCTTGGTCAAGCCGCCTAAACGAGATTGCACGCGGCCACCCGTTCCCATGACCAACGCATACAAAATTTCATTTGGGCGTGGGGCATCCTGAATGCCAACTTCCATGCTGTTGTAATGGCTTCTCACATAGCTGGCGTGAATGTAATGCACAGGCACCATCAAGCGATAGCCTGCATTGGCAACTGCTTTGCTGGCAGGCACCATGGCTTTGGGCTCTCCCAATACCGCGCGCATAGCCCAACCACCCGCTTCATGCCAAACAGCGCCATGCTCCATTTCGCCGTTCACTCCTACGATGGCCGCTTTGCTGTAAACCTCAACATTTTCCTTGCCAAGTGTGTCTACCAGTTCTTGCGCCAGCAGTGTGCCCAGTGAGCGCAGCTCCGCCATGAAGGGCATGAGATCGGGCTCGTACCGACCCGCATACGGGTTTTCAATCACGGCACAGGCTGCTGCCAGCTTGAGAGGGACATCGGCTACAGGACCACCTTCGTGGTATTGCGTTTCAATGGTCAAGCTTCGTTTGCGAATTTTGATGAGGGACATTTTGAGCCTTGCGTAAATGACAGATTACTGTTTGGGAATTTTGGCATTGTTGACCACCTGAATCCACTTTTGTGTTTCAAAAGCCACCATGTTCTTCATTTCGTCGGGCGTACTGCCCCGGACATCGCCACCCATCTCTTCCAAACGTGTTTTCACATGAGAGAGTTGAAGTGTCTTCAATGTTTCAGCATTCAGTTTGTCAATGACAGGTTTGGGTGTGCCAGCCGGCGCCATCAAACCAGCCCACGAGCGCACATCGAAGCCAGGTACGCCTTGCTCGGCGACTGTTGGCACCTCGGGCAATCCAACCCATCTTTGAGGACCAGTCGCCGCAATTGCTTTGAGTTTGCCTGCTTTGATGTTGGAAAGTACGGCTGTAGGAGGTGCAATGATGAACGGTACATCGCCCGCCAACAAAGCCGTGATAGAGCCAGCATCTCCTCGGTACGGCACGTGGAGCAAATCGACTTTGGCCATGCTGGCAAGCAACTCGCCCGCCAAATGATGGGTTGAGCCAATACCGGCTGTGCCGTATGCAATTTTTCCTGGATTGGTTTTAGCCTGATTTAAAAGCGCAGGAAAGTTGGCAATCTTATTTTCTGCATTGACGACAATCAAAAATGGAAAGTACGTGATCGTGCTGACCATTTCAAAATCTTGAACCGTTTTGTAATTGAGGTTGTTGTAAATGGCACCCGCCACAGCATGACCACCTGTTGCAAGCAGCAAGGTATAGCCGTCTGGTTTGGCTTTTGCCACCGTCGTAGCAGCGATGGTGCCACCAGCGCCAGCCTGCGCCTCAACCACAACAGCCTGTCCCACACTTTTTGAAATTTCAGAGCCCACTGCACGCGCAATGGCGTCAGCGTTACCACCAGCTGCGAAGCCTTGCAAAATTTTGATATTTTTATCTGGATAGTTTTGCGAAAATGCAGAACCGCTGACCAGCAAAGTCAGCATCAGGGTTTTCTTCAAGAAGTTTATTTTTGTATGATCAATTTTCATGATTTGTCTCCACAGTGATTAAATTAAAGATCCTTCTTACTGAGGATTCAAAACGATTTTTCCAAGAGTCTCACCTTTGTCCAAAATAATGTGCGCCTGAACAACTTCGCTCAAAGACATCACCGTTGGTAAAGGCGCTCGAATTTTTCCTGCTGCCATGTAGTCAATGGCTTGTTGCATCAATTCACGCCGATTGCTTTCATTTTCATCAAACGTGTGCATGGAAAAGCATCGAATGCCCAAGCTTTTAGACAGCAACTCCCGCATGACAGAGAAAACATCCTCACTGGGCTGACCAGTGATGACGTTGTAGGAGATAGCGGTACCCAGCGCACTCAAACTGCGAACGCATGCGGGTAAAAAGGCAGCACCCAAATGGTCATAGGCCAAATTCACACCCAAACCTGAAGTGGCAGCCAAGACGTCTTCGCAAAGGGTGTCTGGATTTGAATTAATCACCACATCAAAACCATTGGCAAGGGCAAAGTCTCTTTTAACTGGCGTGCGAGCCGTTCCAATGGTCTGAAAACCATGCACCTTGGCCAGCTGCGACAACATACCGGCAACGCCTCCTGCAGCGCCAGTGATGAGAAGCGCTCTTTTTTCAGCTGTCGGACTTAAATTTGCAGATGCCAACAGCGCCAAAGCCAGCTGTAGGTTGGGCAAACTCACAGCGTCCTGAAATGAAATGCTTGCAGGCAAAAGATAGGGCTTACTGTGAGGGACTGCCATGGATTGCACATAACACCCACCCCGTTGAGGCAAGTCTCTAGAACTGAGTAACACTCGCTCTCCTACACGAGACTCATTGACGCCCTCACCCACTGCATCAATGATCCCGGACAGCTCAGCGCCAGGTGTCGCAGGCAATGGCGGCATCCATTTGTAAATGCCCTGACGCATGAGCACATCAGGCCGCCCAACGCCGATGGCCATGGCCTTGATTCGGACCTCACCCCACTTAGGGATTGGCTCTTGTGCTTGTTCAAGTCGCAAAGCCTCTGGACCACCTGGCTTGTGAATTCGAACAATGTGCATGAAGAGTTAGCCTAAGTGTCAGCTCAAGTGTTAGCTTAAGATTTAGCTTCAATGTCAGGTTTGTGCCGCGATCGTATTGACCAATGTGCCAACTTGCTCAATTTCAACCTCGCACACATCGCCTGGTTTCATGAACTTTGGCGGCTTTCGGCTCCAACCCACCCCTGCAGGTGTACCGGTTGCAATGACATCTCCAGGCATGAGTGTGAAGATGGTTGAGGAATAGCTGATTAACTTGGCAATGGAAAAAATCATGTGACCGGTGTGACTAGACTGCTCTACAACACCATTCAAACGAGTGACCAATTTCAATTCTTGATTTGGCTTAATTTCATCGGCAGTGACCATCCATGGTCCGAAGCCACCAGTTGCTTCGAAATTTTTGCCAGAAGCAATTTGTTTGGCATGAAATTGCCATTCACGAATGCTGCCATCGTTGTAACAAGAATAGCCAGCCACATGGTCAAAGGCATCCTCTTCTTTGATGAAGCGACCTGGCTTGCCAATGATGACTGCTAACTCACCCTCCCAATCTAAGCTGTTAGAGACATTGGGACAAATAATGGGTTGATTGTGCGCAACTTGTGAGCGCCATACGCGCAAGAAAATAGGCGGCTCTTCAGACAACTCACGGTGCATGCCTGCCGCCAATACTTCTTGGTGGTGATCCATGTAATTGCGAACTGCACAGACAATTTTTTCTGGTTCAGGAATGACTGGCAAGAATGTGATTTCACTCAGTTTTGCAGATGCCTTTTTGCCAGCCACATGGTCTTTGGCTTTGAGGTATTCACCCGATCCAATGTAGGCTGCCAAGTTGGCAAACTGCGGCATTTCTTTGCCCAGATCGACCACATCGTCTTGCCCAACCACTGCACCCCATGTGGGACCATTTGCGCCAATGAAAGAAAGTAATTTCATGTTGATTCTTAATGAATAAAAAGGGTTATTTGAAAGTGGCTGCTTGCCAGTCTTCGATCAGTTTGAAGCTTGGATCGCTTCTACAGATTGCTTCAGTCTCACGCAGCAGCGTTTCGTCGTCCTTGCTCAGATCCAAAGGATCGCCATGTGGCTGCGCGATATAGAAAGGCATATCGATGTAAATCTCCACCGTATTGCCTTCTGGGTCTGCAAAGTAAACAGACAATGCATTGCCATGGTTCAAAGGTAAAACTCGGCTTGCACCCAGAGCTTCGGCAGACTTTTTCAAATCTCTTAAATGCTGAATGGAGGGCACCGCAAAAGACAACTGCATCACAGTGCTAAATGTTGCATCGACCGGGCGACCTCCGGCAATGACCAATTGGTGATGCTGATCAGGGCTGGCACTCAAAAAAACCAAAGGTGCTTTGAATGTTTTACCAACACCTCGGTCTGTTTCCACCAAGCCAAATACAGTTTTGTAAAAATGCACCATCTTGTCGACATCGGTGGCATAAACACCAAAATGGGACAGGGTGGTTCGTGTTACTTTCAGCATACATCTCTCCAAATATCAATGCGCATCTTGATGCCACTGCGCCAAAGCTTTCAGTGCATTTTTTTGTGTACTCAGTACATGTTCTTGGTGAAGTTCTTTTGCGGTCGCAAAATCGCGCTTCAGCACAGCTCGCATCAAAACTTTGTGCTCTTCACTTTTTCTTTTGATCACGGTTCTGTAGCGCGCTGAAATGTGGCGGTATCTTTCCGCTTGGTCAAACAGGCTGCTGCTGGTCAAAACCATTCGTTCAGAGGGACAGGCACTCATCATGGCTCTGTGAAAGCTCCGGTGTAACGCACTCCATTCAGCGTTGAGGACGACAGGCCCCTCAGGCAATCTGCTTTCAAGCTTTTCGAGCAAATGAAAACTGGCAATGACGTGCGACTCCCATTCATCATCACCCGTCTTCATGGACTGCTCTAAAGTGGGTAGGTCAATCAGCAATCGCATGCTGGTGATGTCTTGCAGGTCAAGATCAGAAACCAATGCAACTCGAAAGCCTTTGCGATCGTCAGAACGCACCAAGCCTTCTTCAGCAAGTCTGTTCAGCGCCTCTCTGATTGGGCTAGATGACAGGCCATACGTCTGCTGCAAATGCTCAACTTTCAGCTTGGTACCCGGCAAATATGCCAAGGACAAAACATCCTGTCGAAGCGAAGTGAGCGCAATTTCAATGGCTGTGGGATTCATACTTTTATCCATAAATTCAATTTTATGCACAAAAATATGATTGAGCACATTAAGGATTACCCTTGAAACGGCAATTGATGCAATTTGATTTAACCCATCAAAAAAGCCCCTTTCGGGGCTTTCTGAAATTTACAAGCCAAGGCAAGGGCTTGGCAAATCCTCTGAAAATTACAAGCGCTCAGTCACCCAAGCCTTCACACTTTCCAAAGCCGCATTCAGGTTGGTAGCATCTGTACCACCCGCCATGGCCATGTCAGGCTTGCCTCCACCTTTGCCGCCCACTTGCTGAGCTACAAAGTTCACCAATTCACCTGCTTTCACTTTGCCTGTGGTGTCTGACGTCACACCTGCTGCCAACTGCACTTTATCGCCGTCCACAGCAGCTAACACAATGACGGCTGTTTTCAGTTTGTCTTTCAACTTGTCCATGGTGTCGCGCAATGTTTTGGCATCGGCGCCAGGCAACAAGGCGGACAGTACTTTGACGCCCTTCACTTCAACAGCTTGCGTCATTAACTCGTCGCCTTGCGACGAAGCCAATTTACCTTTCAGGGCAGCCATTTCTTTTTCCAAGGATTTCACTTGATCCAAGACTTGTGCAATACGGCTGTTCAATTCAGCAGGCGATGCTTTTAAACTGCCTGCCGCTTTGGACACCGTAGCTTCCAAGTTTTGTAAATAAGCCAAAGCATTGCCGCCTGTCACAGCTTCAATGCGTCGCACGCCAGCAGCTACGCCACTTTCAGCCACTACTTTGAACAAACCAATGTCGCCCGTGCGCTGCACGTGGACGCCGCCACACAGCTCTCTGCTGGAGCCGATGTCGAGTACGCGCACAGTCTCGCCATATTTCTCACCAAACAACATCATGGCACCAGTTTTTTGAGCTGACTCAATGTCCATCACACGCGCTTGCGTAGCGGGATTGGCCCAAATTTCTTGGTTCACTTTGGCTTCAATGGCCAAAATTTGTTCGTCGCTAATGGGTGCGTTGTGCGCAAAGTCAAAACGCGTGCGTTCAGCGTTTACCAAAGAGCCTTTTTGCTGCACATGATCGCCCAGCACTTCGCGCAATGCTTTGTGCATGAGGTGCGTGGCGGAGTGGTTGCGCACGGTGGCAGCTCGCAGATCTGAATTGACTTGCGCTTGAACGGCATCGCCTACTTTCAAGCTGCCTTCTAGCAATGTGCCATGGTGACCAAATACGTCGGCTTTGATTTTCAAAGTGTCAACCACGTCAAATTTGGCGCCAGCCGTTTGGAGCAAGCCTCGATCGCCCACTTGGCCGCCAGACTCTGCATAGAACGGTGTCTTGTCCAACACCACCACGCCTTCTTGTCCGGCCTTTAAGACCGTGGCGGGTGTGCCGTCAACATACAAGGCCAAAACTTTCGAGTTCGCTTGCAATTCGTCATAGCCTACAAACGTATTGCCAGCGCCGGTGTATTCCAAGGCGCGGTCCATTTTGAATTTGCCTGCCGCACGGGCTTGAGACTTTTGACGCTCCATGGCCGTAGAAAAGCCAGCTTCATCGACACTCAATTCACGCTCGCGGCAAACGTCGGCAGATAAGTCCAATGGGAAGCCATAGGTGTCGTGCAACTTAAAGGCAACTTCACCGGGTAACACTTTGACGCCGCCTTCTAGGGCTGCATCCAAAATCTGCATGCCCACTTCAAGCGTTTCAAAGAAGCGCTCTTCTTCGGCTTTCAAGATGTCAGTGATGCGTTTTTCTTGCGAAGCCAAGCTGGGGTAGGCAGCACCCATCAACTTCACAAGGTCGGGGACCAATTTGTGGAAAAACGGTGTTTTTTGGCCCAACTTGTAACCGTGGCGAATGGCACGGCGCACAATGCGTCGCTGGACGTAGCCTCGACCTTCGTTGCTGGGCACCACGCCATCGCTGACCAAGAAAGCTGTGGCGCGAATGTGGTCTGCAATGACGCGCAATGATTTGTTTTGCAAATCGGTACAGCCCGTTTCGCGCGATGCTGCTTTGATCAGTGCATCGAAAATATCGATTTCGTAATTGCTGTGCACGTGCTGCAAAATGGCAGCCAAACGCTCTAGGCCCATGCCGGTATCAACGCAAGGTGCGGGCAAGTTCTTCACGCTGCCGTCAGGCTGCATGTCAAACTGCATGAACACGTTGTTCCAAATTTCGATGTAGCGGTCGCCGTCTTGCTCGGGGCTGCCAGGGGGGCCGCCAGCAATTTCAGGACCGTGATCGTAAAAAATTTCAGAGCAAGGACCACAGGGGCCTGTGTCAGCCATCATCCAGAAATTGTCGGACATGTAGCGTCCGCCCTTGTTGTCGCCAATGCGCACAACACGCTCAGGCGGCAGACCGATTTCTTTCGTCCAAATGTCGTAGGCTTCATCGTCTTCAATGTAGACCGTGGCCCACAATTTATCGGCCGGCAATTTGTAAACTTGGGTGAGCAACTCCCAGGCCCACTTCAAACTGTCGCGCTTGAAGTAATCGCCAAAGCTCCAGTTGCCTAACATTTCAAAGAAAGTGTGGTGACGTGCGGTGTAGCCCACGTTTTCCAAATCGTTGTGCTTGCCGCCTGCGCGCAAGCAAGCTTGAACCGAAGCCGCACGCACATAACTGCGTTTGTCAGAACCCAAGAACACGTCTTTGAACTGAACCATGCCCGAGTTGGTGAACATCAAGGTGGGGTCGTTACTGGGAACCAAGGGGCTTGACGCCACCACGGTATGGCCTTTCGACGCAAAAAAGTCGAGAAATGTTTTGCGAATATCGGCAACAGAAATGACAGGTGTGCTCATGGCAGGGGTATCTTTAATAAAGCCAAACTGGGCTCAGCTTTCCATTATAAGATTGCTGTTGCTGCTTCCAAGCCTTCCCAAATACCCCTAAGAGTCACCATGGACATGAAAACCTCCCGTTTGGCCCTGCTCAAAGGCCCTTCTCTCCTTAAGACAGACGCCTAGATCAACGGCCAGTGGGTCAAGGGCAGCACCCGATTTGACATCCATGACCCCGCTACAGGCGCAAAATTAGCCGATGTGGCCTCGTAGACTCGCACCACGGCATGGAAAAGTACCTCGAGATGAAGTACTTGTGCATTGGCGATATTTTGAAATAAAGCCATTCATCTTGATTTAAATTCTATTCATCGCAATTGGAGAAGAACATGAAAGTTGGTATCGCAGGCATTGGCAAAATGGGCAATGCCATTGGTTCACGCCTTTTGAGTCTTGGCTATTCTGTCACCGTGTGGAACCGAACATCAGACAAAGCCAGCACCCTTTTGAATGCAGGCGCGCACTGGGCCAGCTCGCCCAAAGCGTTGGCTGAGTCTGTTGACACCGTCATCACACTGCTCACCAATGAAGCCGCCATCGACGCTGTTTACTCAGACACAGAGGGCCTCTTGTCTGGCGCTGGCGCACATCCCACCTTCATTGACATGAGTACGGTCAATCCCGCCAAACCACCCGAGTTGGCCTTGCGGGTGCAAGCCGTTGGCGCCACTTATTTAGAGTGTCCTGTGGGCGGCAGTATTGGTCCCGCCAAGGAAGGTAAATTGCTCGGCTTTGTTGGCGGCAACGCAGCCGATCTGGCCAAGGTCCAATCTTTGTTAGAGCACTTGTGCAAACGCGTGGAACATGTGGGCACCTACGGCGCTGGCTCGACCATGAAGATGGCTGTCAACTTGCCACTCATGGTTTATTGGCAAACCTTGGGCGAGGCGCTCTCATTAATTGATCACCTGAAACTCGATCCACAAAGGGTGGTCGACATTTTGTCTGAAAGTTCAGGCGGCCCCAATATGCTGAAGGTGCGTGGCCCCTTGCTGGTTCAAGCCTTGGGCCATCAGAAAAATGACACCGTCACGGTGGATGTGGCCACCATGCGCAAAGACATGCGAACCATGCTTGCATTGGCCCAAACAAACCACAGAGAGCTGCCCTTGACCAGCATGGCCTTGGAAAAATTCAACCAGGCTGCAGACTCTGGCCTAGACGGCAAAGACTGCACGCAACTGCCCGTTTGGTGGCTTGGCCTGTAGAGCCGTAGTTGTATTGCAAAGACTTATTGCTTTTCAAAAGATTGGCAAGTTCTTTGAGATCTTTGGCTGGCACGGATGGGCTGGAAGTCCAGATGAAGGGCACAATCATTTTATGGGCTTGGTGGGGTAGGCCTGCGCAATGGCACTGAGCGGCAATGCCATGGCAAGCAAAGTGACTGTGCAAACTTTTTTCTACTTTGAAAAAATTGATCGCATTGTGTCTCCTTCTGTTGAGGTTTACTTCTTACCCAAGCCCAATCGTTTGGCGCCTTCAATGTACAAAGCAATGCGCTCTTTCATGAAGGCGTCCATTTGCTCGGTGCCAATGTTGACCAACTCAAAGCCGCTCTTGGCTGCCAGCTCTTTCATTTCAGCATCGTTGTTCAGCGCCAGCCACATGTCAGACAATTTTTTGCGGGCCTCTGGTGAGGTTGACTTGGGTACACCCACGCCGCGATACGCGCCGTCAATCCAATCCACGCCCAACTCTCTAAAGGTAGGCACAGTGGGCATGAGGGGGTGGCGTTTTTCCATGGCCACAGCCAAGGCGCGAACTTTGCCGCGATTGGCAATGGCAAAGGGGGTGTAAGTGACGGCGCCATCAATTTGCGCACCCACCACAGCCATGGACATGTCGCCCGTTCCTTTGTAAGGAACATAGGTGCTCTTGATGCCAAAGGCTGCATTCAGACGCTCGTGTGCGGCATGGTTGGCTGAATTCAAGCCAGAGCCACCCAAGTTCATTTTGCCGGGAGATTGTTTGGCAGCGGCAATGAACTCGGCAAAGTTTTTGATGGGGCTGCTTTCTGGCACCACCAACACATCAGGGGTGTAATGGAACCAAAAGACGGGGGTGATGTCGGCCGTTTTGTATTGAACTTCACCTTCGATGGGCTGAAACACGATGTGCGGCAAATTGATGCCCACCACATTGAGGCCATCGCCTGGCAGGTTGTTCATCTGGGCCCACATGAGGCCACCACCAGCGCCAGCCTTGTATTGAATGATGGTATCGATGGCGCCGCATTTCTTTTTGAGCACCACTTGCTGGTGTCTTGCCGACAAATCAGATTCACCGCCGGGTGGAAAGGCTTGCCAGTACATGACATTTTTCTCAGGACACGCAGGCATCGCTTGTGCAGTTGCGTGGTGCGGCATGAGGGTTGCCAGACTGAGAGTCGCTGCACTCAACCAAAATTTTGTTTTCATTTCCATTTTGTCTCCTGCATCTGGGTGATGGTGAATTTTTCTAATGCCGAAGCATCTGGCACACCGCCTCGGTCACTTGTTGCATGTTGGCATCGCCGCCTAAGTCACGTGTGTGCAACTTGGGGTTGGCGGTAACAGCCTCAATGGCTTGCATCAAACGCTGAGCCTGCTGATCCAAACCGATGTGTTCCAACATCATCACACAACTCCAGAAACTGCCAATAGGGTTTGCGAGACCCTTGCCCATGATGTCAAAGGCAGAACCATGAATCGGCTCAAACATGGAGGGATAGCGACGCTCAGGATCAATGTTGCCCGTGGGTGCAATGCCCAAGCTGCCAGCCAGGGCTGCAGCCAAGTCGCTCAGAATATCGGCATGCAAGTTGGTAGCCACCAAAGTGTCCAGCGTTGCAGGGCGATTGACCATGCGTGCCGTACAGGCATCTACCAATTCTTTGTCCCAATGCACATCGGGAAACTCGGTGCTCACCTCTTTGGCAATTTCATCCCACATGACCATGGCATGACGTTGCGCGTTCGATTTGGTGACCACAGTGAGCAACTTGCGCGGCCGTGATTGCGCCAACTTGAAGGCATAGCGCATGATGCGTTGCACGCCCACGCGGGTCATCATGGACACATCGGTGGCCACTTCAATGGGGTGGCCTTGGTGCGCTCTTCCCCCTACACCTGCATACTCACCTTCGGAATTTTCACGAACAATGACCCAGTTGAGCTGCTCAGGTGTGCATCGCTTTAAGGGGGCATCAATGCCCGGCAAAATGCGCGTTGGGCGCACATTGGCGTACTGATCAAAACCTTGGCAAATTTTGAGACGCAGTCCCCACAAGGTGATGTGGTCTGGGATTTGAGGGTCGCCAGCGGAACCAAACAAAATGGCATCCATGGGCCGCAGTGCATCAAGGCCATCGGCAGGCATCATGACGCCATGCTGTCGGTAGTAATCACCACCCCAATCGAAGGATGTAAATTCAAAACCAAACTGACTTTGGCCTTGAGCTAGCGCCTCTAGAACAAGTTGCGAAGCAGGAATCACTTCCTTGCCAATGCCATCACCGGGGATGCATGCAATTTTGAATTTTTTCATTAGAAGATCAGATGGCAACCCGTTTTACTTTGCAAGAACTCTTGAGTGACACCGGGCGCCAACTCAATCACTTTCAGGCCTTCAGGCACGACATCCATGACGGCCAAATCGGTGATGATGCGATCGACCACGCCCACACCCGTTAAGGGCAAAGTGCACTGGTTCAAGATTTTCAAATCTTCAGTGCCATCTTTTTTCTTGGCCACGTGCTCCATCAAAATGATCACGCGTTTCACACCTGCCACCAAGTCCATGGCGCCGCCCATGCCCTTGACCATCTTGCCTGGAATCATCCAGTTGGCCAAGTCGCCCTTTTCGCTCACTTGCATGGCGCCCAAGATGGACAGATTGATTTTGCCGCCCCGAATCATGGCGAAGCTGTCATGGCTGCCAAAAATAGAAGTGCCCTTGATGGTGGTCACGGTTTGCTTGCCTGCATTGATGAGGTCGGCATCGACTTCATCTTCTGTGGGAAACGGGCCAATGCCCAACATGCCGTTTTCAGATTGCAGCCACACTTCAATGTCGCTTGGCACATGGTTGGCCACCAAGGTGGGAATGCCAATGCCCAGATTGACATAAAAGCCGTCTTGCAGTTCGTGTGCGGCACGGGCCGCCATTTGGTCTTGACTCCAGCTCATGCTTAGACTCCTGCTTTCTCAGTGATGGTGCGTTTCTCAATGCGCTTTTCAGGGTGCTTGTTGAGAACCAAACGGTGAACGTAAATACCGGGCAAATGAATGTGGTCAGGAATCATGTCACCTGTTTCCACAATCTCTTCGACTTCCACGATGCACAGCTTGCCCGCCATGGCCACGGCGGGGTTGAAGTTGCGAGCAGTGAGGCGGAATTGAAGGTTGCCAGATTTGTCTGCACGCCAAGCTTTCACCAATGACACATCAGGCACCAAAGAGCGCTCCATGACATAAGTTTCGCCATCGAACTCACGCAACTCTTTGCCATCGGCCACCACGGTGCCCACACCTGTTTTGGTAAAGAAAGCCGGAATGCCAGCACCGCCGGCACGCAGCTTTTCGGCCAAGGTCCCTTGTGGCGTGAATTCCAACTCTAGCTCGCCTGCCAAGAACTGTCGCTCAAACTCTTTGTTTTCTCCGACATAAGAGGAGATCATTTTTTTGATCTGACGGGTTTCGAGCAGCTTGCCCAAACCAAAACCATCAACACCCGCATTGTTGGAAATGGCGGTGAGATTTTTGACACCAGAGTCGCGCAAGGCTTCAATCAAAGCTTCGGGAATACCGCACAGGCCAAAGCCACCAACGGCCAGCAACTGGCCATCTGCCACGACGCCTTTCAGCGCCTGGGCTGCAGAAGGGAAAATCTTATTCACAGGGCTCTCCTAAGAGGGGAATTCTTCAAAGCAAGTAGTGTAATAGGTGATTAGAATCAGGAAACTGACAAGGATTGCCATGAACATGCCTGCTACAGCAAGCTCCAAAACCCAGCGCTACCCCGTGCCAGAGCTGAAAGATGTGCCCGAAGACATTCGTGCCAAAATTTTGGAAGTCCAGGAAAAGGCAGGGTTTGTACCGCAAGTGTTCTTGGCTTTTGCCCGCCGTCCTGCTGAGTGGCGCGCTTTTTTTGCCTACCACGATGCCCTCATGTTGCCAGAGTCCGTGGGTCGCACCAGCAACCTGACCAAGGGCGATCGGGAAATGATTGTGACCACCACCAGCGCAGCCAACAACTGCTTGTATTGCGTGGTGGCGCACGGCGCCATTCTGCGGATTTATGAGAAAAAACCTTTGATAGCCGACCAAGTGGCCGTGAACTATCGCAAGGCCGATATTTCACCCAGGCAACGCGCCATGCTCGATTTCGCCATGAAGGTTTGTTTGCACAGCGACCAAATTGAAGAGGCAGATTTTGCGCCTTTGCATGCTGCAGGCTTTAACGACGAAGACATTTGGGACATTGCAGCCATCACGGCGTTCTTTGGACTGTCCAACCGAATGGCCAGTTTCAGCAACATGATGCCCAACCCCGAGTTTTATTTAATGGGTCGCGTACCCAAGCAAAAGTAATTGCACTAACTCATTTGAACGAATTCAGGGTGTGACCAAGGCCCTGATGTGGTCGGGCAGGGGCACAGCTTTTTGCATTGGGAAATCCACCCAGATGGTGGTGGCACCACCTGCCGCATAAATTACGTTTGGCTCGCTCACCAGCTCTAAGGTGCACCAACTTTCAAACGTGGTTCGCGCGGGATCACTCACATACATCTTGGCCAACACATTGCCAGGATATTCCAGTTGTTTGTAAAAATTACAAAACGCATTGACGATGACGGGCCCTTGGCCTTGTGGGTTGGGTTCACAGCCAATCGATTGAAAATAATCGATGCGCACTGTTTCCAGATACCGAAAATAAACGGTGTTGTTCACATGCTTCATGGCATCCATGTCACCCCAGCGAATGGGGATGATCATTTCGTGAACTTTTTTCTTGATTTCAGGTATTTCGAATTTCATAAGCGTTTGTCTCTGATGTGACGCAAGCAATGGGCTGTCATTCAGCTTCTGCCAATGCTTCGATTCTGCCTGTTCCGCGCTTAAAATGAGTCACCCTGCCGACATTTGGCCATTCGACCCCTAACTTAATGCGAGTCTCCCCATGACACCCGAAGAGATTTTGAACATACACGGCCCCCGCGAATCGATGGCATACGACGTGGTCGTGGTGGGCGGCGGCCCTGCAGGTTTGTCTGCGGCCATTCGCTTGAAGCAGTTGGCCCAGGAAAAAGGCCATGATGTTTCTGTGGTGGTTTTGGAAAAAGGCTCAGAACCTGGTGCTCACATTTTGTCCGGCGCCATCATGGACCCTATCGCCCTGACTGAACTCTTTCCGAAATGGAAGGAAATGGGTGCGCCCCTGAATCAACCGGTCACTGAAGACATTTTTTTGATGACCACCGAAACAGGTGCCACGCGTGTTCCCAATTTCACACTGCCCCCCTGCTTTCACAACGATGGCAACTACATCATCAGTTTGGGCAACTTCACGCGTTGGCTTGGCGAGCAAGCCGAGGCTTTAGGCGTTGAAATTTTTCCAGGCTTTACAGCCGCCGAAGTTTTGTACAACGAAGATGGCTCCGTCAAAGGCGTGGCCACTGGCAACTTGGGCATTGGCAAAGACGGCGAGCCCACAGACAACTTTCAACTGGGCATGGAACTTCACGCCAAGTACACCGTGTTTGCAGAAGGTGCACGTGGGCACTTGGGCAAGCAAGTCATTTCTCGCTTCAAGCTTGACGCAGGCAAAGACCCTCAAAGCTACGGCATTGGTATCAAAGAATTGTGGGAAATCGACCCTGCCCGTCACAAAGCCGGCTTGGCTTTGCACAGTGCAGGTTGGCCGCTTGACGAGAAAACCTACGGCGGCTCTTTCCTGTATCACATGGAAGACAACAAAGTGGTGGTGGGCTTCGTGGTGGGCCTTGACTACACCAACCCTTGGCTCAGTCCCTTCGAAGAGTTCCAACGCTTCAAGACACACCCTAACATTCGCTGGTATTTTGAGGGCGACGAAGCCAAAGGCATTGCACCGGCCAAGCGCATTTCTTATGGCGCGCGTGCCATTACGGCTGGCGGCATTTTGTCATTGCCCAAAACAGTATTCCCTGGCGGCGCCCTCATTGGCTGCGAAGCTGGCTATCTCAATGCCAGCCGCATCAAAGGCAGCCATGCGGCCATTAAAACGGGCATGTTGGCGGCCGAAGCGGCTTATGACGCATTGCAAGCGGGCCGTCAACACGATGAACTCAGTGCCTACCCAGAAGCCTTCCACAACAGTTGGCTCTTTATCGAACTGAACAAGGCTCGCAACTTCAAACAATGGTTCAAAAAGGGTCGCACCGTGGGCACCCTCATGACCGGCGTAGAGCAGTTCTTGTTGCGCGGCCATGTGCCATGGACCCTTCGCCGTTCAGCGGCCGACCACACCTATTTAAAGCCTGCGGCTGAGTGCAAGCCCATTCAGTATCCAAAGCCCGATGGCAAGCTCACTTTCGATCGCTTGTCTAGCGTGTTTATCAGCAACACCAACCACGAAGAAAACCAGCCCGCTCACCTCACCTTGAAGGATGCCAGCGTGCCTGTGAACGTGAACTTGTCCAAATTTGCTGGGCCAGAGGCGCGTTACTGCCCTGCGGGTGTGTACGAGTATGTGAAAAACGAGGATCAGTCCGATCGACTGCAAATTAATGCGCAAAATTGTGTGCATTGCAAAACCTGTGACATCAAAGACCCCACCCAAAACATCGTCTGGGTCACACCAGAGGGCGGCGGGGGTCCTAACTACTCGGGCATGTAAATAATGCTTGGGGGTCTGAAAGACCTGTTTATAATTTGATCCGTCAGGAGAGCGTGGCTTCTTGTTAAAAAAGGCCGCCGCCGAAGGCGCAGGAAACTTAAGTGTTTCTGAACGCTCAGGTACCAAGGACTGACAAACGTTGAAAGCTTGGCACGCAGCTTGGCATTCAACGCATCCTCACTGGAGAGAGAGGGCGGGCCATCTGGTCGAACCCTCCACCGAAGGCGCAACCCGCAGTGGGTCTTTCTGTTTGAAGGACCCCCCCGGCGAATCGCTCAGGTAAAGCGGACAGCGAGGGCAACCCATGATTTCGGTCATGGCTTTACATTGCCCTTGGAGAATTGATTTGTCCGCTGACACCGCTGCTTTGCTCAACACCCCTCTCAATGCGCTGCATCTCGAACTAGGCGCACGCATGGTGCCTTTTGCTGGGTACAGCATGCCCGTTCAATATCCCATGGGTTTGATGGCGGAACACCATCACACCCGCGCTGAAGCCGGCTTGTTTGATGTCTCTCACATGGGGCAGTTGCGCTTGGTGGGCGCCAATGCTGCTGCAGCCTTTGAATCCTTGATGCCTGTCGATGTGATCGATTTGCCTGTAGGCAAACAGCGATATGGTTTACTCCTCACAGACGAAGGCACCATCATTGACGACTTGATGTTTGTCAACCGCGGCACCGATCTCTTTGTGATTGTGAACGGTGCGTGCAAAGTGAATGACATGGCGCACATTCAAGCGCACATTGGTACTAAGTGCCAAGTCATTCCCATGCCTGAGCGAGCACTCTTGGCATTGCAAGGCCCCAAGGCTGTAGATGCTTTGTCACGCATGCTGCCAGGCGTTGAAAAATTGGTCTTCATGACAGGGGCTGCTTTTGATTGGCACGGCGCTGATTTATTCATTACCCGCTCTGGTTATACCGGAGAAGATGGGTTTGAAATTTCTGTCCACAACGATCAAGTTGATGTGTTTGCTCGCGCTTTGTTATCGCAAGCCGAGGTCAAACCCATTGGCTTGGGTGCACGAAATTCTTTGCGCCTAGAAGCTGGCTTGTGCTTGTACGGCAACGACATTGACACGGGTACCACGCCCGTTGAAGCGGGTCTTCATTGGGCGATTCAAAAAGTTCGCCGAACAGGCGGCGCGCGCGCCGGTGGCTTCCCAGGTGCCGCCATTGTGCTGGGCCAACTGGATGGCACTCAGAGCCTTACCCGCAAGCGCGTGGGCTTCATTGCGCAAGAGCGTGTGCCCGTTCGTGAGCATGTGGAATTGCAGAATATGCACGGCGTCAAAATTGGCGAAGTCTCTAGCGGCTTGCTTGGCCCCACCGCCAACGTGCCAGTAGCCATGGGCTATGTTGACTTGCCAAGTGCCAGCTTAGGCACTGTGGTGAACGCCATCGTGCGCGGCAAGGCTGTGCCCATGACCGTGAGCGCTATGCCGTTTGTGCCCAATCGTTATTACCGCGGCTGAAACACGAAGATTTTAAAAATAGTTGTGATCTGACCCCGTTCATTAATTGTGATCTGACCCCCCTTCAATTTTTAGGAGAGAAAAATGAGTTTGAAGTACACGCAAGAGCATGAGTGGATTTTGGTGAATGGCAATGTGGCCACGGTGGGCATTACGCACCATGCACAAGATGCCTTGGGCGATGTGGTGTTTGTGGAGTTGCCTGAAGTGGGCAGCAGTTTTGCGCAAAAAGATGTTGCAGGTGTCGTGGAGTCGGTGAAGGCCGCTGCCGATGTGTACATGCCTATCAGCGGTGAAATTACCGAAGTCAACGAAGCCCTGCGTGACGACCCCTCTTTGGCCAACACCGACCCCCTGGGCGCTGGCTGGTTCTTCAAAGTGAAGCTGTCTGATGCATCACAAGTAGATGCCCTGTTGGACGAAACTGCTTACACCGCGTTTGCCGCTTCTCACTGAAACCTGCATTGATTTTTTTGATCGACCTTTGAGTTTGAAAGTACAACCATGTTGATGTCCTCTGCCGCACCCTTAAGCCAACTCGAACACGAGCATGAATTCATTGCACGCCACATTGGCATCAGTGAAGCAGATGAAAAACACATGTTGTCG
>Ga0214919_10002915_pt1 | contig 26423 bp, 23 predicted proteins | sample LL1503_MetaG_FD_177994 | JGI IMG/M metagenome (GOLD analysis project Ga0214919, IMG submission 177994) | Freshwater microbial communities from Lake Lanier, Atlanta, Georgia, United States - LL-1503 | ecosystem: Environmental > Aquatic > Freshwater > Lake | place: USA: Georgia | collected...
ATCAAGTCACGGTGTTTTAAAACCGCATTTTCACCCTCCAAGGCTTGAATCATGACGGGACCTGAAATCATAAAACCAACTAAATCTTTAAAGAAAGAGCGGTCTTTATGCACCGCATAGAAGCCTTCTGCTTCGGCTTGTGTTAAATGCGTCATTTTAGCTTTGATGATTTTTAAGCCTGCATGCTCAAAACGTGAGTAGATTTGACCGATCACATTTTTTTTAACAGCATCAGGTTTAATAATCGATAGGGTTTGTTCAATTGCCATGTTGTTGACTCCGTAAGATTTAACATCGTTGAAAAGACTGTTAAAATAACATTTTTAGAGGTTTTAATAAAGAACAAAGCTCATGCAGCACCCATATTTAACCACCGCCATGTACCATTTTGTGAGTCTGCCTCACTTTAAAACCTTACGCGAGCCGCTACTCAATTTCTGCGTATCCCAAAGCATCAAAGGCACCCTTCTATTGGCTGATGAAGGGATCAACGGTACTGTCGCGGGCTCTGAAAAAGCGATTCATGCATTTCTCGATTTCTTAAAAAATGATCCACTTTTTGAAGATCACTTTAAAAACTTAAGCCATAAAGAATCGTGGTCAGATAAACACCCCTTCTACCGCACGAAAGTAAAACTTAAAAAAGAAATCGTGACTCTAGGGGTGCCCGGTGTATCGCCTACCAAAATGGTAGGTCAATACATCAAGCCTCAAGATTGGAATGCCATTATTTCAGATCCTGAGGTCATATTAATCGATACGCGCAATGATTATGAATATGCCATTGGGTCTTTTAAAAATGCAGTGAATCCAAAAACTAATACCTTCCGTGAATTTCCCGAATACGTCAAAACGCATTTTGATCCAAAGAAACATAAAAAAGTCGCTATGTTTTGCACAGGTGGTATTCGTTGTGAAAAAGCTTCTTCTTATATGATCGGTGAAGGCTTTGATGAGGTCTATCACTTAGAAGGTGGCATTCTAAAATACTTAGAAGAAGTAAAGCCAGAAGAGAGCTTATGGCAAGGCGAATGCTTTGTATTTGACCAAAGGGTTGCGATTAAGCATGGTCTAGAAGTGGGTGAATATGATCAATGTTACGCATGTCGTTATCCCTTGTCAGCCGATGATATGAAAAGTGATAAATATACGCCTGGCATCTCCTGCCCCTATTGCTTTAATTTACACACTCCTGAAAAATTGAAAAGTTTAACCGAACGTCAAAAACAAGTTATCTTAGCTAAAAATAGAGGTGACTCACATATTGGAAAAATCATTTAAAGTATCATTTAAAAGGCTTTTCTTTAATTGAGCCAATAAAGCTTGTTGAAAACAATAATGTGGCAACATAAACCAGCGATCTTGAGTAAACCGGCTCTTTAATTAAAACCCCAATAAATAATGTCAATGAAAAAAAACGTATAAAGAAAATTTCGTAATTAACTTTTGAGATTAATACACTTCGATCTCTATAAATTTTTAAAATATTTTTTAAAAGTAATAGCAATACTAATGTGCTAAAAATTAACCCCAATTCAATGATCAATCTAAAAAACCCAGAATAACTATCAAACCTATTTGGATTTGACTTGTAAATATCAATTAGATATTGATTGTATCTACTTTCGTATTTAAAATATCCTGAAGATCCGAGGCCTAAGCCAAAAATCGGATTAATTTTTAAAGCGGCTTTAGCTTGCTCATAACCATCAAGCCACGCCATACTTGATCTATTGAAGCTCTTTTCCACGTCTTGATATGAACTGGGGTTCTTAATTGAGGTCGATTTAATTGACGAGATTCGATTAAAAATATTATCAAAAGAAACTATTTTTGATGAGGCAAAATAAATTATTAATATACTGCCAAAGACATATAAAACTTTACGCTTATTTGAAGCTATTAATAAGAACAGACATATAACGATAGTAAAGCTTACTATATGCATAGATGTTGTAAGTAAGCCAACAAAAAAATAAAAACACCCTAATAAATATAATTTATTCTTTTTTTTGCCTAAATCTTCAAAAAAAATAAAGCATCCAAAATATGCTGAGGATATAGAATATATTGCAACTGAAGCATACGAAGGCTCACCAAAAAAAGCTTTAGGTCTTTTATGTGAAAACCACTCGAAAATCATTACCATGGCAGTAATAAATAATGTATTTGAAATTATTTTATGCGTTATCCGGAAATCAATTTTTATATCATTTTTGAATAAATAAACTAGCAACAAACCGCCAAACCAAATAAGCCCAGAGACCAATCGAAATAATGGCGTACCGTTAATAAGAAAAAGGAGTAACTGAATTCCAAGAAAAATTAATATTAAACTTACAGCTTGTTTATTTTTACCGCTCACATCAAAGGCAAGGATTTTCAATGCTAATAGGTTAATAAAAAGTACTATCAGTATTGAAGACACATCGAAAGAAGATCCATATATTCTTAAAGTTAAAAATTGTAATGGAAATAATGCTATACCCATGTATAACAAAAAATCTAGTAATTTATTTTTTATAATTTTCAATTCGGTTAAGTAAAATAAAAATTAAATTAATGCCTTAAGAATCTGCCGAGCAGCTTGTTCAGAAGAAAAATCTCGATCAAAAAGCTTACGGCAACGAGAAGGTAAATTAATATCTTTGGAAATTTGTTCTAAAATATTTTCAGCTGACTTGAATATGTCTTCTATACGGTTTGATTCGCATACCTGCCCAACATTTTCATCTCGAATTAAAGACGCAATGTCATTTCCAGAGTTAACACTTGCTAAAACAGGAAGGCCATTCTGAATATAGGTTAAAAACTTTCCAGGTATATTATGTGATTTGTGTCTATGATCCAGAGCTATCATTCCCGCAATACATTGTGCATAAAGGCCAGGAATTTCATCAGGATGAATTTCATCATAAAAAACTATATTGTTAAGTTGATGCTGTTCTGCAAAGGATTTCAATAAAAAAACTTCGCTACCTTGCCCGACAAATAAAAAACCGACATTTGCTTGGCTTTGGAATTTTTGAGCCAGCTTTAGTAATATAAGTATATTCTGAGCCACACCCATATTTCCGGCGTAAACAAAGACTTTTCGTCCTGCGAGGATAGTTTGGTTAAGTTGAATTGAACAGCCTGATAGTTTTGGCTTCCCTAGCCAGTTTTGCAAAACTTCTAACCTACGATTTGATTTTCTCATCCAATTCTTAAAGTAACTAAGGTTTCCCATTGTTTGCACTCCGATAATATTTGCTATTGAATACTGATATCGAGCTATAGCTAGAAAAAAATAATATGGTAATCCTCGGTACTTAATTAATCCAAGATCAACAGCCCATTCAGGAAAAATATCTCGAACAATTAAATATGCGTTACATTTACTTTTCTTTTTAAGAAATTTTGTGAAAAAACCAAGAAAAATAGATGGGGAATACCATATCAAACCGCTCCATTTCTCATTAGTTAAAGGGCTTTTTTTTAGGTGCCAATACATAACAAACGGCATTAAAAATTCACCGATTGTTCGCGCAACATAATTAATGCCTTTTGTCTGCGGTGCTTTCAAACGCAATATTTGAAACCCATCTGCACTCTCTAAATTCCATAGCTCTTTAAGGTCAGCAGCTGGAAGTATTATTGTCAAAAAATGGCCTTGTAGTGCAATTTCACGTGCTAAGTCTCGTAATTGAATAGCAGCGGAGTTTTGCAGTGGTGGGAAGGAGTCAGCAATTAAAGCAATCCGAAGCGGGGAACTCAACGATATTCCTTCCAGATAACTCTGTTTATATAATCGGTATAGCTGTGAATAATTCGAAGTACTTTGTCACTTACATTTGGCATAGTGTAATCAGAGACCTCACGAAGAATTCTAATGTTAGATTTGTGTTGAAATTCAAGAATAGCTAATCCTTGCATAACTCTATTGGCATTTAGTCCAACCATCATCACGGAAGCCTCTTCGAAAGCTTCATGGCGCTCCTGTGACTCACGAAGATTAAGTGCAGGAAAATTAAGAATCGATGATTCTTCACTGATAGTTCCGCTGTCCGAAAGGACAGTTTTAGCGAATTGTTGTAATTTTATGTAATCAAAAAAACCGAAAGGTTTTGCAAGCTTCACACATGGATTAAAATTTATATTCTTGTCTATTATTCTCTTTCTTGTGCGAGGATGTGTAGAAAAAATTATCGGTATTTTATAGCTATCTGAAATTATATTTAATAAATCAACAAGTTTATTAAGATTCTCATCTGAATCGATATTTTCTTCTCGATGAGAGCTGACAACAAAATATTCGCCTGGTTTTAAATTGAGTTTTTCCAGGACAGTCGATTGGTGAATATTTTTTTTATAGTGAGTCAATACCTCAAACATTGGACTTCCAGTTTTAATAATTAAATCTGGCGGTAATCCTTCACGAAGTAAGCATTCGCGAGCGATATTGCTATATGTCAAATTTACATCAGATGTATGATCTACAATTCGACGATTGATTTCTTCAGGAACGCGCATATCAAAACATCTGTTGCCTGCTTCCATATGAAAGATGGGGACCTTTCTTCTTTTTGCAGATATTACAGATAAACAGCTATTTGTATCGCCTAAAATTAGCATTGAGTCAGGCCTATCTTTTACAATAAGATCGTCAATGAAGCTAATAACATTGCCTATAGTTTGAGCTGGGCTATCTCCTGCTACATTAAGAAAATAATCTGGCCTTCGAATTTCTAGTTCGTCAAAAAAAATCTGGTTAAGTTCATAATCGAAATTTTGACCGGTATGAACAATTATATGTTCACAATAGGCGTCTAACTTTTTAATTATGCACGACAGACGAATTATTTCAGGTCGAGTTCCAACCACTGTCATAACTTTTAATTTCTTCACTATTTAATCCTCTGCTTCGAAAAATTTACTGTGACTAATTTTAGGGGGTAAGCCTTATCCTAGGATTGTTATGCCTTATTTGCCTATTATCTTGCTTTTTTTCGCAATGACCAATAGCGTAAAGTCTTTTAATTCAAAATTTAGGATGCGCTGTAAAATATGATTTCCAAATGAGTCTATTCCACCAAAATTAAATATCATTATATTTTTCAATATAAAGTTTCTTGCTCAAATTATTTTGATTCATTTAAATTCATACATTTTTTTTATTAACTCTGCCCAAGGCTGAGGGCAATATTCTGTTACGCCTCTAAAGAAAGATGAATCAAGAGATCTATCAATATTCAAGGATTTATCCTCTTCAATCACGATATCCTTCCCATACACTTCAGCAACAAGCTTCAGAAATACAAATTTATTTATTGGTTCAGCTGAAACATGAAAAACACCTTTAAGTTGAGGTCTTGGCAATATATAATCGCGAATAATTCGAGAAATTTCTACTGTTGGGAGTCCAGAAAAGATTGCATTACTATACCCTTTTACAGTTCCTTTTTGAGACAAGAACCAGCCGACAAGACTTCTTGAACTATCTAATTCATGACCAACCATAGATGTTCGTAATGTAATAGTATGAGAATAATCAAGCTCACCCAGGTATTTACTCTTGCCGTACAAATCAGTAGCATCAGGTATGTCTGATTCAACATACATTCCTTTGGTACCTGAAAAAACACAGTCCGTGCTTATATGAACGAGTCGAGCTTTAACATCAGCACAAAATCTAGCTAATAAATGAGGGAGAAGTGAGTTAATTGGTATCGAAATTAGAGCATCATTAGAGTAATCTAGCTGTTTTACAACACCAATACAATTAATAACAAAATCTGGTTTTATTTTTAAAAGTAAGTTTTTTAAATTTTCAATATCATTAATATCTACCCCAGAAATAATATTTTTATGAAGTTGGCTTGGCAATAAAAGTTTTTTATGTTCAGTTCGCACTGTTCCTATTGTCACAAATTCATCGCTCTCTGAAAAAAACCGCATAATTGAATTCCCAAGCATTCCTGAGGCCCCAATTACCAATATCTTACGAATATTTTTTTCCATATTTTTATTCTAATTATTCATTTAAAATTTAGTAGTGTATATCTGTAAGCATACGTTTCTGTTCTTTTGAAGGATAACTAATCAATACTGCGCGATATAACCCTTTAAAAACAAAAAAACTACCCGCAGCCGCTCCAATAATTCCGCATGTTTGAAATAAATTCTTAATGTCATTTAGAGATCCAGCTCCCCCCAGTATAGTTAAAGGCAAGTTAGTAATCTCTCTAACCTTTTTAGCTAAATTAATATCATAGCCCTTCATTTGACCATCATTTTCAATAGAATTAATAACGATCTCACCAGCCCCGAATTTCTGAGCTTCCTTAACGCTATCAAAGAGCAGTCTTCCGCTATCTTTTCTTCCATTTCGAGTCCAAACTTTATACTTACCGAAAAAGTCCTTCTTAACATCAAATATAACTGTAACGCTTTGGCTCCCTATTTCAGATGCAATTTCAGAAATTAATGCTGAGTTTTCAACAGCAGCAGAACTGATTGCGACTTTTTCAATACCAAGACGGCTTATTCGCTTAGCTTGCTGAGCATTTCGAACGCCTCCTCCATAGCATAATGGCATATGACATTCTGTCGAGAGTTTTTCAATCAATTTATAATTAGGCTCACATCCTTTAGCGGTGGCATCAATGTCCAAAATAATTAGCTCATCCACCTCTTTTTCATTAAAAATTTTCACAGCATTGATAGGATCGCCAATATATTTTGGATCTTTAAATTTCACCGTCTTAACCAACCCATCTTCATGAATTAGCAAACAAGGTATGATCCGTGAGCGTAACATATTAGAGCTCTGAAAAGTTTTTCAAGAGTTCAATGCCAAATCGATGGCTTTTCTCAGGATGAAATTGGACCCCATAAATATTTTCAGAATTAACTGCACAAGCAAATTCTGCGCCGTAGGTTGATAATGCTGCAACATTATTTAAATTTAAACATTGAAAATAAAAAGAATGAAGAAAATAAAATTCAGCATCAACTGATAAATTTTTAAATAGCCCTTGATTAGTCAATGGGCGAACGTCATTCCAACCCATATGTGGCAAAATTAAATTCGGCTGATTTAGGTTTTTAAAATGTTTAACCTCGCCGGGAACCCAGCCAAGGCCTGCTAAAATACCTTCGTCACTTCGATGAGCTAAAATCTGCATTCCCACACAGATACCGAGAACTGGAATCTTATCTTCGATTACCAATTTTTCTAATTTAGGGCGCATGCCTGAGTAATTGAGTTTTTCGATTGCATGATCAAATGCTCCCACGCCAGGAAGAATAATGTGCGTTGCTCCCTCAAGGTCCTCCTCAGTTTTTGCAAAATGCACGGGCATATTTAGAAAATTATAGATATTTTGAAATGCTAGTAGGTTTCCTAATCCATAATCAACAATCTTAATCAACGTATAATGCCTCGCTGATGCCCGAGTCTGCGCATGACTTTTGTTCCTATATCGATAAAAAATTTACGGGATTTATAATCGCGCCAGCTTTTATTAGGACTATTATGTAAATTCTGAAGATCTTCAACTGAAATGTCTAATTTGCTAGATATATACTGAAAATCTTGAGCTATAGTTTTCGCATCGTAAGCTGGTTGAGAAATTTTTATTAAAGCTTCTTCGCGAGTCATTTGTTTTGTCAAAATCAAACTTGAAAAATGTGCGCGACGTTTGTCATAGCCAAATTTTGTAGGCTGCCAATAACCCTCATAAAAGCGGGTGAATCTTGACTCATAATGTTTGTGCTGGTATTTCTGCCAACCAAATTTATCAATCAAAAGCTGCATTGCCTCTTCCTTGATGTAAGGAACACAATTTAAGGGGCGCCATACTTGGATGCCTTTAATGAACCTATAATAAAGCTTATAGGTAAAAATGTCAGACATTGGAAAAGTTTTTAATGGGCGACTACCAAATTTTGAATGAATATCTTTAAGTTGGATTAAATCAGATGCATGATAAGCCCATTCAATGGGCTCACGAACACATTCGGTCGAATAATTTCCACCATTTAAGATGTATTTAATTTTAAATTTTGCAGCAAAATTATATAGCGAAGCAAAGAATGCATGATCTTGAGGGGTATCAAGATGCGGCACTTGCGCCTTAAAATATGCCAATTGCAGATCTTTCATCTCTTGCCAGTTTACAACTTCAGTATGTAATTGTAAGCTTAGCCCCTCTACAATACATTCGATGTTATGGACAGCCTGCTGTGAATTCCATCCAGCATCAACATGAAAAATTAATGGCTTAAGTCCAAACTTTTCAACAGCTAGATAAGCCAGATACGAACTGTCTACACCGCCACTGATGCCTAGTAAACAATCATAATCACGTCCTTTACCGTCTTTTTTAATTTTTGAAACCATTTTATCAATCTCGATCTGACCAAGACGATCTGTATGCCAATTAGGTAGAATATTATTATAAAAATTATTGCAATAATCGCACAGGCCATTCTGATCAAACACAATACCTTGATCGCTAGTATCCATAACACAGTTTGAACATATTTGATAATTTTTACTTGTCATACGAGAGTTTGAATTCACTTATTCCTTTAGATAGAGATTGCGATTTTGTATAAATACTTTAGGATCGGAAAGCCTTGCTTTAGCTGCCTCAGAAACCTTAGCGCGAATAGCCAATCTATCTTTAAGTGGCTGTTGTGCTAACATTTCAATTATAGAAACAAAAGCGTTTAAATTATTATTATCTAAGTCCCAACCAATACCATCCATCGCTAAATTCCTCCATGGCGTGTATTGACTTATTAGAACCCTTGTACCTGCAGAAAGAGATTCAGCTATAACGTGACCATAATTCTCTCCATGAGAGGGAAATAATAAAAGATCGTAAGAGGAAAAGTATTTAAATTTATCTTTAGGGTTCATTATTCCAAGAATTCGGATTGAGATATTTTTTGGTAACTCTTTAATTAAATCTCGGCATTCATCCCAGTAAACGGGATCCTCGGTCGGGCCAATAATATCGAAAGAAACCTTAGATTTAACCTGTTTTAGTATGCGAATAGCGCCATCAAGATTTTTTTCACGAGTTATTCGAGAAATAAAAACAATTTGTAATATTTTAGAGTTAGCCTTAGTAATTTTGGGCAAGTCTGGATTGCGAATTGGCAAATCAATTGCTAATTTAATTAATTTGATCGGAACTCCAATTTGGTCAACAATACCTAAAGCTTCATGACTTGATGATGCATGCCACGTTATTTTATTATAAAAACCTAAAAACTTTAAAAGAAAAATGAAAATCTTCTTTTTAAAATACTTAATATGAAGAGGTCCATTTACAAATTCTCCTCGAGGAGAAAGAATAATTTTCCTAGGATTGATTAAACTAAAGCGAAGAAGAATTAAAATTTTTAAAGTAAAAATAATATCAAAAAAACTATTCAAGTGAAGAATGTCATGATTAATTTCATTAATTAGCTTCCTTAATGCAGAAAACGAAAGTTCAGCTGGGGACAAATAACGCACATGGCAATTTCCTAATTTCACAAATCTGCCATAATTAATATTAGTATAAGGTTTATCAGACTGAAGATCTCTATCTTGGGTTACAATGAAAAATTCAAAGTCATTTCCTAACCATTCAGACGTATTAAACACTGTCTGCGCTATACCCCCGGATAAGAACCCCGGGAAATAGTGCGTCGTAAAAACTAAAATTTTTTTCATGGCTCAGCTATAGAACCTTAACTAAATTAGTGAAATTAATTGAAGAAATATTAGCTACTAAATCATTATAACTAATTAAAGGCTTAAATCGGCTTCTTATATAACTAATCAAAAAAGCATCAAATTTGCAATTTTTACTATCCAATAAATAATTAGGGATTATGGTTAGAAATTTTACTGAAATAATTGAACAGGTAAAAAGCTCAATCATAGTTTTTTTATCTCCAAATATAAAACAATTATTTTGTTTTTTACCATTAAAAAGTCTAACATTGGTAGCAATTGGTTTTCCAATTAAGCGAAAATTAAAAAAACTGGTTTTCTTCGAGCTAGTCGTATATTGCTCGAGATTAATTTCTTCAACAATTTCGCATGAGGGCTCTATAAAAAGAAAAAACTCGGAGTTAGTTGAAGAAATTTCCTTATAAAGATATTCAAGTAAATCTTTACAATAATTAGGAAGCAAATAATAATCATCCTGAGAGAGTTTAGATTTACTGATCCTTTTAGGTATGCAACAGATTCCTTTGAATGATGATAAATCAGGGAAGTAAGACAATAAATCCTTTCTTGTAAAATTACCTAGCACTATGATAGTTGTTCTATTTTTTAAAATTTTGGATAATCCTATCAATAAAATTATCAGATGCTAACCTAAATGGATATTTTCCAAAAAAACTCAAGGGGATTTTTTCACCAATATCCTTATTAAATAATTGCGACGCCGCGCATAGTTCTTGCATATTTTTAGTAATAACTTTTAATTTAAATCTATTCTTGAATAAGACATTTATCATTTTTATTAAATTTGACTCATTAGAACGATAAAAGCCAGGAAGTTTACTATACATATGCTGTGTTCCGCACAAAAGGTGATTTGTACCCAATAACAAAGACTCGGGAGCAATAGAGGATCCTATACTTACAGTAAAAAAAGACTGCTTAATTAACTCATAAGAGCAAATACTCTCATCATAATTAATTATAATTTCTGGAAATTTCTTCTTCAAGAAATTCCAAAAATTTTGGTCTTGTATAGATTTGTTTGCTGTATTTGGGTGAACTCTAATTTTTAAAGGGATTAAGGATTTATTATTAATTAAATTGTGAATTAATAATGCCTGATTGATTGGTTTATCATAAGCAAAGGAAAATTCATCAAAACTGCTCGTAAAATAAGTTACATATTTCTTACTATACTCTTTCTTTAATTTCAATCCCTTCAGCTCGTGCCACCTTGATACTAAATTTTTATTATTTGAGCAGTAATTCAGGATAAAAGAATGGTAAGCGTCAAGCTTATGAATTTGGAAGTTCGTAAAAAATACCTTGTAATCAAAATTATTACATTCGTGATAAATGATTTTTTTAAAACCCAATTTTGTTAGAGTTAATCTCGATGAATACTCTAGTGGATGCCTGCCATTGAAAAGTAAAAAAATATCATTTTTAGTAATTTTGTATGATTTAATAAATTGATTTAAAATGCTTGAAGTATTTTTGATGCTTAAAATAATTTTTTCATCACAAAAGCTTCGGTTATAAGCTGCTGACTTAAACTCAGTCATTGAATATGTTTTTAAGATAGAAAATATTTCCTTCTCATTCAAAAGAAGCTCTCCGAAAATTCTAAGTTCCTCACTATGAAACTGTAGTTTTTTACACTGATCCCAAATATAAAAATCCTTCACGATACCATTTCTAAATTTTCTAATAATATTTTGACGTAATGGTATGAAATTTCTCCATGTGTACTCGTTCCTATATGGCACATCAGAAGTAATATCTAAAATGTAAACTCTCTTGTAACTGCGAACATTTCTTTCAATAAAATGAAAATTAGCTTCAAGGTGGGGTGATTGCTTCGTTGTGAGCAAAACTACGAGATTTTTCTTGCTGGAAGAAGAAATTTCTTTATCTGAAATATAAATTCTCATTACTTAAAGCCACTCAATATTCTTAAATTAGAATATAGATCCTTTGAAACTTTATAAATGAGGATTTTTGCTAATTGGATAGACTTGAAAAAATAATATCTTAGATCAAAATAACCTATAACATAAATATTATTATTCATTCCGAAGATTTGGGTTCTAGTATAAAAACTAACTCTTTCGGAAAAAATATTATTTCTATGCTTGATATTAACAAATGAAATATTATTTGAGGCCTCAAAAAGTACGTTATTTTTTATAAAATTGTTATGTGCACACAATAATATTTTACTGTAAGAAAAAGCGTCATGAAATTCTATATTTGTACCTTTTAAAACAATAAATTTAAAAATATATTGTTCCGGCGCATACCTTGAAATTAAATTACTTTTTAATTCAGATCTTTTTACATCATCCATCAGCCAATTTTTAATCTGAAAAAAAGGTTTAGAATTATTTCTGTTTTCAAAAAATTTAAGATCTTTTAAAGACATAAGAGGGATATTAAAAACTTTTTTTAAATCTAGTGTTTCGCCTGCTAAAAACCAATCATTAAAATGGAAAAGAAGTTTAGTTTTCTTTGCATTAATCGATAAATCGTATGAAATTATAATTTTTGAATTTAGGTAGCTTTTTTTTGATTTTTTGTTTGTGAGAGGAGCAATCCAAAGGAGATTGTCTGACTTAAAAACTATATCAGACCGCATTTTTACAGCGTACTTTGTATTAACATACCTCAAACCATTTCGTGATGAAATAATCTGCTTATTTATATTGTTCACTATAGATAAATGTTTATAAAATTTGTATGTTGGACACTCCTCTGAGGATCGAACAAGTTCATCGAAATCTAGCTCTGAAACATCTGAATTTTTCCATGTTGATAGAATAATTATTGAGCCCGGAAACAATGATCTTATTGAATATAGGCATTTTTTTACTGTAGGCTTGTCATTAACTGCACCCTGAACAACGAATGTTATATCGTTTGGGTTAATTTTCATTTTTTTATCTGCGAAAATCAAAATATAAACTTAGGTTTTAAATTCTATTATGAACTTTTACAAATTTAGAGTCATAAACTTTATAGATAAAATTACAATTTTTTAGCGTGTTTAATCTATGTGCTACGAGAATAATTGTATATTTTTTATTAAGATGGTTAATTGTTTTCATAATTTCGGACTCTGTGTCGTAATCAAGTGCGCTAGTAGCTTCATCAAGTATCAGAATCTGTGCACCAAAATAAAGTGACCGGGCAATAGCTATTCTCTGTTTTTGGCCACCAGATAAACGAATCCCTCTGTCTCCTACCTTGGTATTTATACCCCGCTTCTGGGTTAGTACAAAATCATAAATTTTAGCATCTTTCAAACATTGCACTACTCGATCGCGATCAATTGAATCTAAATTAGTTCCGAATGCAACGTTTGATAAGATAGAGCTATCAGAAAGGAAAACATCTTGAGGAACAAATCCTATAATATGATTTTGAGAAATTTTTGATTGATGGATATCAATACCGTCTATCAATATACTACCTTTCGAGGGTTTTAGAATTCCAAGCATTAAATTTAAGAATGTACTTTTCCCTGATCCAGAATTGCCCGTAATACCAATGACATCACCCTTTTTTATATTAATGTTTATATTTTTTAAAATATATTTATTATCCTTAGGGTATTTGAATGATACATTCTTAAATTGTATGGTGCGACTGAATTGAGCTAAAGACTTGCCTTTAAATTTCGCATGTTGCGTATCTAATATGTTATCTATTATTTCCTGTACTATTTGAATAACATTTCCACCCCATCTTAAAGCTTGTAATGAATTATTAATACGATTCAAGGATGGCATAACTTTGAAAGCGGCCATTGTGTAAACTGCTATTAAGGGGATGAGCTTGCTAATATCTAAATTTTTATAACTAAGAGAGTAAAAAATTAAAATAGAAAGAGAAAAAATCAGAACTAATTCAAGTAAATACTTATTCGACTGAGTATACGTATTAATGATACGATGTGACTCAGCAACAGATTTATCATATTTTCTATACCACTCCATGAAGTAATCTTCCTTATTCAAAATCTTTATTTCCTTAATGGCACCTATCATTTGATTTATTTTACCAATCCTCAAGCTCTCGTTTTCCTGAGCCATTAATCCAAAATAACTTAATTTTTTTTTCAAATATCTATTATAAAAATAAAATGGGAAAATAAAAAAAATTAGCATAAGTAACGAAGAAGTAAAACTAAGATACAAAACGATAATCGCAATAAAAATTAGGATTGAAATTTCAGAAATTAATATACCAGCTGGTACAATTACAGATGTATTTAAATCATTCACAACTGAAGTTAGATTTCTTGTGATTTCAGCAGAATTTTTCTGGAGGTAAAAATCATATTTAAAATGTATATATTTGTTAAAAATATCACATGAAATACCATGTCTTATTTGAGCGAGTATTCTATACAAATGATTATTTATGAAAATTAAAAAAACATTCTTAATAGCGAAAAAAAATACAAATAGAAATACCAAAATAATACTTGGCTTGAAGTAACTAAGGTTAGTAGCAAAACTAAAAAAAGGAATATATTTAACCGTGTTGGAATCATTCAAGAAAATAAAATTTGCAATCGGAAAAATTAAACCAACTCCGAGCATTTCTAGAAATCCTGAACAAAGAGAAAGGAAAATAAACTTGTAAAGGTTTTTTTGAAGATTAAAGCCAAAAGAAGAAACAAAACTAATTAATTTTGTTAGCATTTTTTTATATTTAAACTTTTGACACTTGTTTTTTTATACATAGCTCATTTAAATATATTGGGAAATCAGAACATACGCCAAATGGAGGGTTATCAAAAAAACTTAGATCATCAATATTGTTAGAAACTAAAATGGAGTTTCTGGTATATGTTTTTTTTGGGTACACCCACAAAAAAAACTTGCTTGTTAGAGCTAAATGATCGTTCTGATGAAAAAAAAAGTTTAAATCAATACAGTTAGCAGCTAAATAATCCATCAATTCAATATTCTTACAATGAACCCACAAAAATTTTGACCGGGATAACGCCCAGGCTAAATCAACAACATATTCCGGCTTATCATGGCCAAGTTGGAAAGTACCATTTATTAGCCACATATCTATTTCTACGTCAAACCCATTTTCTATTGCGAGGTCTATTTGCTGAGGTTTATTCTCACTTGCTTTTTCTGGTCCTTTTAAATTACCACGATGAGAAATAATTTTCATTATACGTTTAATTTATTATTTTCGATAAAATAGTTTAGGTCTTCTGGTGTTCCGAGACCCCACATCCCATTTTTTGGTATTTCGAAAATTCTAATTTTCTTTTTATCTTCAATCGCTTCATTAAAAACAGGGCAAACATAGAATTCGTTATTAACTCTAATTTCTTTTTTAATCATTTGCTCGGCATACTTAATATAATCAGCGCCTATTTTCCAAAAATATATACCTGCTGTAGCATGCTTACTGATGGGTTTTTTTTCAGCGACCTCCTCAGCGTAACCATCTTCACCCAATTTAACATAACTCCATTTCGGATGCAGTGATTCAAAAGTAACAATACCAGCGTCAACATTGCTATTAATGAAAGCATAGAGCACTTCATTGCTATTCCATTCAACAAATTGATCTGAATTAGCCAATAATAATGGATTGTTATTATTAATCAAATCTTTTGCCAGGAGAGTTGTGCAAGCGGCTCCTTCAGTCAAGCCATCAACCTGAATGATCTCACAATTTGGTGCTACAAGATTTAATAAATACTTTAAATTATATTTTTCATAGTGGGCTTTCTGCACAATGAATATGAAATTTGCTTCAATATTCAAATTATCAACAACAACTTGAATCATTGGCTTTCCTTTAACATCAATCAGCGGTTTGGGAAATGTATAGCCCTGGGCTTGAAAACGAGAGCCTCCGCCTGCCATCGGAATTAATACATTTAATTTATCTGATTTCCAGGGGTTCTTTTTTATGATTTTTTCGCCAAAAGAACTATTAATTAATTCGAAAAAAGCATCATTAAGATCTTTTCTTGAGTCGACAGCTAAAAGTCGAGCTCCGGAGTTGGTCGCTGCTAATCTTCCAAAATTACTATCTTCAACAATAACAGTATATTCAGGAATTGACATTGCGCGAACCATACACTCCCAGAATATTGCTGGATGTGGTTTGCTGATTTTGACATCCTCATGGCTCAAGAAGAAGTCAACTATGTTAAGTAATCCTAGCCTCTCAAGAACTAGCTGAATGGTTACTTTTATACTATTACTTGCAACCGCAACAATATACCCATTATTCTTTAATTTAATAAAGTTATTAATTAATTGCTCATCCTTGTAAATATTATTTTCCAGAAGCAAAAGAGTTCCCTTTTGTTTGTCTTCCCAAATTTTTTCAAATAAATTTTCGGGGAGATTTCTTTCAAGATGTAATTTAGTTAATTTTGACTTTGTAGGCAAGCCGTCATATGAAACAACGTGATCTTGCTCACTTATTTTAAATTTCGGATCAATTGACTCTAAAGCATTATTTAAAGCTTGAAAATGAAAATTTTTTGAGTCAATTAAAACACCATCTAAGTCAAAAATTACAAGTTTTTTAAAATTCATTTATTAATATTCCGTAACAAGTTTTTTAAAATTTATTTATTATTTTGTAACCTTAAGATTACGCCTATGTCATAATTATAATCCCATCCCTAATTTTGCAGGATATAATCATGACGAAACGTAATTTAGTTCTGATGATTTCTCAAAAGCTTACTTCCTCTTCGCGCTCAATTATAGAGCAATGGTCGAAACCAAAAGGTACAAAAACCCGTCATGCTGTTATTGACAATCTCTTAAACCCCTCTATCTGCCAAGAAATTTACAATGCATTTCCTAAAGATACTAAAGAATATAATCATTTAAAGACATTTCGAGAACGGAAAAACACCTCTGCATATTTGCCTGGTCAAAATAAAATCCTTTCTGATTTAATTTACGCATTTCAGGACAAGAAAATTGTTAATTTAATTACAAATTTAGTAGGATTTAAAAAATTATTTCCTGATTCCAGCCTTTATGCAGGCGGACTTTCTCTGATGAATAAAGGTGATTTTTTGAACCCTCATATTGATAATAGTCATGATAAAGATAGAATAAATTATAGACGCTTGAATATTCTTTTTTATGTATCACCTGATTGGAAAATAAAAAATGGAGGGAACTTTGAGCTTTGGAATGAAGAAATAACAAAACCCAAGACAATTCCTTCCTTTTTTAATAGATTAATTATCATGGAGACCAATAAAAAAAGCTGGCACTCAGTGAGTCCAGTTAAATTTAGCGCGCCGAGATGTTGTGTGTCTATTTACCTCTATTCAAAAGAGTCACCACAATCTTATGAATATTTTCATGTGACGTCTTTTGATGGGAGACCAAATGAAAAAATTAAAAGAACGCTCAGCATTGTTGATAATAATCTAAGAAATGCTTTTGCCAATCTTTTTAAAGTTTGGCGCGGAAAATCCCTCAGTAATAAAAAAACTTTTAAGAAAAATAATTATTAAAAAAGTATGTTTCTTCAAATGCCTCGATATTCAATGCTTGCGCATCAAAAAAGACAAAAAATGTCATTTTAGTTTTTTTAAGTGGATTTAGTAAATCTATAATCGCAAATAATGTCGTTTTTTTTAGCGTGGGTTTTGATAATTAATTTAGGCGTTTGAAACTGCTATGGCATACAGGCCCCTTCAGAAGAGTCATTGGATCACGGCCCTCTTCGCACTCTTTTATTATTTCAAATAGCGGATCAAGTTTATCAAAGTAATCATTGATAATCCCAGGCGAATGCTCTGTAGAAACGTATACGCTGTTTCCGGCTAAATAGCCTTTATCAAGCATTTCTTGTGTTATTAACGTTTTGTATATCAAAGCATTGTCACTTTTAAAGGTGAATCCTGTTAAAGCAGGCAATCCCCAGTGATCAATATGTAAGTCGTATTTATCAGCCAATTGCTGCCAACCTTCTCTGATAATTAAACCAGCCGAGGTTATTTGATCCCAAGACTTAGTGCGTTCCATTACCTCAAGCGTTTTAAGCGCGGCAGAAGGGCCGACCCTTTCAGTCCAAAAAGTACTACTGATAAATGTTGATTGGGCTGCTTCCATTACATTTCGTCGACCTAAAATAGCTGTTATAGCGTAACCATTGCCCAGAGCCTTACCAAACATAGCTATATCAGGCTCTACACCATACATTTTGTGTAATCCGCCAAAAGTTTGACGAAATCCAGATGTGCATTCATCAAAAATCAGCACAATGTTGCGCTCCGAAGCCAATTTGCGAACTTTATGTAAAAAATTATTTTCCGGCCCTTTGTTGCGAACCACTTCCATTTTTATAACGCCAATTTCGTGTTTATTAACTAAAGCTTCCAGCTCCTCGAAATTATTATAATTAAAGGGGAATACGGTACCGCGCAAATTTTGCGGCACTCCCTTAGGATCTAATCCTGGTAGGAGATGACCTGCGAGATTTTCATCATCACCTAAATTAGCTGACAAATACCAATCATGCCAGCCATGGTAACCACATATAGCAACCTTATCACGACCTGAAGCTGCTCGCGCTATGCGAATAGCTATAGCGTTAGCTTCTCCACCAGAACGAGCAAAACGAACCATATCAGACCAAGGGTGCATCTCAACAAGCTTTTCAGCCAAATAAACTTCTTCAGGGCAGTTGAATGTAGACATGTTACCAGCATTAATTGTTTGGCGCACAGCCTCGTCTACTTCATTGTGTCCATATCCAAGAATGTTAGTGCCAATACCCATAATAGACATATCAGTGAATTGTTTTCCATCTAAATCCCACACTTGACAGCCCTTAGCTTTGCTAAAATAAGACGGCCATTGTTCAGGCAAAAACATCTCAGCTCGCTTAGACAGCAGCATATTCCCGCCGGGAATTATTGTTTTAGCTCGTTTCCAAAGTTTTTGTCCTGTTCCAATTGAAGCGCCTTCATTGCGATTAAGATTTTGATTGGCTTCAAAAATAATTGGTTGTTTTCTCTGAAGATCTAACACTTGCTCCCAAGTAAAATGAATGTTGGGCTCAAAGTGCTTTACGACTTGATTAATAACATTCAAGTCTGAAATTTCATCTAAAGTCCATCGCAAAGAAGATAGATTTTCTTTATTGGTTAGTCCTGCAGTCCTAAACAATCCAGACTTTCGTAAAAAAGGCGTTACATGTTCGCGATCAAAGGTTTGTTGAGTTTCTTGCGCAGATCTCTCGAGAGCTTGCAAAGTAAAAACTTCAGTGTCTAATCCATCGGGGAAGGTTGGAGGCAATGTATTGCTAAAATAATCAACTCCAGAGGTTATAAATTGCTCAATAACTTTATCTACTAAAGCCGGGTCGATTAAAGGGCAGTCTCCAGTAATGCGAACTATAATATCTGCTTGAACTTTTTTAGCGGCAATAATATATCGACTTAAAACATCATTTTCACTACCAGATACGCAAACATACCCCAATTTCTCAACATGCTGAATGAGGGGAGCATTATTCTTATTTGTTGATGTAGCTATAACAATTTGATCTATCTTCTTTGACTTTGCTAAACGCGCTAGTAACAACTCGATCATGGTGGTGCCATTAATTTGCCTCATTACTTTATAGGGTAGGCGAATCGAGCCCATGCGAGCTTGGACAATAGCAACAATTTTCATGGTCAATTCTTTATTATAAATAATTCCAGCTTGATGGATTTATTAATCTCTCATCAAACAAAGGTTTAAAAATTGGCAAACTTGGAAGATGATCCTTGCTTGCCAATATGATTGCTTTAAGTTGATCAATGGAATCAACCCCAATAATCACTCGATCTGCAAAAGACAGTGAATTAGTATAGCTTAAACATGCCTCTAGAGGTGTTAAGGCAACTGAAGATAGCCATTGATCCCATTCATTCCAAAAATCAATCCATCGCATGAATTTAAAGGGTCTGGCATCTGGTGGTATTAACAATAAACCTTGTAAAAAAGTTGAACGCGTATGAATCTCTACCCCGGCTTTTTTTAGTTTGTGAGCCCATCCCGACTCCTCTAAGCTTCTGTCTAAAATATTAACTGGTGCTTGAACTAAATCAAATACATAACGCTCTAGAAGTAAATCAAGCTCTGCGGGACTGTAAATAGAAATACCTATTTTTTCTGTGAGTCCTTTTTTCTTCAATAACTCTAGAGCCGCATATAATTCTATTCCCCTATCCTCGAGTAATTGGGCCGGATAATGGAGCAAAAATCCATGCAAATGAGTCACACCTAGTTTCTGAATAGAACTAAGGGCTTGGGATAAAACCCATTTCTGAATGTCAATACAATTATCAGGAATAGCTGGTAATTTACTGATAACCTTCCAAGACGACACTCCTATTTGACCCAAAATATATTCACTTTTCCCATATGTGATAGCTGTGTCTAAAGTATCTATATCGGATTCTAGTGCAAACTCTAGCAATTCTTTTACCTCTTCTAATTTCATGAGGCTTTTTGTGTTAGCTACACCATAATCTAATCCAAACTGAACAGAACCAAGAGCTAATTTCATACCATCAGAATTTTTCTCAACGTGTCAACTACAAAGCCCTGATTATCATTTGTCAAATTCTGGTACATTGGCAGCGATATAGCTTCTGAGTAGTAACTTTCGGCTTCTGGAAAATCTCCCACTTTAAAGCCTATTTTTTCGTAATACGGGTGAGTATGCATTGGAATATAGTGTAAATTCACTCCGATGCCCTCATGACGAAGAGCTTCAAATACTTGCCGATGAGTCTTTTTGATTTTATCAAGCTGTAAACGAATAACATAGAGATGCATTCCTGAATAACTATATAAGGGCTGCCAGGGAGTTATTATTGGTAAATCGCTTAAAAGATTGTTGTAACATTTAGCAAGTTCGTGGCGGCGTGCCACATAATTGTCAAGACGTTCTATTTGGCTTAAACCAAGTGCAGCTTGAATTTCAGACATTCGGTAATTGAAGCCCAAATTAATCTGCTGGTAATACCATAAACCATCAGGAATGCGTGTCATGTGCTCTTCGTCCCGAGTAATCCCGTGACTCCGAAATAAAGCCATCTTGTGAGTTAATTCAAAATCATTAGTTAAAGCCATACCCCCCTCAGCAGTGGTAATAATTTTGACTGGATGAAAGCTAAATACAGTGATATCGCTGTAATGGCAGTTTCCAATAAATTCATCTTTGTACTTACCACCAATAGCGTGCGAAGCATCTTCTATAATTTTAAAACCATATTTTTGGCTCAACGCATGTATCGCAACCATGTCAGCAGGCTGCCCACAAAAATGAACTACCACAACGACCTTAGGAAGGTTACCAGTCTTTTCTGCTTTAATAAGCTTAGATTCTAAGGCTTTGGGAGATAAATTATAAGTGTGAGGATCAATATCTATAAAATCTACTTTTGCGCCGCAATATAAACCGCAATTAGCAGATGCAACAAAGGTGATTGAACTAGTCCATAGCCAATCACCGGGTCCAAGATCCAACGCCAAACAAGCAATGTGCAAGGCTGAAGTGGCACTATTAACAGCCACAGCATATTTAGCACCAACATGAGAAGCCACAGATCTCTCAAAAAGTGGAACTTGTGGGCCTTGAGTCAGAAAATCTGACTGCAAAACTGCTAAGACAGAATCTATATCAGCCTGCGTAATTTCATGGCGTCCATAAGGAATCATATTTTATTAAAAAATACCAATTTTTTCTCTATTTACATTAATCCAGTGGAGCAATTCGACGTCAGTCATCCATACTGGGTTGTTATCACTGGAATAAACAAAATCCTCAGGAACCTTTTTACCATTTTTTACGCGTCGTGTATCTTGATTCCAATTGTTAATAGCCGGCAGAATCTTATAATAATCTGCATATTCATAAGTGTAAGATGAATCTTCTGAGCCAATCATTTGTTCGTGAAGCTTTTCGCCTGGACGTATACCAATAATTTGCAGTTTACATTCAGGTGCAACCACATTAGCTAAATTCGTTACTTTCATAGACGGGATTTTTCTAACATAAATTTCACCCCCTATCATATCTTCAAAAGCTTGCCAAACCAGCTCAACGCCCTGCTCTAATGAAATCATGAAGCGAGTCATGCGCTCATCAGTAATAGGCAGCACTCCTTTATTGCGAATGGACATAAAAAAAGGAATTATCGATCCACGCGAACCCATGACATTACCGTAACGAACAACTGCAAAACGAGTTTCATGCATACCACAATAAGAATTGCCTGCGACAAATAATTTATCGGAAGCCAATTTAGTGGCTCCATATAAATTAATTGGACTGCTAGCTTTATCAGTTGATAAAGCAACAACACGCTTAACTCCTTTATCAATGCATGCGTCGATTAAATTCATGGCGCCATAAATATTAGTTTTAACGCATTCGAAGGGATTATATTCGGCCGTCGGCACAATTTTGGTTGCAGCAGCGTGAACTACGAAATCCACGCCGTCCAAAGCACGATAAAGTCGATCTTTATCACGTACATCCCCAATAAAAAATCTAACGCGACTATCTCCTTCAAATTGCTTAGCCATTTCCCACTGCTTCATTTCATCCCGTGAGAAAACAACGATTCTTTTTGGATTGTATTTAGCAAGGGTCATAGGAACAAAGGCATTTCCAAATGAGCCCGTTCCACCAGTAATTAATATAGACGAATTAGATAACATTAAAATCTTCCTTATTCGAGATAAACTATAATTCTTAAATTGTAAAAATTAATTAACATATCCAAGCCAACGCATTTAAATACCTCATAAAACCCCACTTAACGTTTATTAAAAAATAAATACCCGTCAAAAAATGAGTAGAAAAATAAAGATATGTAATTCATATTAAAATTACAAGTATACCCCTACCCTGGCTCTTCTGAATTATAGCTGTGATAGTAAGTCATTAATATCATAGCTATTAAGCATTAAAAAATTTAAGTCATACAATACGACTAGGGTATGAGTTAGTTACTTCAAATTTAAGGATTCAATCCAAAAATGTAAACACCTATCCTATTACCTTTAAAAGATACATAGTTTGACCTATAACCCTCAATACTAAATCCAACTTTTTTTAATGTAGCTATAGAGGCTAAATTATTTTCATAGGAACCAGCTGTAATTTTCTCTACCCCTAGACTAAAAGCATAATTACATACTTTTTTTAGAGCCTCAGTCGCTATGCCTTTTCTATAAAAGTTCTTATCCCCAATCAAAAAACCAATATCAGCAAATTTATGATGCTCGTTTATGGGCCCGAGTTTAATATTTCCAATATGTATTCCATCAAGAGAGTAAATGCCATAAAAAAAAGTGTTTTTACTCTCAATAATATTTTTTATAAAGCTTCGAAGTGATGATCTAGAGTACCGATCAAATCTTGATTCTAAAAATTGATTAATATCTTCATCTTTAAGCCATTTTAAGTATTTATCTGAATCAGAATTCTCTTTTAAGGGGGCTAATTTACACTTTTCCAGAATAAAAGATTCCAATTTGTTATTAGAAATTTCCATATTTTCTCACTTAATATAGCCTTTTAAGTTGTCTATTTTTTGTTCTAGGAAAACATGAGTAAAACAATACGTAAGATGCTATAAATAATACAATTGCTACTTGAATATATTGCAGTTTTTGAAAAAACAAGCAACTAGCAATAAAAGGGAATAGCCAAAGAGCACTTAATAACGGCATGACAATTGGATTGGCTATTTTCTTAAATGTCTTTTTGGCTCTAAAAAAATAAAATAACCTAAAATGTAGGTGATCTTTATCAGGCTTGAAAATGGAATCTCCTTTTATTAAACGTCTCAATAAACTGAAAACAACTTCAGTTATTGGATAAATAAGAATCAGCACCCCTGCCCAAGGAGAGATCTCAGGATGACGCCCAAAGAAAATAATTATCAATAAGCTTATTATAAATCCTAAGGCATAGGAACCTAAGTCTCCCAGAAAAATTCGGCCACTAGGGTAATTAACGAATAAAAAAGGTAATAAAAAAATCATTACAATTGGTATTAAAGAAACCATTAAAGTGTCTCCTGTGCTAAAGGATAAAAATAAAACTGAGCCTAAGATTGCGAGAGCAACCGACACACATAAGCCATGCACCCCATCAACTAAATTCATTCCGTTAGCAATTGCAGTGATGCTTAAAATATAAAAAAAAATTGCTCCTCCTTTTAAAGAAAAAAGTTTTCCTAAAAAAGGTTCATCAATTAAATTAGGAATAAGGCCTTGGTACTCAGCTTGAAAATACCAAGCTGCAATAATAATAGAAGTTAATCTAATTACAGGGTTAATATTATTAAAAGTATCCTCTGCTAGACCTATAAAAAAAATCGGTATGAGGCAAATCAATATAAACCTAAGGAGTAAAATTTCAACATTTGGTTCGGAATAATATGAAAATAAAGCAAGTGAGGTAATAAAAATTAAACCTCCAAATCTTGGAATTTCATTTAAATGGATACGCTGAACAGCTTTGTATTTTTTATTAATGCCTAATTTTAAACGAAACCCTTGATGCCAAAATTTAGCGACTATAATATTTAAGATTAAAGCTGTGATTAAACATATGAATGAATAGGGATTAAACCATGCCATAAGAGATAACATTATCAAAAAAATACCACCCTAAAATTTAACAAAAAAACCTTTCAAGCATTAAAATCTCAAGCCTAAAATCTATGTTTAAGTTTTGTAAAGTAAAATTTCACCACAAGAGGAATACATTTTGTAACTTTTTTTACAATTAATCCATTTATTGTCTCACAAGAAACGAGAAATAGTATTTTTTGATTTTCCAAAAAAAATCATTTAGTTATAAATGACAATTTTGGTTTGCATAGAAAAACTGCTGGATTTTCGGGTATACACGGGTTTATATTCACCCTATACCCTGCCTAAGGGCTAATGCTAAATTTTGGAATATACAAGCATACTCTTCAAATTATCATTGCCTAAAATCATATCCCATTTTACTCCGCCAATTCTTTTAACATCTATAGTTAAGGCCTTTCCAATTAAGCTATCGAAGTAGTTAGGTGTTAAGCCAAAGCTAGGGCGTATCCGTCTTACTATCAGATTTTTTTATTTTTTCACCTGATTCAATCTAAGATACAAAGTAAATTGAGCATCTGAATATCTTACTATCTTGTTCAACTGTTGATTTATTAAAACCTTAATTTCCAAGAGCTTCTCACGCATTTTTAGATTATCTGACTAGCTCTTTATGTTCATTAGGCTCTATTGAAAACTCGCTATCAGGGCCTGTTTTATTCCCATTAATCGTAAAATGTTTTTCTATTGCGCAAGCTCCTAATGCTCCATCTGCAATTGCAGCAGTGTTTCCGATAGCATGGTCCGATAAACCAATTGAAATACCAAATATATTTTGAAGGTTAATTATATGTTTAAGGTGTGCTTGCTCTATTGATGTGGTGTGGTGATTTTTTACCCCTACAAGCATTACTTAAGTAACACATTGCAGCACTACAAATCTATAAAATGGCAAATTCGCCAAAATCACTCATTTGCACCTATTCACACTATCATTGCCACATGTTAATATGAAGACATACATTGTGTAACCAAAGCTGAGATTAAATATGACCCTGTATGAGCGGGAAATAGGATGGAGGCCTTTATATGACTTCGAACAGGGCATTAATGAAATGCTCGCCTACAAAAGAGCCCGCTTGGATGAAAGCCCTCCGAAAAGCCTAAGGAATGTTTTGGTTAGCAGCGCAGCGCGGAAGATACCTCTTGTGCGCACCATAGTTGAGGCCTCGCGCAAGCTACATCCTGAAATCCGAATTTACGCCGGCGACATGGACTCATCCGCCCCGGCCCAATACGTGGCTGATGGATTTTTGTTGCTCCCACCAACTGACGATGCAAACCTCGACGAAATTCGAGATTTATGCATTGCGCACGACATTGGCACGGTGATTCCTACACGGGATGACGAACTGAATTTCTGGGCGCGCAACTCGTCCGTATTCGCGCAAGCAAACATCGAAATTATTGTCTCGCATCCTGATGCCCTGCGAGTCAGCTTGGACAAGCTGCGTTTCGCGGAACACGGAGTGGCTGTTGGTCTTCCAGTGATCCCTGCTTGGCTACAGCCTCAAGGGGATGGCCCGTTCGTAGTGAAGGAACGCTTTGGAGCGGGTAGTCTTTCTATTGGACTCGACCTTGCAACTGCCCTCGCTAGCGCGCACGCGAAGCGCCTAACTAATCCCATCTTCCAACCCTTCGTGCGTGGCACGGAAATTAGTGTCGATGCCTGGATAGACCGAACCCACCACGTCAAGGGTCTTGTGCTGCGCACCCGCGACCGAGTCGTAAACGGTGAGTCAACTGTGACCACTACATTCCGAGACACTGAACTCGAATTGATCTGCCGGTCCCTTCTTGAATCGCTACCCTTGCGTGGCCCCGTAGTGCTGCAGCTCATTCGAGATGCCGAAGGGCATCCTCACATTATCGAACTCAACGCAAGATTTGGTGGAGCCTCAACTTTGTCTATCGCTGCCGGGCTGGATATTTGGTACTGGACACTGTTTGAAGCTCTCGGCGGGAACATAGACGACTTGATATTCCGCCGCGTCGAGGGTGAAATACGACAGATCCGC